>Ga0137410_10000855_pt1 | contig 20988 bp, 16 predicted proteins | sample CZODoug1_16funga_FD_108878 | JGI IMG/M metagenome (GOLD analysis project Ga0137410, IMG submission 108878) | Vadose zone soil fungal communities from Angelo Coast Range Reserve, California, USA - CZODoug1_16fungal (Illumina Assembly) | ecosystem: Environmental > Terrestrial > Soil > Vadose zone... | reverse complement strand
TGAAGTTAAGGTGTGGTAACCCAACCTTACCAAGACTCACGATGACTGCCGCTCTAGCTCGCGGCCGCCGCTCTTACACCACTACGCGGGACACGATCGCGGCGCACGCGCGTCATTGAAAGGGCTAGAACGGATCAAGCCGGTTCACGTACCTCCAACCGCAGCGCGATGACCTCCCTAGAGTTGCACGAAGCCCAGTGCCACTGCCGAGCGATCGGATTCGCTTTTCGCACGGCCATTGCGCCGGAAAAATGGGCGATCCGCGCTTGCCAGTGTGCGTTCTGCCGCACGCGCGGCGTGCTCTCCGTGTCCGATCCCGCGGGCTCGCTGCGATTCGTGGAGCACGTACCGCGGACGCTTCACGCGTACCGGTTCGGGCACAAGACGGCGGATTTCCTCATCTGCCGCAACTGCGGTTCGTACATCGGCGCCAGAATGCAGTCGGGCGACCGTGGCTTCGGCATCATCAACGTGCGCGTCCTGAATGCGCTGGCAGCGCGACTGCCCGAGCCAGCGCCGATGGATTACGACAACGAAGGCACGGCCGAGCGCCTGGCGCGTCGCGAGAGTCGGTGGACACCTATCGAGCTCGGCTGACCCGTTTACCGCGGCAGCGCGAACACGTTGATCGACGGCCCCCGGCGCTCCGGCAGCGTGATGCCGGCGGATTTCGCGAGCGCGCCCGTGCCCAGCCCCGATTCGCCGTTCACGACCGCGACGTACTGCCGCCCGCCGACCGCGTAGGTGATCGTGCTCGTCTGCACGGTCGCGCCGAGCGGCTCCGACTGCCACAGCACCTTGCCCGTGTCCTCGTCGAACGCACGCAGCACTTGCGCCGTGTCGCCCCAGAACACGAGGCCGCCGGCGGTCGCGAGCACTGCGCCGTTGCCCGCCACGGGACCCTCGTAGAGACGCTTGATCTCGCCGGTGCGCATGTCGATCTTCGCGAGGCCCGCGAAGCGCGCGGGGTCGCCGCCCGGCCGGATCACGCCGCCGCGGTGCCCGCCTTCGCCGTTCGCTTCGGGCCGCGCCATGTCGAGACAGTGGTCGGCGTACGGCACGTAGAGCGAGCTCGTGCGCGGGCTGTAGGCCGTCGGCCAGAAGCTCCGCGTGTTCCAGTAGCAGACGACGGCCGACTTACCCGGCTTGTCGAGCACGAGATCGCGGTTGATCTTCGCGATTCCGGTCTTGACGTCGATGTCGGCTACGATGAAGTTCGGCGTGTCGTAGGGGAACGGCATCGCCCACAGGAACTGCCCCGTCGCGCGATCGTTCACCCAGACGCCGCCGCCCTCGCCCACCGTGATCACGACGTCGCGCTCCACGCCCTTCGGCACGTTGGGGTTGATCCACTTCACGAAGCGCGGGCTCGGATCGATGACGGTCCGGATCAGCGTCTTCTCGTGGTTGATGTCCATGTCCCAGTCGTCGCCGGGCAGATGTTGGTAGTACCAGACGAGCTCGCCGGTGTCGGGCTTGAGCGCCACGGTGGAGTTGCTGTAGAGGTCGGCGGGCGCGGTCGTCGGGATCGCGTCGGCGTTACCGCCGTGACGCTCCGCGCGCGTGTTCGGCATCGGATTGGAGATGCCCCAGAACAGAAGCCTGCGCGCCGGATCGTAGGTGCCGGGCAAGCCCCACACCGCGGCGCGCCGCCCGCTCGCCGGCGCTCCCGCCCACGACTCGTCGCCCGGCTCGCCCGCGCCCGGCGTCGTGTAGAAGCGCCACACCTCTTTGCCCGTGACCGCGTCGTGCGCCGCGATGTAGCAATTCTTGCGCTCGGTGTTGCACGTGCGCCCGGAGATCACCTTGCCCTCGACCACGATCGCGCCGGACGTGTGGTTCTCGGGCGCAACAGGTGTGCTCCAGCGCACCTTGCCGGTCGCCGCGTCGAGCGCGATCACCGGGCTCGGCTCGCCCATCGGCGCGGGTGCGGTGTAGAAAATCGCGTCGCCGTAGATCGCGAGCGCCTTGACGCGCGTCGAGCCCGTGTTCGGCGGCACGTATTCCCAGAGAAGCTCGCCGGTCGCCGCGTCGAGCGCCCAGACCTTGCTGCCGCTGTCGCGCGAGCCCGGCGTCGTCAAATACATCACGCCCGCGTGCACGATCGGAATCCCCTCGGTCGAGCCCGCGGGCAGCGGCTTCGACCACGCCTTCGCGAGCTTGCCGACGTCACCGCGGTCGATCTGATCGAGCGGGCTGAAGCGCTGCGCGTCGTAGGTGCGGCTGTACATCAGCCAGTCGGCGGGATCCGGCTTCGCGAGCATCGCGTCGGTGACGCGCACGCTCGCCGCCGCGCGCGCACGCTCGGCACCGGACGGGCCCGAGCCGGACGGCTGCGCGGCCGCGCCGCCGGCGAATACCGCGAAGACGGCCAAGCTCGCAACCAACCGCATCGTCGCCCCCGGACTATAGGTGGCCGAAGAATAAGTGCGGCCCCCGTGCAAGTCCACGCGCGGCTACGGGCTCCGCGGTCCGCGAGACCCGCCGCGAACGTCAACCGACGGACACGAGCGGGCCCGGCACGACGAGCAACGCGGACGGCGAGTCGCCGGGCGTTTCGAGGCGGACGCCGAACTCGACCAAGCGGCCTCGCAGGCGCGAGAGACGGGCTCGCACCGCCGGCGGTATCTCCTCGACCGCGGCGCCAACCGGCTCGTCGACGTCGAGGCGAATGAGGACCGAGCCGTCCAACGCCGTCGCTATCGAAAGCGCGACCAGCGTCGCGTGCGCCCGCTTGCTCACCTGTTGCAGCAGCACGCTCACGCTTCGATTGATGGTGTTGCCCAAGGCGGGGTCGCAGAAAGCGTGCGCCACGTCCGGCGTCACACGACAGGCTATCCCGCTCTCCGCGCGAAATACGATGCCGAGCTCCCGCAGCATGTCGACGAGGTCGGGCCCCCGCTTCGGGCCGACCGCACGGGTCCGACGGTCGCTCTCGATTGACCGGTCCACGTTTCGATCTCCAAAAAAAGACCCCTGCGCGGCCGAGACGGCCCGCCCTCGGGGACGCGCATCCTGGACCGCGCCCCCCCGACCGGTGACGTGTGACACCGTGTCATGCACGGTCCGTATGGCCGCCAACATGGCGTCGTGTCTCACTTTGGCCGTTGGCGTCGGGGTGGCTGCGGCCACACCTCGAACGGCCTTCCCGAGACACGACCCGGCACGGCGGGATCGTGCTGTACCCGGAAGGATGCGCTAGGATCGATGAATCCGCCGATGGGTCTTCGGGGAGGGGGCTCGCGGGCCTGCTCTTGCAATGCCGGACCGGCACTCGGAGCTCGACAGCGCTCGGCATGAGCCGGCCGTCGCCGAGGTCAAGGCCGCGCTCGAGCGCGTGCTCGAGAGCCGCTGCTTCGCGCAGTCGGATCGCGCGAAGGAGTTCTTGCGCTTCGTCGTGACCGAGTCCATCGCCGGCCGCGCGGACCGTCTCAAGGGCTATACGATCGGCCTCCAGGTGTTCGGCCGTCCGCCCGATTTCGACGCTCAGACGGACCCCCTGGTGCGCGTGGAAGCGCGGCGCGTGCGGAGCCGATTGCTGGAGTATTACTCCGGCGAGGGCGCCCGGGATCCCGTCCGCATCGATCTGCCGCGCGGCGGCTACGCCCCGCGATTCGCGCACGCACCGGCACAAGACACAGCCCCGCGCGACGGCGCGCCGCCCACGCCGCAACTGGCGCGGGGGCGCAGAATCCGCTTCGCCGCGATCGGCGTGTCGGCCGTCGCGGCCGCGCTTGCGGCGTGGGTGCTGTCGACGCAGTGGCGCGGCGACGCGCCTGCGCCGCCGCCCCGCGCCGCTACCGCAGAGGCGGCAGCGCCGTCGCCGGTGCCGCCGGCGCCGCGCAGGCCGACCGTGTCGTTGCCGACTTTCGCAAACCTGAGCGGCGCGGGCGACCTCGACTACTTTTCGTACGGCATCACCGAGGACGTCGCGACCAACCTCGGCGCGCTCGGAGTGCTCGTGATCCGCGGGTCCGGCGACGCGAGCGCGTCCACGACCGCGCCTCCGTCGTCGACGGCCGATTACCTGCTGACGGGCACCGTGCGTCCGGCGCCCGATCGTATTCGCGTGTCGGCACGCGTCGTCGTGGCCGCGACGGGCGCGCAGCTCTGGGGCGAGGCATACGACGAGCCCGCCGACGTCGCGACGTTGTTGTCGATCCAGCAGCGCATCGCCGAGCGCGTATCCATGGCGATCGCGCAGCCGTTCGGCCCGATCTTCCGCGCGGAGGCGCTGGCAGCCGCCCGCAAACCGGCCGAGTACCTCGATACCTACGACTGCGTGCTCAGGTACCGCTACTATCGACGAAATATCGACGCACGCGGCCACGGCCAAAGCCTCGAGTGCTTTCGGCGCGCCGTCGCTCGCGAGCCGCGCTACGCGGATGCCTGGGCCGGACTCGCGCTCGTGTATCTGGACGAGCACCTGTACGGCTACGACCCGCAAGGGGGCGTACCGGACGCGCTCTCCCGCGCCCACGAGACGGCGCGAGCCGCTCTCGACGTCGACGGCGGCAACTCGCTCGCCAACCTCGCGATGGCGCGCGTGCGCTTCGCGCTCGGCGATATGGCGGGATTCGAGCGGGCCGCCGAACGCGTCGAGTCCTCGAACCCGAGCAATCCCGACGACTTGATGACGGTCGGCATGTTGTTCGGCGTGGCGGGCAACTGGGACCGAGGTCTGCCGCTCATCGACAAGGCCTACGCGCTGTCCGGTTCCGAGAACACCGGCATGCTGTCCACCGGGTACGCCGTGCATGGCCTCCAAACCGGGAACTACGACGAAGCGCTGCGCTACGCGTTGCGGCTCGACGCGCCCCGCTGGTACGTGGCCACCGTAGTCGTCGTCGTAGCCGCGAGCCTGGCGGAACGGCCCGACATCGCGCACCGCGCCGCGGTGCAGCTGCTCGAGCAGGCGCCCGACTTCTCCCGAACGGCTCGAACGCAGATCGCGAAGTGGCACATGAACGACGAGCTCTTCGAGAAATTCATCCGCGGGCTCAACGGCGCCGGCATCGAGACGCCCTGAAGCTCTCACGCGGGCGCGTCATGGACGCGGCAGCACGAGCGTGACGGTGAGCCCCTGCTTGGTTTCGATCTCGACGCAACCGCCCAGCCGGTTCAAGTGTTGCTCGACGTTCCACAGACCGAGCCCGCGGCCCTCGAGCGCCGCGGGCACGAGCGGCCGCCGCATGCCGACTCCGTCGTCCGCGACGCGAAAGTACACGAAGCCCCGGTCGAGGGATCCGCTGGAAACCGTCACTCCCGTGGCGCAGGAATGCTTGCGCACGTTGGCCAGGAGCTCGCATAGAGCCCAGTAGACGACCTCGCACGCACGCGGCTCGAGCGGCACCGGGTCCGCATCGAGGGCGAGCTCGCACCGGATCCCCGTGTCCGCGAGAAACTGCCTGCAGAGCGCGCGCAGCCGCGCAACGAGGTCGAGACCCAAGGCGGGCACGGGGCCCGGTTCGCCGCCGATGCCCTCCAGGCCCTGTATCACTGCCTGGACGTGATCGGCGAGCTCCACGAGCCGTTCGAGCAGATTCTCCGGAGAAATCACCAACCAATGACCCGCCGGGAGCTGCTCGCTCGTGCTCCGCCCCTGGAGCCAGGCGAGCCGGGCGCGGGTTACCGCCAATGCGCCGAGCGCACGATCGCGGGCAGGCGCGTCCACCGTGCCGCCCTGTCCGACGCGGCGCGCCGGGAACGAGCCCTCCCAAACTGTCTTCAATACTGCGCTGACCATGTACACCCCCGTTGGTTGCCGCGGGGCGGCCGCCCCGCGACGAAAAGTGTGGGGACGTTAGGTCGGGCGCGCGGCGCCTTGACGTGTGAAACGGTGTCTTGTTACGTGCATCCCAGCCGCACCATGGTCTTACGCCGGGCCCGGCCGCCGCCCTTGCCGGGAGGTGATGCTAAAGTCGCGCCCGTGGACAGAACCCCGATCGACGATCGCCGGTGAGCGGGGCGGCCGACACCGAAGCGCGGACCGCACGCGTCACGCTCGAGCCGATCGGCTTCGTGCGGGCCGGGCCCGCCACGAAGGTCGAGGCGGCGCGTCAACCGCGGACGGGCGGCCCCTCCAGGGCGCGGATCGAGCTCTTGCAAGGCCGCAACTTCGAGCACGCGCTCGACGATCTCGCCGGCTGGGAATACCTCTGGGTGTTGTTCTGGTTCGACCGCAATCGCGGCTGGCGGCCGAAGGTGCTGCCCCCGCGGAGCCGCTCGGGCCGGAAGGGGGTATTCGCGACTCGCTCGCCGCATCGACCGAATCCGCTGGGTCTTTCGGCCGTGAAGCTCGAGCGGGTCGAAGGGCTCGTGCTGCACGTCGCGGACGTGGACATGCTCGACGGCACGCCGGTGCTCGACATCAAGCCCTACGTCGCCTACACGGATGCTATCCCTGAGGCGCGCGGCGGCTGGCTCGCCGACGGCGCGCCGGAGCCGCGCGACCCCATCGCCCCTTTCGACGTCCAGTGGGACTCGGCCGCCGCCGAGCAGGCCGCGTGGATCGAAGCGCGCACGCAGCTCAAGCTCCGCGCGCGGGTCACCGCCACGCTCGAGCTCGGCGTCGAGCCGCATCCCTATCGACGCATCCGCAAGAACGGCGCCGGCTTCGTTCTAGCCGTGAAAGAGTGGCGGGTGCGCTTCGACGCCGACGGCCGCCGCGTGCAGGTGCGCGAGATCGCTTCGGGGTTCCGCGAGTCGCAGCTCCGCGACGCGCGCGACGATCTCGGCGTGCATCGCGAGTTCCGCGCTCGCTACCCGGCGGCGCGGGCTAGCCGCGCTGCGGCACACCAATGAGCGCGAGCAACTACCTCAGTTGCGCTTGACCGGCTTGCCGTAGATCTCGATCTGCGCGACGTCGGCCCAGCCGCCGGGGCCGTGGCCGCTCGACGGCATGAGATCCACGAAGCCGACCTCGTCGACTTTGGTGAGGTCGGGCTTGTCCACGAAGTTGCCGGTCGTGACGAGGCGCTCGGCGTCGAGCTTGAGCCAGCGAACGCCCGCGAGCGAGAACTCGGTGGTAAGCCAGTCGAGCGGCGACGTGTCGGCGTGATCGCCGGCGAGCCACGTGCCGTCGGCGAGCTTTACGATCGGACGGATCTCGTGGAAGCCCGACGTCTTGGTGTTCCACTTGATGCGCGCGAGGCCCGTCAAGTCGACGTAGCGCGTCTTGTCGCGGAGCGCCACCGCGCACGGCGTGGTGCAGAGGCCCGTCCACACGTGGGTCGGATTGTTGTCGTCGCCGTCGGTGCCGGTGAGCTGGATCTCGGCGCTCGACGCACCGTAGAGCTTGAGCTCGACGTTCGGGCTCGTGATGCTCGCGGCCGTGACGGGATGCTCGCCGCCGCCCGGGATCTGCTTCCAGTTCTCCTCGAGGAACAAGGAGGGGCGCGTAACGCGGGCCGGGGCGCCGGCCGCCGGCGCGACGGGCACGGTTTTCGGGGCCGGCGAGGTCTGCGGGACGGCGGCGCCGCCGGCGAGCAGTGCGATGGACGCGAGCACGATCTGTCTGCGCATGAGCCTCCCCCGAGGGTTCTAGTCGAGCGGAAGTATACGCTCGGCGGCAGCCTGGTTCGCCTCGGCGACCACCGGGTCGCCCGTGTCCCGAACCGGCTCGGGTCGACGACCATCCCGCCAGCGCGAAGGGTGTTGCATGGGCACGGGTCCGTGAACACAATTGAGCGCACTCGCGCCCGAGAGGAGACTACGCGTGGTCCCAACGGTAACGTCGAACAAGCTCGTCGTGGCATCGAAGAAGACAGGTACAACCACCCTGGTCGCCTTCCCCGACGTCTGCCTCACCCCGGCTTGGCCAGCACCCGCTCCGCTGCCCTATCCCGGCGTCAGTTTCGACTGGCGCGCGTCCCAAACGAAGGCACCGCCCGTGAGCCAAAAGGTAGCCGTCATCAAGGGGAGTCGCTTCATGGCTTCCGCCGGAGGTGAGCCCGGCACGGGGAGGGTGTCGTCCAAACAACGCGGGGACGTGAACTTCACTGCCGCCGGCGCCAACGTCGTAGAGGGCACGTTGCGGTCGCTTCTCTCGCGGCTCCACAACGACATGATGGTCATGCGGGGGGACAACCCCGAGCTCTGGCACGCCGCCATCGACAACTACGTGCGGCTCGTCGCGGAGCTCTACAAGAATCGCGCGTCGTCGTAGCGAAGACGTGCCGCCCGCACGCGGCGAGCTACTTGAACAGCTGCGGCGCGAACTCGTGCAAATAGTTGCGCCAGTTGATCCACGTGTGGGCGCCGGTGCTCTGCACGAAAACGGGCTTGAAGCCGTGCTTCTCGAACAGCCCGACCGTCGCCTTCGTCGTCGGTAGGAGGAAATCGTCGGCGCCCGTGGCGAACCACAGCACGTCGAGCCCCGCCTTGGCGTGCGGGTCGTCGAGCTGCTTCGCGTAACGCTGCGCCCACTCGTCGCTCTGCGGCGCGCTGAACACGCCCGAGCTGAACACTCCCACGTAGCCGTAGTCTTGAAGATTTTGGATCGCGATCTCGAGCGTCTGGGCGCCGCCCATCGAGAGGCCGGCGATCGCCGTCGACTTGCGGTCGGTGCGCACCGTGTAGTGGCTCTCGACGTACGGCTTGATGTCGCGCTGGAAGTCCTTCACGAACTCGTCGATCGGCAGCCCGCCGGCGCCGGCGGCCGCGTTCAACGTGAACGGCCCCGTGTGGCCGGCGGGCATCACCACGATCATCGGCACGGCTGCGCGCTCTGCGATCAGATTGTCGACGATGTCGGCCGCTCGGCCGACCGTCGGCCACGAGTCGTCGCTGTCGAACGCACCGTGCAGCAAGTACAGCACCGGATAGCGCTGCGCTTTCAATCCGTAGCCCGGCGGCGAGTAGACGTGCATGCTGCGCCAGCGGCCGAGCGCCGCCGAGTGGTAGCGCACTTCCGCGACCGTGCCGTGCGGCACGTCGAGCGTGTCCATGAACTTCGCGCCGGGAACGGTGAACAGGCTCCAAACGTTGTCGTTCGAGCCGCTGACGTTCGGCTGCGCCGGGTCGACGACGTTGACGCTGTCCACGACGAACGCGTAGCGGTACGCGCCGGGATCGACGGGGCCGATCGTGAGCTGCCAGACACCGTCGCCGCCCTTCTGCAGCTCGAGTGTCTGGTTGGGCGGGATCTGCGGGATGTCGCCGCCGCTGGTGAGCCGTACCGACTGCGCCTGCGGCGCGCGCAGGCGGAAGGTGACCTTGCCGTCCGCCGCCACCTCGGGCGACACGACGCGGGGCGGCGCGGCCGGGCGCGCCGGCGGCGCCTGCGCGTGCGCCGCGACGGACGCCAACACGCACAACGTAACGGACACCGCCCATCGATCGACTCGCCGCATACCTACCTCCCCTCGTCGCAGTGACCGAAGGTGTCTGGCACTTTGGTGTCAGACACCGCCCGTGTCAGACACCCTTGGTGCCTGACACCAGCTTGCCGCCGAGCACGGTGCCGGCCGGGAACAGACGTTGCTTGCCGGCGCGCTTGCCCTCGTAGTTGTCGAGGAACTCGAACGAGCCGTCGCGCAACTCGAGCAGCGCGATATCGGCCGGCGCGCCGACGTTGAGCGTGCCGCGGTCGCGGAACACGTCGAACGTGCGCGCGGCGTTCACGGTCGCGCACGCAACGATGTCGGAGAGCGACATGCCGTAGCCGAAGAGCTTGGAGAGACAGTTCGGCAAGTCGACGACGCCCGTGGTCTTGCTCATCACGTTCCAGTCGGTGGAGACCGTGTCGGGCCAGAAGCCCTGCGCCATGATGAGCTCGACGAAGTCCCAGCGCAGATGGTCCCGCACGCCGTTGCCGACGTCGAACCACACGCCGCGGCGACGCGCCGCGAGCACTTCCGGCAGGATCCGGCCATCGTCGCCCAGGATGCCGTTGGGCGGCGGGGCGAACATGTGCGTGACGATGTCGCCGCGTTTGAGCAGCGGCGCGAGCGCGGCCATCGACGAAGCGGTTTGCCCCATGTGGATCATCACGGGCACGCCGAACGGCGTCGCGACCTCTTGCGCGCGCTTCAGCACCTCGACGTCGTGGTCGCCCGCGACGTTCTTCGACAGCCGCGCCTTCACGCCGACGACGATGTCGCGGTTGCGCGCGAGCGCGTCGCGCGCGGCGCCGACGTCGGCGCGCGCGAGGTCCACGGTGTCGCCTTCGGGGATGATCCCGGCGCGGCCGATGTTGATCAGCACCCGGCCCGGCTGCGGCGAACCCTTCGCGACAGCGACCGCGGGCGCGATGCCGTCGGCGCCGGCCGACCCCGCGTCGATCCAGCCGGTGACGCCGTCCGCGAGCAGCAGCGGCGGCCCGTCGGCGCTGCGCGCGGCGTGCACGTGGATGTCGAGGAGGCCCGGCACGACGAGCTTGCCCGTCGCGTCGATCGTTTGCGCGGCGGCGGCCGTGATCTTGGCTTCGACGGCCGCGATGTTGCCGCCGGCTATACCTAAGTCGCGAACCGCGTCGAGCTTGAGCGACGGATCGATGACGCGCCCGCCCTTGACGATCAGGTCGTAGCGCGGCTCCGCCGCGAGCGTAGCTCCCGCGCGCATGAGCAACGCGCCCGCGGCCGCGGCGTTGATGCCCGCCGCCGCGACGTGGACGAACTCGCGCCTCGTCAGCATCGTTCGTCCCCGCTCAGCGGCCCTTCGCTTGCTCGCGACGCCACGCGTAGTAGCCATCGAGCGCCTCGATCTGCGACCTGTTCGGCAGCGGCCGGGCGCTCGACTTCGCGTCGAAGAACATAGCCTCCTGCTTCGCGACGCTGAACACGGGCCAGCTCGGCAGGCCGGTCGCGTTCGGGTTGCCGGTCTTCGCGAAATTGGTCCAATAGCTCGACACGAGCTCTGCCATCGCCACGTCCTCGGGCCGCGCGGCCGGCGCGAGATTGCGGAACACGTAGCCGAGCTCATCCCCATGCGAGGCGCCGTTCGGCGACTGCGGAGTGCGGTGATCGAAGTAGTAGACGTAGGCCGGGTTCTTGCCCTTCGTCGTCTGCAGCTTCGCCCACGCCCACGTCTGCCACGCGAACGCCGAGTCGCGGAAGATGTTGCGCGAAGCCTGCAGCGCGTCCGCGTCGGTGGCGTGCGGATTGGTCTTCAAGATCTCGTCGGCGTGCTCGCCGTAGCCCGCGCGGATCGCCTGCTCGTACCCCGCCTTCGTGACGCCACCGCGAACGAACAGGGCGCCCTCGTCGGAGTTCGTGCCGATCAGCACCGGCGTGTCGTTGAACTTGCCCCGGCCGTAGAGCACGTATTGATCGCCCGGCAGCACGTCGCCGTCGTCGGTGGGCCAGAACCCCGTGCCCAAGCCCGGGCCCTGCGCGCCTTGAATTTTGTCCGCCGGCAACGCTCGGCCGGCCGCGAGGCTCGCGGTGCCGAGCTTGTCGAAGAACGTCTTGCCCGCCGTCTCGGCCGCGGCGAGCGCCGGCACGTTCATGCCGCCCTCGGCGCCGCGGCGTGACGGCGCGAACGAGCCGCCGCTCTCGGAGATCGCCTTCGCGAACAGGCCCTTCGCGTGCGGCGACGCGCCCAGCATGCTCACCGCAATCCCGCCGGCCGACTCGCCGAAGATCGTGACGTTACGCGGGTCGCCGCCGAACGCAGCGATGTTGTCCTGCACCCACTGCAGCCCGGCGATCATGTCCTGCAAGCCGTAGTTGCCGGAGCCCTTGCCGCTTTCCTTGCTGAGCTCGGGGTGCGCGAGGAAGCCGAACGCGCCGACGCGGTACGCGACGCTCACGAGCACCACGCCTTTCTGCGCGAGCCGCGTGCCGTCGTAGGTCGCGGACGCCGTCGTGCCGGCCGCGAATCCGCCGCCGTAGATCCAGACCATGACGGGGAGCGTGTCGCTCGCCGCTTTCGCGGGCGTCCAGACGTTGAGATAGAGGCAGTCCTCGCTCGTGCTCGGCGGGGCCTGCATGAACTGGAGCATGCCGGGGTCTTGCATGCAGCTCGCGCCGAACGCGCTCGCCTTCTTCAGGCCCGACCACGCGGCGACCGGCTGCGGCTCCTTCCAGCGCAGCTCGCCCACCGGCGGCGCAGCGAACGGAATGCCTTTGAAGGCGGCGATGCCGCCGGAGGCCACGCCTTCGACTTGGCCGCCCGTGACCCGGGCGGTCAGGACTTCGGCGTCGGCATTCCAAGCCAAGAGAGAAAACGCGGCGGCCAGACAAGCGGCCCCAAGGGATCGACTCATTTTTCTTACCCCCCGGACGGAAAACTCGCCCCATTATGCCCGCCGCGAGCCCAAGCACAACGCCGACGCGATCCTCGAACCGTCACGGGGCGGGCGTAACGTCCCTCGATGAAGGACCGGCTGCCGAGCGGAGGCCCGTCGCTGCTGTAACGCAATCGCAATATATGTGTAACAAAACCGACCGCCTTCGCTCCGTAAATTCTCCACAAATTCCACGTCGAGGAGCGACGCCAATGCGCAAACTAATGAGCCTTCGTTTTACAACCCTGGCCCTGGCGGTAGCCGCCGCCCTCCCTGTCTGCGCTCAAGAGGTCGCGCAAAACGCCGAAGGGCTCGAGGAAGTCGTCGTCACGGCGACCAAGCGGGCGACCAACCTCCAGGACACGCCGATCGCGATCTCGGTGCTCAACGCCGACCAGCTCGCCGATCGCCACGTGAAGACCATGCTCGACCTCGCGGACGGCGCGATTCCGAGCCTGCGCGTCGCCACGTTCGAGGCGCGCCAATCGGCGGTGACGGTGGGCATCCGCGGCATCGTGCCGCTCGACGCCAACCAACCGGCCCGCGAGCAGGGTGTGGGCATCTACATCGACGGCGTCTACCTGGGCCGGCAGCACGGCCTGAATGCGTCGCTGCTCGACATCGACCACATCGAAGTCCTGAAGGGCCCGGCCGGAACGCTGTTCGGCCGCAACACCGAAGGCGGCGCGGTGAGCATGGTCACCAAAGCGCCCACCGGGGAGTTCGGCATCCGCGCGAACGCGGGCGTCAGCAACTATTCCGGCTACGACGCCGACGTGCACGTCGACCTGCCGAAAGCGGGCAACTGGAGCTTCAAGATCGACGGCGTCACTCAATATCAAGACGCCACGACGGTAGACCCGCTGCCGGGCTCCGTCGGCTGGAACTACTACGACCGCAATGGCGGACGGCTCGGCATTCGCTGGGAGCCGTCGGAAAAGTTCACGGCGGACTACTCCTACGACACCGGCACCGACAAGAACACCCCGTTCTACAGCCAGCTGCTGAACTACAACCCCCTCGGACTCGTGGTGGGACCCGCGGCGGGGACCTTGCCCGCGGGACAGATTCGGCCGCTGCCGTCCACCGTGAGAGTGGAAGGCGAAGCGCGCATGGAAGACGCGGACATCGGCGTGCCGCAGCAGGCGAGCGTCGACAAGACCGACGGCCACATGCTGCGTCTCGCCTGGAGGCCCTTCGATAGCAGCCTCGAGCTGCGTTCGATCTCGTCGTCCCGCACCGTGGAGATGGAGCAGTGGGACAACTCGGGCGGCGCGCACCGCGTCCCCGTGTTCACGTCCAACGGCAACTTCAGCCGCTACAGCCTGGCGGATCTCGATCAGGACCAGCAGAGCCAGGAGTTCCAGGCCGTGGGCACCGCCGGCAGAGTGGACTACGTCGCCGGCGTGTACTACTTCCAGGAGACGGCCTCCGACGACGCCGCGACGCCGAGCACCAATCGGTGGAACGTTGACGGCACGGCTTACACGATCCTCGACCCCACGCCCACGCTGCCCGGCTTCCGCTCGCTCGATCGCGCCAGCGAAGCCCACGCGAAGAGCAGTGCGGTATACGGTCAGGGCATCATCAACATGCGCGACGACACGCTGCACCTGACGCTCGGCGGCCGCTGGACGCGCGACGAGAAGGACGGCCTTCTCTTCATCGTCAACAACGCGCCCACCAACTTCACGTTCAACACGGATGACACTCACTTCGACCCGCTCGTCACGCTGGCGTGGGACGCGACCAAGAACGTCAACCTCTACGCCAAGTACGCGACGGGCTATCGCTCGGGCGGCGCGAGCTCCCGCTCGCTGACCTATCGCTCGTTCGGGCCGGAAGAAGTGGACTCGTACGAGATCGGCGCGAAAACCGAGCTCTTCGATCGCGCGGTGCGCTTGAACTTCGCGGCGTACACGATGGATCGCACCGGCAGCCAGATCGACTTCAGCCTCGTAACGCCGCAAGTCGGCGGCGCGACGCGCAACACGCTCGAGACGATCAACGCGCCGGGCACCACGAAGATCAACGGCGTCGAGATCGAGTCGACGTGGCTCGCCACGGACAAGCTCACGTTCTCGGGCTCGTACGCGTACACCCACACGGACGTCCCGCCGACGCTGAACCCGTTCAGCAACCAGATCCAGCCGGTGTTCATCGTCTTCACGCCGAAGAACGCCGCGAACGTCGGGCTCGACTACGCCACCCCGATGAAGGGCAAGAGCTTCAAGGTGCACTTCGACGTGAGCTACGCGGACGCGACGCAGACGTTCGACCAGACGCCCGTCACCAACGACAAGGCGACGCTGGTCAACACCCGCATCCAATTGGCCGACATGAGCGTCGGCAAGAGCAGCCTCATGTCGTTCTCGCTGTGGGCGCGCAACCTGCTCGACAACGAGTACGTCTATCGCCGCGACCCGGCCAACCGGCCGACGATCGGCGACTACGGCAACTTGGGCTCGCCGCGCACGTTCGGCATCTCGGTCAACTACGACTTTCAGTAGAGTCAACGCGAGCGCCGGGGTGCCGGCGCTCGCGGCCCTCTCCGACTTCGAGCAGATCGCAAGCGCACTTCTGCGATCGGCCGCGGCGCCAAGCTGAACGAAGTTAACGTAGTTTCTAGGACCCCTCCGTGGAGGGATTCGGCCGACCCCGGAGCCGGCGGCGGAAGGCCGCGAACAGTAACCGCGCCTCGCCGAGCCCGAGAGCGTGTGCGGCACCGAGATAGACGACGCCGAACACGCCCGCAACGATAAGCGCGGCCGGCAGCGGTGCGAGAGCGCCGATCGCGAGCTTCACCCCGCGCCCCGCCGCGGCCGCGAGCACCGCGGCGCCAAACATTCGCGCGAGAGGCGCAGCGCCGGCGCCCACCGTTCCGATTCGCGCGCGCAGCCTCCTGCGCAGCAGCAACCATTCGAGCCACGCACCGACTGCGGCCCCCGCCGCGAGCCCGAGCGGCCCTAAGGGCACGCCGGCCACGTTCGCGCCCGCGAACACGCCGGCCGGAATCGGCATGCCGAACAACGCGATCGGCTCGAACTGCACCATGAGCGCGGCGCCGGCGATAGCCGCGGTGAGAACCCGCAATGCGGCCACGCGCGCCGGCGTGCGCGTATCGCGCAGCGCGAAAAACACGGACTGGTAGACGCGCGTAGCCGTGGACGGCAGCAGCCCCAAGCAGTACGCAGCGAGCGTGAGCCAGACGACGGTGACGTCAGCCGCGCCGAACTCGCCGACGCGATACAAGCCGGCGACGAGCACGTCGCCTAGACCCAAGAACGCCACGAAGCTCGGCACGACGTAGAACGCCACGCGGCGCAACGCGGCTACGGCGCGCTCGCGCAGCGCCGTGGTCGCTGCGCCGCGCTCGCGCGCGAGGTCCGGCAGCTCTGCCGCCGCGACACTCATGCCGAACAGGCTCACGGGCAACAGATAGAGCGTTTGGGCGAACCGCAGCCGCGTTGGAGCTCCGACCGCCAGAAGCGTAACGAGGATCAAGTCGAGGTAGCCGGAGAGCTGCACGACGCCGCGGCCTGCGATCGCCGGCGCCGCGTTGCGCACGACTTCTCTGAACCTTGCGTCCCCTCGGCCGCTGTTCACGCGAATCTCGCGGTCGAGCTTCAACACCCACGGCAGTTGTACGGCGAACTGCAATGCGCCGCCGATGAGCGCGCCCCAAGCGGCAGCCATCAGCAGCCCGTCGAGATCGCGCCTGCCACCGAACACGAGGAGCGCCGCGATGATGGCGACATTCCAGAGCACCGGCGCGAAGTACGACACGAGGAACTTGCGGTGGCTGTTCAAGATACCGAGCGCCCACGCGGACAGCACGAGCACGCCGGTCATCGGAAACACGATCCTGACGACGTCGATCATGAGCTCGCGCCGGTGGGCTTCGAATCCCGGCAAGAAGACCGTCACGAGCAGCGGCGCGAACGTGACCCCGACCAACGCGAACCCGCCGGCGACGGCGAGCAGGAACGCGAAGGCGGCGCCGGCCACTCGGCCCGCCTCCTTGGTCCTACCTTGCCCCAAGAGCTCCGAATAGACGGGGATGAAGGACGCGGAAAGCGTGCCCTCGCCAAGCAGATTCTGGAGCACGTTCGGCAGCCGCAAACCGGCGCTGAACACGTCGGCGTGCAAGCCGGCGCCGAAGTAGCTCGCGAGCATGCGGTCGCGCACGAACCCCGCGACTCGCGAAGCCAGGATGCCGATGCCGACGAGCGCCGCGGCCGCCGTCGACCGGTCGCGGAGCGCGGCCCTCGCGTCCGCGCCGGAGCGCGGGGAAGCGGCTGGCGGGTCGACCGGCTCTGCGTCTCTGCCAGCGGCGGGCTCGTCCGGTCGGTGCTCCACGGCACGCACTATATAAGATGCCGGGCTGCGACGACCCGCCTTGTGGCCACCGGATCGATCGCATATGGTTTATGCAACGCTTCTCGCACGAGCCACGTATGAACCGCTGGGTACTTCTCGTCGCAGGTCTCCTCGCTGCCGTCGCCGTGTCCGCGGCCGGTAGCTCGCTCTCCGACCTCATCCAGCAAGGCAAGCGCACCGAAGCGCTGGCCGCGATCGCCGCGGGCGCCGACGTCAACGCGCCGCAAGGCGACGGCACCACGCCGCTGCACTGGGCCGTCTACAAGGTCGATACCGACCTCGTCGCCACGCTGCTCAAGCGCGGCGCGAAGGCGGACGTCGTCAACAAGTACGGCTCGAGCCCGCTCGCCGAGGCCGTGAAGATCGGCAACGACGCGCTCGTCAAAACGCTGCTCGACGCCGGCGCGAGCGCCGAGTCGCCGAATCAGGACGGCGAGACCGCGTTGATGCTCGCCGCGCGCGTCGGCGCCACCGACGTCGCGAAGCTCTTGGTCGAGCGCGGCGCGAACGTCAACGCTACGGAGTCGTGGAAGGGACAGACGGCGCTCATGTGGGCGGCCGACAGCAACTCTCCGGATCTGGCGCAGCTCCTGATCGCGCACGGCGCCGACGTCAACACGCGCGCGGTCGCGAACGACTGGGCCGCGCAGATCACGACGGAGCCGCGGGCGCAGTACCGGCCCACCGGCGGCTTCACGCCGCTCATCTACGCCGCGCGTTCCGGCTGCACGCGTTGCGTGCGCGCGATGCTCGAAGCCGGCGCCGACATCGACCGGCCGAATCCCGACGGCACCACGCCGCTGATGTTCGCCATCGACAGCTTGCGCTTCGACACGGCGCGGCTGCTGCTCGACCAGGGCGCGAACCCGCAGCACCAAGATTGGTACGGACGCACGGCGCTCTACGTGGCCGTGGATATGAGCTCCTACAACCGGCGCAGTCCGCAGAGCGAGGACACAGGCGAGACGAGCGCGCACGACGTGATCCGCATGCTGCTCGAGAAGGGCGTGAACCCGAATTCGCAGCTCAACTTTCACCGGCCGGGCCGCGGGGGCAACAGCGGTCGGTTCGCCGACGACCTGTTGACCACGGGCTGCACGCCGCTGATCCGCGCTGCAATCGGCGAGGATGTCGACGCGGTGAAGATGCTGCTCGAGCACGGCGCGCTCGTCGACTTGCCGAACGTCATGGGCGTCACGCCGCTCATGGCCGCGGCCGGCGTGGGCGTCGGAGGTCTCGGCCGCAGACCGGGCGGCGAAGGCGGCGACGCGCAGGCGCGCGTGACCGCCACGCTCGAGGTGCTGGTGGCCGCGGGCGCCGACGTCAACGCCAAGATCACCGACATCAACGGCCGCAGCGCGCGGATCGCGCGCCAGAGCCAGATGACGGATCGCGGCGGCCAGACTGCGCTGTACGGCGCGGTGAAGAACGGCTGGACGCGCGTCGTTCAATACCTGCTCGCGCACGGCGCCAACGTCGACATCAAGGACGACCTCGGCAAATCGCCGGTCGACGCAGCGCTCGGCCAGATCGGCGGCCGCGACAACGTGGTCTCGCAGGAGATCGCGGAGCTGCTCAAGAGCGCGGGGAAACGCGGCGGGTGAGCGCCGCGCTCGAGAGCTCGAGCCCGGAGCCGAACGTCACCCAAGCCGTGCCGTTCTTGCGCGTCACGGACATGCGCGCGTCGCTGCGCTTCTACCTCGACGGGCTCGGCTTCCGACTCAAGGTCAAGTGGACGCCTGAAACGCCCGACCAGATACGCTGGTGCTGGCTCGAGATCGGATCAGCCGCACTGATGCTCCAGGAATACGCGGCCGATGCCGGGCATTCGGCGCGCGTGCCGCAGCCGTTCGGTCAGGCGCGAGCATCTGCTTCATGTGCAAGGACGCGCTCGCGGTCTATCGCGATGCGCTCGCGAAAGGCCTGACGCCCGGCCGCCCGGTCGTCGGCAACCGGCTCTGGGTCGTGAGCTTCCGCGACCCCGACGGCTATCAAGTCGACTTCGAGAGCGCCACCGACGTACCGGAAGACACCGAGTACGACCCCGCGCTTCACCGCTAGGCCGAAGGGCTCGCCGAAAAAAATAGGGACATGTTGCCTTTTCGCCCGGCGGCGCGCGACGCGCGCTGCGGCGAAAAAAGGCAACATGTCCCCCATGGAGCTTACGCGCCGACGACTCTTGTCTCGCTCCGCGTCGCTCGGCGCCGCGGCGATCGGTGCAGAGCTCTGGCCGGGTGAGCCGCGCGCGGCCGGGCCGATGGGCCCCGGGATCCAGCTCTGGACGGTGCGCGACGCGCTCGCGGCCGACCTCGAGGGCACGCTGAAAAAGCTGCGCGCCATCGGCTTCGTCGAGGTGGAGCCCGCCGGGTCTCAGGGCCTCTCCGCGGCGGAGTTCCGCACTCGGCTCGACGATGCGGGGCTCACGGCACCGAGCGTCCAGCTCGATCTCAGCGGCGACGCGGTCGACACGGCATTCGAGGATGCGCACGCGCTCGGCGCGCGTTACGCGGTGAGCTCGATGCTGCGGGCCGGAACCGGCCCGCCTCCCTACGAGGCCCCGCCTCGCCCGCCGTCCGGCCTCGCGCCGCCGATGGCCTCGATGACCCTCGCCGACGCGCTGCGTACCGCCGATCTCGCCAACCGCGTCGGCGAGCGCGCCAAACGTGCGGGGCTCCAATACGCCTATCACAATCACGCCTTCGAATTCGCACCGGAGCTGGACGGCACGATCCCCTACGACGTGCTGCTCGAGCGGACGGACCCCGGTCTCGTGAAGCTCGAAATCGACTGCGGCTGGATGGTCGTCGGCGGCCGCAATCCGATCGACTACCTCGAGCGTTACCCCAGCCGGATCCCGCTGCTTCACGTGAAGGATTTCCTTCCCGCCGCTCCGGCCGACGGCGGCAAGGCCGGCCCGCGCTATGGCGCCGAGCTCGGGCGCGGCACGATCGAGTACGGGCCCGTGCTCGCCGCGGCCCGCGCGAGCGGCCTCGAGCACTACTACGTCGAGCAGGAAGGGCCGTACTCGCGTATGGGCCAGGTCGAGTCCGCCGCCGTGGCGTACGACTACTTGCGTAGAGTCGCGCCCTGACCGCCGCGTCGCGACGGCGACGTTCGTGCGACGAAGCTCGTCCCGAAAACGGCATCGCCGTCCCGACGGCGCTACGCGCGCCGTCACCAGATTCGTGCTGCGGCAGCACCGGCAAATGCCAAATCAAGGCGTTACGAATCGTCCCGGGCTGGCACGATTCCTGCGAGCTGCGCGAGCTCCGCACGTGCTTCGATTCGCGCACGATCCGCCGATAGAGGTAGTCATGGGTATGTTCCTACAGGACCTGCGTCACTCACTCCGCACGCTGCACCGCAGCCCCGGCTTCACCGCCGTGGCGGCGCTCACGCTCGCGCTCGGGATCGGGGTCAACACCACGATCTTCAGCGGCATCAGCGCCCTGCTGCTCCAGCCGCTCCCGTACGCGGATGCGGGGCGACTGGTCGACGTCCGGCCGGCGGGCCCCGGCGTGCCGACGAGCAAAGCCGCGCTGCTCATGCTGCGCGCGCGCCTGCGCAGCTTCGACGCGATCGCCTCGTACAACCTCTGGACGTTCACGTGGAGGGGCGAGGACGTGGCCGAGCGGGTAAGCGCCGTGAGAGCCACGGGGGATCTGTTCGGCGTCCTGGGAGCGAGCCCGCTGCTCGGCCGTACGCTGCTCGCGGCGGACAGTGCCCCGGGCGCCGAGCGGGTGATCGTGCTGAGCCATCGTTTCTGGCAGCAGCGTTTCGGCGGCGATCCAGGGATCGTGGGCCGGACCCTAGATATAGCTCAAGGCGCAGACGGCGGCGCGACTCGCGTCGTCGGCGTAATGCCGGCGGGCTTCGCGTTTCCGACGGCGACCGCCGAGATGTGGGCGGCGAATCCGCTGGACCCGGCAGGTGCCGACTACAACACCACCTACCTCGAGCTGCTCGGGCGGCTGCGGCCGGGCGTGGACTTCGCGACGGCGCAGCGCGAGGTCACCGCAACCGTCGCCGGGATCTGCACGGAGAGCCCCGGCTGCAACCAGAGCTTGCTCCACAGCGCTCGCGTCTTGCCGCTCCGCGATGTGCTCGTCGGCCCGGTGCGGCCGATTCTGCTGCTCCTGCTCGGCGCCGTCGGGTTCGTGCTGCTCATTGCGTGCGCGAACGTCGCGAACCTGTTGCTCACGCGCGCGGCGGCCCGCGAGCGCGAGCTCGCGATCCGCGCAGCGCTCGGCGCGGGCCGCGGTCGCGTCATGCGCCAGCTCCTCACGGAGAGCCTGACGATCGCAGCGATCGGCGGCGCGCTCGGCATCCTGGCCGGCACGTGGGGCAGCAGCTTGTTGCGCGCCGCGTTGCCGGCGGAT
>Ga0137410_10000853_pt1 | contig 21020 bp, 18 predicted proteins | sample CZODoug1_16funga_FD_108878 | JGI IMG/M metagenome (GOLD analysis project Ga0137410, IMG submission 108878) | Vadose zone soil fungal communities from Angelo Coast Range Reserve, California, USA - CZODoug1_16fungal (Illumina Assembly) | ecosystem: Environmental > Terrestrial > Soil > Vadose zone... | reverse complement strand
GACGAGTCCTTCGACTTCGGCGATGACGTAGTCGGCGGCGGTGGCCATCATGGGATTAAAGTTGCGCGCGGTCTTTCGGTAGATGAGGTTGCCCCAGCGGTCGCCTTTCCACGCCTTGATGAACGCGAAATTGCCGCGCAGGCCTCGTTCGAGAACATACTGGCGGCCGTCGAACTCGCGAGTTTCTTTTCCCTCGGCCACCATCGTGCCGTAGCCCGTGGGCGTGTAGAAGGCAGGGATGCCGGCGCCACCGGCTCGGAGCCGCTCGCTCAGCGTCCCCTGAGGATTCAATTCCACCTGTAATTCACCGCTTAAGACTAGTTGCTCGAAAAGCTTGTTCTCGCCGACGTAGGTGGAGATCATCTTTTTGACCTGGCGCTGCTGGAGCAGCACGCCGATGCCGAAATCATCAACGCCGGCGTTGTTGCTGACGATGGTGAGGTCCTTCACGCCTTTGCGCCGGATGGCGGCGATGAGGTTTTCTGGAATGCCGCAAAGGCCGAAGCCGCCCATGAGGATGGTCATGCCGTTTTTTAGATTTGCGATGGCGGCGTCCGGCGAAGAGATGCGCTTGTCCATGGGAGAAGGCTCCGAGAAGCGACTGGGCGAGTGTACCGCAGTCGGAAGGTGAGCAGAAAGGATGGCGCGATTCCCAGATTGGCCCCTCGGCGAAAGGCCTCGGGGCAAAGAATAGTTAGGGTACACCCCGGTTGTTTTTCGCAAAGAGTGCGGAACTCATTGAAGAGAGAGAAGATATTTTTCGCTCTTTGCAAAGAGAGCGAAAGAGTGAGCAAAGAGTCGAGGAAGAGACGAGTTGCCCTATACACCCCTAGGGCGTTTGTATGAGTATCAAAAGAAAAGGGTTGCGGGCAGAGGCATTTGTAAGAGTATGAAAATGAAGCGGATAGCCCTCGCCAAAAGGGCTCGGGGTAAAGAGGCGTTTGTAAGAGCGCGAAAGTAGAGACGACAGGCCGGCATCGCTCGGGGTAGACCGTTCGCCGTTTGGCGTTTGCCGAAAGCAAACGGAAGACGGATGCGGCGCGCGCGGCTGCGGGCGGAGGGATGTGCGCCGGAAGCTCATGCAGAACGGTAGAACGAAAAACGATTCGAGACAATTGAGCGAAGTCACTGATTTGGTTCAGCTGTCCGATTTTTTGCGCAGCTACTTTTTTGTTGAGCCTGAGAACGTTTCCTGCTTCGAAGCGGCGAAAAGTTGGTGAAAGTCACTGGGCCAGACCGACGCGTTGCAACAGGTCCTTGAAGCGCGGATCGCTGCGCAGGGGATCGAGGGCGGGCTCTACCTTGATCGTGGTCATAAAATTGGAGTGTTCGGAGAATACTTTCTCCGGGCAGGCGTACGCGGACACCATGCTTGCGCAATTCGCGCGCGGCAAGATTGATTTGGAACACGCCAAAGCGAAGGATGCAACTGGGCGAAGGTGATTTCATTTCCGCCACAGTTCAGTACTCCGCGAGCCAAGCCCGCACCTTAACCTTAAATGGCCGGATTACCCCGAGACTTAAGCCATATCGTATCTAGGATATAGCCGGTCATCAAGAGAACATGTCACGTGCATTGATTCCAAGACACTACTTGACTAGTTTGAGCCCGACAGCTGTCCCACTCTCCCCGTAGAAGCATGAAAAGAAAGTGCGCCAGTGGCGTAGAGGTGCTTTGATGCGGACATTCCCAGCCCTGCAGTCCAGATTCACTTCGTTTGTATCTCAGTTTTTTGCCTCAAACCCCAAGCGCAGGCGCCGGTCCAGACTGGTCGCCCTCAACGTGGCTCTTCTGGCTGCGGCGACATTGATGGCAATCGCTGTGGTCAAGGGGCAGCCGTTCTCTTTCTTCCCCAACGGAGTCCTTTTCCCAAATCCCGGTGGCGCGTCGCAAACCTACAGCACCGCGAATGGCGGCATTGACTTGACGGGACCGTTTTTCCAAAGCATTGGGACGAATGGCCGTTCGTGCGGTACTTGCCACCAGCCCAGCGACGGCATGTCCGTCTCTGCAGCTAGTGTCGAACGACGTTTTGAGCTGACGGGTGGCGAAGACCCGATTTTCCGCCCGGTGGACGGCTCCAATTGCAACCACAGTATTGACGTCTCAAACCTCGCCGGAAGAGCCGCGGCGTACAGCCTGTTGCGCACTCGCGGCTTGATACGAATTGCGATCAACGTTCCCCCGAACGCGGACTATCAAATCGTCAACGTGAATAATCCCTATGGGTGCAGCGAAACGAGTGTGATCTCCCAATACCGGCGTCCCTTGCCCTCGACCAACCTGCGTTTTTTGAGCGCGGTCATGTTTGACGGGCGGGAGTCCTCGCCAGCCACCGGAACAACCAAAATCCTTTACGCAAACTACCCGACTTCGCTTTTGAACGATTTGGCACACCAGTCCGTGGACGCCACGACCGGCCACGCGCAGGGCGACGGAACGAGGCCAACCCCCGCGGAGCAGCAGCAGATTGTTGACTTTGAAATGAGTCTGTTTACGGCGCAAGCCTTCGGCAACCGGATCGGGCCTTTGAACCTGCATGGCGCGAACGGCGGCCCCTTGCCGCTCGTCACTCAGCCTTTTTTCATTAGCATCAACTCCAGCGTCAACCCCTTGGTTCCGACTCTGGAAACTCCCGGTGGGCAACTAACCCCAGGCGACGGCAAATTTAGTCCGGCGATTTTTAATACATTTGACGCGTGGGCCGGGCGGCCCCACGGGGATCCGCGCGCAGCAGTTGCGCGAGGGGAGGTTATTTTCAATTCGAGGCCAATCAACATCACGGATGTGGCAGGCATCAACGATGATGCCGCGGCTGGCGGCTTGGTCCCGGGCGGCGTTGCGTCGCTTCAGGGAACGTGCGGCACTTGCCACGATACTTCGAACGTGGGCAATCATTCCTTCCCGACACCCCTCAACATCGGCACCGGCGATCTCAATCCTTCGCAACTATCGATGAATTTGGGAGGACTGGACGTGCGCTACCTGCCGACCATTACCGTATGCAAAAAAGATCCGGTTACGGGAGAGGTCACGAGCAACTGCAAAACGACGACGGATCTTGGGCAAGCTTTGATCGATGGAAAGTTCGATCATGTCGGAAAAATCAAAGGGCCGATCCTGCGTGGACTCTCCGCGCGCGCGCCTTATTTTCACAACGGGTCCGCGCAAACCCTCATGGACGCTGTACATTTTTATGAGGTTCGCTTTGGCCTAGTGCTTACACCTCAGGAAGAATCCGACCTGGTCGCGTTCCTGAGTGCTCTCTGACCCAGAAAAGCCGGGCCTCTTGAAAGTGCGTTCGAGAGGCCCGGCGTGGCGCTGCGTTTGCTACTTGAGAGCAGCCGCTCACTCAGCTACTGCTGGTTGTGAGGAGGATGCTCAGGCTTGGGTGGCTTGGACTGCTGGCGCTGGGCTTCTTTGTCCTGGCGCTGTTGCAGCTTTTGCGCCTCCTGGTCGTGCTTCTGCTGCAGTTGTTGTGACTGCTGCTGATGGCGCTGTTGCAGATCCTGCTTGCGTTGCACGTCGGCGTTGCGCCGGTCGAGCTTCTGTTGTTCCTCCGCCTGCTTTTGTTGCATGCGCTGGCGATCGGAGTCCTGCTGCTGGCGCATCTTTTCGTGTTCGCGCTGCTGTTTTTCCATCAAGGCAGGATTGGCGCGATCCGCGTTGGGCGGACGGTTGTCGTTTGGCCGCGCATTGGCCGGTGGCCGATTTTCCGGCCGGTTCGTGTCGACTCGATTGTCGCGCCGGTTATCCGGCGGACGGTTTGCGTTTTCGTTGCGCAACGTTGGAGCCGCGCCGCGGTTGGATAATTCAGACGGCCGCGAGGTGGCCGCAATATCCGGCCGGCCATGGTTTACGGAAGCGAACAGATTCCGATTGGAAGCCGCTGTATGTTGATGCTGGACTTGCTCGCTGGTCATGGCAACACGATGCTGGCGGGAAGCATTAATTTCAACAGAAGTTGGACGAGCGTTTGTGCCACCAGAGCCGCCGTTGAAGCTCACGCGATTGAAAGTGGTGTTCTGAACGACGGTCGTGTTGTACGTGTTGTGGACTATGTTGATGTTCACGTTGTTGACGTTGCGGTTGTAAAAGTAGCGGTGGTCGCGCCAGTAGCCGCCGTAAAAGCCGACGCCTGAATAGCCGAAGCCGTAGTTAATGCCGCCGTAAAAGCCGACGACAGGTCCCCAGTAACCCGAATACCAGATGTAGGCATCATCCTGCCAAGCCCAGTAGCCGGGTGTCCAGAGCAGGCCTTCTTCCGGCGGAAGCACCCAGGTGCCGGGAACCCAGAAGTATCCGTCGTCGCTATACGCCCAATACCCGGGAGTCCAAATGTAGCCTTCGCTTGGGCAAAGCGGTTGTTCATAGACGGGCAAGAGCGGGGGCCCGATTCGCACAGAAACGCCAACAGCGACTTGTGCTTGCGATTGAGCCGGGAGAGTCAATGTTCCGAATACTAGAAGCAAGGAACAGATGAGCTTTGCGAAACGCATGGTCCAGACCTTTCTGGCGTTCGCTGGGCCTTCCCGAGCCTCCTTCTTTAGCGGCCGATCGCCGTGCGGGACCGCTCTATTACTTAGATGCCTGTAAAAACGAAGGGGAAGCTACTGTAAGGCATTGCAAATAAATGGGTTATTTCCGAAAAAGCGACCGCGGACGCCAAAAACAGGTTTGCGATAGGTGTACGAAGATTCGGGGCGTTCGCAACAGAGTGCGCCGACCGTCGGCCAGAATTGCGCGACGCAACCGAAACGAGATTTCCTGTGAGTGCCGAGCTGAATCATCCGTCGCTCACAGGTTTGCGTCGCGGCCAGAGTGCGAGACGCTTGCGCGTCACCGAATCAGACTCCATGGATAAACGCCGACATTGATTTTCATGATGACGTAGCTGAAGCCGCCGGCGTCGGGCTTGGGCTGATGCGGCTGGTCGGGCGGAATGAGCAGGCAATCGCCGGCTTTCACTTTGAATGTTTGACCGCCGATGATGGGCTGGCCGCGATATTCGCCGGGGACAGGGCCGTCCTTGTCCATGAGATTTTGGCGGTTGGCGATTTTTCCGCCGACGATCATTTCGCCGGTACCGCCGGTGATGACGTAAAAATCATACGCGCCGGCGTGCTGCTCGGCGTCATCCCAAACGCTGCTGACTTTGGTAAGACTGAGGACGGGTTGTTCACGGTGGAGGCGATAAAGTTGAAAGATGCTGAAGTTCCGGGAGGACGCGTGAACCGGTCCACCGCCGAACGATTGCGAACTGCCGGTGCCGGCTTCCTTCATGGCCTTGGCGGCAACTTCGGCAAGTTCCGAGTGAGCTTTGCGGAGATCGTCAACGCTCCAATACATTGTGGGCGGGGCGTCGGGCGCGAGCGCGGGTTCGCGAGGAGAGTTGTAGTTGAAGGGCATGACTTCGGGCTTTTTTTCCTGCGCGAGGGCTGAGGGGACGAGAGAGAAATTTTCCGACTGCGCGCCGGCGCTGGAATGCGGCGCAGGCTTGAGCGCGTAACCAGCGATGAAGCCGATTGCCGCGGCAGCGAGTGCGATGAGCGGAGCTGATTTTTTCATTGAGCGTTCCTCCTAAAATGAATACGTCTTCTTAGTTTCTAACGATGGCGCAGGCCCTTACAGGGTGAACAAGAGTGCCTACGCTACTTCTTGTCGGCAGGCTTTTCCGACTCGAAGCGAATCTCCTTCAACATTTCCGACTGGCGGTAGATTTCCGTCTTGCCGGCTGGAAATTTATTCGTGCTTAACATGAATGCGAGAACGTCCGCGTCCTGTTGACGAGTGAGCCGGCCGGGGCCGCTCAGCGGCATCGTTTTGCGGATGCGGTCGAAAAGATCGGCCAGTGTCAGGCCATTCCAATTGGAGAGAAAAGTTCCGCCGGTGAGAGGCGGCGCGGATTCGCCGCCGCCGAGCGAAGCGCCATGGCACGAAGCACATTCTTTTTGGTAGACGGACTCGCCGCGCTTGGATTGTTCTTCGGTGTAAACGCCATCCCAGACAGAGCGCGCCGGAGACGGCGCCGGCTCTTGCGCGCGAACGACGCACAGAGCGAACAGCGCGCAGCCAAGAGTGGCTACGCTGCAAGAGCGAACTACATTCATTCGGACTCCGAGGGAAGCGCGTAGGCGATATATTCGCCGGAGTACGGACCACCGCTGACGGCGACGACGATGTACTGTTTGCCGTTGTGCATGTAAGTCATCGGCGAACCAGTCTGCGGCGCGGGCATGAAGACGGCGCCAACTTCCTTGCCGGTTTTTTTGTCGTAGGCGCGCAGCATTGCGCCGCGCGGATGATCGGCGGTTGTGGTGATGTGCCCTTCGCCGGCAATGACGAGAGTTTTCGTGATGAGCGTGCCGATGTTGTACGTTTCCTGTCCGGTGCGGGGAATCGCGAGGCCTTTCAGCGCAGGATAGTTGCGAACGATGTCCGGCGTTTCGCCGTGCGCGATCTGCCAAACGATTTCGCCGGTATCGAGATTGATGGCGGAGATTGTGCCGTAGGGCGGCCTCATGAGCGGAAGACCGTCCACGTTCATGGGAACGTATTCGCTGCCAGTGCGTTTTTTCGATGGCTTGGGAGAATCGGCGCCGGCATTTTCACCTGGGCCACGAAGAATCGACACTTCGTGCCCGGCTGTGCCTGCAATGTACGCGATGTCGGACACTTCTTTCGGCGCGGCGACAAGGCCGATTGGCTCAACACACGAATTGCAGGCGTAAAGATACGCGATGTGCGTTTCGGGATCGTACGATCCGCCAGGCCAGTTTGTGCCGCCGGATGCGGTGCCAATGGAAAGCGTGCCGAGCGGTCCGTCTAGTTTGGAGGCGGTGGGCGGCGTGAAAACGGGGCCAAGATGATATTTTGCGGCGATCTCTTTGGCGCGATCGTGGAGCGCGGGAGTGAAATCGATCAGGTCATCGACGGAAACGCCGTTGCGGCTATAGGCGGGAGGCTTCGAGGGAATTGGCTGAGTTGGCGAATAAGATTCGCCTGGGACGTTGCCGACTTCGACCGGCTTTTCTGGAATTGGCCAGACCGGTTTTCCGGTGATGCGATCGAAGACGTAGAGGAATCCTTGTTTCGACGGCTGCGCGACGGCTTTAACGGGTTTGCCGTCAACCGTAATGTCCGCAAGGATCGGCGCGGAAGAAACGTCCATATCCCAGAGGGGATGATGCACCAACTGGAAATGCCATTTGCGCTCGCCGGTTTTCAGGTCAACGCAGACGAGTGATTCGCCGAAAAGATTGTTGCCGGGGCGATGGCCGCCGTAAAAATCGCTGGTCGGGGATTCAACAGGCAGATAGACAAGGCCGAGTTGTTCGTCGACGGTAATTTGCGTCCAGACGCCGGTGTTGCCGGTGTATTCGGCGGAGCCTTTTTCCCAGGTGTCGTAGCCGAACTCGCCTTTTTTCGGGATGGTGTGAAAAATCCAGAGACGCTTGCCGGTACGGACGTCGAAGCCGCGAACGTATCCTTTATTGTTGCGCATGCTGCGCGGCGTCATGCCTTCGCGAAATGCGGCGCCGACTATGACGGTGTTGCCCGCGACAACGGGGGCGGACTGAATGCCGATTTCGCCGGTCGTGAGGTCGGGGAAAATATCTTGATCGTCGTTCAACTTTAGATCGACGGAACCGCCGGTGCCGAAACCGCTGATGGGGAGGCCGGTTTTTGCATTTAGGCAAATGAGCCGATAACCGGGAGTGACGTAGAGGATGCGCTCTTCTTTGCCGTCGGACCAATAGGCGAGGCCGCGGCCGGAAAGCTGGCGAGACGCAGCGCCACCACGCTTGCCTTCATGTTCGCCGTGAATCCAGAGGAGCTCGCCAGTGCCGGGATCAAGGGCGATGACGGCGCGGCGAGAGCCGGCTGTCGCGTAGAGAATGCCGTTGACCATGAGCGGCGTACCTTCGAGTTTATATTCGGGGCGATCGCCGAAATTGTCGGTCTTGATGCGCCAGGCGATTTCGAGGTCGTTGAAGTTCGCAGCGTTGATCTGATCGAGCGGACGATAGCGCGTGCCGGCGAGGTCGGCGGCGTAGGACGGCCAGTCCGTACTTTTGGGCTGCGATTGCGGCGAGGCGGACGGAACAACAAGCGCGAGGGCGGCAGCGCACAGAAGTCCGAGGTGCAACCGGAATGATTTCCGATCACGCATAGTCTTTCCTCCACATAAAATTTGCACAGAGCAATGGGTCAGGCCATTTGCTTGATCTGTTCGAGGGCTTGCTTGATTTTGGTTTTCTGCTCGTCGGTAACGTCGGAATTCGGTGGGCGCTGGTAGAACTGGCGAGAGCCCATCTGCAAACTGAGCGCGTATTTCATGGGACCGTACTCGTCGACTCCGCCGTCGCGAAGGAGCTTCAATGCGGCTTCGAATTTGGCGATAGGTTCACTGATGTCTTTGCCGGCGCGCTTGGCAGCAAAAACAGCCGCTATTTCCTTCGTGCAGTTGTTGCCTTCGGCAAGGATCGCACCCATGCCGTGATCGAGCGCGTACTTGAGATTTTCCGAAGTGCCCGTGCGCATGTTCAATTTAGGAAATTCGGCGACGAATTTGTGATAGACGTCCGGATCGCTGACGGAATCCTTGATGCCAGTGAGGTTGGGATATTTTTCCATCGCGTGGAGTAGTTCGTGGGAGATGGGTACGCCTGTAGCAAACGGTATGTGATAAAGATTAATGGGAATTTTCACGTTTTCAAAGAGCATCGAAAAATATTTCACGAGGCCGTCGAGCCGCGGATGTTTGTAGTAAAACGGCGGCACCACCAGCAGGCCGTCGGCGCCGTTGGCTTCGGCATGCTGGGAAAGTTCAAGCGTTTCGGGGAAATTTGCTGTGCCTGGGCTGACAATGATGTTCAGTCCATTGCGATGCTTGAACGCCGTCTCGGCGATCTTCTTACGTTCGGCGACGGAGAAAGAAGGAAATTCACCGGTGGTGCCGAGTACGACGACGCCATCGGCGCCGCTGGCTTTCAAATAGGCGAGAAGATCTCTGTACAGCTCTTCATCGAATTTCAGATTTTTGTCGCAAGGTGTGGAAGCCGCAACCCAGAACAGAACTTTTTCAGTTGCAGGCACCGGAACGTTAGCGCCGGAATGCGGCGCTCCGGTGACTTCAGGTATTTTCACTCCGCCCGCAACGCCGAGCGCGGCGGCTGCGCCAACGGAACCCAAAAAAGTCCTTCTCGTGGTGTGCATAGTTCCCTCCCCGGAATTGCGGAAAGTCTATGCCAGAGCAGCCGCGTAAACAATCTATTCGTGGCTCCAACTGCGATAGCGGAGCGGCTGTCCTAGGCGAGAGTTAGCTCTCGGGACAGTCGCTGGTCAAACCACGCGGGCCAGGCCAGCAAACCAGCCGAGAGCGGGAAAGATCGGCCAGAGAAGGGCACTTAACAGTGGGGCCGCGAGCAGCAGACCCAGCGAAGTCTGCGGCACATGCTTCCTCGCGGCGAATCCGACTGCAACGTGTCCGATGAACATTGGAGGCCACCCTCAATCTGACGTTGGAATCCCTCACCAATTTGGGGCACTGACGCTATATTTCATCAAAGGCCGCGAAGAAGTTTGTAGAGTTCGTTGGCGGCGTCGAAATCGGCTTCGAGTTCGCGGGAACCGAGCTTGTCGCGGAGTTCATCGAGGCGGCGCGCGAAAAGATCCAGAGCCGCTGAGAGCATTTCTTTGTTGGTCAGAATGATATCGCGCCACGTTGAGTACGGGCTGCCGGCGAGGCGGAGCGAATCGCGGAGGCCTGGGCCGGCAAGCATAATCGGCAAACCATTCTCGTCAAGACGATCGTAGAGAAACGAGCCAAGAGCGACGGCGGCGAGTTGTGGAAGATGCGAAGCGAGCCCGACCGCGTCGTCATGTTGTTCGGCGCCGAGCCAAAACGGGCGTGCACCGATTTTCTCGAGAATCTTGAGAAATGCGGAGACGCGAGGGTCGCGCGGCGAATCCGTGGAGCCGGAGTTGCTTATCGCATCGGCGACGAGAGCGTACGCATTGCCGCGGAACAGGTCCGCGTCGGCGTGCGCGACCCCGGAAACTTCCTTCCCCGCCATCGGATGACCACCAAGAAAAAGAGGCGTGCCGGAGAAATGGTCGGCGGCGGATTGCAGGATGCGGAGCTTCGTACTGCATGCGTCGGTGACGAGGGCGTGGCCCGGCGCATGGCGGGCGATGTCGGGAAGTAGATCGAGCGTCGCGCCGATGGGAAGGGCGATGTAAACAACGTCGGCACCGCGAAGCGCGGGAGCAAGGTCGCCGTGATGCGCGTCGTCGATAACCTGGAGAGCACGGGCTTCGCGCATAGTTTCCGGGCGATCCCAACCGGCGATGCGGATGTCGGTCGTGTATTTGCGAAGCGCGAGCGCAAATGAACCGCCGATGAGGCCGGTGCCGAGAATGGTGACGCGCTGGATCAGATGAGCCGACATGGGATGAGGCAGTTTACTGTCGAATGTGAAAACTTGGAAGAAAACATGTCGGCGAATGCCGCAGAAATAACGCCGATTCGCTCTGTTCGGAGCGATTTACGCCATGCGGCGGCCGATGGCCGGCGCGATGATGCGAAGCTCAGCCATGAGTTGCGTGAAGGCTTCCGGTTCGAGCGACTGCGCTCCGTCGGAAAGGGCGTGATCGGGATCGTTGTGGACCTCGATCAGGAGACCGTCTGCGCCCGCAGCCACGGCAGCGCGCGCCATGGGAGGAACCTTGTCGCGGCGGCCCGTGCCGTGCGATGGATCGCCCCACATGGGCAGATGCGAAAGCTTTTTGATTACGGGAATTGCGGCGATGTCGAATGTGTTGCGCGTATAAGTTTCGTAAGTGCGTATACCGCGCTCGCACAAAATCACGTTGTAGTTTCCACCGGCGAGAATGTACTCCGCGCTTAGAAGAAGTTCTTCCATCGTGGCGGAGAGGCCGCGCTTTAGGAGAACCGGCTTACGGACTTCGCCCAATGCGCGAAGCAAATGGTAGTTCTGCATATTGCGCGCGCCGACCTGATAAATGTCGACGTAGTGGCCCATCATTTCGACTTGCGACGGGTCCATCACTTCGCTCACGGTGAAGAGGCCGAACTTCTCCGCGGCTTCGCGCATCATCTCCAGGCCCTTCTCGCCGAGTCCCTGGAATGCGTAAGGAGAAGTGCGCGGCTTGAAAGCTCCGGCGCGCAGAATTTTTGCGCCGGCTTTGGAGACGGCCTCCGAGACGGCCAGCATCTGTTCGCGCGACTCAACAGAACACGGGCCCGCGGCGACGACCACTTCCGTGCCACCGATTTTTACACCGCGGCCCAAATCGACGATCGTTCCTTCGGGTTTGAATTGCCGGCTCGCCAACTTAAATGGCTGCGTGATGCGCATGACTTCGCGCACGCCGTCGAGCAGTTCGAAATCGCGATGATCGAAGTCGCGATGGACTCCGACCGCGCCCAGAACAGTGTGCGACGCACCGGTCGAACGGTGAACGTCAAATCCGCTCGCGATCAAGCGGTCAATGACGTGTTGAATCTGGGCGTCGGATGCGCCCTCCTGCATGACGATAACCATGATTTACGCTTAGTTCCCTTCTCTCGACGAAACAAATCTTTCGAATAACGTCAGGGCCGTACGCCCACTTTTCTCAAAATTAATTTCACGAATCCTTTTTCGCTTCATCGTCTTTATGCATGGCGGAACGTTCGGCGGCACGGTTTTCGTCAATGATGCGCTCGAATAGACGTCGAATCGCGGCATCGGTAAGCGGGCCGTGATTGTTGCGCTCCGCATTTTCCAGGACTTCCTTCTCGCGATCCGGCTGGTAAAGCGGCAAATTCGCCGATTGTTTGAGCTTGCCGATTTCGAGCGCACACTTCGAGCGTTCGTTGAGTAATTCGACGAGTTTGCGGTCGAGTTCATCGATGCGCCGCCGCCAATCACCAAGGGTCATGACGCAACTTCCCTTTTCGAGAGTCCGGATTGTGCGGCGCGCTTCAGCGAACGAATACGCGATACAAGTGCCTCGCACGCACGGTCAACTGCGGCCGGGGACGAATCATTCAAAGTGGCGTTCTCAATTTCCGAAACGAGGGACGAGCCGATTACGGCCGCGTCGGCAAGACCGCCGAGGACGGAAACGTGCCCCGGCTGAGAAATTCCGAAGCCAACGGCAATAGGAATCTGCGTGACGGCGCGTGCCCGGCGAAGCAAAGCGGGCAAATCGTCGGGCAAAGAATCTTTCGCGCCGGTGACTCCTGTTCGAGAGATGAGATAGAGGAATCCGGACGAAACCTCGGCAATCTGTTTCAGGCGCTCATCGGTAGAGGTCGGTGCGCCAAGAAAAATTGTATCCAAATTATTGGCATGTAAAATCTGGCGATATTCGGCGGCTTCTTCCGGCGTCAGATCTGTCGCGAGAACTCCGTCGGCACCGGCCTGCGAAGCGGCGGCTGCAAATTTCTCCAGCCCCATCTGCAAAATCGGATTGTAGTAACTGAAAAGGACGATAGGTACGTTCGCGGCGGAAGACTTTGAATTGCGAAGGTCCCGAACCAAATCCAAAATGCCGGAAAGCTTCGCTCCGGCTCTCAGCGCGCGCTCGGAAGCCCGCTGAATTGTCGGCCCATCCGCCAGCGGATCGCTGAACGGCACGCCAAGTTCAATGACATCGGTGCCCGCTTCTGCGAGCGCGGTGACGAATTTCAGCGATGCCGCGAGCGAAGGATCGCCGGCCGTGATGTACGCAATGATGCCCATTTCGCCGCGCGCCTTCAGTTCGGCGAAACGGCGAGAGATACGGGTCGCAATGGTGGACTTAACAGGCATATCGGAATGAAATAGGTTATCACCAAGCCTGTCCGTCCGCAGCCGTGCAAACAGGACGCGACTCAGTCGCTATCTCGACCTGATGCGACGACCTATCTGTACAAGTGCGACGAGCAAGGCAGGCATCGTTGGCTCGAATAGACCAGGGGTGGGGAACAGGCAGAATCGAATGGCAATCATCAGCATGAACATAGACCAAGTGCACGAACAGCAGAATTCGCCGAAGGCTCTTAATTTGTCCGGAGAAGTTCCCACGAAGACATCGGCTATTTGACGAACTATGCTGCGGGATACCAGCATAAGCCATTCCCCAGTGCGCCGATCCAACGAACGACTGCTCATCACGGAACTCCGGAGGGGCTATTGCCACGTGCTGTTGTGCGCCGAGTTGATATTTGATTCACCCGACCAGAGCATGCAAACCAAGTTCCACGATGGAGCGCGAATCGCTGCAAATTCCAAAACGGGAAAACGTTATAAGTTATAGAAATATATGGACTAATAAACTCAATATTTTCTTCGTAAATCCTTCGCCGCGACAGAACGAGCGGAACTGTTTCATTTTGGAACTATCAAGCGTCCCTTTTTGGAACGTCGGACAAGGACCTCGGCTAACGGGGTTCGCTGCTATCGCACAGAATATAGCTTTATTCTTAGGACCGCGTTATACCGTGTGAAATCAGGATCAGTCGAAAAAATCTCCCAATCTCGTGAATTCGCGGCAGCACAAATCAGCATATCGACAACGGATACCGCAAAACCCTTGGTCCTGCATTTATTGCCGGCGATCGCAGCCGCCTCGTAGTCATCGGTCTGCAATACCTCATCTGGAAACGCTCGCAGCACTTGCCGCAGTTTTTCAAACTGCTCAGCTTCCCTTATGCCAGAGAGCAACTCTTGACGGATTATTCCAAGAATTCGCGTCCGGCCTTCTTGGATCAAATCGGCAAGCTCTTGAACGATGACTCTTTCGGACGGGTTTAGACGCCGAGTCGGCCGCCGCAGGGCTAGCGACCATACGGACGTGTCCACCAGAACACTCATGTCCGTTTCTTCGTGCGCTCGCGTTTGTAGTCGAACTTCGAATCGAATCCAATCGTGCCGAACAGCGGGATCACGAATGCTTGTTTCCGTCGCCGGATGTATTCATCCAGGGCGGCATTGACCGTGTCTTTCTTGGTCTTATGCCGTCCGAGCTTTTTGGCTTGCTCGATTAGCCGATCATCAAGGGCAAGATTGGTTGGCATGATAAACCTTTCCACACTATCCTACACATTTGGATGTGTGAAATAAACAGCATTCGACCGGTATATCCCGATATGATCAAACCCGTGAGCAGAAAATTTGACGTGGTGGTGCTGGGTGGGGGAGCGGCGGGATTGATGTGCGCCGTGGAGGCCGGGAAGCGGGGGCGGCGGGTGGCGGTCATTGAGAGGGCGGAGAAGATCGGGAAGAAAATTTTGATTTCGGGCGGCGGGCGCTGCAATTTCACGAATATCCATTGCACGGCGGACAATTTTATTTCTGCGAATCCACATTTCGCGAAGTCAGCACTGGCTCGTTACACGCCGCGAGACTTTATAGGCCTCGTGGAAAAGCACCGGATTCCGTATCACGAGAAGACGCTGGGGCAGCTTTTTTGCGATCGCGCCGCGAGCGATATCACGCAGTTGTTCGAGGAAGAGTGCCGCGCCGCGGGGGTTCAAACGTTCTTGAGTCAGCGCGTGACGGAGATTTCGCGGACAACAGAGTTCGTTGTCCGAACCGACGCGGAAGAGTTTCACGCGCCGGCCCTGGTCGTTGCAACGGGCGGACTTTCGATTCCAAAAATCGGCGCGACCTCCTTTGGATACGAAGTAGCGCAGCAGTTTGGAGTGAAGATTCAGAAGACGCGGCCAGCGCTGGTGCCGCTGACGCTTTCCGCAAAAGAGAAGAAGCAGTATTCCGATTTGGCAGGAGTTTCAATGGAGGTAATTGCCAGAGCCGGTGAGTGCGCGTTCCGCGAGAAAATGCTAGTGACGCACGGGGGCCTGAGCGGGCCGGCGATACTGCAAGCGTCTTCCTACTGGGAGCCGGGCAAGCCACTTACTATGGACCTCGCACCTGACAAGAATGTCACCGCAAGAGTTGCCGCTGCCGGAACGCGAAATGCTGCGGCGCTGCGCAATGCATTTGTTGGGATATTGCCCAGGCGATTCCTGGACCGGTGGGTGGAACTGCACGAGCCGGACGACTGGACGAACGCGTCACTCGAAAAACTGGAGAAACTGATCCATGCCTGGAGCGTGGTGCCTGCAGGAACCGAAGGCTACGAAAAAGCCGAAGTCACGGCCGGCGGGGTGGATACGGATGAGCTTTCCAGCAAGACAATGGAATGCGAAAACGTTCGAGGCCTATTTTTTATCGGCGAAGTCGTTGACGTGACGGGACAACTGGGCGGTTTTAATTTCCAATGGGCTTGGGCGTCGGGCGCAGCAGCTGGACGATCTGTTTGAACTTTGATTCGGACTGTTCATTTCAGCTTTGCTTCGAGCTCGGCCCAGCGAGCATAGAGGGCGTCGACGGATTTTTGGGCGGATTCGAGTTCGACGCTGGCGGCGTGGAGGCGGGCGGCGTCGCTAGCGATGGCAGGATCGTGGAGCGCGGCAAGTTTTTCTGCGAGGAGTTTTTCTGCGTTGGCGATGGTTTGTTCCATCATGGAGAGTTCGCGGTCTTCTTTGTAGGTGAGCCGTTTTTTCAATGATTGCGGCGCTAAGGCTGGCGACATCACAACTTTTACTTTCGGCGCAGTTTTCTGCGACAACCGCGCTTCATTTTCTTCCTGCCAAGATTCCCACTGAGAGTAATCGGCAAAGCGTCCGGCGCCACCGAGGCCATCGAGCCCGAGGACGAGCGTGGAGACGCGGTCGAGCAGGAAGCGATCGTGGGTAACGAGGACGAGAGCGCCGCGAAATTCGAGCAGACTTTCCTCGAGAATTTCCAGCGTGGGAATATCGAGGTCGTTGGTGGGCTCGTCGAGAAGGAGGACGTCGGCGGGCTGGAGCATAAGTTGAGCGATGAGGACGCGGGCACGTTCACCGCCGGAAAGACGACCGACGGGCCGATTGAGATCTTCTCCCGTGAAAAGGAAACGCGCGGCCCAGCCCGCGACGTGAATGACGCGGTCCTGATAAATGACGGAATCGCTGTGCGGAGCGAGGGCGCGTTTGAGAAGAATATCCGGATCGAGTTGGCGATTCTGATCGAAGTAGACGACGCGGAGCGCATCGGCTTTTTTAACTTTTCCGGCGGAAGGTTTTGCTTCGCCAAGGAAAAGGCGGAGGAGGGTGGTTTTGCCGCTGCCGTTGGGACCGACGAGGCCGACGTGCATGCCGCTCGTGACGTCGAAATCCAACTTTGAGAACAGAGTACGACCGGGAATTTCGTAGCTGACACTCTCGAGCGACATCAAATTTTTTGTTTGGCGGTTGGTGGCTGAGAAATCGATTTTTGTGGCGGTGGCGCGGGTGCGGGCATTCATGTTCGCGAGATCGCCGATGAGTTCGTGGGCCTTGTCGATGCGGGCTTTGGATTTAGTGGTGCGCGCTTTGGGACCGCGGCGCAACCATTCAAGCTCGTTGTGGACGCGATTTTCGAGTGCTTCCTGATGTTTCTGCTGGGCGTGAAGGTAGTCTTCCTCGGCTTCCAGAAATTTGCTGTAGTTCCCTTCCACGCGGAGGAAACCGTCTTCGTACGCACGGCTGAGTTCGACCATGACCGTCGTAACGTTTTCGAGAAAGTAGCGATCGTGGCTGACGACGACGCAGGCGAATGGCGCGTCTTGCAAAACGGATTCCAGCCACTCGATTCCGGCGAGATCGAGGTGGTTGGTCGGCTCGTCGAGCAGGAGGAGATCCGGAGATTGCGAGATCGCCGCGGCGACGGCGAGACGTTTTTTCCAGCCGCCGGAGAGGGAGGCGGCGCTGGCATCGAGATCGGTGAACCCGGCGCGGCCGAGCGTTTCGGCGAAGCGAGAAGCGTGCTCGCCTTCCGGCACACCGGCCTCGCGCATGGAATTCTCGATGACGCTACGGACGGTGACTCCGGGCGCGAACTCGGAGACCTGTGCAACTCGGGCCATGCGGGCGCGTTTGCGGAGGGCGACTTCTCCGGTGTCCGGCTGGACGTTTCCGGCGAGGATTTCAAGGAGCGTGGATTTGCCCGAGCCGTTGGGCCCGATCAGGCCGATGCGATCGCCGTCGGAAACATTGAAGGAGATGTTTTGAAAGAGAGGATGGAGGCCATATCTCTTCGACAGCGAATGAGCACTGATGATTGGCGGCAAGCGGGACGTTTTCTCCAGTTTGTATTGTCAGAACTATGATAACAGCTGTGGGGCAAAGGCCCGCCGGGCTCGGCACGGCGGCGTCGAAAAGCTGGCGCTAGGGAAAGAGTTTCTTGAGGGTGGCGGTGCGGTAGTCGAAAATACGGCTGAGGTCGGGGGCGACGAAGAGGCGGTTGATAAGAGAGCCGCCGGGGACGGCGTATTCGATTTTGTCACGGACGAGGGTGCCGCCGTCGCGTTCTTCGAACGTGTGTTCGTGGTGCCAGTGGCGGTAAGGGCCATGGAGTTGGTCATCGGAGAAAAAGTGCGGCGGATTCCAACCGGTGATTTCACTTTCCCAGCGGACGGGAATGCCGTGGATTTTGAGTTTGTACTGAATGCGGGTGCCGAGAGCAACGAGGATGGGTTGGGGCGTGAGGATGTGGAAGTTGAGGAAAGACGGCGTTAGTTGTTCGAGATGTTCGGCGGCGGCGAAGAATGGGAAGACTTTTGATAACGGGTGGGGGAGCAAGAGTTCGGAATGGAAGGTGAAGAATTTCATCGAGCGAAGGGCCAGGAGAAAAGCTAACACAGAGGGCACCCGTGACACAGGGCAAGCGGAGAGGGAGAGCCAATGCAAGAACGGCCGGCTTCAGAAAGCCGGCCTTACACGAGCCAGAAGCGAGATGGAACTCCGGTATAAAAGAATAAAGATTTATGAGTGGGAATACCGAAAGTGTGGTATCCTGTTTTTGCGCTTATTACCTCGGTTGTGTTGTGCGGTCCCTCTGGTGCAAGACTAGATCTGAGATTACCCGCCTCCAGTATTCTCCGTACGTTTTCAGCGTAATTTAAAAAGAGGCTGGCAAAACGACGCCCTTCGTGCGGACACGTGTATGCGTGAACCCGAACGGGCGCGGCCAGCAAGAAAGAAACATGCAGAATTCAAATACTACAGGTGTGGAAGCGTCTTCGACGAAGACGGCCACGCTATTTTCAGAAATGCCGCTTTCCAACTATGTGAAAGAGCGGCTGGCCGCGGCTAATTTTAGCGTGCCGACGCCGGTGCAAGAGGCTGCGATTCCGCGGTCGCTGGAAGGCAAAGACGTGCTGGCAACGGCACAGACAGGAACCGGCAAAACGCTGGCGTTCCTGATTCCGGTGATCGAGGATTTGCTGAAGCACGAGAGTGCTTCAGCCCCAGTTTCAGACACGACACGAATCGCGGGTTCCGTCCGAAATCCGGGCGCAACCGGAAATTCGGGAATCGCAGCGCTGGTGCTGGTGCCGACGCGCGAACTGGCGATACAAGTCGTCGAGGTATACAACACGATTCGCGGGAAGAAACTGACGCCGGCGGCGCTGGTGGTTGGCGGGCTTGCGGAACACGCGCAACTTGCGGCGATTCGTAAGGGCGCGAAGTTGATCGTGGCGACGCCCGGACGGTTAGAGGACTATCTCGACCGGAAACTATTTCACTTTAACAATTTGCGGATGCTCGTCCTGGACGAAGCGGACCGCATGCTGGACATGGGATTCCTTCCCGCGATTCGCCGGATCGTTTCCATATTGCCGAAGAACCGCCAGACGGTTTGTTTTTCGGCGACGCTGGAAGCTTCTGTGGCGCATCTGGTGAAGGAATACATGAAGAGCCCGGTGCGGCTGACGTTCGGTTCGACGCTGAAACCATCGGAAAACGTAAAGCTGCAGGTGTTCGAGGTTCCTGCAGATTGCAAAATCAATACGCTGAAGCATTTGCTGGCGAAAGAGACCGGCCGCGTGCTGGTGTTTTCGCGCACAAAGCGGGCGACGCAACGCATTGCGGCGAATTTGAGTGACGATGGATTTGCGGTAGCGCAGATTCACGGCGACCGTTCGCAATCGCAACGCAACTCGGCGCTGGCGGGATTCCAACAGGGACGCTATCAGATTCTGGTGGCGACGGACGTGGCTTCGCGCGGCATTCACGTGCAGGACATCGTGCACGTCATCAACTACGATTTGCCGGAAATTGCGGAGAATTTTATTCATCGCGTGGGCCGGACGGGACGCGCGGGCGGAAAAGGCGTGGCTTCCACGCTGATTACGCGCGATCAACGCGGGGAAATTTTCCAAATGGAGCGGACGCTCGGTTTGAAGATGGAACGCCTGCAGCCTGTGGTGGAGCGGTTTATTGCACCGCCGCGGAAGCCCGGGTTTAAGCCGGAACCGCAGGAAGACAATTACGGCCGGGACAATTCCAGCAGGAATGGGCGCCACGGGCAACGCGGGCGGAGGGATTCGCAGGGCGCGCACGGCGGACATAGCCGACACGCAGGACACGGCGGGCATGGCAATGCACGACGCGAGCATGCGCCTGCGCCACGATCGTTTCAGGCGAAGTCGGACAGTCCCCGATTTGTTTTGCCGGGCGAGAATCTGCAGAGACACGCAGAAAACTAGTTCGATCTAAACCGTGAGAAGGGCCGGCTTGTCCAGTAATGGGCAAGCCGGCTTTTTTATTCTATGAGCGCATCGGAGCAAACCGAAATGAGCAGACTGCGATCTAGGAAAGGATGGTCGAGGGCGCTGTCAGAAACGGATTCGTCACATACACGCCGTCAAGATTTTGGTCTGGTTGCAGGTCCTCGGTGAGCAGATATCGGCAGCCGGCGGTTTTAGCGGCGGCGACAATCAGAGAATCCCAGAAAGAAAGTTGAAAGCGATCCTGGAGTTTCCAGCCCAGCTCGAGAAGAGGGTATTCCATTGGAACGGGATGCCAAGCGAGGAGGTCCTGCACTTCGGCCCTCGCCCGATCGCGGGACTTGGGCCACTTCTGCGTGACCTTTACGTAAAACTCTTCCATAACCTGAATACTCAAACGGCCCCGACGAGTCTTCCAAAGCTCCGAGCGCCATGCCCTTGCGGCAGCGTGTTTTTTCGGGTCGGCCGGATCTAGCGCGTAGATTAAGAGGTTGGTGTCAACGAAGACTGTCGCGGTCATGAACGTCCTTGCGCGAGAGATATTTCCCATTTGATTTTGCAAGAGGCTTGCGCGATAAGGCGCGCTTCATAGCCGCGTCGTAGCGGTCGCGTCCCTGTTTGCGTTCTTCGAGAATGTTGGCGAGGAAACGGGAGACGCTGAGTTCGCGGCGAGCGGCTTCGATGCGGGCCCAGCGGGCGAGACTTTCTTCCAGGGTGACAGTTATGTTGCGGAGACGGGTCTTCATGGAACGAGAACAGTGTAACACGAACCTCGTGTACCTTACCACGGGCGCCCATGGACACTGCTGAGACTTGCGTTGGCATTTCGTCCACCTACCACGGAAGCGATTTTAGCAAACAGATTGAGCGGAATTGATTGAGGAACGACAAGTTCCCCCACGCAAAAACCACGCATGGGGCACGCCGCTAAATTCGGGGGTTTGACACAATTCCAGAAGGTCTGGTTAACTGCCAGTCTCTTGCAGAGGCACGGACGTCGCCATGAATTCGCGTCGGAAATTTCTGACTCAGGCTGGGACCCTGGCTATGGGCGCCATGGGCACGCGTACTCCCGCGGCAGGCACGAAAAGAACAGACGTGTCCGTCCAGGAGACCCTCGACCTGTGCGGCCAATGGTGGTTTCGGACCGATTCTCTGAATGTTGGTGAGGAGCAGCGTTGGCACGGAACCGATGAGCCGATCGTGGCCTGGGGCAAGGTACAAGTACCTCACACGTGGCAAGTTGAACCTGCACGTGTCGAATATCGGGGTGTCGCGTGGTATCGGCGAACGTTCGACGCTCCGCCAGAATGGCAAAACTCCGCAGTGCGGATCGAGTTTGAGGCCGTATTCCATACGGCGACGGTCTGGATAAACGGAGAATTGGCCGGAGAGCATGCGCGCAAGGGCTACACGGCTTTTGTACTTG
>Ga0137410_10000851_pt1 | contig 21086 bp, 19 predicted proteins | sample CZODoug1_16funga_FD_108878 | JGI IMG/M metagenome (GOLD analysis project Ga0137410, IMG submission 108878) | Vadose zone soil fungal communities from Angelo Coast Range Reserve, California, USA - CZODoug1_16fungal (Illumina Assembly) | ecosystem: Environmental > Terrestrial > Soil > Vadose zone... | reverse complement strand
CGCGCCGAGCTGACGGTGTGCGTGGTATCGACTGACCGGGACCACGCGCAGAGTGTGTTGCGGGAGGCAGACCGCCTGATCGAAGCGGCCGACGGCGCCCGCATCGTGGACACGAGCGCGAGTTTCTTCTGATATGAGGCGACGGACGAGCCACCGCCCCGAGCGCGTGGCGGAAGCGATCCGCCAAACCGTGGCGGCGTTTCTCACCGGGAGCGTGCGCGACCCGCGCGTCGGGTTCGTCACGGTCACCGCCGTTGAGGTGTCCGCCGACCTCACGCACGCCCGGGTGCGCGTGAGCGTGATGGGCGGCGACGAGGACAAGGCGAAGTCGCTCGAGGGCCTGGCGAGCGCCGCCCGCTTCCTGCGCGCCCAGCTCGCCAAAGAGTTGCCGCTCCGCGTGACGCCGGAGCTCCGTTTCGAGCTCGACCGCGGGCTGGAGCACGCCCAGGAGATCGACCGGAAGCTGCGCGAACTCAAGGAGGGCGCGGGCTGATCTCCGGCGTGGCGCTGGTCGCGAAGCCGGGGGGCCCTGATGGACCCACGTCGCACGACGTCGTCGACACCGTGCGTCGGGCGGTCGGGACCGATCGGGTGGGTCACCTGGGAACGCTCGATCCGTTCGCGGCGGGGCTGCTCGTGATCGTGGTGGGCCGTGCCACACGGTTGGCGCCGTTCGCGGCGGCCTGGGCCAAGGCGTACGAGGGCGTGATCCGGCTGGGCGCCACGACCGCCACCGACGATGCGACCGGCGCGACGGTAGCGACGTCGGAGGCATGGCATGCACTCGATCGGGCGCGCGTGGAAGAGGCGCTGGCCACGTTCCGCGGGGCGTACGACCAGCGGCCACCCGCGTACTCCGCGGTGAAAGTGGCCGGTGAGCGCGCGTACCGCCGGGCTCGCCGCGGTGAGGGCGTGGTGTTGCAACCGCGACGGGTCGACGTGGCGGAGCTCGAGCTCGAAAGCTTCACGCCCCCCGACGTGGGCTTCCGTGCCACGGTGAGTGGCGGGACGTACCTGCGCAGCCTGGCCCGCGACGTGGGCGAGGCGCTGGGCTGCGGGGCGCATCTCGCGACGCTCAGGCGGACGCGGGTCGGGGCGTTCCGGCTCGCGGACGCCGTGGCGCCCGACGAGGTGACGGCCCGCGCGCTGCGCGATCCCGCGGAGCTGGTCCGCGACCTGCCGGCTCGAGATCTGGACGACGCGGGGCGTGCCGCGGTAGTGCACGGACGTCCGGTGCCGGTGGCAGACGGGACGCGGGAAACGGGAAACGTCGCTCTGTTCTGGAGCGGACAGCTCGTTGCGGTCGCCGAGCGCGTGGGGGAGGTGCTCAAGCCCCGCGTCGTGGTGGTGGAGCAGTGATGGGGGGGGGCACCGTCGCGACCGTCGGGACGTTCGACGGGATCCATCGCGGGCACCAGGCCGTGCTGCGCGAGGTCGTGCGGCGGGCCGGGAAGGGGGGCGAGCGCACGACCCTTCTCGTGACGTTCGACCCGCACCCCCTCGAAGTGGTGAACCCGAGCGCCGCGCCGCGGCTCCTCACGCTGTCCGACGAGAAGCGCGTGCTGGCGGCGGCGCTCGGCGTCGAGCGGGTCGAGGTCGTGGCGTTCACGCCGGAGCTGGCGCGTCTCGGTCCCGAGGAGTTCGTGCGCGACGTGCTACGGGCGCGCTTCGGGATGCAGGAGCTGGTTCTGGGGTACGACCACGGGTTCGGCCGCGGCCGCGCGGGCGACGTGGACATGGTGCGGCGGCTGGCGCGCGAGGACGGGTTCGCCATGGAGGTGGTCGCGGCTGTGAAGGACGACGGGCAGCCGATCTCGTCGTCGCTGATCCGGACGGCCGTGGCGCACGGGGACCTGGCATCGGCCGAGCGCGGGCTGGGGCGGCCGTACAGTTTGCGGGCGGTGGTGGAGCGGGGCGCGGGGCGGGGCCGGACCATCGGGGTGCCGACCATCAACCTCACGTCACCCGACCCCCGCAAGCTGCTGCCGCCGGATGGGGTATATGCCGTGCGGGTGGAGATCGACGGCAAGCGGTACGGAGGCATGATGAATCAGGGTCCGCGGCCCACGTTCGACGTGCACGCGCGCGGCCTCGAGGTTCATCTGTTCGACTTCACCGGCGATCTGTATGGGGCGACGGTGACGGTGGAGTGGGTGCGCCGGCTGCGGGATACCCAGACCTTCCCGTCGCGCCAGGCGCTGGTCGACCAGATCGAGCGCGACGCGGTCGCGGCGCGTGCGATCCTCAAGGGGTAGACTCGAATGCGCACGATCCGCTCACGACTCATCGCCATCGGCGGGCTGCTCGTCCTCGCCGTGTGGCAGCTGATCCCCACCAACGTCACCCAGCGCGTACGCGACCCGGCGACCGGTCGCATGAAGGACACCACGATCCGTCGCGTGCCGATCAACCTCGGCCTCGATCTGCAGGGCGGTATTCATCTGGCCCTCGAAGTCGACCAGTCGAAGGGCCCCGTCCCCGACTGCGCCGATGCCATCCAGCGCGCCGAGAAGGTGGTGCGCACGCGGATCGATGAGTTCGGTACCAGCGAGCCGGTCGTGCAGATCCAGGGGCGCTGCCGTCTCATCGTCGAGCTGGCGGGCGAGAAGGACCCGGCCCGCGCCAAGAGCATCATCCAGCGCACGGCGTTCCTCGAGTTCCGCATCACCGACATGAAGAACCTGTTCCGCGACGCGCTGCCCGAGATCGACAAGGCGCTGCGGCGGGCCGGGGTGACGGTAGCGGGCCAGGGGGCGGCGGCGGCGAGCGTGACGCAGCTGTTCGGTACGGACACCGGGAAAGCGAAGGCCAAGGCGCCGAAAGGCAAGGCGGCGGCGAAGGATACGACCGACCTGAACGCCCCCGGGGCCCTCTCGTCGCTCCTCTTCCAGGGGCAGCTGCCCGGCGAGTATCTCGTGCCGGAAGAGCAGGTCCCGGTGGCCGAGAGCCTGCTGGCGCGGCCCGATGTGCAGCGGCTGATTCCCCGGGGCATCGAGCTCAGGTGGGGTACCGAAGTGTTGTCGCGTGCCGGCCGGAGCTACCGGACGCTCTACGCCGCGGAGGATCGGCCGATCATCACGGGTGAATACCTCCAGGACGCGAAGGCCACGCGCGACCCGCTCACCAACCAGTCGGTGGTGAATTTCGTGCTGTCGCGGCGCGGCGGGCGCATCTTCGAGCGCGAGACGGGCCGCCACGTGAACGACTACATGGCGATCATCCTCGATGGCCGAGTGCAGGGACAGCCGCCGGTCATCAAGAGCCAGATCGGGCAGCGCGGACAGATCGAGCTGGGCGCCAAGCCGCTGCAGGACGCCCAGGATCTGGCGCTGGTGCTCAAGGCGGGGGCGCTGCCCGCTCCCCTCACGATCATCGAGGAGCGCACCATCGGGCCGTCGCTGGGCCAGGACTCGATCCGGGACGGCATCCGAGCCGGGGTCGTGGGCGTGGCCCTCGTCGTGCTGATCATGGTGGGCTACTACCGGTTGTCGGGCGTGCTGTCCGTAGCCGCATTGGCGCTGTACGTCGTGTTTACATTGGCCGGGCTCGCGGGCTTCGGGTTCACGCTCACGCTCCCGGGGCTCGCCGGACTGGTGCTGTCGGTCGGCATCGCGGTGGACGCGAACGTGCTGATCTTCGAGCGTATCCGCGAGGAGCTGCAGCACGGGAAGCTGGTGCGCACCGCCGTGGACGAGGGCTTCAAGCACGCCATGAGTGCCATCATCGACTCGAACGTGAGCACCGCGCTCACCGCCTTCATTCTGTATCTGGTCGGGACCGGCCCGGTGCAGGGCTTTGCGATCACCCTGATCATCGGTATCGCCGCGTCCATGATCACGGCCATCTTCGTGGTGCGTACCTTCTACATGATCTGGCTCGACCGCCGGCCGGACATGGTCACCTTGAGCGTCTGAGATGATCCGACTCTTCGCCAACGCCAATTACGATTTCATCAAGTGGCGCCGCTGGGCCTACGGGCTCACGGCCGCGATCATCATCCCCGGGTTCGCCCTGTTCCTGGTCCGCGGCCTGAACTACTCGATCGAGTTCACCGGCGGCACGTTGATCCAGGTCCAGACGGCCGAGCCGGTCGGACCGGAGCGCATCCGCAGCGCGCTCGACGCCGCCGGCATCCGCGACGCGGAGATCCAGCAGTTCGGGGCGGCCAACGAATACGTGATCCGGGCGCGCCTCGGGCGGGCGGACGCCGTCGTCGAGGGCTCGACCGAGACCACCGCGGCAGCGGTGGACTCGGCGCTGGCGCGGGCGCTGGGCCCGTCACCCGACCACTACAAGGTCCTCCGCACCGAGGCGGTCGGCCCGAAGGTGGGGCGCGAGCTTCAGGGCAAGGCGTTCCTGGCGATCTTCTTTTCGTTCATCGTCACCCTCGTCTATCTCGCCATCCGGTTCGAGTGGCGCTTCGGCCTGGCCGCCGTGCTCGCAACGGCGCACGACATCCTCAGCACGATCGCGTTCATCCGCTACCTCGACCTCGAAGTGAGCCTCGTCGTCGTGGGCGCGGTCCTGACGATGGTCGGCTACTCGCTCAACGACACGATCATCATCTTCGATCGCGTGCGGGAGAACCTGCGCAAGTTCCGGCGCCAGAACCTGTACGAGATCCTGAACCTCTCGATCAACGAGACGTTGCCGCGCTCCGTGTTGACGCACGGGACCACCATGGCGACGACGGTCGCGCTCGTGCTGCTCGCCGGCGAGGTGCTGCGGCCCTTCGCGCTGGTGATGACCTTCGCGATCTTCACGGGGACCTTCTCGTCGATCTACATCGCGGCCCCGCTCCTGATGTACATCGAAAAACGCTGGCCCGGCGAGGACGCACGCGGCGCCCGGGCGCTCCGTCCCGCGGGTTCCGTGCCGCTCACCCCGCCCCCTTCCAGCGGCGGCTCCGAGGCCCGCTCCAAAGCGGCCGTGTGACGTGCTGGTCGACGCCCACTGCCATCTCGGCGATGCGGCGTTCGACCCCGACCGCGATGCGGTCCTTACCCGCGCGCGGGAGGCCGGCGTCGGGCACGTCGTGGTCATCGGTGGCACGCTGGCGGAGAGCGAGCGCGCGGTCGCGCTCGCCCGGGCCCTCCCCGGCCTCTCCGCCACGGCCGGCATCCACCCCCATGAGGCACGTCACTGGTCGGCCGCCGCCGCCGCCCGCCTGAGAGACTTGCTCGCCCTACCCGAAGTGGTGGCGCTCGGAGAAACGGGGCTCGATTACCATTACGATCATTCACCGCGGGACGCGCAGCGCCGTGCCTTCGAGGCCCAGCTCGCCCTCGCCGGCGAGGTCCGGAAGCCGGTCGTGGTGCACGCGCGCGAGGCCGACGACGACGTGGCTACGATGCTCCGGGGTGCGGATACGCCGGTCGTGCTGCATTCGTTCAGCTCGGGTCCGGTCGTGTTCGAGGCGGGGATGGCGATCGCCGCGTACTTTTCCTTCAGCGGCATGATCACTTTCAAGAACTGGACGATGACCGACGGCCTGACCGCCTGCCCGCCCGACCGGCTGCTCGTCGAGACCGACGGTCCGTATCTTGCTCCCGTGCCCCATCGCGGGAAGCGCAACGAGCCGGCGTTCGTACGCGCCGTGGCGGAGGCGCTCGCGCGCGCCCGTGGAGAGTCGCTCGAGAGCATCGGCCAGCGCACGACGGACAACGCGTGCCGGCTCTTCGGAGCGCGGCTCGCCACGACCCTCTAGCCGAGAGCATCCGTGACCACGACGGCCAAGGTACCCACCGACATCGCCATCGCTCAGGCGGCCAAGCTGCGTCCGGTGGCCGACATCGCCGCGGAGCTGGGGCTCGACGACGAGGAGATCGAGCTGTACGGCAAGTACAAGGCGAAGGTGCGGCTCTCCGCGCTGGCGCGTCGCAAGCCCAAAGGTCGGCTGGTGCTGGTCACCGGGATCAACCCGACGCCGGCGGGTGAGGGAAAGTCCACGGTGACCGTCGGGGTGACACAGGCGCTGCGAAAGATCGGGAAAAATGCCGCGCTCTGCATCCGCGAGCCATCGCTCGGGCCCGTCTTCGGCGTGAAGGGCGGAGCCGCGGGCGGCGGGTATGCCCAGGTCGTCCCGATGGAAGACATCAACTTGCACTTCACGGGCGACTTCCACGCCATCGCGAGCGCGCACAACCTGCTGTCGGCGATGTTGGACGCGCATCTGCATCACGGCAACGCGCTCGGTCTCGACACCCGCCGCATCACCTGGCCCCGCACCATCGACATGAACGACCGCGCCCTGCGCAATGTGATCGTGGGACTCGGAGGGTTGAACGCCGGCCCCGCGCGCGAGGAGCGGTTCGTCATCATCCCCGGTTCGGAGATCATGGCCATCATGGCGCTGGCGACGGGTATCGAGGACCTGGAGCAGCGCCTCGCGCGCATCATTGTGGGGCTCACGTCCGACAAGCAGCCCGTGCGCGCCAGCGACCTGAAGGCCCAGGGGGCCATGACCCTGCTCCTCAAGGACGCGATCAATCCCAATCTCGTGCAGACGCTCGAAGGCGGACCGGCATTCATCCACTGCGGACCGTTCGGCAACATCGCCCACGGCTGCAACTCGGTGGTGGCGACCAAGCTCGCGCTCACCCTGTGCGACGTGGTGCTCACCGAGGCGGGATTCGGGGCCGACCTCGGCGCCGAAAAGTTCTTCGACATCAAGTGCCGCATGGCGGGCTTGAACCCCGAGGCGGCGGTCGTGGTCGCCACGGTGCGGGCCCTCAAGATGCACGGCGGGGTCAAAAAGGATGCGCTCGGCAAGGCCGACGTCGACGCCGTGAAGCGCGGCGCGACGAACGTGCGCCGCCACATCAGGAACGTGAAGCAGTTCGGCGTTCCGGTGATGGTGGCTCTCAATCGGTTCATCGCGGACACCGACGCCGAGCTCGAAGCGGTGCGGGCCGAGTGCGCCGCGGAGGGGGTGGGCGTCGAGCTGTGCGAGGTGTGGGAGAAGGGCGGGGAGGGAGGCGTGGCGGTGGCCGAAGCGGTGCTCAAGCTGCTGGACGGCCGCACGGCGAAGTTCAAGCCCCTGTACGACGAGAAGCGGCCGATCCGGGAAAAGGTCGAGACGATCGCGAAGCAGATCTACGGGGCCGGAGGCGTGGCGTTCGCCCCGGCGGCCGAGCGGGCGCTCGAGCAGCTGCCCGCGATGGGGCTGGGCGAGACACCGGTGTGCATGGCGAAAACGCAATACTCCTTCTCGGACGACCCGACCAAGCTCGGCGCGCCGAGCGGCTTCACGCTTCAGGTCCGGGACATTCTGCCTTCGGCGGGCGCGGGGTTCGTCGTGGCGCTCGCGGGCGACATCATGACCATGCCGGGGCTGTCGAAGACGCCCGCGGCCGAAAAAATCCGGGTGCACCCGGACGGCACCATCGAGGGACTCTTCTAATGGCACTCAAGGCCCTGGGAATCGTGGTCGCGGAGGGCGCCCCCAAAGCGATCGGCCCCTACAGCCAGGCGGTGGTCGTGGACGGGATGGTGTATACGGCGGGGCAGATTGCGCTCGACCCCAAGACCGGCGCGATCGTGGGCAAGACCACGGCGGAGCAGGCTGAGCAGGTGCTCAAGAATCTCGGGGCGATCCTCAAGGCCGCGGGCTCCGGGCTGGACCTGGTCGTGAAGACCACGGTCTATCTCATCGACCTGGCCGATTTCTCGGCGATGAACGACGTGTACGCGAAGCACTTCCCGACGCACAAGCCGGCACGTACCACCATACAGGCCGCGGCGCTGCCCAAGGCGGTGCGGGTGGAGATCGACGCCATCGCCAGGGTCGGGTAGGGTCGACCGTATGACGCTCCGGGTGGTCGCTCTCGTGATCGCCATCGCAGGCTGCGCTGGCGGCGCGACCCGGTCGGTCCGCGACCGCCTGGCTCTCGTTCCCGCGGCCGACCGCTCGCTGGGCGAGCGCCTGATCGATGCCGATCGCGTCGTGGCGGGCCGGCTCGTCCGGGTCGAGGACGCAGACGAATACGAGCCGCTCGGCTCGATCGTGTTCGGGCTGTTCGGGGCGAAGGTCGTCGTGCCGGCGGCCTACACCGGGGAGCTGCGTGTGGACTCGACGCTGCTCGGCAAGCCCGGCTCCACGCTCTGGGTCACCTTCTTCGCGGCCCGGGGCGCCCGGATCCCGCAGCCGGGCGACACGGCGATCTGGGTGCTGCACCGCCGCGTCCTGTGGCGGTTGCAACAGTGCAGCGAGCAGCAGTCGCTCACGTCCACCGCGTGCCCGTACGACGTCGGCCTCGCGCTCGATTCCGACGACGACGTCCGCCCCATCGCGGAGTGGCCCCGCCTCCGCGCGGTTCTCGCCACCCTCCGCCCAAGCCCGGGGGCCCCGCAGTGAGGCTAGATTTGTCAGCCATGAGGTCCGCCATCCGATTCCTCGCCCGCGCCGCATGCGCTGCGCTCGCCGTGAGCGCGCTACCCCGCGCCGGCGCGGCTCAGTCCGGCCTCGCCGCCACCGACCGCCAGCTCGCACGCGACATCTTCCGCGAGCTCATCGAAATCAACACCACCGACTCTCTGGGAAACACGCCGCGCGTCGCCCGTGCCATGGCGCAGCGGCTCCTCGCGGCCGGCTTTCCCGCGGGAGACGTGCGCGTGCTGATCGGCCCCGATGCGCGTCACGGCAACCTCGTGGCTCGCTACCGCGGCACCGGCGCCGGCGGGCGCCCGATCATCGTGTTCGCGCACCTGGATGTGGTGCCCGCGCGGCGGGCGGACTGGTCCGTCGACCCGTTCACCTTCCTCGAAAAGGACGGCTACTTCTACGGGCGCGGCACCACCGACAACAAGGCGGGCGCCGCCATGCTGGTCGCCGATTTCATCCGACTGAAGCGAGCGGGGTTCAAGCCGCGGCGCGATCTCGTCCTGATACTCGAGGGCGACGAAGAGACCGCGGGCAGCTGCATCGCGTGGCTGGTGGCGAAGCACCGGGACTTGATCGACGCGGAGTTCGCCCTGAACACCGACGCGGGCGGCGGGGTGTTGCGGGACGGACGCCGGGTCATGTTCGTGGTGCAGGCGAGCGAAAAGGTGTATGCCACCTACGTGCTCGAAGCCACCGACAAGGGCGGGCACAGCTCGCTCCCGCGGCCCGCGGACAATCCCGTCTATCGGCTCGCACCGGTGCTGGAGCGTCTCGCACAGTATCAGTTCCCGGTCAAGCTGAACGAGGTGTCCCGCGCGTTCTTCGAGCGCTCGGCCGCGCTCGAGAGCGGGTCCCTCGCCGACGACATGCGGGGCATCTTGAGGGATCCGCCGGACTCGGCCGCCGTCGCGCACCTCTCGGCCGTGCCGTTCTACAATTCCAAGCTTCGGACGACCTGCGTCGCCACCATGATGGCGGCGGGGCACGCCGAGAACGCGCTGCCCCAGTCCGCCCGGGTCACCATCAATTGCCGTATCCTCCCGGGGGAGCCCGCGTCCGACGTCGAGGCGACCCTGCGGCGTCTCGCCGCCGACGACCGCATGACGCTGCGCGAGACCAACACGCCGGTCCCCAGCCCACCATCCCCGCTCACCGCGGCGATCATGGGCCCGATCGAGCAGCTCGCCGCCGAGCAGTTCCCCAACGTCCCCGTCGTCCCGGTGATGGAAGCGGGCGCGACTGACGGGCTGTTCCTCCGCAACGCCGGGATCCCCACCTACGGCGTCTCGGCGGTGTTTGAAGAGCAGAACGACGTGCGGGCGCACGGTCGCGATGAGCGACTCGGCGTGCAGAGCTTCTACGACGCGCTCGAGTTCTGGTATCGGATGATGCAGGCGTTCGGGTCGGACCGGTTGACGCGGTGACCGAAGCGGCGTATTTCAACACCGGAAGAGCTGGTTGTCGGGTAGCCGCATGTGGAAGCGAGTGAAGAACGGGGTGCAAGGCAGGGTGGCGCGGTTCCGCGTCCCCGGCGGGGCGGAGCCCGCCGAGGCCGACGGCGATCGCCAGCAGGATGACCCCGGCTCCGACGAACGACCGATGCCGATCGCGGCTTCCATCCTCTGGAAGCCGATCGACGGCGCGGCGGAGCCGGACGCCGGACTGCTTCCCATTTTCATCACGCAGCGCGCGTTGGCCGCCGTGCACGATCACTGCGCGGCGACGCACGCCGCGTGCTTCGGGCTGTTGATCGGAGACGTGGTCAACTCTGCGGAAACCGGGGCGCCGTATGTCGTCGTCGAGTCGACCATCCGCCTCCCCGGGAGCCCGGACGACGACGCCAAGACGGTGCTGGTGCAGGGATGGGTAGTGGCGCAGGACGTGCTACGGAAATCCGGCGATTTGCTGGTCGGCTGGTACCGAGGGGGCGGGGGCGACGCCGGGCTCTCGCTTGCAGAGGCGGACGCGCACCGGGCGTTTTTCGTCCAACCGTGGCAGCTTGCCGTGGTGGTGGGTGCGGGCCAGCCGACCGTCGGCGGCGTGTTGCGCCGCTCGGCCAGTAGCGGCTGGGCGCAAGAGTGCCTCCCCTTCTATGAGCTGGTCGATCCGGGATCCTCGCGACCGGGCGGCAGCAAGCCCACGCGGTTGCGCTGGGACAACTACCGCACGGAGGAGACTGCGCTCGTTCCGCCGCCCGCGCTACCTGTCCCCGCGGCATCCGGGGTGCCTGCCGCCATGCCCGCCGTCCGGCGCGCGGCGTCGGTGCAGCCGTGGGTCTTTCTGCCCGATCAGTTCGGTGGTGGCGATGAGGGCAAGGGGCGCTGGGCGCCCCGCATTCGGGTCGGGCGGATCGCACGGTGGGCCGCGTACGGCGCGGGGGGCGTCCTGGCCGTCGCCGGGCTGCTCCGGCTCTACTCCGCGCTGGCATCGCCGGCGGCGCCTAGGTCCTCACCGGCTACGCCCGCGGCCGTGGTGGCGATCCCGCTCGAGCGATTGGACCGGGCCGCCGACACCCTCGCCCTGGCGATCGCTGCATTCGATCTGCGTGCGCGACTGTTCGCCAGCCGTCAGATGCAGTGTCCCGAGCTGGGACGCGGGCTCATCCTGGTCGAAGCGCGTTGGACCACGTACAACAGCGTGCGGAAGGATGGTGCGGCGCCGCTCGACTCCGCTCGCACGGCCCGGGACCGAGCGCTCTATGCCGATGTGGACGGAGTCGAGCGACGGTTCGAGCACTCGGCTTGTACCCGTCCGTGATGCGCGCCGTCGCGTTGCTCGCCCTCCTCGTGAGCGGTGTACCGTGTCGGGTGGCGACCCAGGGGTCGCAGCCGCTGCGTAAGACGGATGTAATCCGTCTGCTCTCGAACCCGCTGATCTCGAGGAGCGAGGTCGCCGATCTGATCAGGCGCAACTGCGTCGCCTTTCGACCCACGCCGCGGGATTGGGCGGATCTGCGCGACTTCGGCGCGGACTCCGAGGTGCTGAGCAGTATCGGCGGGTGCGCGACGACGTCCGCGGCGCAGCGCGCCGCGCCCACGCTCCCCCTGACCGCCGTACTGCTCCCGGCCCAGCTGAGCGTCACCGTTGGGGGCGACGCGGTTGCGCGTGTGCAGGTGAGGCGGGGTGAGCTCTCGCAGGCGGGCGTGCCGCTGGTGCTGCGCGGGAGCTCCGGCATTCCCGGCGGGCCGCCCCAGGACGCGCAGGCCACGACCGATGCGAGCGGCGTCGCGGTATTCCGTTTTCCGGTCGGTCGGCTCCCAGCGACTTACACGTTCGAGGTCGTCACCGGCTCGGGTGCGTCGCTGCCGGGAAGACCGTCGCTCGCGCTCGTCGTCGGCCCCTCGGGGCCGGCCGTCGCCGCGGTACAGCCCGGTCGCGTGGAGCTGCGGGCCGGCGAGCGCGGACCCGTTTCGCTGCTCGTGATGGTGCGAGACTCGTTGGGGAACGCCGTGTCGGGCGAGGCGGTGGCGCTACAACCGGACAACCCGGACATGGGCGTGGCCGCCGAGACTCGGTCTACGGACTCGCTCGGGCGGGCGACGTTCGTCATCGAGCGGGCCGCGGTGCGACACAACGGGAAGCTCGCGATTCGCGTGCGGGGCCAGCCGCTCGGATCGGTGGACGTGGTTCGGACCGACATGATGGCGCCGGCGGCAACGGGCTTCGTGTCAGGCGTGGGACAACGCGGCATCGTGCGAACCCGGCTGAACGAGCCGCTGGTGTTTCAGGTGCGGTCGAGCCTCGGCAGACCGCTGGTCGGGAAAGTCGTGACATTCCGGGCGGTCAACGCCGAGGTTGCCAGGGACAGCGTCCTGACCGACTCGGCCGGCCTGGCCCGCGTAGACCTGACCCTGGGCAAGCAGGCCGGCCCGGCCCTCGTCACCGCGACCGTGGATTCGCTGCAGCGACAGGCGGCGCTCTCGGTCGACCCGGCGGCTGCCGCCGGTGTCATCATCGAGCGGGACGGGAATCGGGTCGACGGCGGCACCATCGTAGCGACGGCCGGCGCGACATTCACGTTGCGGGTGTCCGCGCAGGACGCGTACGGCAACGGAGTGCCCACGGCCGATCTGGCGCGGATGATTCAGAAGATGCGTAACCGGTTCAACCTGCAGTCGCAGCTGTTGAAAATGATCGGCGTGGAATCGGACGGCGGGGCGGCGACGGTGACGTTCAAGCCCGTCGGAGCGGGTCAGGCGGACTTGTCGATTGCCGGCGCGACGGTGTCGGTGGCGATCGCCCGGGCCCGGTAGCGCTACCCAGCCGTGGCGGTGTCGTCGAGCGGCTGTGCCACCGCATCCAGCCAGCCCGTGATCTCCCGGAAGGTGAACGGTTTGCGGATGACGGTGCAGGGGTTCCGTTCCGTCCAAGTGCGCACGTCTCGCGCGTCGGGGTCCGCCGTCATCAATGCGACGCGGCCCTGGAGCTGCGGCCAGCGGTGTGTCATGGCGAGGTAGAGGGAGAGGCCCGACATCGTGGGCAGGCGCACGTCGAGCAGTACCGCGAGGGGCGATTCCGTCACGAGCAGGTGGTAGGCCGCATCCGGGCTGCCCGTGCTCAAGACCCGGTATCCGAGCGAGCCGAGCACGCTCTCGAGCGAGCTTCGCAGCACGGCGTCGTCGTCGACGACGAGGACTGTGAGCGGGGCGGCGCCCATGGCATTCCACAATGGCTGCCGAGGGTCCGGGAAGCAAGTGACGGAGGTCACTCAGGGGGCCGTGCCTCAGAAGGGGGCTCGAGGTCCACGAGTTGGTGCGGGGGGGCGGATCGGGCCTGGTGGTCCGACTGGTCTTCAAAACCAGCTGGGGTCCTTCTGGACCTCGGTAGGTTCGATTCCTACACGCTCCCGCCACCGCCCTGTCCTCTTTGTGTCGCACCGCGGCGACAAGCTGCGCCGAACCTGCCTCAGTCACGCCGACGGCCTCGACGACCGTCGGCTTCCGCCCGTGGCACTAGCCTTGCAATAGAACCACGCGGCTCGCGGGGAGTGAGCCGTGCCCCCTTCTTCGCTCAGTTATGAGGAACGGAGATAGGATTGTGGGCCCTCGGCCACTCCCTGCGGCGCCGCCAGCCCCCCGCCCCCGCCGCTTCTACCCCAGCACCTCCCGGACCTTCTGCGCCAGCGCCGCGGCGCTGAACGGCTTCTGCAGAAACGCGAGCCCCCGCTCGAGCATCTGATGCCGCCCGATCGCCGCTGCAGGGTAGCCTGACATGAACAGCACGCGGGTCCCGGGCCGGCGGGCGGCGAACTGGGCCGCGAGCGCCCGGCCTCCCATGCCCGGCATCACGATATCGGTGAGCAGCAGGTCCACGGCCTGCGGGGTGTCCGCGAGCGCGAGGGCATCCTCGGCGCGGGCGACCTCGATCACCGCATAGCCGTGCCGCTGGAGCACGTGGCGGGCCACGGCCCGCACCGAGTCTTCGTCCTCAACCAGGAGGATCGTCTCCGTGCCCCGTAGCGAGACGATCGGTGTCGGGGTCGGGAGCACGGGCTCGGGGCTGGGGGTGCGCGGCAACGGCAGGTAGATCTTCACGCTCGTGCCCAGTCCCGTCTCGCTGTATACCCACACGAATCCGCCGCTCCGTTTCACGACGCCGTATACCGTGGCGAGGCCGAGCCCGCTACGGGCGCTGCGATCTCTGGTGGTGAAGTACGGCTCGAACAGATGCGCCCGGGCTTCGGCGTCCATCCCGGTCCCGGTGTCCGTAACGGCCAGCAGGGCGTAGTGACCCTGGGGCATCAGGCGGTGGTCCGCGGCGTAGGTCTCGTCGAGCACGACGTTCGCGGTCTCGATCGTGATCTGACCGCCATCGGTCATGGCGTCGCGCGCGTTGAGCACCAGATTGAGCACGACTTGCTTGAGCTCGCGCGGGTCGGCGGTGATGGGGCTGAAGCGCGGCTCCAGCGCCGTTGCAATCGCGATCCGGTCCCCGGCGAGTGCCGACAGCTCCAGCTCCGACGCGCGCAGGAGGTCGTTCAGGTCCACGAGCTCCGACTCGAGCGGTTGCACGGCGCCGAGCTTGAAGAGACGGAGGGTGAGGTCGGTCGCGCGCTCTATGGCTTCGCGGATCGCGACGACTTCCGTGCGGCGGGGGTCGTCGGCCGCGGTGTCCTCGAGCAGCAGATCGCAGTTGGCGGTTACGGCCGTAAAGATGTTGTTGAAGTCGTGCGCCACGCCGCGCGCGAACCGCGCCAGCGCTTCCAGCTTGTTGGCCTCCCGGAGCCGGGCCTCGAGCGCTTGAGTGTCCATGGTTTGTCGTCTACAAGAAAGGCTCGGATTCGAGACCCTGGCAATAGGTGTCGGGCCCGTCGTATCTTGTCCCTCTCTTCAACTCCTGGAGCAGCAGGCATGTGGGCCGTTCTCCTCCTCATCGCCCTGCTCACCGGAGGACCCCCCCTCGGCCCCGGTCCCGAGACGCTGCCCCGCGCGACGGTGCTCGTGGACTCCGGGGCGCACCAGCTCGTGATCCAGCTGCCCCCGGTGGACGTGCCGGCCGCGGGCTCGGGCGGCGAGGCGATGGTCGGGCTCCCGCTCTGCCAGGTCCTCGTGCCGGTGGACGCGTCGCTCCACGGCTCTTGGGTAGAAGTGGTGGACGAGTCGGGGCGCCCGCTGCCGCACGAGATGCTGCACCATTTCAACCTCAGCGATCCAGACCACAGGGAGCTGTTCCTGCCGATCGGTCTCCATCTGCTCGCCATGAGCAGGGAGACCCCGACGATCACGGTCCCGCCGCTGCTCTTCGGACTCCCGCTCGCGCGCGGCCAGCGGCTCATCGCCGGCGCCATGCTCGCCAACCGCTCGGACGTGGCCTATCGCCGGGTGCAGGTGCGGCTCGTGCTGCGCTACGTACCGGGCGGCCGGCCCTGGCCGCTGTACCGCACGTACCCCTGGGCCATCGACGTCCAGTACCCACTCGGTCGCCCGCCCACCGGGAGCAAGGCGTTCGATCTCGCCCCCGGCCGGACGGAGCGCTTCTGGGAAGGCAGTCCCGCGATCCCCGGCACCATCCTGGGCCTGGGCGGCCACATGCACGATTACGGCGTCAGCCTCGAGCTGAAGGACATGAGCACCGGCACGGTGCTGTGGCGCGGCGCCCCGGTCACGGACGCGGCGGGGCGCGTCATCACGTTCCCGCTGGCCCGGTTCTACAACTGGCGCCGGCTGGGGGTGCGCGTCGTCCCCGCACACCGCTACCGGCTGACGGCCGTGTACGAGAACCGGACCGGACGCTCGATCCGCGACGGCGGCATGGGGGCGGTGGCGGGATTGTTCGTGCCCGACCGGGGGGCCGAGTGGCCCCCGGTCGATACCCGGGATACCCTGTACCAACAGGACCTGGCGGCCACGATCCGCTCCGGCAGCCTAGGCATCATGGCCGATATGATGATGGGGCACCACGCAGATCCCTGAACACAACTTACCGAAGGGCGTGTGGCCTGCATCACCCTCGCTGGGGGGCGCCCCGACGTATTTTCGGCCGTGCCCGGAATGCAATGGGGTCGTCTCCAGGTGGACGTCAACTGCGCGTTGCGCCGCGGGGCTTGGTACCGCGTAGCGCGGCTCGCCTCTCTCGAAGCCATCCTCGACGTCAACCACAGGCCCCTCAAGGTTCCCCACTACCTCGTCCAGGTCGTTTCCCGGCCCCCCACACGGTGGTCCGTCGTGCCACGCCCCGAGCGGGCCGACGAGCTACCGGCCGATTGGGGGCCGCACTACGGGGTGTGCCCGAGCTGTCGTGAGCGCGCGGCGCTGCACGGCCGTCCGCGCCGGCTCACGTGCAGTCGCTGTCGGGGTGAGTTCGACGTCGCCTGGGACGAGGAATACCTCTCCGAATTCTGACGGGCGGCCTCAGCCTCCCATCACCCGCTCCACTTCCGCAAGACGCGCTGCGATCTCGATCGGCCGATTGGCGCGGGCCGGCCGGGGCTCGAGCTCCTGGTGATAGCGCGTCACGGTCTCCGGATCCTTGAGGACATGTCCCGTGAGCACCGCGACCACGCGGTCGCGCGGGCGGATCACGTTCTCCCGGATCAGCCGCCGCGCCCCGGCGGGCGCCGCCGCGCTGGCCGGCTCGCAGCCGATCCCCGCGCCGTCCACGACCGCCTTGGCCTCGAGAATCTCGTCGTCGCTCACGGTGGTGACGACCCCGTTCGTGTCGCCGATGGCGCGCACAGCGCGCTCGTACGACGCCGGGTTGCCGATTTTGATCGCCGTGGCCACGGTGTGGGGCTCCACGCGGCGCCGCTGCGCGAATCCCTCGCGGAAGCTCTGCGCGAACGGTGCGGCGCCCTCCGCCTGGACGGCGGCGAGTCGCGGCACGCGATCGATCAGCCCCCACGCCCGTGCTTCGACCAGCGCCTTCCCGAACGCCGCGGTGTTGCCGAGGTTGCCCGCGGGCACCACGATCCAGTCGGGAGGCTCCCAGCCGAGCTGCTGCAGCAGCTCGAGCACGATGGTTTTCTGGCCCTCGAGCCGGAACGGATTCACGGAATTGAGGAGGTAGACCCCCAGTCGCTCGCTCGCCTGGTCGGCGAGCTCGAGGCAGTCGTCGAAGTTGCCGTGGACGAGCAGCGTGCGGGCCCCGTACGCGAGCGCCTGGGCGAGCTTCCCGAGCGCCACCTGACCCTTCGGCACCAGGACCAGCGCCGGCAGCCCCGCCAGCGCGGCGTACGCGGCGAGCGCCGCCGCCGTGTTGCCGGTGGACGCGCATGCGACCGCGCGGGCTTTGACGCGCCGCGCCTGCGTCACCCCGACGGTCATGCCGCGGTCCTTGAACGACCCCGTGGGGTTTTGGCCCTCGTGTTTGAGCAACAGCTCCGGTGCGCCGGCCCAGCGCGCGACGGCCGCGCTGGCGAGGAGCGGCGTGTTGCCCTCGGGATACGAGAGGATGTGCTCGCCGGCCGTGGGCAGGACGGCTTCACGGTAGCGCCACACGCCAGAGGCGAGTACGCCGCGCCGCACACCCCAGCGCGCGTCGAATGTCGCCCGGAGCGCGTTCCCGCCTTGGGCCGGGGGCTGGTGACGCAGCTCCAGCAGCCCGCGGCAGCGCGGGCACCGCGGGTGGGGATCGGTCTCGGGGATTTCACTGCCGCAGCTGGCGCACACCTGCCAGGTGAGCGGAGGGAAGGCGCTCATGCGCCCGCGAGCTTCAGCACGTCGTTCAGGATGCCGCCCGCCGTCACCGCCGGCCCCGCGCCGGGCCCGGTGATCACCAGCGGGTTCTTCTTGTAGCGCATGGTCGTGAAGATAAACTGGTTGTCCGTGCCGTTGAGCGAGGCCATCGGACTCGACGCTTCGACCACGACGAGGCCGACGCGGATGCTGCGTCGCGTCACGATCGCGCGGTAGCGCAGCACCCCGCCGCGTGCCCGCGCCGCGGCGACGCGCTTCGCCCACGCCGCGTCGAACTGCGCGAGCGACCCGAGGAACCGGTCGAGTGTGAGCCGATCGGCGCCGTCGGGGACCAGCGACTCGACCGCGATGTCGTCGAGCTCGCCGGAAAACCCGAGCAGTCGCCCGAGGATCAGCGCCTTGCGCGCCACATCCATGCCGGACAGGTCCTCGCGGGGGTCGGGCTCGGGATAGCCCTTGGCGATCGCGCCCTCCAACGCCTGCGAGAACGCGGCGCCGCGCCCCAGCTCCCCGAACAGATAGCCGAGCGTGCCCGACGGGCACCCCTCGATCTTCGAGACCCGGTCCCCGGATTCCACGAGCTTCTGGTAGGTATCGATGATGGGGAGGCCGGCGCCCACGGTCGCCTCGAGCAGCAGGCGGCGGCCGTGCGCCTGGGCGGCGGCCCGGAGCGCGTCGTACTTCCGCTTGTCGGTGGTGACCGGGCGCTTGTTGGCGAGCACCACGTGCATCCCCGCGCCGAGCGCGGTCGTGAGCGTGTCGGTGGTCTCGTCGGCCGTCAGGTCCACCAGGATCGGGTTGGTGAGGGCATGGCGGGCCACGAACGCGACGGCTTCGGCGGCGCTGGCCCGCCGGCCGCCCGCCGCCTTGGCGAGCGGCGCGCCCTTGGCTTTGGCCGCCCCCAGCGCCGCGAGTCGCCGCGGAGAGAAGCCGTCCGCGTCGAACACGAGACCGCTCCGGTCGATCAGTGCCACGATGCGGAGCGTGAGCGCGTCCCGCTTCACCTTCGCGATCATGGGGGCGAGGGCCCGCCCGATCTGCCCGAAGCCCAACAGCACGACATCGCTGCGCTCGGGGTGCGCCACCGCGCCGCCGCCGATCTTCGAGAGCTGAAACGCGGCGTGCACCACGCGCTGCGCGCGCGGCGCTTCCTTGCCGTCCACCACGAGCGACAGATTCAGCTCCGACGACCCTTGGGCCGTGGCGATCACGTTGATCCCGGCCTCGGCCAGGGCGGAGAAGACGCGCGCGGCGATGCCCGGCGTCTCCGCCATGCCGAGCCCCACCACCACGAGTGTCGCGAGACCGGTACGCGCCTCGACGCCGTCGATCTCCTGCCGCGCGATCTCCCGCTGGAACGTCTCCTCCAGGCTGCGGCGCGCACGCTGCGCGCTCTCCTCCGGGACACTGAAACAGATCGAGTGCTCGGACGAGGCCTGCGTGATGAGCGCCACCGAGATGCCTTCGTGGTGCACCGCCGCGAAGGTGCGAGCCGCGATGCCGGGAACGCCCAGCATTCCGCTGCCCGTGACCGTGAGCAGTGCCTGCTTCGGAATGGCCGAGAGGGCCTTTACGGGATACTGCTCCAGCGTGCGGCGCCGCGAGATCTCGGTGCCGAGCGACGCGGGGTCGGCGAACGGGCGGATGCGGATCGCGACGTTCTGCTTGAGCACCGGGACGAGCGACCGGGGGTGCAGCACCTTGGCGCCGTAATACGCCAGCTCCGCCGCTTCGCGCACGTGGACCTGCGGGACCACGCGCGCGTCGGGCACGATCCGCGGATCCGCGGTGAGCAGGCCCGGCACGTCCTTCCAGAGCGACACCTCACGGGCTCCCAACACGCGCGCGAGCAGGGTGGCGGTCAAGTCGGAGCCGCCGCGCCCCAGCGTGGCGACCTGGCCGTCGGGCGCGGCGCCGAGAAACCCGGGTACCACGGGCACCGTGCCGCGCGCCAGCACCGGTCCGAGCGCGCGCCGCGCGCTGCGCACAGTCCGGCCCAGGTCGGGGGAGGCGTTGCCGAAGGTGCCGTCGGTCTCGACCACCTCGGTCGCGTCCACGTAGGCGGCGGGACAGCCCTCGGCGTCGAGCGCGGCCGCGAACAGCTGCGCCGAGACCCGCTCGCCCCGCGCCACGAGGTAGTCGATCGTGCGCGGGGTGATCTCACGCAGAATCCCGAGCCCGCCCGCGAGCTGCTCTACCTCGGCGAACGCCACGTCGATGAGTCCCATGAGCTCGTCGAGCTGGGCGCCCCGGGGGACCAGGGCGCGGGCGGCCTCGGCGTGGCGGACGCGGAGCGCCTTGGCGGCGGTGCGGACCTGCGCGGCCTCGCCGCGCGACGCCCGACCGGCGCACTCGAGCAGCGCATCGGTCACCCCGCTCATCGCCGATACGACCACGACCAGCGGGGCAGGGCGGTATGCGGCGACGATCTTCGCGGCGTGCGTTATCCCGGCGGCGTTTGCGAGCGAAGCACCGCCGAACTTGTGGATGTGCGGGGGGGAGCCACGGGCCCGGGCCATGGCCTCAGTCCGTCTCGAAGCCGCCCGCGGGGCGGGCGGCGTGAAACGTCTGGGCGCCGATGCCGCGGGCCTCCCACGCGCGCACCATGGCGTCGCCCACGGCCCCGACGCCGTCGGACGCGACCACGGCGACGACGGTCGGCCCAGAGCCGGACAGGGTCGCACCGTAGGCGCCCCCGTGCCGGGCCGCTCTCGTCACCTCGTCGTATCCCGGCACGAGCGCGCGTCGGAACGGGACATGGAGCACGTCGTCGAGTCCGGCGGCGAGGAGCCGCGCGTCGGCATGCGCCAGGCCGTGGACCAGGGCGGCGCTCTTCGCGGCCGCCAACACCGCGTCCCCGTGCGGCAGGGTCGCCGGCAGCGCGGCGCGCGCGCGCTTCGTCTCCACGGTGAAGTCGGGGACGGCGAACACCAACGCGAGCGACGGGTGAATCGGGAGCGGCGTTACGATCAGGCCGTCCGGCCCCCGCAGCACGAGGTTGGCGCCGCCGAAAACGGCGGGTGCGACATTGTCCGGATGGCCTTCGAGCTCGCTGCACAGCTCTGCCAGTCCGGCCGCGTCGAGGTTCAGCTCGAGCAGCGCCGTGGCCGCCGCTGCCCCCGCGACCGTCGCGGCCGCGGAGGAGCCGAGTCCCCGCGCCACGGGAATGTCGGAGTCGGCGGCCAGAGCCAGGCTCGCGGGCACCTCCTGCCCGGCTCGCCGGCAGGCGGCGGCGAAGCCGCGATACAGCAGGTCCGCCTCCGGCGCCGTGTCGAGGGTCCGGAGCGTCCCGCCGCGCTCGATTGCAATGGAGCCTCCGGCCGCGTCGCGCCCCGCCCGCGCGGTGACGCGGAGCCAGCGCCCGACGGCCACCCCCACGCAGTCGAACCCGGCGCCCAGATTGGACGTCGAGCCGGCCACCCGCACGGTCACGCTCGCTCGCATCCCCGGTCTCTTTCGGGAAACAGAAAAGCCCGCGCAATGCCACGCCGCGGGCAATCACCACGACCACTTCGGTTGTAAGTTGATACATACCGCGCGCGTCCGACAGGGTCAAGGAGGATCCATGG
>Ga0137410_10000850_pt1 | contig 21094 bp, 12 predicted proteins | sample CZODoug1_16funga_FD_108878 | JGI IMG/M metagenome (GOLD analysis project Ga0137410, IMG submission 108878) | Vadose zone soil fungal communities from Angelo Coast Range Reserve, California, USA - CZODoug1_16fungal (Illumina Assembly) | ecosystem: Environmental > Terrestrial > Soil > Vadose zone... | reverse complement strand
TCCCACTTGTCGTCGGTGAGGTTGGGAGGATGCGTCCCTTCGGGCGCCATCGGGCCGTCGCCTTTGGCGTCGGCGCCGTGGCAGAAGCGGCAATTCTTTTGGAACAGCGCCTGCCCGGCCTTGATCGATGCCGGTGACGAGGCAATCGGGTTCTTCAACTTCTGGGCTTCCGGGCTGCCGCCCGGGTTCTGCGCCACGGGACTCACGATGAACAGGGTGACGCAGGCAAGCGCGAGCACAGGAATGAGTGGAGTCGATACGCGACGCATGATGGCAGAGTCTCCTTGTTGTTGAAGCTGCTGATTCTATGCCATGTCTGGATCAGGCTTACAGGGCTCAGACCGTTGTGGCGGGTTACCAAAATCGAAACGCGGTTTCGCGTGGTGTTGTCGTCGCGGAGCTCAGCGCGTCACGATGATCGTGACCTCCTCGTCCGCCACGAGGGCGCCGTCATCCGCGCGGCAGCGCAGCACGTAGGTGCCCGGCTCGCTGAATGTGACCTGAACCGGCTGCTTCCCGTCCTCCGGAAGCTTGGGCGCAGCCCAGAGAGGCGCCCAGGGTGAATTCGCGCCCGCACGCGTGTCCTCCCAGGCCTTCACTTGCGGAGGATCGAACGTCGCCTTTCCCGGCCCTCGATACAGGAACCAGGACACATGCAGCCCGAGGCTCTTGCCGACCGTAATGCGTGTCGGCGGAGACATCGCGGCGTTTCGGGGCGGCGTTGCCGCCGTCGCGGTTGTCGTCGTCTGCGCGGCCGCCTGTGCTTGAGCCGCTGCCACGCGCGCGAAGTTGCGCGGCTTCGGGATGCCGTCGTCTTTGACCTCGGAGACCAGCGTCAGCGGCTCGCCGACCTTCACGCTGCGCGCCGTCACCTCCTGGATCCGCACCGTCGGCGGTTTATTCGCCCGCACTTCCGGGCTGCTCGTCCCCGCACCCAGCGCCCCCGTCTCCGACGCTTTCACCACATCGTCGACGACGTAGTCGTAGCGCAGCGTCGCATACGCTTTCTCGGTCTTGCCGTGCGTCGTCAGCGTCCAGATCAACTCGTCCTTGTCCGAAAACCCCGTCGGCACCCGCACCCGGAACACGAAGCGATTGCGGCGCGGCAGGAAATGCGTCGGCTGCCCCTGATCGGCCCCGCCCACGTTGAAGCCGTTGTCAGGGCCGACCGGCACGTCCAGCTCCTCGTCCCAGTTCCGGTTCATATACCCGAACAGAAAATACTTCGTCCCGTCGGGCCCCTGCTCCCACCCCTCATACGCCGGCGCCACGTTCTGCCCCTTCGTGTAGGTCAGCGACTGCGCGACGGCGACCCCCGAGACGGCGCAGACCATCGAGAGGATCAGCCACCCAGACACCGAGACCCGGCGAGGGAGGCTCTCGGTGTCGCCGTGGCTCGGTGGCGGAATCCCTCGGGGGTCTCGCATACCTCGGTGTGCTCGCGGGAGTCGGCGGTTCACGGCTGGGGTCCGCCCGCCGCCTTGGGCGCCGCGGCCGGCAGCACCAGGCACAGCGGGCACCCGATCACCACGTCGTTCTTGGTCAGATGCAGCCGCTCCCGCCGCTTCGCCATTTCGTCCTGGAACTGCTCCTCGGTCAGCGCCACCCGGATTCCCAGGTCGATGAACATGTTCGCCACCGACCGATTCCCCGACCCCTGCCAGTTCCGCGGGTCCGGCACGTTCTTGTTCGTCGGCGAGTTGTCCATGTAGCCGATGATGTGCAGGATCGTCCCCTTCGGCAGCAGCGGCGAGGAGTCGTCCGTGTAGTCGTAGCCCCGCACCCAGTTGTGGTCGTAGCCCACGCAGTTCAGCGTCTGGATCGTGTAGCCCCAGATCGCCTCCAGGCACATCCGCGCCCCCGGCGCGTGCAGGTGCGGCTCGAACGAGATGATCTTGGTGTGCTGCTGCAACACCGTGTACGCGTGGAGCTGTTGATTGGCTTCCATCGCCTTGATGTCGATGTCCACGCCGTTCCCCAGCCCGAACACCGCGCGCTTGTAGGTCGGCACATACCCTGTCGGCATCAGCTTGAACCCGATCTCCAGGTGCGCCTTGGTGTCCCGCCCGTTCGAGTGCATATGCACCGAGTCCGACACGATGCTCGCCCCCGCCTTCAGCAGCCGCGCCGATTTCGGATCGAAGAAGTCCGCATTGCGCCCCACTTCGTGCACCGGCCAGTTCACGCTCTCCTCATCGGTGAAGATCGCCAGCGGATCCTGCTCCCGGTCCGTCTTCCCGTCCAGCACCTGCGTCCGCCAGATCATGTGGTGAAACACGAACCGCCCGCCCACCGTCGCCCGGCCGCTCGCCGCGTGCACGTCCACGTCGTTCACTTCTTTGATCTCGAGCGCCGCCACATAGCGATCCTCGGTCAGCCCCGTCGGCACGCTCGGCACTTCCCCCCACCAGTCGGGCGCGTTCCCCTTCACCTCGACCTCTTGCATCTTGATGATCAGATCCGGCGTCCCGATCGCCCACGCCCGGTCGTCCGCGTAGTGCCTCGCCGGCGGCATGTCCGCCGGATTGCCGCGCGCCGCGCCGCTGTCCGCCCACGTCGCGATCGTCGCCACCTCCGCCTCGCTCAGCGACGGATCGTTGTGGAACTGCTGGATACCGATGTTTTTCTCCACATACCACGGCGGCATCACCCCCGCCCGCGGCCCGATGCTCGTCCGCTGCTTCATCGCCCGCGCCCACGGCCGCGCGTCCTCGTAGGTGGCCAGCGACATCGGCGCCACCCCGTTCGGGCGATGGCAGTTCTCGCAGCTCCGCTGGATGATCGGCGCGATATCCTTCGTGAAGGTCACCTCAGCCGGCACGCCGGCCGGTTCCGCCCTCAGCGCGAACGGCGCTGCCAGCCCCACCACGGCGGCGGAAAGCGACGCGATCGCAAAACGGAATCCGACAGTGTTTCCAGCTTTCATCGCCTGACACTCCTTCTACAGACATTTTCCAGGAGATTGCTGATTGCTCACTTTTGATTGCTGATTGCTCATTGCTGATTGCTGATTGCTGATTGAGGTCGCGATAGCAAATCAGCAATCTGCCATCAGCAATCAACAATCTCAGCCCTGTTATCTTACCCTAATGTTTGCTTTGATTTGCGGTCAGATCCTTCTCATGCCACGGGTTGCCGTAATTGACGAACGGTCCCCCGTCGATCGAAAGCGTCGTGAGGTTCCGGTAGCGGATGGGCGACAGCAGCCGCATCGCGTTCTTGATGCGAATCGTCCGGCCCTTGTAGGTGAACGGCGCGCTCTCGTAATAGATGTTGAAATACCCGCCGAGATCGCCGCCGACCGGGGCGATCTGCGGAAACGAGAAGCCGCGGCTGTCGGTCACCCACCTGGCGACGGTCTTGCCCTCCTTGCGGTACGCGATTGTCTCCTTCACCGTGAACGGGCCGCCGGGACCGGTGGCGGTCGTCTCGGCCTGGTAGAACGGGCCGTCGAGATGTTTGTAGACGATCGTGCCCTTGATCGTCCCCGAGGGTCCGAGTACGCCTTCCGGCACGTCCCATTCGAAGGTCCATCTGCCGGGAAAGTACTCGTCGAAGCTGAAGGGCGGCTGCTCGTCGGTGACCTTCGTCGGCCGTCCGAGGTCCGGCACCTGGCTCTTGGGCAGCGGCGGCTTGGCCTGCTGCGCCGCGAGCGGCGGTATGGATACGACGGCGCATACGACGGCGGCGGCCGCGAGGATCCATGTCGGTTTCATGGGACGAAATGTAGCATGGCGGCTCGGCGTTTGTACTGGGGAAACATGCGCCGCAACGCGCGCCTGACGCGCGGGACGATCACTTGCGGGCGGGCAGGCGCCGCTGCAATTCGTCACCGATGTTCATCATGACGTTGAGATCGCGGTTCAGGGGTACGTCCGTCTCTGCAGAATCGAACAGCGCGCACGCCTCGAGGCGCCAGCGCACGAGAGTGGCGCGGCAGCCGTCACGACCGGTCGCCGCAATACCGGGCAGCAAGCCGCGAGACCGTCTTGACGCCGCGAAAAGTGGATCGGACGTTCAGCGCCTTCTCCAGGACCGCGTTGGACATCTTCGACTCGCCCTGCCTCTTCTTGCAGATCCAGTACACCTCCCGCCCGTTCAGGTGGAAATCGTCGATGTCGCTCTTCAGCGCCATGAGCGCGCGAACGGCTGCGGGGCTCAGCGGCTCGGCCAGGAACCCGACGTTCAGCGAGCCGGCCGTCCGCATCCGCGAGTCCTCGAACGGTCGATAGCGCGAGACGGCGGCGACCTCGGCCTCGGTCCGGATAAAGGTCGACACCTCGTAACCGAGCTTCGTCCGAAGCCGGTCCTCGATCCGTCGCTGCATGGCCGGCGAAGGGGCGGCGCGCGAGGTGAAGACGACGTTGCCGCTCGCGATGAAGGTCTCGACGTCCTTGAAGCCCAAGGCCTCGAAGATCCGGCGGAGCTCGCCCATCGTGACGGCGTGACGACCGCCGACGTTGATGGCGCGAAGAAACGCAATGAGCCGCACCCGGCTATTATGCGGCCACCCTCGGCGTGCGGCCCATCCGACGTTTCAGAACGTGAGCTGCGCTCCGAATTTGACGTACCGCGCCTGGAGGATATTGAGCGGCTTCAACCATGCGGACCCGTACGTCGTGTTGATCGCCGCCGGCGGCTCGCCCGCGTTGGACGTGGCGCCGACCGCCGCGTTCGAGTTGAACGCGTTGAAGATGTCGGCCATCACCTGCAGCTTCTGCGATCCGCGGAGCTTGAAGTTCTTGCCGACTCGCAGATCGACCTGCGTCCGGCGCGGCGTGTACGACGTACCCGGCTTGATGAGCGGCACCACGCGCGACGTATTCGCGCCGCCCGACAGCGCGCGGCCCAGCGTCCCGCTCGCCGCGTCGGCCCGCGTGAGGTTCCACTGCGCGAGAATCTGCTGTCCGGGCAGGTTCTGGAGGACGCCGCCGATCTGGATCTGCTGCCACGGGAGCGTGTACGTGCCGGTGGCCTTGATCTGCGAGAGCCAGCTGGTGTCGAAGTCACAGTACGAGAAGACCGACCCCGTGCCGGGACTGGACGCGGTCCCCGCAGCTGCCGCCGTTACAGACAGGCCGAACCCGGTCTGCGGGTTGTCCACGAACGCGTCGCACACGCCGAAATGCGTGTTGCCCGTCGCAAAACCACCGGTGACGAACAGATCCGATCGGAGCCGCGCGTTGATGGCGAAATCAACCCCGTTGAAGACCTCGCTCTGCTTCCCGAATTTGTCCACGAAGGTCACGATGTTGTTGGTGGCCACGCCGAACTTCGCGGGAACGATGTCGTAGAGGCCGCAGATCTGATAGCCGCCTCCGTCCGGCAGGCGACTGTCTCTCGGCGCGGCCACGCAGTACTGCTGGAAGTCGGTCGGTCCGACGTCGAGGTTGTCGGTGGTCGTGAAATGCCCCTGCGCGCGCCGGTAGTACGACAGTTCAGTCGACACCCGCGACATCAACTCGTGCGCCACGCTGGCCGAGACCTCCCAGTTGTTGCGCCGGCGGTCGAATCCGTTGATGGTCTCCGGATCGTACCGCGTGGCGATGTTCACCTGGCCGAAGGCGTTGTTGCTCAACGGCCCGAGCTCCGACACTTGTGGAATACCGTCGCCGTTGGAATCGGTCCAGGCCCGGGTCGCGGTGTTGACGGAGGTGTTGAGCGGGTTCAGTGACCGCGCGGTCCCGACTGACGACGTCTGCACGTACCGGCTGACCGTGGCCTTCACCGCCGTTTTCCCGTTGCCGAAGACATCGTAGGCCACGCCCAGCCGCGGCGACAGGTCCTTGTAATTCGGCACGTCGGTCAGCGCATCGAAGTGGCGGGGGCCGATCCAGGTACCGCCGGGCGCGTCCTGGGCGCCGACTTCGTTCTTCAGGTAGTCCCAGCGCAGACCCGCGTTGACCGTCATTCGCTTGATCGTCCACGTGTCCTGCGCGTAGACGCCGAGGTCCGCGATGAGCCGTTCGTGCGTCGTGTACGGCGTCGTGCGGACCGACACGCTGAACGGCTGTCCGGCGCGGACCGTCAGGAACGTATCCTTGTTGGTCCAGACGTCGGTATCGGCCGGGCCTTCCTGCAGCGTCATGCCGGTCTTGAACGCGTGCGACCCCGTGACGTAGGTCAGCGAGCTGCGATACGAGCGCAGCGACGTGTAGTTGCTCGAGAAATTCGCCGGGTACGCGCGGAAGCTGATGCCGGTATTCAGCTCCGTCACGGGATAGCCGCGCGAGGTCACCGAATCCTCGACCGGCTCGCGCGTCCAGGTCTCGGTGGTGTTGCCCATCGCTGCCTAGAACAGCGCCTTCGACGACAGGGTCGAGCGGAACGTAATGGTTTCGAAGTTGTTCTTCGGCAGGTTCTGGAGATTCGACGCGTCGGGCTGCAGCGTGCTGACGAGCGTCCAATGCTCCGTCTTGCGCGGCGCGATGCTGAAGTACCCCGACAGCTTGTTCTTCGGGCTCATCTGCCAGGTCAGCCGGATATCATCGTTGACGTTGCGCTGGGTCTCGGTTCCGGGCCGCGTGAGATCGGGCGTGAACACGAACGTGGACTGATCCGATTCATAGAACGTGTTCGTGCGAATCTGCTCGTAGCCCCAATAGCGGTGGGCCGTAAAGAACCACACGCGGTCCTTCACCACCGGTCCACCCAGGGCGGCGCTCGCATCGTAAATCTTCAGGATGCTGTCGGCTGTGGTGATCTGCTGTTGGCGCAGGACGTCGTCGACGTTGTTGCCCTGCAGCTTGTCGTTCGCGAAATTGAGAAATGCCGAGCCGCTGAACCGGTTGCCGCCGTCCTTGGGAATGATGTTGACTCGCACCCCGCCACCGGCCACCTCGGCCGAGATGGCGCCGAACTCGTAGCTCAGTTCCTGGGTCGACGCGTCGTTGGTCGAAATGCCGGTGCACGAGTAGTTGCACGCCATATTGGCGTTCATGAGCCCGTCCATCTGGACCAATCGATCGTTGAACGACCCGCCGTGGGCCTTCAGCTGATTCTGATGTTCCCCGGCCGATCCCCCGACGTCGTTCTGGTTGCTGCTGACGCCGACCGTCATGACGCCGATCGTCGACCAGTTCTTCGATGTCGGCATGGCGTCGATGATGTCCTTCGCGACGACCTGCCGCCTGATGACGTTCTGCATGTCGACGACGGGGCTGGCGCCGGAGACGGTCACAGTTTCCTCGAGCGCGCCGACGCGCAGCTCGACGTTCACGCTGGCGACGAAGGTGGCAGGCAGCTCGATGTCCTCGCGCTTGACCGTCGAGAAACCGGGCAGCGTGAACGTGACGGTGTAGGTGCCGGGCCGGAGATCGACGATCTTGTACTGCCCTTGCGAATCAGTCGTGACCACCCGCACGCGCTCGATGAGCGCCGGACTGCTCGCTTCCACGGTCACGCCCGGCATCACCGCGCCGCTCGAATCCTTCACGACGCCGGCGATTCCGCTCGTTTGCGCGAAGGCCGTGCCAGGCACCGCCACCACGGCCGCCAACGCCAACACCACCACTCCGCTCGCCATCCTGCGCATATGTCCTCCTGATTGACGCCGCGAAACCGGAGACGAAGCGAAAACGTGAACGGAGCGGCGATGAGGTGGCTCGAAAATACGCTCCGGCGATCGGCACGTCAAGCGCTGCGGCGATATACTGGCGCCTTCCGGCGCAACCGAATCCAAAACCATGAAGTGGCTGGTCTGCCTCGGCGGGATCCTGACGGTTTCCTTCCTGGCGGTCCTCCTCCTGGCGGAGCAGCGTCCGCCGGCCGCTCTCGACGCGCCACCCACGTTTGCCAGGGATATCGCGCCGATCGTGTACAGCCGATGCGCGCCGTGCCATCGCCCGGATGGCGCCGCGCCGTTCAGCTTGCTGACCTATGCCGACGCGCGCCGGCGCGGCCGCGACATGGCCCGCGTGACGACGAGCCGAGTCATGCCGCCGTGGAAGCCGGAGGCCGGCTTCGGCGACTTTTCCGGCGAGCGTCGCCTCACGGACGCGCAGATTCTGACGATCGATCGCTGGGTGAACACGGGCCTTCTCGAAGGAGATGCCTCCGACCTGCCGTCGATACCGCACTGGAGCGGCGGCTGGCAGCTTGGCGAGCCCGATCTCGTCGTTGCGCTCCCCGCGTACACGCTCGGGGCTGATGGCAGCGACGTGTTCCGGAACTTCGTCGTGCGCGTCCCGGGGACGGGCACACGATACGTGCGCGGTCTCGAATTCCGTCCGGGCAGCGGCGCGGTCCATCACGCCAACATCCGCATCGACGAAACCGCCGCCTCGCGGCGTCTGGACGAAGCGGACCCTGAGCCTGGATACGAAGGCGCGATTCTGCATTCGGCGGACTACCCCGACGGCCACTTCCTCGGCTGGACGCCCGGACAGGCGCCGCCGCTCGCGCCGAATGACATGGCGTGGCGCCTCGAAAGCGGAAGCGACTTCGTCGTTCAGCTGCACCTGCGGCCGACCGGCAAGCCGGAGCGACTGCAGCCGGCAATCGGTTTGTACTTCGCCGCCGAGCCGCCTTCACGGACGCCCGCAATCCTGCGCCTGGGTCGTCAGAACCTCGACATGCCGCCGGGCGTCAGCGACTATCGGGTCGCCGATTCGTACGTGCTCCCGGTGGACGCAGAAATCCGTGCGATCCAGCCGCACGCGCACTACCGAGCACGCACCGTCAGCGCCTGGGCGAGACTGCCGGGCGGCGCGCGGCGTCCGTTGATCCTGATCCGCCACTGGGATTTCAACTGGCAGGATCAGTATAGATACGCTTCGCCGTTCTGGCTGCCGGCCGGAACGACGATCGAGATGGAGTACGTGTTCGACAACTCGAGTGACAACCCGCGGAATCCGAGCCACCCGCCGGCGCGCGTGTCGTGGGGATGGCGCACGTCAGACGAGATGGCCGACGTCTGGATTCAGGTGATGACGCGGTCCGAGCAGGATCGCGCGCAGCTCCTTCGCGACGTGCGCCGCAAGATGGCGCGCGAAGACGTGATCGGCTGCGAGACGCTGATTCTGCGGCAGCCCGACTATGCCGATCTGCGTAATGACGCAGCCGCGCTGTATCTCGAGCTCGGACAGCCCGAGGCGGCGCTCCGGCATTTCGACGTCGTCTCTCGCCTGCAGCCTGGATCGGCGGTCGCGCACTACAACGTCGCGGTTGCGCTGGAAGCCTCGCGCAGGATTGATGACGCGGCGCGGGAGTACGAAGCCGCGATACGAATCGATCCGGCGTACTCGGTCGCACACAACAATCTGGGCACGCTGCAGCTGGCGCAGGGCCGGCTCGGCGACGCCCGGCGCGAGTACGAGAGCGCCGTGCAGTCCGGTCCCGCGAATGCCGAAGCCCACAACAATCTCGGCGCGGTGCTCCTGGCGGTCGATGAGGCCATGCGGTCGATCCCGTACTTGCAGCGGGCGATCCTGCTGCGGCCGACGTACCCGGAGGCGCATTTCAATCTGGCGCGGGCGTACGCGTCGACACGCCGATTCGAGGAAGCCATCCGCGCCGCGACGATTGCCGAGGAACAGGCGCTCGCGGCCGGCAAGAGCGCGCTGACCGCGCAGATACGTGAACAGCTGCGTCTCTATCGTGCTGGGGCCAAACAATGAATTGCTGATTGGTGATTGCTGATTGCTGATTGCACGTATGTAGGGCGACGCTTCAGCGTCGCCGGTCCGCGAGAGGCATGGACCGGAAGCGCACGGTTCCGGCGCGCATCGCCGGTCGTCGACCGCATCCGCCATCCGCAATCCGCGATGTGTCGTGCTCATCGACCGCCGCGGCGGAGCACCACCCACCCATCGCGCTCGAAGATGACGGCGTATCCGCGCCGGCGCCGCTCGGCGAGGAGCGCGCGGACCTCGGCGGCCGTCGCGTTGGGCCAGGGGCTGCGCTCGGGTACGGCGATCACGTAATCCCCGTCTGGGGACTCTGGATCGAGCCTGAACAGATCGCGCCGATGCGCCATGTGCGGCGCCACCGCGGTCTGCGCGACGACCGACGCGTTTGGCGGCACAAGGCCGATCGCCTCCGGTCCCGCGCGGTCGGTCGCGTCAAACTGGTAGGGCTTCGAGGACAACAACCGCCACAGCGGCTGATGTCCCGGCAGCAGCGACGCGAGCAGGACGCAGGCGCCCGCCATGATCGCGATCGTCTCTCGGCGCGTCGTCTGATCGGCAATCCGACGGCCGACCCGCGCGAGTCCGTCGGCCGCGCTCATCGCCACGATCGGCGCCAGCGGCGCCGAGTAATGAAAAATCGTGCCCCAGTGGTTCTCGCTGGAGGAGAGAAAGCGCTCGGGCGCAAACGGCGCCAGCAGCAGGCTGAGCGGCGAGGCGAGCGGCAGCAGCGCAAACGGCGCGACCCAGAGAAATGCCGTCAGCATCTTGATTGGCGGCGCCACCAGTTTCACGGGCGCGAGCCACGGCCGCTGCCACACGTCGGCGTACGCACCGGTGTACTCGTACTCGCGTCCGCCGCTTGCCGGTATCACGACCGCGACCTCCGTGATGAACGCGGCCAGACTGCACGCGACCAGGATCCCGCCCGTCCGGCGCTCGCCCCGGACGAACAGGTAGCCGCCGACGAAGACCAGAAACGGTGCGAGATCCTCTTTCACGGCGAGCACGAACACCGCGGCAGCCCAGAACCACGGCCACTGCCGGCGCTCCATCGCGAGGAGCAGCAAGCCCACAGCGAGCGGAGCGAACGCCGCTTCGTGCACGTCGGAGATCGCCGTCTGCTGCATCCCCCAGAACAGGCCGTACGCGACGCACATGGCGAACGCCGGTCCGTATGGCAGGCGATCGCGGGCAAACAGAAACACCGGCACGACCGACAGGGCGAGCAGGATCGCCTGCGCGACGATCAGTGTCTCGGCGGACGGCGCCACCCAGAAGAGCGGCGCAAACAGCGCGATGATCGGATGGAAATGATCGCCGAACACGCTGGGCAGGCCGCGAATCGAGCTCGCCGGACGCTCGAAGCGGCTCAGATGCCAGATCGCCTGGTCGTAGATCGCCAAATCGTACGAGCTGTCGAAATGCCAATGCTTCAGCAGCGCGTACACGCTGTAGCCCGCGGCCAGGCCGCACACGAGACACGCGAGCCCCAGGCGTTCGCCTCGCGACATCGGCCGCGTCCGGGCTGCCATCAGCCCTTAGCATCCCGTACAACGCTCCGGACGTGTCGCCTGACGAGCGGCCGATCACTTCGCTGGCGAAGGTCAGCGGTGAGGCACCAGCGCCTCGATCTTGGTGCGATCGGGATACACTACCGCGTCCCTGACAGCACGTAGTGTCCGGCTTCAGCCGGACCCGGAAGGAGGGCCGGAGATGCGGAAACACAACTGGACGATGTGCGCGGGCGTGTTCGTCGTGATGGCGTCGCTCGCCACCATCGTCTCGGCACAGAAGGCGAACCCGCGGTTCGGCAGGTGGAAGCTCAAGTCTGATGCACCGGCGCCACAGAGCAACGTGATGACCTACGAGCCGTACAACGGCAAAGGCATGAAGATCGCGATCGACGCGGTGAACAAGGACGGCGTGAAGTCCCAGTGGGGCTACACGACGATGTTCGACGGCAAGGACGAAACGCTGGTCGGCAATCCGGGCACCGATACGGGATCGGTTCGTGTCGTCACAGATCGGATCAACGAGATCATCTACAAGAAGGGCGGCAAGGTGACGCAGATTCTCACCAACGTGCTCTCACCGGACGGCAACACGATCGGCATCATCTACATGCGTCAGAACGAAGAGGGGAAGACGAGCGGCGTGACCTTCGCGACCTACGAAAAGATCAAATAGACACAAGGGACACAGAGGTAATCCCCTTTGTGTCCTTGTCCCCTTTGTGTCCTTCGCTCTTTTGGTGCCCTAGAAGTTGACGCTGAACCCGACGCGCGCGATGCGCGGCGCGAGAATCTGCGTCGGCGCAAGGTACGACGTGCCCACCGCCGACGTGTACGCGACCGCCGCGCCGGCGTTGCCGATATTGAAGAGATCGATCTGCGGCACGATCCTCCGGCCCTGTCCAAACCTGAACGCGCGGGAGATCCGGATGTCGGCCATCGTCACCGACGGCAGTCGCTCGTCGCCGCGCGCGCTCAGGAACACGGTCTGGCTCCCACGCGTGAGCGGGACCACCGAGGCGACTGCGGCTCGTGACGCGTTATAGGTCGAGATGTACGCGCCGCCGCCGTTCGAAATCAGGCTGCCGGCAATGAGCAGGTCGCCCGGAAGCTGATAGCTGCCAGAGACCCTGAAGCCGACTTTCGTGTCGAGCCCCACGACGCCCTTCGAGTAGAGCGTGTTGTTCGGATCGTTCAGATCGGTGGTCGCCGACTGCCCGGTCGCTTGCGTCGAGCTGTTGAACCCGCCTTCGTTTCTCCCGAAACTGAGACCCGCGACCATCTGCCAGCGGTGGGACAGCCGTTTGCTCGCGGAGAAGTCGATGCCGTTGTACCTGGTGTCGAGATAGGGCTGGTTGTCGACCACGTTGTCCTGCAGACCCAGGAATGCGGGGTTCAGGTTGTACAGCGTCGCTGTCGTGGGAACAGGCCGCGCGACCGTGCCGCCCGGCCCGTTCGGCACATTGATCGTGACCGGCGTGTACGCGCTCGCAGGGACCGCGATATTCCGTACGCCAATCTGGTCGCGGTTCGTCCGATGGTAGTACATCACGGCCAGGCGTGTGTCTCTGGCGATTTGACGCTCGACGCCGGCCGTCACCTCGTCCGAGTACGGCCACTTCGGACCGGTCGCGCTCCCGTAGTGGCTCGTGAGGCCGGTATAGCCCTGACACCCGCTGATCTCGCCCAGTTGCGCGATGCCATCCCCGTTGGGATCCGTCCAGGTGCAGAGTTGATTGTCCGTTTGCAGGGGGTTCACGTTCAGTACCCGGTCGATGCCGACCTGCAGACCGTACCGGCTGTAGCTGGCCTTGAACGCTGTCTTGCCGTCGCCCTTCGGATCGTAGGCCGCGCCCGTGCGCCACACCGCGAGGTTCTGCTTGATCGGGCTCGTTTCCTCGATCGATTTTGCGGGGACGAACTGGCCTGCTGGAACCGACTGCGCCGGCAGGGTTCCGACGTTGTGATCGAAGCGGAACCCGAGGTTCAGCGTCAGACGGCTCGCGATCGTCCAGGCGTCCTGCACGAACACGCCGAACACCTTGTCGACGTTGAGCGCATCGGACGGCGAATTCCATTCCCGAACCTGCGTGGCCCTGCCGCCGGTGTAGAGGAGGTACATGTTGCCGACGTAATCGTTGAAATCATCGAAGTACAGCCGCGCGAACTGCACGCCGCCCTTGAGCAGGTGATCACCACCCAATCCCGACAGCGACGTGGAAACGATGTTGTCGAACTGAATCCGCGAGTTCGGGTTTTCTTCGTGCCGCTGCGCCGCGAAGTCCGCAAAGCCCGCGGTCGCGTCTTCCTTGCGCACGGCGTTGGCGGGCGTGTTGGGCTGGTACAGGTAGCTCGTCTGGCCGCTCATGACGCTGAACGACGACTCGTACACCAGCTTGTTGCGGATGCCCGTGTACTTCGCCTGAGTCGAAGAGGCAGGATTCTCCTGGACCAGCGAGGCGATGTCGGGCGCGTTGAGGGCCCCGTCGCGCCGGTGGCCGCGAATCTTGTTGTCCCAGTTGTACGAGAACATCAGTTTCTGTTTCTGATCCACCGAGTAGACCGCCTTGCCCGAGTAGTTCCGCAGCGTGTTGTCATCGATCGCCTGCGTGCCATCGATGTTCTTGGCGCTCACCAGCTTGTCGACCACCCAGCGGCGGAACGACCCGTTCACCCAGAGACGATCCTGGACCAGCGCGCCGCCGCCGGCGAGGTTGAAATCGTAGGTCCGTTTCGTCGGGTTGCCGAGGAACACCGCGGGCAACGTCCCGTCAGCGATGCCGGAGGAGTAGTTGTCGCTCTCGAGACACCCGGGTTTCGGAGCCTGCGGCGTCAGACAACCGGTGGAGTACGAGTACCTGGAATCACCGCGCCATTTGTTGCCGGCATCCTTGGTCACCATGTTGATCGAGACGCCGCCCGCCATCACCTCCGCGGGAATCGCGGACGTCATGTAGTTCATTTCCTCGAACATTCCCTGGTCGTAGTACAGCATCGTCGAGCCGCCGCCGCCGCCCGGCCAGTTGACCGTCGCGCCGTCGATGTTGAAGCTGACATCGGATGTGCTCGATCCGTGGGCCGAAAAGCTGCTCTGCTGATACGACTGCGTGCCGCCGACGTCGTAGGTCGACACGGCCAGGCCCGCGACCAGCTTCGCGACGGACCATGGATCCCGGCCGGTGGGTACGCCTTCCAGAATGTCCTGAGTCAGCACGGTCTGCTGCAGGTTCGATTTCGTGTCGACGGTCGGTGACTCGCCGCTGACGGTGATCGTCTCGCTGACGTTGCCAACCTCGAGCTTGGCGTTCAGGCTTGCGACGAACGCGGCGTTCACGATGATTTCACTGCGTTCGACGGAGCGGAAGCCCTGCAGCTCGAATTTGACGCGATACGAGCCCGGCGGCAGCCGGTCGAAGCGGTAGTTCCCGGTGGCGTCGGTGGTCTGGATCTGGACGCCGCCAATCAGCTTGTCACCCGAGAGTGAGGCGGTCACGCCCGGCAGGACCGCGTTGCTCGAATCGGTTACTACTCCGGCAATCGATCCGGTCTGAACCTGCGCGTGAGCGGTGGCTGCGGCCAGCACGCAGAACACGCTCAGCACAAGCAGTTTGATGGTTGTCTTCATTTGTCCCTCACCTCTGATCGCGACGATTTATGAATGGCGGTGCCGCGACAATACGTGGCAACCACAGTGGCGTCAAGACCGTATACTGAACCGCGCATGAAGAAATTCGTGTGGGCGGCCGTTGGATTCAGCCTTTTGGGTTTGTGCGTGTCTGCCCGGTCACAACCGCCACAGCCCACGGCGAAAACGGATGCCGACTCAGCGGTCGTGAAGCAGTATTGCGTCACCTGTCACAACGACCGGGCGAAAACCGGCGGCCTGTCGCTGGCCGCCTTCGACGTGCCCATGGCCGCTTCGCAGGCCCCGGTGGCCGAGCGGATGATCCGGAAGCTCCGCGCCGGCATGATGCCGCCGCCGGGCGCACGGCGGCCGGACGAGGCGACGCTGCGCGCGCTGGCCGAGGCGCTCGAAGCGACCGTGGATCGCGCGGCGGCGCTGAACCCGAAAGCCGGCTGCCGTCCATTCCAGCGGCTCAATCGATCGGAGTACGCGCGCGCGGTGAGGGATCTCGTCGCCGTCAATGTCGATCCCGAGGCGTTCCTTCCCCCCGACACCATCAGCCAGGGCTTCGACAACGTCTCCGACGTGCAGGCGTTCTCGCCGACGCTGATGGAAGGCTATCTGCGCGCTGCGAGCAAAGTGACGGCGCTGGCGGTCGGCGACGCGGACGCGGCCGCGAGCGAATCGCACTATCGCGTGCCCAAGACGGCGTCGCAGCTCCGCCGCGCCGACGGCGCGCCGCTCGGCACGCGCGGCGGCCTCTCGGTCGTCCATACATTCCCCGCCGACGGCGACTACGTGTTCCGCATGGACCTGCACGGCAACGCGGACGGATTCCTGTTCGGCGGTCCCGCGTCCGGCGAGCAGCTCGAGGTGTCGATCGACGGCGAGCGCAAAGCGCTGCTCGCGATCGATCCGCGCATGGCCGAGGTGACAACCAGCCTCTCGCTGAAGACGCCGGCGATTCAGGTCAGCGCCGGCGCGCACCGCGTGACCGCCGCGTTCATCCAGCGTTTCGAAGGTCCGGTGAACGACCTCATCGCGCCGATCGATCACACGCTGGCCGACACGCAGATCGGCGTCGCGTACGGCGTCACGACGCTGCCGCACCTGAAGGACTTGAGCATTGCCGGCCCGCAGCGCGTGACCGGCGTCTCGGACACCGCGAGCCGCCGCAAGATCTTCACCTGCCGCCCGACCGGGCCGGGCGAAGAAGCGCCGTGCGCGGCGAAGATAATCAAGGCGCTGGCCTCGCAGGCGTTCCGGCGCCCGGCGGAGGAACGCGAGCTCCAGCGGCTGCTGCAGTTCTACGATGACGGGCGCAAGGAGCGCGACTTCGAATCGGGGGTCGCGGCGGCGCTCGAGGCGATTCTCGCCAGCCCGCAATTCGTCTTCCGCCTCGAGACCACACAGGCCGCCGTGAAGATCGCGTCTGCCGGCGCCGGCCCCGGAAAGAACCGCCCAGCTGTCGGCGCGGCGAGCCGGCTGACAAAGCGCGTGGGCGATTTCGAGCTCGCGTCGCGGCTGTCCTTCTTCATCTGGGCCACGTCGCCCGATGCGGAGCTGCTGAAGGTCGCCGGCCAGAACCGGTTGACCGCGCCGGGCGTGCTCGAGAAGCAGGTCACGCGTATGCTGGCCGATCCGCGCGCCGAGGCGCTCTCCACGCGGTTCGCCGCGCAGTGGCTCCGGCTGAACGATGTCGCCGGCATGCTGCCCGACGCGCTCCTCTATCCCTACTTCGATCGCACGCTCGGCGAGTCGTTCGTCCGCGAGACCGAGCTGTTCTTCGACAGCATCGTGCGCGAGGACCGCAGCGTGCTCGACCTGCTGACGGCGGACTACACGTTTGCGAACGAGCGCGTCGCGCGCCACTACGGCATTCCGAACGTCATCGGCCCAGCGTTCCAGCGCGTGCCGCTCCCCGCGTATCGCCGCGGGCTTCTCGGACACGGCAGCGTGCTGGTGCTCACCTCGGTCGCCGACCGGACGTCTCCCGTGATGCGCGGCAAGTGGGTGATGGAAGTGCTCCTGGGATCGCCGCCTCCTGCGCCGCCGCCCAACGTGCCGACGCTCGAGGCGACCGGCGCCGCCGCCGGCGGCAAGCTCCTTTCCGTGCGCGAGCGCATGGAAGAGCACCGGAAGAACCCGGCGTGCGCGTCGTGCCACCGGGTGATCGACCCGATCGGCCTTGCGCTCGAGAACTTCGACCCGACGGGCCGGTGGCGGATCAAGGACAACGAGGTGCCGGTCGACGCTGCCGGCGTGCTCTACGACGGGACGAAGATCGAGGGCCCGGCGGGTCTGCGAGACGCGCTGCTGAAGCATCAGGACGTGTTCCTGCAGACGTTCACCGAGAACCTGCTGACGTACGCGCTCGGCCGCCGCATCGAGTTCTACGACATGCCGACCGTCCGCGCGATCGCGCGCGACGCCGCGAAACGCGACCATCGTTTGTCCGCCTACGTCCTCGGCATCGTGAACAGCGCGGCCTTCAGGACGAGCCAGGAAACCGAGCCGCCGAAATTGAAAACCGAGCATTCCGGGTCGTAGTCATGAACCTGACGAAGAAGCACATCGCGCGACGCGCTGTACTGAAAGGGCTCGGCGTCACGATGGCGCTGCCGCTCCTCGACGCGATGACGCCGGCGGCGGCGGCCTTCGCCGACACGCCGCAGGCGAAGAGGCTGCGGCTCGTGGCGATGGAGATGGTGCACGGCGCGGCCGGCAGCACGGCGTTCGGCCTCAAGAAGAACCTGTGGTCGCCCGCCGATGCCGGACCGGGCTTCGACCTGTCGCCCACCAGCCTCACGGCGCTCCAGCCCTATCGCGATTATCTGACCATCGTCAGCAACACGGACGTCCACAACGCCGAGGCATTCACGCCGCCGGAAATCGGCGGCGATCATTTCCGATCGGCCGCCGTGTTTCTGACGCAGGCGCACCCGCACCAGACCCAGGGGTCCGACATCCAGGCCGGCACGTCGCTCGATCAGATTTTTGCCAAGCGGTTCGGTCAGGAGACGCCGATCCCGTCGATGCAGATCTGCATCGAGAACATCGACCAGTCGGGCGGCTGCTTCTACGGCTACTCGTGCGCCTACACCGACTCGATCAGCTGGGCGTCGCCGAGCGAGCCGCTGCCGATGGTGCGCGACCCGCGCGCGGTGTTCGATCAGCTGTTCGGCGTCGGTGTCACGCCCGAAGCGCGCGCGCGGCGGCGGCGGCGCGACCGCAGCATTCTCGACTGGGTGACCGAGTCGGTGAACGATCTGAAGGCCACGCTCGGGCCGGCGGATCGCGCGCGGCTCGGCGACTATCTCGACGATGTGCGCGAGATCGAGCGCCGGATCCAGAAGGTCGAGGCGTTCAACGCCAGCGGCGAGGCCCGCGAGCTGCCGGCGGCGCCGGTCGGCGTGCCCGATTCGTACGAAGAGCACGTCAAGCTGATGTTCGATCTCCAGGCGCTGGCGTTCGCTGCCGACATCACCCGCGCCTTCGCGTTCAAATTGAGCCGCGACGTCTCGAACCGCGTCTTCCCGGAGACGGGCGTGACGACCGGGTTCCACATCGCCTCGCACCACAACGATCGCGAGGACCGGATCCTGGACTTCGCGAAGATCAACAAGTACCACGTCAGCCTGCTGCCGTACTTCCTCGAGAAGCTGAAGAACACCCCCGACGGCGGCAGCAACCTGCTCGAGAGCTCGCTGCTCGTCTACGGATCGCCGATGGGCAATCCGAACGTGCACAATCACAAGCGCTGCCCGCTGCTGCTCTTCGGCCACGCGGGAGGCCAGCTGAAAGGCGGGCTGCACCTGAAAGCGCCGGACGGCACGCCGATGGCGAACGCGATGCTCGCGGCGCTTCAGAAGCTCGGCGTCGAGCGGAGCAGCTTCGGGGATAGCACGGGGGCGATGGAGCTGAATGAGTAGGGGCTGGGGGCTGGGGCTGGGGGGACGCAGAAATTTGGAATTTGGAATTCGGAATTTGGAATTCGTCTGGAATCTGGAATTCGTTCCGAGTTTGGCATTCGTGGCCGAATTCCGACTTCCAAATTCTTAATTCCAAATTTCCCTTTGCCCGGCGCGCAGGGACGACGATGCAAAAAAGAATGTCGACTCGCGTTGGCGTAGTGATCGCGATAATCGCGGCGTCTGCGTACCTCTCAGCGGCGCCGGGCACACCGGTGGCCGATGCCGCCGAGCGCGGTGACAAAGAAGGGGTCCGCGCGCTCGTGAAGCAGGCAGTCGACGTCAACGCCGCCCAGGGCGACGGGATGACGGCGCTCCACTGGGCGGCCATGCACGGCGACGCCGACCTGGCGGCGCTGCTGCTGTACGCCGGCGCCAACGTACGCGCGACCACGCGCCTCGGCGGATACACCGCGCTGCACCTGGCGAGCCAGCAGGGCGCCGCCGCCGCGATCAAGACGCTGGCCGCCAACGGCGCGAACGTCAACGCCACGACGACGACCGGCGCGACGCCGCTGATGCTCGCCGCTTCGTCGGGCTCGGTCGAGGCGGTCACAGCGCTCGTCGAACTGTCGGCCGACCCCAACGCCCGTGACGCCGCCAACGGCCAGACCGCGCTGATGTTCGCCGCCGCGCTCGACCGCGCCGACGTCACGCGGGTACTCGTTCAGCACGGCGCGGACGCATCGCTCTCGTCGGCCGCCGTCGATCTCACCAAGCTGACGGCGCCCGAAGACGCGCTGCAGGAGGAGATCCGCGTCGCACAGAACGCGAAGTCGGCGGCCGCCGCGCAAACGACCGCCGCGTCTCCCGCCGCGGCCCGCCCCCCGGCGGCACCGGGCCCTGCCGCCGTGCCGGGCGTCTCTCGGCCGTTCACCTTCAACGAGCTGATCGGCCGGCAGGGCGGGCTGACGGCGCTGCACTTCGCTGCGCGGCAGGGCGCCATGCGCACCGTTCAGACGCTGGTGGAGACGGGCGCGAACGTCAATCAGGTCAGCCCCGCCGACCTCGCCAGCGCGCTGCTGATCGCGACGATCAACGGGCAGTTCGACGTCGCCGGCTACCTGCTCGAGCATGGTGCGCAGCCGAACCTGGCGAGCGAAGCCGGCATGACGCCGCTCTACGCCGTGCTGAACGTCGAGTGGGCACCGAAGATGTTCTATCCGCAGCCGCGGGCGTACCTGCAGCAGCAGACCGGGTATCTCGATCTCGTCAAGGCGCTGCTCGACAAAGGCGCCGATCCGAACGCGCGCGTGGCGCGGAAGATCTGGTACACGCAGTACAACTTCGATCTGCTCCGCGTCGACGAATCGGGTGCGACGCCGTTCTGGCGCGCGGCATACGCCAGCGACGTCGCCGCGATGAAGCTGCTCGTCGCGCACGGCGCCGACCCCGGGATCCGGACGGCGAAGCCGGCGCAGAACGATCGGTTCCGTCAGGGCGGCACGCGCAGCGGCGACGACTCCAGAGATCATTCGGGGCTGCAGCCGAGCCCGACTGCCGGCCCCGACATCCCGCCGCTCCTCGCGACGGCGGGCGCAGGCTACGGCGAAGGCTTCGCCGCAAACGCCCACCGCTTCGCGCCGACGGGCATGCTGGCTGCGGTCAAGTACCTCGTCGAGGCGCTGCACGCCGACGTCAATGCCAGGGACGCCGACGGCAACACGGCGCTGCACAACGCCGCGGCGCGCGGCGACAACGAGATGATCGAATATCTCGTATCGAAGGGCGCCGACGTGACGCTGGTGAATCGCACGGGGCAGACGACCGTCGACATGGCGAACGGCCCCGTGCAGCGCATCCAGCCCTACCCCGAGACGGTCAAGCTCCTCGAGGCGCTCGGCGCAAAGAACAACCACAAGTGTGTTTCATGTTGATTTGAGGATTTGAGGATCTGAGGATCTGAGGATCTGACTGAAACCAGCGGATGCGCCTCAGCGTTGGAGTCTCGGCCGTTGCGCTGCTGCTGCTGGTTGCGACCGCGGGGTCCGCGCAGGACGACCGTCGTACGCCGTCAGTCGCCCGACGCCGTGTCGACGGCCGATCGCAGCACGTTCAAGAACCGCGTAAACGGGCGAGGCGCCGCACAGCGACCCGCCGGCCGCAGACGAGATCGTTGGACGCGTGATCCAGCGGCTGCGGCCGATCGAAAACCGCCTGCGCGACGATCACCGGCTCCGCAAAGCCGAAAGCCTCATCGGCCGCCGCAGCTTCTCGGTCACGCGCCGCAAGACCTTCAAGTAAACAGAATCGGTGCCATCAGCCGATTCCGATTGCCGCGGCGTCAGCGGAGACTCTTGTTGAAGAACTCCAGCGTGCGCTGCCACGCGAGCTTCGCCGCCTTCTCGTCGTACCGCG
>Ga0137410_10000849_pt1 | contig 21095 bp, 10 predicted proteins | sample CZODoug1_16funga_FD_108878 | JGI IMG/M metagenome (GOLD analysis project Ga0137410, IMG submission 108878) | Vadose zone soil fungal communities from Angelo Coast Range Reserve, California, USA - CZODoug1_16fungal (Illumina Assembly) | ecosystem: Environmental > Terrestrial > Soil > Vadose zone... | reverse complement strand
GATGCGGCCTGCCACGAACAGCTGCCCGACGTTCTGGTGATGGTGACCGCGAAACTTCCCCCCATCCATTCAGTGGCCAGCGAGCCCGGGCTGATCGTGTAGCTGCATGGACTGGAAGGCGGCGGAGCGGTCCGAATGGTTCGCAGCCGCAGGTCGAGCCGCGTGTCCTGCGAAACCATCACGCGCTGATCGGTCGCCTCGTACCCGCTGGCCTCTGCGTGCAATGACACACCGCCCGCTTCAACACCCGGGATCGAGTAGGCGCCAGTCCCGTCGGTGGATGACCGCCTGCCTGCATTCGCGCCGTCGACAATCTGGACGGTCGCTCCCGCGATCGCATGTCCTCCGCTTTCGTCGCTCACGACGCCGCTCAGCGTGAAGGCCGGCGTTGGAGGCGGCACAGTGGGCGCCGGCACGTCCGCCGACGCCGTCGTGCTGCTCGTCAGCGACGCGCCGTCGGTGAATGTGACTTTCGCGATCACGCTGGTCGCACGCGGGTGCGAAGAATCCTCGTCCCGCACCTGCAACTCGCGCGAGTCGACGGTCGCATTGGCGGGACACAGGTTCGCTGCGTCCGAAATCGGATGATCGCTGTGCAGCGACGCGACCACGGACGATTCGCGCATGAAGGTCAGGTCGATGGAGAAGATCGTGGCCGCCGCTCCGGCGGTTTCGCGCAGCCTGGCGACCACTCCGTACACGTATCCGCCCGATCTGACGGCTTCAGCCGTCACCGACAGCGACACGATGCTGACGCTTGGGGAAGGGGTTCTCGCAGGTGCGGCCGGCGCCGGCATTGAGCCGCCGGCGCAACCGGTCGTCAACGCCGCACCGGTCAGAAGACCGATCAGTGTTGCAGGAAGCCACGTTCGACGCCGAGGCAAGCAGCTCATCGGGCGACCTCAGCTGATTATCAACGTTCTAAAGAAGTTGTCAAGAGACGCACAGAGACACCAGAGATACCAGAAACACGCGTGGCCGGAGACATACCGTGGCCTATCCCCCCACCCGACGTCGGATTTCATATATAAATCGTGGTTCAGTTATCATTCTCACCGACCGCAAGACACATCTCTTCTCACACCGCCGCGCGACCGCCCCACTGCCCCGGCCTCCTCCCGCCGCCGCGGTGGCAATCGCAGGACCCGCGCAGATTTCGCCGTGGCGGGTTTCGCTCTGGCGCGCCAGCATCAATACGACGACCCTATACTGCACGGATGCGATTCGCGTTCGCCCTGATCGTGTCCATCGCCTTGACCGGCGGTGCGATGACCGCGCGCGCCCAGATCAAGGCGCAGCTTCCAACCGCGCCGATCACTCCCGTGTGGGACAAGGGCATCCAGCCGATCAACCGCGACAGCTACTGGAACGCCGTCGAGTGTGGGAAGCAGGGCGGCGCTCGGCCGCTCTGCGTGTTCTACGATGCCGATCTCTGCAGGAACGACGACTTCACGCTCGCGCTTTTCACGCCATACAAGCAGGTGGCCTACGAAGTCTGGCAGGCGGTCCGGAAGCGTCAGGATGCGCCGACGCCGAGTTTTGCCGACGCGCAACGGACCCGGATCACGATCGGTGTGACGCTCGCGTCGGGCTCCAAGAACCCCATCACTGCGGTGTCGATCAAACGTGGCAGCCGCGTCGTGAAACCGGCCACGCAGTCGCTCGAGGGCGGCGGCGGAAAGTTCATCTTCGACTTTGCCGCCTTCGCCCCGACCGAGGACATCACAATCGAGCTCGTCGGACGGAGCCGGACAGAGACCTGCCTCGTCGAGCGGGCGGTGCTGACGAGGTTCCGCTGAGGCCGTAAACGCCCGCTGCCCCCGTTGTCAGGCTATCGCTTACGAGGCTTTCCATCGGTCCACCACCGCCGCCGGTCGCTGAGTCGCGGAAAGTGACGGCGATCGCGGCCGCTGCGCCGGTCCGGTGAAAAGGTTTCGAACGTCCAGCCGCTCTGGACCAGGAACGCCTCCATGTCGGCCTGAAACGTCGTGAGCCGCGCAACATCGCTGAAAAAGTAGGATCGTGGCGTGCCGTTCTCCGTCACCACCAGCAGGAAGCCCTCTTCCGTTTCCTGGCGTCGCAGCGAGAGGCGCTCCTCGCGTCTCGCAAACGTCCAGACCGGATCTTCCACGGCCCTCCCTGGGCTAATCGTCCAGTCCACGTGTAACCGCAGAGATCGCAGAGAGCGCCGAGGGCTTGTTTTTTGGCTCTGCGGGCTCCGCGCGCTCTGCGGTTAACCGTCGTCGTTCCACCGCGCCGCCGGGGTCAGCCGTTATAGCGGACCATCACGACCGTCACGTCGTCGCTCTGCGTCGCACCGGCACAGAACGCGTGCACGTCGGCGATCAGCGCGTCGAGCACCTGCTGCGGTGTCTGGCCGCGGTGCGCCGTCGCGCAGGCGAGCAGCCGGTCGTCGGTGAACTCCTCGCTCTGCGGATTCATCGCCTCGGTCACGCCGTCGCTGAAGGCGATGATCAGGTCGCCGGGCTGCAGCGTGACCGTCTCTTCCTCGAAGGTCGCCTGCTCGAACAGACCGAGGACGACGCCGCCTCTTTCCAGCCGCCGGATGCCCGACGCGCCCACCAGCAGCGGCGGATTGTGGCCGGCGTTGCAGTAGGTGAACGACCCGTCCGGCCCGAGCATCCCGTAGAAGGCGGTCAGGAACCGCGATTCGATCGCGCGGCGGAACAGTCCGTTGTTGAGCCGCGTGATCAGCGGCGCCGGGTTCGCCTGATACGTGGCTTCCGCGCTGAACATCCCGAGAACGGCCGCGGCCAGCAGCGCCGCCGGCGATCCCTTGCCGGCGACGTCGCCGACGATGAAGGCGAACTGGCTCGTGGGGAGATCGACGTAGTCGAAGAAGTCGCCGCCGACCGCGCGGCAGGCAATCGACGCGGCGGCCGTGGAGAAAAACGGCCCTTCCCGGTTGGCCACGGGCAGCAGCGACTGCTGAATCGCCGCCGCGACCTTGAGCTCCTGCTCGAACTTCGCCTTGTCGAGCGCCTCGCGGTACAGGCGCGCGTTCTCGATTGCGAGCGCTGCCTCGGCCGACAGCGTGTCGAGCGCCGACTGCGCCGACAGCGATCGCAGCGCGCCGCGCTCGCGGCTGTCCAGGTAGAGCACGCCGATGATCTCGTCGGCGCCCTTCTGTTCCGCGCGCTCGACGTAGCGGACCAGCCGCAGCGGCGTGCACAGCACCTGGCGGATCCCGAGCGCGACGGTGCCGGTGTGGATCTGCGCGAGGTCGCCGTCGAGCAGGTCTTCGACGATGGTCTGCTGTCCGGTGGCGAACACCGTCTCGGGAATCTTCCGGCTGGTCTCGAAGGTCTTGCCCGACAGGGTCACCTTGCCGCGCGCGCGCGCCAGCTTGAACTCGAGCGTCTTGTCGCGGTTCGCGAGCATGATGAAGCCGCGCTCGGCGCCGGTGACCTCGATGGCCGAGTCGAGCACCATCGCCAGGACCTCGTCCAGCACGCGGCCGGACCCGAGCGCGCGGAGCCCTTCGAGGAGCGCGGCCATCTGCCGCAGTTCGGTCGCGGCCGACACCGCGCTCTTCTCCACCGACGGCGCCTCGTCGTCGACGAAGAATACGATCTCGGTGTCGCCGGCCTGCCCGAGGCGCACCTGATCGCCGTGCGCGAGCACCTGTTCCGTGATGCGCTCGCCGTTGACAAAGGTCCCGAAGCGCGACTGCTTGTCGCGGATAATGCACGTGCCGTTCTCGACCGAGATCTCGGCGTGCACGCGCGAGATATCGGCGCCCGGCAGGCGTAGATCGGTCTCGCTGCGGCGGCCTATCGTGAACTGGGGCTTGTCGATGTTCACGATGCGGCGGCCCAGCGCGTCGGTCACGACCAGGCGTGGCGCCGGCGAGACGTCGGACATTCGAACGCGATTATAAGCGAAGCATCCCTTCCGAGCGTTGACGCCGGAAGCGGGTGGAACCTCTGCACGCTGTCGATCGTCTACAGGAGCACCGGCGCGATGAAGCAGGCAAAAAGCGATCTGCTGCAGGGCACGCTCGACCTTCTGATCCTCCGCACTCTCGCCTCCGGGGACATGCACGGCTGGGGCATCTCACAACGGCTTCAGCAGGTGTCGCAGGACGTGCTGCAGGTGAACCAGGGATCGCTTTATCCCGCGCTGTACCGCCTCGAGCAGCACGGCTGGATCGAATCATCGTGGGGCGACTCCGACAACAATCGGCGCGCGAAGTTCTACCGGCTGACCAAGGCCGGCCGCAAACAGCTGGCGGAGGAAACGGCAAGCTGGGAGCGGATCGCCGCCGCCGTCGCGCGCGTGTTGCAGCATGCCTAGTGTCCCCACGCGGTCGTGGCCTCGCCGCCTGCGCGGATCGTTCCGCAGCGCCGCGTTCGAACGCGCCATGGAGGCGGAGCTCCGCCATCACCTCGAGCTCGAGACCGACGCGCTGGTCGCCGGCGGGATGCCCCCGTCGCGCGCCCGCGACGTCGCGCGCCAGCGCTTTGGCAGCCTCGCGCAGGTGAAGGACGGCTGCCGCGAGTCGTGGGGCATGCGCGCCATCGACACCGTGTCGCAGGACCTGCGCTACGCGCTCCGCACCCTGCGCAAATACCCCGCCTACACCGCCGTTGTGCTCCTGACGCTGGCGCTCGGCATCGGCGCAAACACCGCGATCTTCAGCGTCGTGCGTGCCGTCCTACTGCGGCCTTTGCCTTACGCGAACGGCGATCGACTCGTCGAGCTGCGGCAGCAGGCGCCGAAGATCGGCGTCGAACGCGCCGGCCTTTCGGTGAAGGAGCTGACGGATTACCGCGCGCAGACCCCGGCGCTCGACGCGATCGTCGAGTATCACCAGATGTCGTTCAACCTGCTGGGGCACGGCGAGGCTTCGCGCGTGCAGACCGGCGTCGTTTCGCCCGAGTTTTTCGACGTGCTCGGCGTGACGCCGCTGCTCGGCCGGACGTTCCTCGCCGGCGACGACGGGAAGAACGCGCCTGCGGTGCTGATCCTGAGCTACGGGTACTGGCAGACCGCGCTCGGCGGCGACAGAAACATCGTCGGGCGCACGTTCGAGATGAACGACCGCGTCCACACCGTGGTCGGCGTGTTGCCGCCGATGCCGCAGTTTCCCGACGTGAACGACGTGTACATGCCGCCGTCGGCGTGCCCGTTCCGATCGAGCGCGCACGCGATCGACACGCGCGCCACGCGAATGCTGAGCGCGATCGGCCGCGTGCGAGCGGGCGCGACGCTCGAAGGCGCGCAGCGCGATCTCGACGTGGTGAGCGCGCGCTTGAGCGCTCAGTACCCCGAAGAGTACGACGTCGCACACACCGGATTCCGAATCGCGGCGCTGTCGGCGCACGACGAGCTGACGCGCGAGGCGCGGCCGACACTGCTGGTGCTGCTGGCGACGACCACCTTCGTCCTGCTGCTGGTCGCCGCCAACGTCGCGAACCTGACGCTCGCGCGCGTCCTGGGGCGCGAGCGCGAGCTCGCCGTCCGCATCGCGCTCGGCGCCGGACGCCGCCGCATCGCCCGGCAGATGCTCACCGAGAGCGCGCTGCTGGCGCTCGCAGGCGGCGCGCTGGGCCTGCTCGTCGGCTGGCTGCTGCGCGATCTCCTGGTTGCGTTCATGGCGCGCTTTACGCCGCGCGCCGAGGAAATCGCGATCGACGGCCCGGTCCTCGCCTTCGCGCTCGGTGCGTCGATCCTCACCGGCTTGCTGTTCGGGATCCTGCCGGCATTCACAGGTGTCAGACACCGGGTAGCCATGACACGGTGTCTGACACCGGGGCGCGCGCTCATCACGGCGCAGGTCGCCATCGCGTTCGTGCTGCTCGTCGGCGCCGGCCTGCTCGTGCGCAGCTTCGTGAAGCTGCAGCAGGTCGACGCCGGGTTCCTGACCGATCGCGTGCTGACGGCGCGGCTCGACCTCGATTTCGTGAAATACACCACCGCCGCGATGCGCCGCGAGTTCTACCGATCGGTGCTCGAGAAGGCCGCCGCGGAGCCCGGTGTGCAGACCGCCGCGCTGAGCATCAGCGTGCCCCTCGATCAGGCGCGCGCATGTCGGACCGGCTTCATCATGGAGGGGCTCGCGGCGCCCGACCGGCACGCGCCGCCGCAGGTGGACTTCCAGTTCGCCTCGCCGGCGTACTTCAAGACGATCGGCATGACGCTCCTGAGCGGACGCACGTTCACCGACGCCGACACGGTCGAAGCGCCGCCGGTCGCGATCGTGAACCTGTCGATGGCGCGCCATCATTTCCCCGGCGCCGATCCGATCGGCCGGCGCGTGTCGCTCGACGAAGGGGCGACCTGGGTCACGATCGTCGGCGTGGTGAACGACACGCATGATTACGGGCTCGACGCCGGACCGGCCGACGAGCTGTACCTCGCCTTCGCGCAGACCGCCCCCCTGAACGCCACGCTCCTGGTCCGCACCGCCGGCGACCCGACGCCCTTCGCGCGGCGCATCCCGTCGGTCGTGCGCGCAATCGATCCCCGCCAGCCGATCAGCCGCATCCGCACGCTCGAGGCGATCCGCCGCCACTCCCTCGCGCCGCCCCGGCTGACCGCCATGCTGGTCTCCCTCTTCGCGGTCGTCGCGCTGGTGATTACCGCCGCGGGCATCGCCGGCGTCGTGTCGTTGGCCGTCCACCAGCGGACGAGGGAAATCAGCGTGCGGATGGCGCTCGGCGCTTCGCGCGCGGCGGTGGTGCGACGGATCGTGTGGCTGGGACTGACGCCGGTCACCACCGGCCTCGGGCTCGGCTTTCTGGGCGCGCTGCTGATGACGCGCGTGGTGACGCAACTGATTTTTGCCGTCGGGCCGGGCGATCCGCTGACCTACGCAGCCGTCATCGCCCTGCTGACCTCGGTCGCGGCGCTCGCGTGTCTCGCGCCGGCGCGTCGCGCGGCGTTGATGGATCCGATGCGCGCACTGCGCGCGGATTAAAATGGCGCGTGCCGCGCTTCAAGCTGACCATCGAGTACGCCGGCACGCGCTACAGCGGCTGGCAGATCCAGAGAAACGCGAGGACGATCCAGGGCGAAATCGATCGCGCGGTGCGGGAGGTGACGGGCCGCAAGGATTTCGAGTTGTACGGATCGGGCCGCACGGACGCCGGCGTGCACGCGCTCGGTCAGGTGGCGCATCTCGACGTGGCAGGGACCCTGCCGGCAGACACGCTGCGGCGGCGGCTGAACGAGGCGCTGCCCTCCGACATCAACATCCTCGCAGCCGCAAAGGTTCCCCATCGTTTCCACGCGCGTCACGACGCGGTCGCGCGCCGGTACCTCTATCAGGTTGCGCGGCGGCGGACCGCGTTTGCCAAACCCTTCGTCTGGTGGGTGAAGGAGCCGATCGACGCCGCGCGCATGCGCGAGGCGGCGCGCGCGTTCCCCGGCATGCGCGATTTCCAATCCTTCGCGGCCGCTGACGCCCGCGACGATCCCGACGAGACGCCGCCGTCGACCCTCGTGCTGGTCGACCGGCTGGAGATCGTGGACGAGGGCGATCTCGTGCTCGTGATCGTCGAGGGGTCGCACTTCCTGTGGAAGATGGTGCGCCGGATGGTCGGCGTGCTCGTCGAGATCGGGCGCGGGGGCCTCGAGGCGACAGCGGTCTCGGCGTTTCTGTCGGACGCGTCGGCGACGCCGGCACGCCTGACCGCGCCGCCCTCCGGGTTGTTCCTCGAGAAGGTCTACTATGCGGGTGATGCGCGCGACGCCCCGCCGCGCGCGGCGACGCCGCTCGCCTGAAACGCTGTCTGGAAAAGGGGCCGTACTCCTTTTCCTGGAAGAGGGGCCGTACCCCTTTTTCGCTAGGGCCGAACAAGCGGACCATCGGCCAGCCGCACGCCCAGCACAAGGCGCACGACCTCGGCGTAGCTGGCCGTGCCTGCCTCCACGCGGTTCGCTTTCAAGTACGAGTCGTAGGCCCGCCACCCCGCCGAGGCGACGCGCGGGCTGACGTCGCGCGCGTAGCGGTCGCGGGCCGCGCGCAGATCCGCGCGCGGTCCAGCATCGAGCGCCTCGACCATCGCCGTGCGGTCGCGCGCGCTCACGGCGCGCGTCAGCTCGCCGTAGAGAAACATCCACCCGCTGTACTGAGCGGCCGCCGACCCGCGCTGGCAGGCGAGCCAGCCGACGAAGTTCGCGTCGCCTTCGTTCGCGATGCCGGCGAGATGGCTCCACTCGTGAGCGATCACAAAGGGCCGCTCGAACGGCAACACGTTGCTCGCGACGAGCGTTTCCAGCAGGAACGGATCGGTCATGCCATCCACGCCGGCCCGCCGGAAGTACCAATCGAGCATCGTGCGCTTCGGCCGCGCCACGACTATCGATCGCGGGAAACCGATCTCGTCCAGCGCGCGGGCGAACGCCGCGGCAAGCGCCGGGTCCACTCGGTCGGCGGGCGGCCAGCCGTCGGCGTGCCCGCGATCGTACAGCGTGTTCAGGCGCTCGACCGACCGTGCGCCCGCGGCGCGCGCCGAGTCCGCCGTCACAGCCGCCGGCTCGAACGGCAGTTTCTCCGCCAGCCGCAGCCGTCGGTAATTGAGCCCCCACACGGCGAGGAATGCGAGGTAAAGTGCTGCCGACCACGCGATCGTGCGTCCGATGATTCGGGCGCCGCCACGCCAGCGCGCGGGGGCTCGCGCGAGATCGCGGACGGCGAGCACGACCCACGAGAGGCCGGCAGTCACGATCAAGACGTCGAGCGCCGCGAATGGAATTCGGTTCGACCCGGATGTCAGCGTCGACTGTACCGAGACGTACGCGCGCGACGCATAAAAGCGTTCAACCGCCGCCGGAGAGGCAGGCCAGAAAGCCGCAGCTAATGCGGCGAGCGGGAGTCCCATCTGAATGAGTCGGTTCATGCTAGGATTTGACGGTAAATACCCATTAAACAATCAGATAGCAGGATTATAGGTCGCGTGTGCTTTGAGCGGCTGGCTCGGGCCGATAAGTTGCTTAGTGAGCTGAGCTTCGCTGTGCTATTATCGGGATAAGACATTAATGGCATTTATTGTCAGCTAGAGTCTTTTCAACATGCTAGATTTCCGTGTTCATTTTACGAGCCAGATATCAAGGCTGTATGACACCCACTAATTTCGTAATCGTCGCGGCGTTCGTAGCGGGCGGATCTCTGCAGGTCGCGGCCCGGCAAGCGGCGCCGTCGGCCACAGCCACGGCTCCGCGAGCGGCCGCAGGCGATCTCAAGGCCGCGCCGAAGCTGCAGCCGGGTGCGCGGGCGAACGGCTTGACCACGATCCAGGGCAACGCGCTCGACTCGGCCAACCACGCCTTGCCGAGCGGCGTCGTGCGGCTGCGCGACGCGCGACTCGGCCGTATCGTCGGAACGCAGGTCACCGACCGGTCGGGCCTGTTTGCGTTCCGCTCGATCGAACCCGGCAGCTACATTGTCGAGATCATGGCGGCCGACGAGTCGACGGTGCTGGCCGCGAGCCAGTTGATCAACGTGAACACCGGCGAGGTCATGTCAGCCGTCGTCAAACTGCCATTCCGCATTCCGCCGTTTGCCGGCGTCCTCGGCAACACGAGGGCATCGGCGGTCGCGATCGCCCTGGAGGCGGCAGCAGCGGGCGTGTTGGCGACGTCAATCTCCGGCACCCCCATCAGCCCGCTCAGATAGTGCGACGCGATGTCTGACTCCCCGCGCGCCGCAACGCGGCCTGCCTCGTCCCCCTCGGTGCCGGCGGCATCGGGCGGCGCCGCGCAGGGAACCAGCTTCTCGCCCGAGACCGACGTTCATCTGCTCGATCGGTTTGCGATTCTTTACCGCTACCGCCGGATCGCGCTCAGCGTCTTCATCCTGACCTCCGCGGTACTGACGATCCAGGGTTACTCGAACGAGAAGGTGTTCCAGGCGCGCGCGCAGCTCCAAATCGAGGACGAACGATCCACGGCCGTACCGGGCATGAACTCCGCCGAGAACACGTATTACGAGGATCCCGAGCCGTACTACAACACGCAGTATCGGATCCTCAAGGGGCGCGACCTCGCGCGCCGCGTCATCAGGCGGCTGAAGCTCGAAACCATCCCCGAATTCAACGGCACCGCGGCGCCGCCGCCCACGCCGCTGTCGATGTTCCGCGACCTCGAAGCGCGCGTTGTCGGCCTGATCCGGCCGGCTGCGCCGGCGCCGCAGGAACCGCCGAAGGCCGGCGAGTCGCCGGATGAATCGGCGCTCGTCAGCGCCTTCCTGGGGCGGGTGACCGTCGAGCCGATCCGCGCGAGCCGCCTGGTCGACGTCACGTTCGTGTCGTCCGACCCCAAGTTCGCATCGCTCGCGGCCAACACGCTCATCGACGAGTACGTCGAGCAGAATCTGGCCATCAAGCTCGAGTCGTCGCAGAACATGCTCGAATGGCTGGCCAAGGAGCTCGACAAGCAGCAGCAGAAAGTGCAGGAAAGCGAGCAGGCGCTGGCGACCTATCGCGACAAGCAGAACGCGATGTCGCTCGACGACAAACAGAACATCGTCACGCAGCGGCTGACCGCGCTGAACGACGCGCTCATTCGCGCGCGGACCGGGAAGGCCCAGAAAGAGGCGCTCTACAGCCAGGTCAAGTCGGTGTCGGGGACGACGACGCCTGATGCGATTCCCATCGTCGCGCAGAACCCTCAGGTGCAGACGCTCAAGACCAAGCTCAGCGATCTCCTCCGAGAGAAAAGCCGGCTCGAGGAACGCTACCAGTCGAAGCACCCGTTGGTGCAGGCCAATGCGAGCGCCATCCAGGACGCCCAGCGGCAGCTCGAGCTCGAAACGTCGCGGGCGCTCCAGAGCGTCAAGAACGACTTCGAGACGGCCGTCCTCGAAGAGCGCACGCTGTCGCAGAACCTCGAAGCCGCCAAGGCGGACGCGCAGGATCTGAGCCGGAAGAGCGTCGGCTACAACGTGATGGAGCGCGAGGCGAAGAGCAATCGCAGCGTGTACGAGTCGCTGCTCCAGCGCGAAAAAGAGCTGCGCGTGTCGAGCAACAGCCGGCAGAACAACGTGCGCGTGGTCGACAAGGCGGAAATCCCCAAGTCGCCGCTGGCGGCCAGCGGGCGCCGCACGTGGATCATGTCCTCCCTCATCGGCCTGGTGCTGGCGGTGGGCGTCGCCTTCGGCCTCGACTACATGAACGACACGATCAAGACACCGGAAGACGTGACCCGCCGGCTGAAGCTGCCGTTCCTCGGCCTCGTGCCGTCCGTGCGCGGCGACAAGCATCCGCTGCTGACCTCGTCGCACGTCACGCATGACTTCGGCGAGGCGTTCCGCGCGCTGCGCACGTCGCTCATCTCGAAGTACCCGATGGCGGGGACCAAGATCCTCATCGTCACGAGCGCGCAGCCTCTCGAAGGGAAGACGACGACGGCGGCGAATATTGCGATGGCGCTGGCGTACGGCGGCGCGCGCGTGCTGCTCATCGACGGCGACATGCGGCGGCCGGGCCTGCATCGGCCGCTGCGGCTCACCAACGATCGCGGCCTGTCACAAGTGCTGATTGGCCAGGCCCGTGTGCGCGACGTCATCCAGCGCACGGTCGACCCGAACCTTCTCGCCATCACGGCAGGGAAGATGCCGCCGAACCCGTCGGAGCTGCTCTCGTCGGAGCGCATGCAGACATTGCTCGCCAACCTCACCCACGGGCCGTTCGATTGGATCATCATCGACACGCCGCCCGTGCTCGCGGTCACCGACGCCGTCATCCTGGCGCCGATGGTCACCGGGGTGACGTTCGTGGTCGGCGCCGAGATGACGCGGCGCCGGCTTGCCGAGCGCGCGCTGGAAACCATCATGTCGGCCCGGCCGCGGTACTGCGCCGTCGTGCTCAACCGGGTCGATTTCGCGCGCAACAAGTACTACTATTCGCGTTACTACGGGCACCAGTACAAGAACTACTACGCAGAAGCGGCCGTCTAGCGTCGCGAGCGGCTCGACCGCGCTCGTGCTGCTCGCCGCGTGGACCCTGTTCGCATTCGCTGGCGCGTACACGTGGACAACGGTGCCGCTGGTCGGCGGCGCCATCCTGGTCGCCGCGCGTGAACGCCCGCCGATTCTCACGGCGCCGAACCGGCTGCTCGACGGCGCCCTCATCGCCTGTCTCCTGCTGGCAGTGTTCACGGTGGTGCCGCTGCCCGCGCGCGTGCGCCTCGCGCTGTCGCCCGGATCGGCCGGCATCGATCGCGCGCTGTATCTCGACGCGCCGCCCGATGCGATGATCGGCCCCGCGCGTGCTCTCTCGGTCGACCCGGCAGCCACGGCCGGAGCCCTCGTCCTTGGCGCGTCATTTCTGCTCATCTTCTGGTCGGCGCGCGCCATCGCGAACCGGCACGGCCTGCGCGAAACGGCGCGCGGCGTCGCGTGGATGGGGCTGGCCCTGTCCGCGCTCACGCTCATGCAGCACGCCACCGCTCCGCGGCTGCTGTATTGGTACTGGCAGCCGCTCGACAGCCATTCGACGCCGTTCGGTCCGTACGTGAGCCGGAACAGCCTGGCCACGTGGCTCATCATGGCCGTACCGATGACGATTGGATACGGCGTGGCGCGCTACCAGTCGCGTCACCGCGACGGTGGACCCTTCGATCTGGAATCGACGTTCGACGCGACCGCGCTCTGGCTTGCGGCGTCGGCCTGCCTCATGCTCGCGACAACGATGGTGGCGCTGTCGCGATCTGGCATGACGGGCATGGTGGCCGGCCTGGCGTGCCTGATGTGGCTGGCTCGCCGCCGTATCACGCGGTCCGGCTGGGCATGGCTGGCCGCCGTCCTGCTGACGCTGGTCGCCGTGGCGGCGACGTATGCGAACTGGGCCGCGCTGGCCAACCGCGTCGGGGAAACGCTCGCACTCGGTCTCGCGGGACGGCGCGAGATCTGGCGCCACACGTGGCGGATGATTGTCGACTTTCCCATCGCGGGCGTCGGCCTTGGAGCGTACGAACGCGCGATGTCGGTGTACCAGCCGGTGCCGCATGTGTTCTTCATCAACCACGCGCACAATCAGTATCTGCACCTGCTGGCGGAAGGCGGCGTCATGGTGGCCGTGCCGGCGGCAATCGCCGCGGGCGCGACGGCGTGGCGCATCTGGCGACGGCTGCGCGCCGACCGCACGCCCGTCTACTGGATTCGTGCGGGAGCGGCAAGCGGCCTCGTCGCGCTCGCCGTGCAGAGCGTGTGGGAAGTCGGATTGATGCTGCCCGCCAACGCCGTCCTGTTCACGATCCTGGCCGCGGTGGCGCTGCACGACGGCGCACCCCAGCGGAACCCCCTCGCCGCAGCTCGCACGATCCGAAACGCGTAGCCACTTCGGCTCACCGATCGCCAAAAGGGAGCCAGCGAACAGGCCGCCATCCCGAAGCTTCAGCCGATTCCTAATTGGAACTTGAAATGACTATATGGTCGCTACGGTGATCTATGTGAACTATTATGTTACTGATTCATGTAACATGTTTATTTACTAATAATTACACGACTATAGTCACTTCATTAGTGTCATAGATGTGTCATTAATGAACATTATTCAGTCGTCGTTAAGCCGCGACATGATTGAACATTAATGTGAGTAAACCACTATGCATCAATAGCTTACATGCACTTGAAGCCCGCAGGCGCCGCCCGGCGCTGCCATTGCACGGCACTCTCTCGTGAAATACGTACGTTTTCAGCGCGGACAATCGGCTACCGCCGGACGCGATTTTCGAGCGTGCACCGACCTGTTCGAAAGTGCCCGCCGCTCATTTCGAGCGGCGACGAGGTTGCGATCGCGCTCACATGCGGCGACAGCAGGGCTGCTCGTGTTGGCTTTGTTGGGCGTCGCCGCGCCCGTCCGCGCGCAGGTTTTCGACGTCGGCAGCTTCACCAAAACCGTAAGCACTGCCGTCGCCTTCCAGGCCCCGGCGGCGAGCGCAAGCGTGGCCTCCCCCACGACGAGCGTCACGATTACGGCGTTCAACCCCGGCGCCGGCTCGAACCGTCTGCTCGTCGTCGGCCTCTCGTTCGGTCAAGGCGCCGGCGGCAGCGTGACCGTGAAATATGGCGCCACGAATCTCTTGATCGTGCCCGGCACGTCCGGCACGAATGGCACCGCGCACACGGAGATGTGGTACCTCGTCAACCCGTCGAGCACGGCGTCGGATATCGTCGCGAACTGGACGGGAAACCATGACGTCGTGATGGGAGCCGTCGCGTTCAACAACGTCGACCAGACGACGCCGATCCAGAACGGCACCTTCGCGACCGCGACATCGAATGCCCCGTCGGTGACGATCAGCAGCCGGCCCGGCAACATGACGATGGCCGTCACCGGCAAGTTGTCAACGCTGACTGCCGCGACCCAGACTCAGCGGTGGCTCGATACGTCGAAGACCAACATCAAGGCTGGCGGCAGTACTGCGGTCGGCGCCGATACCGTCGCGCATGGATTTACGTCGGGCAGTTCGACGGCGTGGGTCACGTCCGGCGTCGATATCAGGCAGGCATCCGGACAAACTCAGGCGGTCGCCCACACTCTGGGCCTGGTCCCCAAGGCGCTCATCCTCTGGACGGAAGGGGAGACGAATTCGGCATTCACCGCGAGCTCCCAATCCGCGTTCGGCGCCACCGACGGTACGACGAGCAGGTCGGTAGCGGGAGCGAGCCAGAGCGGGGTCACCCCGACGAATACAAGCCGGCGCCAGGCGGCCAAAGTGCTGACGATCGTGCACTGGGGCGAAGTGACGTTGGCCGAAGCCGACCTCACGTCGTGGGACGCCTCGAACTTCAATCTCACCTGGACGACGAACGACACCAGCGCGTACGTCATCCATTTCATGATCCTCGGCGGCTCTTCGGTGTCGGCACAAGTGGTGGATTGGACTGCCACCGCCTCCGGTTCACTCATCGACAAAACGGTGACAGGCGTCGCCTTCCAGCCGAACGCCGTCCTCCACTTCATGGACGGCGATGCTGCCGCCCTGCCGTCCAGCATCACGTCCGCGAGCTTCATGCTCGGCGTGATGGATCCCGACGATCAGTGGGTGACGGCTACATACGATCGCGACAACGTCGCGACGACGGCGACCTCGCGCGGGCAGCTCACGAACGCGTCCGTGCAGCCGGCGTGCATCCTGGAGCTCACGCAGTCGCAAACGGTGCAGATGCAGGCGCACTTTGTCTCGATGACCAGCGACGGCTTCACGGTCCACTTCGACACCAATACCGACGGACCCGTTCATATTTTTTCGCTCGCGCTGCGGGGAATGAACATCAAGCCCGGCGTCTTCTCCAAATCGGTGAAGGCCGCGACACCGGCGTTCGTCCAACAACCGGCCGCGGGCGGCATTCGCGTCGGCGCCGTCTCGAGCGTCGCCCAGGCTTTTCCGGCGGCCAGCACCGCGGGGAACCTCATCGTCGTCACGGTGGAGTACGACGGCCCGGCGACGATTTCGTCGGTCACCGACAACAATTCCAACACGTACACCCTGGCTGCCGGTCCGACCAACTGGGGAGCGGGCAGCACCGTTCACACGGCAACGTATTACGCGAAAAACATTACCGGGGCGGCTGTCGTCACGATCACGGCGAATCTCACGGCCAATGCAGCCACTAATATCGAGCTCTTTCAGTTCGAATATTCGGGCGTGGACACGGTGAGCCCGTTCGACCAGTCTTCTACCGCGTTCGGTAATGGGACCGTCCTGAATAGCGGCTCGAAGACCACGACGCAAGTGAATGAACTGATTTACGCCTTTGGCGCGAGCTCAATTGGCGGCGTAGTCGCCGGAGCCACATATTCGCCGCCGAGATCAACCTTCGACAGTCAATTTGCCGGGGACAAGCTCGCCCCGGCAATCGGGTCCTACAGTGCGGATGGAACGGCACCGAGCGCGAGGGATTGGGTGTCCCAGATGGTGACCTTCAAGGGGAACCTCCAGGCGGTCACGGGGGCCGAGTTCCAGCCGACCGCGCTGCTCTTCGCCAGCTTTCAGGATGTCACCGGCGCCGCACCCGTGGCCCACGCACGTCTGGGCATCGGCGCCTCTGATATCACGACGGAGGGCAGCACCGCCATGGCCGACCAGAACGGCCTCGTCGGGCCCACGACCGCCAGCGTGCAGGGCATTGACAAGACCACCAAAGCCTTCATGAAGGTCGACAACAATACGTCGACGATCAATGCCGAGGCTAACGTGTTGAGCTTCGACGTCGACGGATTCACGCTGAATTGGACCACCAACGACGCGGCCGCGACCGAGATGCTCTACCTGGCCTTTGCGCCGCTCAACATCTTCACCGAAGTGCGGCTGATGTCGTTTACCGCGGCGAAATACGACCGCGGCGTACTGCTGCAGTGGCGGACCGGCTACGAGATCGACAACCTTGGATTCAACCTCTATCGCGAGATCAATGGCGTCCGCACCAAGGTGAACACGTCGCTCATCGCCGGATCAGGACTCCGCGCGGGGCAGGGCGGTGTGGTGACTGCGGAGCAGACTTACGCGCGATGGGATCTGGACGCGGCGGCAACCGACCCGACGGTCACGTATTGGCTCGAAGATGTCGAGTTCAACGGGAAGAGCAAACTGCACGGGCCGGTGACGCCCGTAGCCGGCGATCTGCAAGTGCCGGCCACAGAAGATTCGAGCGCTTTGGACGATCTTGGCGCGGCCACGAACGCCCGACGGATCTTCTTCAACTACAACGAGGACCCGCTTCACCCCGGCCCCCGCGTCGTGCCGGCACAGGTTCAGCCCGAGGTCACGAGCCAGTGGGCGCTTGCGGCGCAAGCGACCGTCAAGATGGGCATCCGGAAACCGGGCTGGTATCGAGTCACTCAGCCAGAACTGGTCGCCGCAGGTCTGGGCGCACAGGTCGACCCCCGGACGCTGCAATTGTTCGTCGACGGTGCCGAGCAGGCGATGCGCGTGATCGGCGAGGCGGACGGCCGCTTCGATTCCGCCGATGCCATCGAGTTCTACGGCTCGGGAATCGAGACGGCGTACACGGATACCCGGATCTACTGGCTTCAGGCGGGGATTCAGCGCGGCCAGCGGATCGCGGTCGCCGAAGGGGGCGTGTCCGGACCTTCGACGGCCACGGGCTTCTCGTCGGCCTTGAAGCGCAAGGACCGCAGCGTGTTCTTTGCGGCGCTGAACAACGGCGACGCGGAGAACTGGTTCGGGCCGATCATCTCATCAGATCCAGGCGCACCCACCGTGCCCACCGATCTCACGCTGACGCTGAACCACATCGATCGGTCGGCGGTCGGGCCGGCGCAACTGAGCGTCGCGCTCCAGGGCGTGACGACCACGTCAGACGGAAACGCCGACCATCGTATCGGCGTGAGGGTCAACGGAACCGACGTCGGCGAAATGGACTTCCTTGGAAAGGCTCACGCCGAGCAGACCTTCGCCGTTCCCATGGCTGTACTGGTCGACGGTGAGAACACCGTGACGTTCATCGCGAGTGGCGGCGTGGACAGTAGCCTCGTGGACGTGATCAAGCTGACCTATCCCCACACCTACGACGCTGACGCCGATCGGCTGCGCTTCACTGTCAATGCGCCGGGGCCGGTCACGATCGGCGGCTTTGCCGGCCGTTCGATCCGCGTCGTCGACATCACCGCTCCGGCGGCGCCGGTGGAGCTGCCGGGCGCCGTCGGGACGGAGGCGAACGGCTCCTCGCCTGTGACGGTGTACGTGCCGGGTCAGGGCCCCCGGACGCTTTTGGCCTTCTCCGAAGAGACCGTCGCGTCGCCGGCGTTCATCCAGTCGAACCATCCGTCGAGCTGGCACGCGGACACCAACGCGTACGACTACGTGCTCATCTCGCATGCCGACTTCATCGAGCAGGTCAGGCCGCTCGCGGCGTTGCGGGAGCAGCAGGGACACCACGCGGCGGTTGTCGATGTCGAAGACGTCTATGACGAGTTCAGCTTCGGTCAGAAGACGCCGCAGGCGCTGAGGGACTTCCTGCAATGGGCGCGAACGAACTGGCGCACGCCGCCGCGATTCGTAGTGCTGGCGGGCGATGCGACGACCGATCCGCGCGACTATGAGGGCCTTGGCAACGCCGACTTCGTGCCGACCAGGCAGGTCGCGATGGCGAACGTGGAGTTGGAGACCGCGTCCGACGACTGGTTCGTGGACTTCAACGACGATGGCCTGCCTGAAGTCCCAATCGGGCGTCTGTCGGTGCGCACGGCGAACCAGGCCGCGGCGGTGGTGGCAAAAATCGTCGGCTACGATCAGAGCGGTCCGCAACCCTGGACGAAGAACGTGCTGCTCGTCGCCGATCAAAACGACGACACGACGGGTCGCGAACGCGACGATCCGACACTCTCGAACTTCGAGCGGTCCAGCCTGAATCTGGGCGCCCTCCTGCCGGCGAACTACAGCGCGAATCAGATCTTCCGCGGTGCGTTGGGCGACAACGTCGCGCATCAGGCGCTCATCGACCGTGTGAACGATGGGCAGCTCATCGTGAATTACGCAGGACACGGCTCCGTCCACCTCTGGGGCAACGGCAATCCGACGCTGCTGCAGAACGCGTTCGAGGGTCAGGCAGTCGACGACGTCAGGGCTTCATGGCAAAACGCGACGCGGCTGCCGTTCGTCGTGGCGATGAATTGTCTCAACGGGCTCTTCGACGGAATCTGGGACGAGGAAAGTCTCGCCGAGGCGCTGCAGCGTGCGCCAGCAGGTGGCGCGGTGGCCGTATGGGCATCGTCGAGCGTCACGGCGTCGTCGACGCAGGCGCTGGTGAACCAGGAGCTCTTCCGACTCATTTTCCAGGGCACGTATGCCACCGTTGGCGAGGCTGTCGCGGCCGCCAAGCGCGTCGTGGCGAATCCCGACCTGCGCCGGTCGTGGATCTTCTTCGGTGATCCGGCGATGCACCTGATCGGCACGCCGCAGCCGACAGGTCAGGGCACAACTGGAGCGCCCGCAATCGTGACCCAGCCGCTCAGTGCGCCGATCGCCTCGGGGCAACGCGCGGAGATTCGCGTGGTCGCGACGGGAACCGGGCCGCTGACGTATCAGTGGTACACGCGCCCAACAACGGCGACGATGAGCCCCATCGGCGGGGCAACGTCGAGCACGTTCACAACGCCGGCGCTGACCAACACGACGGCTTACGTGGTTCGGGTGTCGAACCTCTCCGGCACGGTCGACTCCGACACCGCGGTGATTTCGACGCCCCCGACTATCACGACACCAAACCCGTGGCCGGCGGCCACCGCGGCCACGGGCTACTCCCTGACGCTGACGGCGATGAACAGCACGCTGCCGTATCACTGGGAGGCGCCTGCGCTCCCACCGGGGCTGACGCTGAACCCCGCGACCGGCGAAGTGGTCGATGCGCCGAACGCGGCGGGGACCTTCAGCTTTGACGTTCGCGTGACCGGCGCTGACGGAGTATCGACGCAGCAGACGTTCACCCTCACGGTGAGTGCGGCGGCCGATGTCTTCCTCGATGAGCAATGGCATCTGAAAGATCGCCGCGTCGAAGTGGCGAGCGCCAACGTTCGGCCCGCGTGGCGCACCACGCGCGGCGCAGGCGTCGTCATTGGCGTTGTCGACGACGGATTGCAATCGACGCATCCGGATCTGCAGGCGAACTACGTCGCGTCACTGTCCCACGACTTCTACGATCACGATTCGGATCCGAACCCCGTCACCACGGGGCCGTGCGGCGCCTCGGCCAATTGCCAGGGCACGTTCGTGGCGGGCATCGCGGCCGCCCGAAGCGACAACGGCCTTGGCGGCAGCGGCGTGGCGCCGCTGGCGTCGCTGGCGGGCATCCGCCTCGCGCCGCACGCCGTCGACGCCGACGAAGCGTCGGCGTTCTCGCACCAGTTGAACGCGGTGCAGATCGAAAACCATTCCTGGCACCGCGCAGACGACGGGCAGGCGCTCGCCGCGCCGGGGCCGCTTGCAGAGGCGGCGCTGTCCAGCGCGATCGCACAGGGCCGCTCGGGCGCGGGCCGCATCTTCGTGTGGGCCGCGGGCGATGGCCGCGCCAGCGGCGACAACTGCAACTTCGACGGGTACGCGAACAGCCGGTTCGGGATCGCCGTCGGCGCGGTCGACGACGCGGGCGAGCAGCCGTGGTACAGCGAATCGTGCTCGGCCTTGCTCGTGTCGGCGCCTTCGAGCGGTGCGCCCGGCGTCAATCGGAGTCTGACGACGACGGATCTCGTCGGCGCGGCTGGCGCCGACCTCGGCGATTACACGCGCGGCTTCGGCGGCACGTCGGCGGCCGCGCCCGTCGTCAGCGGGGTCGTCGCGCTCATGCTCGCGCGCAATCCCGCGCTCACGTGGCGCGACGTGCAGCACATCCTCGTGCGCACCAGCCGGCAGATCGACACGAGCGATTCGAGCTTTACAGCCGGCGCGTTTTCGCACAGTGAGAGGTACGGCTTCGGCATCGTCGACGCGCTGGCGGCCGTGAATCGCGCCGCGACCTGGACCAATGTGCCGGCCGAAGCCGGCGTTCGGGCGGTCACACACACCGTCGGCGTCACGATTCCCGATAACGACCGGACCGGCGTCTCGGATGCCATCAGGATCGGCTCGGAGTACGCGGGATTTTCCGTCGAACACGTCGAGGTCGAATTCACCGCGGCGCATCCCCATCGCGGCGACCTCGAGGTGACGCTCACCTCGCCCTCCGGCATCGTCAGCCATCTCGGCACGGTGCGGCCGGGCGATGCTGGAGCAAACTTCGTGGCGTGGCGATTCCGCTCGGTTCGCCACTGGGGCGAGTCGGCGGCCGGCATGTGGATTCTCAACGTCGCGGATCGCGCCGCCGGCAACGTCGGCACCTTCACCGGTTGGACCTTGAGAATCTACGGAACCGCGGCGCCGTGGGCTGATGCTGATGGCGGTGGCGCTACGACGGCACCGCCCCTTACGCGCGCGCCTGACGCGCCGAACGGCCTGACCGGTTCGGTTTCCGGTACGACAGTCACGCTGTCATGGAAGCCGTCACCGTTCGGGTCTGCGCCCACGAGCTACATCCTGGAGGCGGGCTCAACCTCCGGTGCGAGCAACCTGATCGTCGCGCGGACCGGCAATGTGGCGACCTCGTATACCGCGACCCTCGTCGCAGCGGG
>Ga0137410_10000848_pt1 | contig 21097 bp, 12 predicted proteins | sample CZODoug1_16funga_FD_108878 | JGI IMG/M metagenome (GOLD analysis project Ga0137410, IMG submission 108878) | Vadose zone soil fungal communities from Angelo Coast Range Reserve, California, USA - CZODoug1_16fungal (Illumina Assembly) | ecosystem: Environmental > Terrestrial > Soil > Vadose zone... | reverse complement strand
TCACCTGCCCTTCGCCGAGCTCGGTGCATTCCTTGAGCATCGCGGCGGGCGGATCGGTTTCCAGATCGCGGGTATCGAGGTTGACCAGCAGATATTCTTCTTCGATCCCCACCGTGAACGGTGGTTGTTTGACTGCCATGTTGCCTCGTGGGGCTGCCTGTCCCCCTACTCTTTTAATCGATGGAGCTTCCCTAGGTCTAGCAGGATCGGTTCCAGGACCCCATGCAGCAGCTCGGCCCAGCGCCGCACCCCCGCCGTGGTATCGATCTGGTCCTGGCGCACTTCGATGCAGACGTGCGGCAGCTTGGCGCGCTCGGCATGCCGGGCCACGGTGTAGTCGGCGGGGTGCCGGCCGGAGTACGGCAGATTGTCGCCAACAGTGAGTCCGTCGATCGCCCGCAGCCGTTCGAGCAAGGGCACCGCGATGCGTGGGTCCTGGTCCCACAGCACCCCGACATTCCACGGTCGTGGCTCGCTTCCCATCATCGGCGTAAAGCTGTGCATGGAGATGAACACCGGGATCACTTCGCGACGACGGAACTCGTCCAGTCGCAACTCTATGGCCCGATGGTACGGCTCGAAAAAGCTGTGCAGGCGCTCGGCGCGCTCGGCCTCATTCAATTTCTGATTGCCCGGGACAGGCACGCCATCGCTGCTGCCGACGATCGACGTTGCGTCCTCGGGGGCGCGATTGCAGTCGATCAGCAGCCGCGAGTAGCCGGCGAGCACGGCCGGCGCATCGAACAGGCGGCCGAGCACTCGCGTCAGCGATGCGGCGCCGATGTCCCAGGCGATATGGCGTGCGGTATCGGCGGCGCTCAACCCGAGGCGCTCGAGCGCCGTGGGAAATGCGCGACTCGCGTGATCACACGCGAGCAACACCGCACCTTTGCCGGCGACATTGAGGAGCGTGAAGGGCGCGGGATCGCCGGTGCCGATCAGGGGGAAGTCCGTGCTTGTGGAGGCGCTCTCGAGGGCCGATCTCATCAACGGCGATTCTACATGAGCGCGCCCGCCCTCAGGCGAGCTGGCGCAGATCCGCGGCCAACGGCCGGGCAAAAGGAAAGCGCGCGGTGGTCTCCGGCGCGGCGATGTGAAAACCCTGTGCGTAACTCACGCCGAGGCGTGCGAGCTCGGCCAGGGCCTCTGCCGATTCCACCCGTTCGGCAACCGTCTGGATCTGCATGGCACGGCCGATCTGGCTGATCGCCTCAACCATGCTGCGATCGATGGGATCGTGCGTGACGTTCTCGACGAAGGTTCCGTCGATCTTCAGGTAGTCGACCGGCAGCGTCTTCAAATACATGAACGAAGACAGGCCGCTGCCGAAATCGTCGAGCGAGAACCGGCAGCCGCGATTCTTCAGCTCGCGCATGAAGTAAACGACGTTGGCGAGGTTCGAAACCGCGGCGGTCTCGGTGATCTCGAAGCAGATCGCTCCCGGGCTCGGTGTCTGCTGCGCCAGCTCGCTGATCAGGAATTCGAGGAACCGATCGTCGTTGAGCGAGGTGCCCGAGAGGTTGATCGAAATCGTATAGGGCGGATGCGGGTCGCTGGCGCGATGCGCCAGCACGCTGAGCGCATGCCGCACGACCCAGCGATCGATCGTGGGCATCACGTTGTAGCGCTCGGCCGCAGGGATGAACTCGATCGGCTGCACCAGGGCACCGTCCTCATCACGCATGCGCAGCATCAGCTCGAAGTGCCGGCGCAGATCGCGGTTGGTGCCGATCGGGACGATTGGCTGGAAGTAGAGCTCGAGGCGATCTTCCTCGCAGGCCCGCGTGAGGCGAGAGACCCACTGCATCTCGCGATGCCGCTCCGGCACGTTGTCCTGCTGGTAGACATGCACGCGGTTGCGGCCCTGGTCCTTGGCCGCATAGCAGGCGACGTCGGCAGCGCTCATGAGCGAAGCCATGCTTTCGGTTTCCCGGCTGATCTCAACGATGCCGATGCTGACGCCGACGTTGAGCGCACCGTCGTGCCAGACGAAGCGGTAGTCGCGGATCGCCTGGCGCAAGGTCTCGGCGATCTTCATCGCCTGGTCCGGCTGGCATTCCGCCAGCAGGATGCCGAACTCATCGCCACCGAGGCGCGCGAGGGTGTCGCTGGCACGGATGCGTGTCTGCAGCAGACCGGTGATCTGCTTGAGCAGCCGATCGCCGGCCGGATGTCCGCAAGTATCGTTCACCAACTTGAATTGATCGAGATCGAGGTACAGCAGGACGTATCCCGGGCCCTCGCCGCGGCGCGTGCTCGCGAGCGCTTCGCTCAGGCGGCTTTCGAACTCGCGCCGATTGATGAGACCGGTCAACGCATCGTGACTCGCCTGGTAGGAAAGTGCCCGGCGCAGGCGCCGCTCGCGGCTGACGTCATGGAACACCATCACTGCGCCGATGACGTGACCGGCGCGGTCGCGAATCGGCGCGGCTGAATTCTGGATCGCGATCTCCTGCCCACGCCGGTTGAGCAGCACGGTGTGATCCGACAGACCGATCACTCGCGCCTCGCGCAGGCAGCGCACCACCGGATTCTCCACCACGTCACGATCGGTCTCGTTGATCAGGCGGAAGATCGCCGCGACCGGCAGGCCATTGGCCTCGCGCGTATCCCAGCCGGTGAGACTCTCGGCTACCGGGTTCACGTAGTTGACACAGCCGTCGGCATCCGTGGTGATGACTCCGTCGCCGATCGATTGCAGCGTGACCTGCGCGCGCTCCTTCTCCTCGAAGATCGCGGTCTCCGCCTTCCAGCGTTCCGTGATATCCGCGATGGTGCCTTCGTAGCCGATGACAGCTCCGTGCTCGTTGCGCACAACCCGCCCGCTCTCGAGCACCACGATCGAACGACCGTCGCGGCGGCGCAGTTGGTATTCCGCGTTGTGGACCTCGCCGTCCGCCTCGATGCGACGTACGAACTCGGCACGATCGGCGGGATCCAGGTACAGGCTGGTCGCGTCCGGGAGCGCATAGAGCTCTTCGGCCGCATCAAAACCGAGGATTTGCACGAAAGCCGGGTTCACCGAGAGGAAACGGCCTTCGCGACTCGTCTGGTACACGCCTTCCATGACGTTCTCGAACAGGCCGCGGAATTTCGCCTCGCTCGAGCGCAAGGCGTCTTCCGCGCGGCGCCGCTCGATCGCGATACCGGCGAGTTGCGTCATGCGCGCCATGAGCTCGAGATCGCGCCGCCCCGGTGTGCCGGTATGGCGTCGATAGATGGCCGTCGTTCCGAGTGCGCTGCCATCGGCGGCGAGAATCGGCGTCGACCAGGAGGCTTTCAGACCATGGCGCATCGCCAGGTCGCGTCGCTGGTCCCACAGGGCATCCTTGCCAATGTCGGCGACGAGCACCTGTCGGCCGAGGAACACGGCGGCCGAACAGGAGCCGAATCGCGGTCCGACCGGCGTGCCTTCCATCGCCGCGCAAAATTCCGCCGGCAAGCGTGGTGCCACGACTTGCTGGAACGTGTGCGACTGCTGGTTGAGCAGACTGATGGCGCAGCAGGCGTCCGGGCTCACCTTTTCGATGACTTCGGTGATCGCCTCGAGCGCGACCGACAGGTGCGCATGCGAGGCGAGCTTCTCGAACACACGCCGCTCGCCCGCTGCGATCATCTCGGCGCGCTTGCGATCGGTGATATCCGTGATGCTGCCGCGGATCAGTTTGCGGGTGGAGCTCGGCAGGCGCACCAGGCGTACTTCACAGGGAATGTCGTTGCCGAGCGCATCACGATGCAGCCATTCGAAGACCGGAGTTTCGCCGTTCAGTGCCCGTTCGAGATGGCCGCGCGCCATGCCGAAGGACGAGGTGCCATCGGCCTGCACCGGCGGACTGACCTGTTCCGGGCCGAGCTGCAGGAGGGCCGAGCGATCCATCTTGAAAAAGCGCACGGCATTGTCGTTGACGTCGATGAAACGGCCGACGTCCATGTCGAGCACGACGATGGCCTCGGGAGCGTTTTCGACCAGCGTTCGATAGCGCGCTTCGCTCTCGCGCAGTGCCTGCTCGGAATTGCGGCGGTCGGTAATGTCGCGCAGGCAGACCACGTACACGCGGCGCCGATTCACGCGCGCCTCGCTCACAGCGATGTCGGCAGCGAACTGCACGCCGTCCTTGTGGAGGCCCCAGGTTTCGTGGGCGGCAAGATCGACATGAGTGTCGTCGAGCCGCGCCGCGAGTCGCGCCAGGTAATCGACCACCGACCCCTGGCTGGCAGCTTCCGGCACCAGGTGATCGAGAGTGCGGCCCACGACTTCAGCCTGGCTGCAGCCGAAGATCCGTTCGCCGGTGGGGTTGAACGTCTCGATGTGGCCGCCTTCATCGACAGTAATGATGGCGTCCTTGATGTGATCCAGGATCGCCTGCAGCTGGCTGGCGGTCTGCTCGCGCAGTTCGCGGGTCAGGGCCTGTGCCTCGTCCGACATGAGCTGCATCGAGCGAACCACGCCCCGCCGCTCCTCATCCATGGCGTCGTAGTGCCGGCTGATGAGCTTCAGGAGGCGGGTGAGCTCCGGGACCCCGTTGGGGGAGTCAGCCGCGGCGATGCGCAGCTGCTCGCTTAGCAGGCGATTCAGGCTGGGTCTGCCGGCCGGAAACATGCCGGTCCAACCCGTGGGATGCGTAGCTGCGGGGTCGCCTCCCGCCTCGGGCAACCGATCCGGCGCAGCTGCACTACCGCCCGAATTTGACATAAGGCGTTACCGGGACCTTGCGCTTCGGGAAAGCGCGGACAGCCATCTTAGTTAGGCTATGGAAAACCACTGTGTGATCGGACTCTCGATTCCACCACCGGCCCGCTGATTTGCCAAGACAAAAACCGCGCTTGGAGACTCAGCCGGCGGCCGCGCGCAGGGTCCGTTTGCGTTCCTGTTCCGTCAGGCCGCGCTTGCGCATCCGGACGGCGGTCGGGGTGACCTCCACGAGCTCATCATCGGCGATGAACTCCATGGCCTGTTCCAGGGAGAAGCGCACCGGGGGTGTCAGGATCAGCTTTTCATCGCTGCCGGCCGCGCGAATATTGGTCAGTTTCTTGGCCTTGAGGGGATTGACGGTCAGGTCGTTGTCCCGGCTGTGGATACCCACGATCTGGCCTTCATAGACCTCCTCCCCCGGTCCGACGCACAGGCGACCACGCTCCTGGAGACTGAACAAGGCGTAGGCGAGCGTGCGGCCCTTCCCGTTCGAAATCAGCACACCATTGGTTCGCACGCCCAGTTCGCGGGTCACCAGGGCCCCGTAATGATCGAACACATGATGGAGCAGCCCGGTGCCGGAGGTCAGCGTGCGAAACTCGGTCTGAAAGCCGATCAGGCCGCGCGAGGGGATCATGTAGTCGAGGCGCACCCTGCCCCGCCCGTCGGGCTGCATCGCATTGAGCTCCGCGCCGCGTTCGCCCAACGCGGTCATCACCGCGCCCTGCGCGTTGTCTTCGATATCCACCGTCAGGAGTTCATACGGCTCGCACGTTGCGCCGTCGATCTCGCGAAGCACCACCCGCGGCTTGGACACCGCGACTTCGTAGCCCTCGCGGCGCATGTTCTCGAGCAGTACGCCCAGATGCAGCTCACCGCGACCGTAAACGATGAACTTGTCCGGATCGTCAGTCTCCTCGACGCGGAGCGCGACGTTGTGCAGCGCCTCGCGCGCGAGACGCTCGCGCAGCTGGCGACTGGTCACGAACTTGCCGTCGCGTCCATAGAAAGGAGAAGTATTGACCTCGAAGGTCATGCTGATCGTCGGCTCATCGACCGTCAGCGCCGGCAGCGCTTCGGGCTGCGCAGGATCGCACACGGTGTCCGAGATCTTCGGTTCGCCGATACCGGCAAACGCCACGATATCGCCCGCCTCCGCCGATTCGACCTCGACGCGTACCAGGCCGATGAAGCCGAGGATCTGGCCGACGCGCTCGTTACGCATCTGGCCATCCGCGCCGATGACGGTCACGGGCGCGTTGCGGCGCAAAGTGCCGCGCTTGATACGTCCGATGCCGATCGCGCCGACGTAGCTCGAGTAATCGAGCTGGCTCACTTGCAGCTGCAACGGCCCCTGCACATCGACATCGGGGGCCGGACAGTGTTTCACGATGGCGCCGAACAGCGCGCTCATGTCCGTGGCGGGTTGCTGTAGATCGAGCGTTGCGTACCCTTGCAGCGCCGAGGCGTACTCCACGGGGAAATCGAGCTGCGCTTCGGTGGCGCCGAGCCGGTCGAAGAGATCGAACGTCTGATCGAGCACCCAGCCGGGGCGCGCTTCCGCGCGGTCGATCTTGTTGATGACCACGATCGGCTTCAGACCGTGATCGAACGCCTTCTGCGTGACGAATCGGGTCTGCGGCATCGGTCCGTCGACCGCATCGACGAGCAGCAGCACGGAATCGACCATCGACAGCACACGCTCGACCTCGCCGCCGAAGTCCGCGTGACCCGGGGTATCCACGATGTTGATCCGGTAGTGGTTCCAGCGGATAGCGGTGTTCTTGGCGAGAATCGTGATGCCGCGCTCGCGTTCCAGCGCGTTGGAATCCATGACCCGGTCCGGCAGCTCCTTGCGCGCGTCAAGCGTGCCGGATTGCTTCAGCAGCTGATCGACGAGCGTGGTCTTGCCATGATCGACGTGCGCAATGATGGCGATGTTTCGAAGGCTGTCGATCACGATGCGGGCCCGCGTTCAAAGGGCGCGCATTGTACATGGGCTCGTCCCGGATCACAGTACCGCGGTCACAGGGGCCGCCCGGCCCGCAAGGATCAATGGGCGGGGTCTGTGCCGGGCGCAGCCGGGGCGTCGGCGGGCGCGCCGATGAGGACCGGAATGGCGAAAGTGCGGGTCAAGCTGCCGGTTTCCCGGTTGTCGAGCATCACGATCGCGCTCAGGTAGTACACACCGCTGTTACGCGGAGTGACACTCACCTGGTGATGATAGATGTTCCCCGCCTGCACATTGTGATACTGGGCTGGAACCTTTATCGGCTGCAGAACCAGAGCCTCCGGAGACACATAGATCAGCTGCATGCTTTCAGCGTTGACCTTGGCCAACAATGCAATCTCAATCGGCAGGGGCTGGCCGATCTGCGGACGCGCCTGCAGCTCGAACTTCAGCTCCACGCTCGAGTTGTCCTTGCTGGCGCTGACGCCGCTCACCATGCGCTTGAACGCTGCGTCACCCTCCGGACTCTTGGCGCTGACGGTCGTCGCTGGTTTGTCTGCAACCGGCGAACTTTCGCCTTCGGGTTCGCGGCTGCAGCCGCTGAGCGCTGTCGCGAGGATGCAGGTGAGACAGAGACCCACGGTTGAATGATTCATGAATGGTAAAACTAACACAGGGGCTCGCGGTCCGACCATTCGGCAGTACGGCTGCTGCTAGAGACTGAGCGGTTCTTCCTCGAGCGCTTCGACCTGACTTTGCAGGGTGCTCACGTGACCCTCCCAGTACCTCGGTTCGATGAACCAGGGAAAGGCGCGCGGAAAAGCCGGATCGTTCCAGCGCCGTGCCAGCCATGCCGAGTAATGGATCAGCCGCAATGCGCGCAGCGGCTCGATGAGCGCCAACTGCGCGAAACTGAAATTCGCAAACTGCGCGTAACCCTCGGCCAGGTCCGCAACCTGTGTGCGCATCTCATCGCGACTGCCGGCCAGCAGCATCCACAGGTCCTGGATCGCGGGGCCGGTCATGCAATCGTCGAGGTCGACGATGTGCGGACCCTCGGATCGCCACAGAATGTTGCCGCGGTGGCAATCGCCGTGAATGCGATGCCATTCGAGGCTGCGTGTATCCAGCCCCGCGCTGCGTATCCGTTCGATCAGCAGCTCGGTGGTGTGCGCGTACCGGTCGACCAGATAGTCGGGCAGGAAGCCACTCTCCAGGACCGTTTGCCGCGCTTCGCTGCCGTAGATGGCGATCGAGAGCAACGGACGGTGCTGGAAGCGGCGTGCCTGGGCGATTGCGTGCACGCGCCCGAGGAAGCGCCCCATCCAGATGCGGTCGTCACTGGTCGCGAGCTCGGGCCAGTAACCATTGCGCCGCGGATAGAGCGCGTAACGAAACGCTGAATGCTCCAACAGAGTGCGCGCGTCGGTCGCAAGCGGTGCCACGACCGGTATTTCGGCAGCCGCCAGCTCGAGTGCGAAGGCGTGCTCCTCGAGAATCGCCGCATCGCTCCAGCGCTGCGGCCGGTAGAACTTGACGATCACGGGCTCGTCGACCTCGCGACCGACCTGGTAGACGCGGTTCTCGTAGCTGTTGAGTGCCAGCACGCGCCCGTCGCACTCGTGGCCCGCCGCTTCGACCGCCGCGATGACGATCTCGGGCCTCAGGCCCGCAAACGGCGTCTCGCTCGCCGATGGTGTTATCGAACCGCTGTCCCTTTCGCTATCATGCACGCGCGACGCAACTCCCTCTCCTGGGTCCTCATTCATGCCTCGATCCGCAATCCTGGTGACCGGTGGCGCAGGGTACATCGGCAGCCACGTGGCGCGACAGCTGGGCGAAGCCGGCGAAACGGTCGTCGTGCTCGACAACCTCGTCACCGGCTTCCGCCAGGCAGTCCTGCACGGCACGCTGGTCGTCGGTGACAGCGGCAATCGAGATCTGGTCAGCCGCATCCTCGCCGAGCACCGGATCGACACGGTGATGCACTTCGCCGCGCACACGATCGTGCCGGAATCGGTGGCAAAACCTCTCAAGTACTACGCCAACAACACCTGCGCGACGCGCAATCTCCTCGAATGCTGTGCGGCCCACGCCGTACGCCATTTCATCTTCTCCTCCACGGCAGCGGTGTACGGCCTTCCTCCCGGCGGCGTCGCGTCGGAAGACACTCCGCCCGCGCCCATCAACCCCTACGGAACTTCCAAGCTGATGAGCGAATGGATGTTGCGTGATCTCGCGCTGGCGGGGAGCATGCGGTACGTGGCCCTGCGCTACTTCAATGTGGCTGGCTCGGATCCGCAAGGCCGCATCGGGCAATGCACGCCGGCCGCCACGCTGCTGGTCAAGGTCGCGTGCGAAGCGGCCGTCGGCAAGCGTCCGGGAGTGTCGATCTTCGGTACCGACTACGAGACGCCCGACGGCACCGGCGTGCGCGACTACATTCATGTCGAGGATCTCGCAGCCGCGCACGTCGCAGCGCTGGCGTACCTGCGCGATGGCGGTGAATCGATCACGCTCAACTGTGGCTACGGCCACGGATACAGCGTGCGCGAGGTGCTGCGCATGGTCGAACAGGTCGCGCAACGGCCGCTGCAGACTCGCGAGGAACCACGCCGCCCGGGTGATCCGTCGATCCTGATCGCACGCGCCGAACGCGTGCGTACCGTGCTGGGATGGCAGCCGCAACTCGACGATCTCGAGGCCATCGTCCGCTCCGCTCTCGAGTGGGAGCGCAAGCAGCTCTCGGCACCCTGGAACAAGCCAGCGGCGAAGGTGTGAATCCGCCCGCAAAACAGTCACTTCCCCATCGATCAGCGATCGGCGCGGACTGCTAGAATCGCCCGCTATGCGCTTGAGCAAACCGCGGTCATTGAGCGGGCTGATGCTACTGGGTCTGTCCCTGGTGGCGGTGCCGTTGCTGATCGCGGTCGTGAACGCCGCGTTTCAGATCCGCCGCCTCGCGACCCAGAGTGAAGCGCTGGTGGTTCAGGGCGTGAAAGCGACGCGCTACAACCAGCTGCTGTTCGAGCAGATCGCCTCGCTGGAACGCAACGCGCGCCTCTACCAGGTTATCGGCAATCGCGAGCTGCTGGAGGTCTACCGGCAACTTCACGAACGCTTCCAGGACACGCTCGATGCGCTCGGTCGCCTGCACCGGGACCCGGACAGCGACACGCAGATCGAGACCCTGCGCACCGAGAGCGGCGCGATCTGGCAGTTGCTGAGCTCGCGTCAACGTGGCTCCCCGGCGGCCACGCAGGCGGTCAGCAACTTTTCCCGCCTGTGGGAAACAGCGACGACGCTTGCCGATGCCAGCAGACGCCGCATCGATCAGCAGCTCGAGACCTTGCAACTCGCGACCGCGAGCGCGCAACGCAATCTCTTCTGGCAGTCGGCCGCGCTGGTCCCCGCGACCCTGGTCCTCACGATCGTATTCACGCTGATACTCGGCAGACCGATCCGCCATCTCGATCGGGTGATCAGCGAGCTGGGACGCGGCACGTTCTCGCGCGCCATCAACGTCACCGGGCCCAGCGACCTGGAGGCGCTCGGGCGCCAGCTCGAATGGCTGCGCATGCGGCTGCTGGAGCTGGCGCAGGAAAAGAACCGGTTTCTGCGACACATGTCGCACGAGCTCAAGACCCCGCTCGCCAATATCCGCGAGGGCACGGAGCTTCTGCTCGATGGATCGGTGGGTCAGCTGGCCGACGACCAGCGCGAAGTGACCGGCATCCTGCGCGAGAACGGACTGAAATTGCAGCGCCTGATAGAAAACCTTCTCACCTTCAGCACCTGGCAGGCGCAGAGCGTCGGCCTGGAAGTGAGCGAGTTCAAGCTGCGCCCCCTGATCAAGAGCGTGCTGGAGAGTCAGCGCCTCACGCTGGTGAGTCAACGCGTGCGGCTCGACGTTCGCGTGGAGGACGTGACCCTCTCGGCGGATCGCAGCAAGCTGAAACTGATTCTCGACAACCTGCTGTCGAATGCGGTCAAGTTCACGCCTCACGGCGGCACGATCCACATTCACGCCCAGTCGCTGCGCGACCAGTTGGTGCTCGACGTCGCGGACACCGGGCCCGGAATCCCGCTCGACGAACGCAGCCGCATCTTCGAAGCCTTCTACCAGGGCAAGACGCCGCAGGGAGGCCATGTCAAGGGCACTGGCATCGGCCTTTCGGTGGTGATCGAGTTCGTGCACGCGCACAGCGGCACCATCGAGATCGTCGACGGCCAGTTCGCGGGCGCGCATTTCCGCATCCGCCTGCCGCTGCGTCCAACGGCGGTCGAGACGAAGGAACCCGCGCATGCGGCATAGCCGGCTCAGGCAAGTTTCTGCCGGCGCGTCCGCGGTCGGCTGCGCCTTCGCCCTGCTGTGCGGTTGCAGTCTCATCCCCGGCACGCCCGAACGCGCGCCGTCGACGCCGACGCAGGCGGCCGATCCCTCGCTCGGCCAGATGTCGACTTACCTGGACATGATGGAACGCCTGTCGCGCGCGACTCCCGCGGAGCAAGCCGAGATCGTCCAGAGCGCCAAGGACGCCGCCGAGCTGACGCCGACCACGAGCAATCGCCTGCGCTATGCGCTGACACTCGCGACTCCCGGTCACGGCAAGACCGACGAGAACGCTGCACGGCAGATGCTCACGCAGCTGCTCGCCACGCCGGAAACGATGCTGCCCGCAGAGCGGGCGCTCGCATGGATCTGCCTGAAGAACGTCGATCAGCGACTGATCCTGCAGGCCGAGAACCAACGTCTGCAGGCGAGCACCACTCAGCAGGATCGCGACCGCACCGCCGCCACCAACCGGCGCCTGCAAGCCGAGATCGAAGAGAACGCACGCCTGCGCAAGCAATTGGCTGAAGCGCAGGCCAAGCTGGATGAGATCACGCGCATCGAGCGCGCGATCATCGAGCGCAACCCCGGCAACGGCGGGCGCTAGCCGCGCTTGACCATAACGAGGCCCCGGAGGGAGTGACCGCAGGATTGCGGTTGCCGGTACCTCAAACCCGGAATGCCTCGCTATAATGCCCCCCGCTTCCGGATCGCTTCAATTTGACAGCACCAGCCAAACGCAAAGCACGCATCCTCGTGGTCGACGACGATCCGGGACTGTTGCGTCTGCTGACGATCCGGCTGCGCGCCGAGAATTACGATGTTGAAGCCGTGGAGAGCGGCGTCGCCGCCCTCGCTGCAGCCGGGCGCTTTCGCCCCGACCTGGTCATCACCGACCTGCGCATGGACCAGATGGACGGCATCGGCCTGCTCAAGGAACTGCAGAGTCGCTGGCCGGGGCTGCGGGTGATCATCCTAACCGCGCACGGCACCATCCCGGATGCCGTGCATGCCACGCAAAGCGGCGCGTTCGGTTTTCTCACCAAGCCGGTCGACAAGCAGGAACTGCTCGACCAGGTGCAGAAGGCACTGAAGATCTCCGGCTTCGCCCAGTCCGACGAGGACTGGCGCACCGAGATCGTGACCCGCAGTCCGCTGGTCGAGGAAAAGCTCGCGCAGGCGCACATGGTGGCCAGCAGTGACGCGCGCGTCCTGATCTCCGGCGAGAGCGGCACCGGCAAGGAACTCCTCGCACGCGCGATTCATCGTGCGAGCGCGCGCCGCGACCGCTCCTTCGTCGCCATCAACTGCAGCGCGATGGCCGAGGAATTGCTGGAGTCGGAACTCTTCGGGCACGAAAAAGGCGCTTTCACCGGCGCGATCCGTACCCACAAGGGCCTGTTCCAGGCCGCCGACGGCGGTACGCTGCTGCTCGACGAGATCGGCGACATGCCGCTGCGGCTGCAGGTGAAGCTGCTGCGTGTCCTGCAGGAGAACCAGGTGCGTCCCGTGGGCAGCACCGATGCGATGGCGGTCAACGTGCGGGTGTTCTCAGCCACGCATCGCGACCTGCAGCAGCTGCTGGCGAGCGGTACGTTTCGCGAGGATCTCTATTACCGGCTGAATGTCGTGCATATCGAGATGCCGCCGCTCGCCAAGCGGCGCGAGGACATTCCGCTGCTGGTCGCGCACTTCCTCGAGCAGATCGCGCAGGAGACGGGCGCGCGCAAGATTTACGCGCCCGAGGCAGTGGAGTTGCTCGCCACCGCCGATTGGCCGGGCAACATCCGCCAGCTTCACAACGTCGTGCGCCAGAACGTCGCCCTGACACGCACCCCGATCATCACGGCGGAGCTGGTGCAGCAGTCGCTCGGCGGCTCGCCCTCGCGGCTGCCGTCGTTCGATGAGGCGCGCGACGAATTCACGCGCAGCTACCTGGCGCAGATCCTGCAGATCACGGCCGGCAACGTCAGCCAGGCCGCACGCCTCGCAAAGCGCAACCGCACTGATTTCTACAAGCTCCTTGCCCGTCACCAGCTCGTGCCCGACGATTTCAAGGCGCGCTGACCTGGGGCGCTACGCGCCTGCGGGTATGACCGCCGAGCCTTGCCCTGCAAGTTGCCGCGCCTCATGAGCCCTGAGCAGACTCTTCCCGTTACCGACAGCACCGACGTCCTCGTCGTGGGGGCGGGTGTCGTCGGCCTGAGCGTTGCGCGAGCGCTCGCGCGTCGCGGACTGGAAGTGATCCTGGTCGAGCGTCACCGGCGCGTCGGCGAGGAAACGTCATCGCGCAATTCTGGCGTCATCCATTCGGGGATCTATTATCCGACCGCGAGTGCGAAGGCGCGACTGTGCGTGCGCGGTCGCGATCTGCTGTACCGCTACTGCGAGGACAAGGGCATCGCGCATCGACGCTGCGGCAAGATCATCGTGGCGCAGGCGAGCGAGACCGAAAAGCTGCGCGGCTTGTGGCAGCAGGCGCGGGCGAACGGGGTTACGGACCTGGCCTGGCTCGATGCAGCCCAGGTGCGCGAACTCGAACCCGAGGTGCGTTGCGAAGCGGCGCTCCTCTGTCCCAGCACCGGGATCATCGATGTGCACGAGTACATGACCGCACTGCACGGGGATCTCGAGCACCATGAAGGCTCCGTGGTGTTCGACACCGAGCTGGTGAGTGCCGGCAGCACCGCGGAAGGATTTCGCGTCGAGCTGAGAGCCGGACAGGAACGATCCCACATCGACTGCCGCTGGCTGGTCAATGCAGCCGGGCTGCACGCGGTCGAGCTGCTGCGGCGAACTGCCGGGTTCCCGGCCGCAGCCATTCCGAGGAGCTACTTCGCCAAGGGTAACTACTTCGACTGTGTCGGGGCGTCACCGTTTCGCCGGCTCGTTTATCCGATGCCTGCGAGCGCCGGGCTCGGAATACATGCGACTCTCGATCTCGCTGGCAAAGTCCGCTTCGGGCCGGACGTCGAATGGATAGACGCGCTCGACTACAGCGTCGATGCAGCCAGGGCGAGCCAGTTCTATCTCGCCATCCGCACCTATTGGCCGGCCCTGCGAGACGGCGCGCTGGCGCCATCTTATGCCGGGATCCGACCCAAGCTCGCAGCTGCCGGCGAGCCTGCGGCGGACTTTCGCATCGATACGCCGCGTCAGCATGGAGTCAGCGGCCTGGTGAACCTGCTCGGTATCGAATCACCGGGACTCACCGCCTCGCTCGCGATCGGCGATTACGTGTCCGAGCAGCTCGCGGGCAAGTCCTGAAGCGAGGCTCTAGTCGCGGATGCCGAGCTCGCGCCGGCGCAGCAGCAGGAACAGGGCTGGCACCACGACGAGCGTCAGCAAGGTCGCGCTCACCATGCCCCCGACCATGGGTGCCGCGATCCGGCGCAGGACTTCCGCGCCCGTACCGTGACCGATCAGGAGCGGCAGCAATCCGAGCGTGATGGTGAGCACGGTCATCATCTTCGGCCGCAAGCGCCGCAGCGCGCCTTCCGTAATCGCCTCTTCCAGGTCAGCGATGCTCAGCGCCCGCCCGGAAGCCCGGCGCCGCTGCCATGCTGAATTGAGATACAGCAGCATGACGATGCCAGTCTCCGCCGCCACGCCTGCCAGGGCGATGAGACCGACTACGACCGCGACACTCACGTCGTAGTCGAGGATCCAGAGCAACCAGATGCTGCCCAGCAACGCGATCGGCAATGAACCGAGGATGAGCGCCACGTCACTCCAGGAACGAAAGCCGAGAAACAGCAGCAGCACGATGACGCCGACTACCAGCGGAACGATCACCTTGAGACGCTCGAGCGCGCGCTGCAGGTACTCGTACTGGCCGGACCACACCAGCCGATAGCCTTGCGGAACGATGTGCGCGGACGCGATGCGCGTCCTGCCCTCGGCCACGAACGCGCCGATGTCCTCGTCGCCCGGATCGATCGTGACCCAGGCGGCAGGCCGGGCGTTCTCACTGCGTATGGTTGCGGGCCCAGCGGTCACGCTCACGCGCGCAACGTCCTGGAGAGCGACTTGTGCGCCCGTGGGCGTCACTATGGGCAGCGTCTGCAGGCGCGCTACGGAGTCGCGCCAGCTCTGCGGGTAGCGGATGCTGATGGGATAGCGTTCGCGTCCCTTGACCGCTTCGCCGATACGGCTGCCGCCGATGGCGCTGCTCACGACCGCGTCGAGGTCGGCGATGTTGAGCCCGAATCTGGCCGCAGCGCTGCGATCGATGTCGATCGTGATGTAGCGTCCCAGGCCCGGCCGCTCCGCGTATACCGACAGCACGCCAGGTATCTCGCGCAGAACGCCCTCCACTTGCGCCGCCACTTGCTGTGCGACCTGGATGTCCGGACCCACGACCTTCACACCGAGTGGCGTGCGAATACCCGTGGCCAGCATGTCGATGCGTGCGCGAATCGGCGCGGTCCAGGTATTGGCCATGGCGGGCAGGTCGACCTGGGCAGCCAGCTCGGCGCGCAGCTTCTGCGCCGTCATCCCGGAGCGCCATTGGTGCTGCGGTTTGAGAGCGACCACGGTCTCGAACATCTCGAGTGGCGCAGGATCAGTGGCCGTGTCGGCGCGGCCGGCCTTGCCGAACACACGCGCGACTTCGGGCACGTGGCGGATTGCGCGGTCGGTCTGCTGCAAGAGCGCACGCGCAGCGTCGGCGGCGAGGCCCGGCTGTGTCGCGGGCATGTAGAGCAGGTCTCCTTCATCCATCTCGGGCATGAATTCCGTGCCGAGACGCGAGGCCGGCCAGACGCTGATGAGGACCAGCACAATCGCTGCGATCACGATCGCCCTTGGGTGTCGCAGCGACAGTGAGAGCAGCGGCGCGTACAGGCGCGAGAGCAGCCGGTTGAGGGGATTTTCCATTTCCGGACGAATCGATCCCGACACCAGCCACGCCGCGAGCACCGGCACCAGTGTGATCGAGATCAGCGCCGCGGCCAGCATTGCATACGTCTTGGTATAGGCGAGAGGCGCGAACAGCCGTCCCTCCTGCCCTTCGAACGCCAGCACCGGCACGAACGACAGCGCGACGATCAGCAGGGACATGAAGAGGGCCGGCCCGACTTCGGTACAAGCCTGCGTGACGAGCGCTGCGCGGTTCTCGCCTGCGGCGCGATTCTGCTCCAGGCGCCGGTGCAGGTTCTCGACCATGACGATGGCCGCGTCCACCATCACGCCCAGTGCCACCGCGATCCCACCCAGCGACATGATGTTCGCCGTGATGCCTTGCATGCGCATCAGCAGGAATGCTCCCAGCACTCCTAGCGGCAGGGCGATGAGCACCGCGATCGCGGACCTGAAGTGCAGCAGGAAAACCAGGCACACCGCCAGGACCACGATGAATTCCTGCGTGAGCTTGCCGGTCAGGTTACCGATGGCGCGATCGATCAGAGAGCTGCGATCGTAGGTCGGAACGATCTCGACGCCCGCCGGCAGATCCCGCGACAGCTCCGCGATTCGCTCCTTGAGCTCGGCCAGAGTGCGGTGCGCGTTCTCTCCGTCACGCATAATCACGACGCCGCCGACGACCTCGCCCTCGCCGTCGAGTTCGGCGATTCCACGGCGCAGCTCGGGTCCGATGCGGATCTCGGCAAGATCGCGCACGGTGAGCGGCACCGCGCCTTCGCTCACGCGCACCGGGATCCGCTCCAGGTCCTCGACGCTTTGCACATAGGCGCTCGCGCGCACCATGTATTCGGCCTCGGCGAGCTCGATCACCGAGCCGCCACTCGCGCCATTGCCGTTTTCGATTGCCGAGCGCAGCTCCTTGAGCGTCACGCCCGCGACGCGCAGCCGATCCGGATCCGCGACGACCTGGTATTCCTTGACCATGCCGCCGATCGAGGCGACCTCTGCGACGCCCGGCATCGCCTGCAGCTCGAACTTGATGACCCAGTCCTGCAAGCTCCGCAGCTGCGCGAGATCGTGCTGGCCGCTGCGGTCCGCGAGAGCGTATTCATAGATCCAGCCCACGCCGCTCGCATCCGGTGCGAGGCGTGGACGCGCGTTCTCGGGCAACTGCGCCGTGGCCTGCGCGAGGCGCTCCGTCACTCGGGTACGGGCCCAGTACGGATCGGTCCCGTCCTCGAACAGCACGTACACGAACGAATCGCCGAACATGGAATAGCCGCGGACTTTGGCGGCGCGCGCCACACCGAGCATTGCAGTGCTGAGCGGAAAGGTGACCTGGTCTTCGACCAGGTTCGGCGCATGCCCGGCGAACGGCGTGCGGATGATGACCTGCACGTCGCCCAGGTCCGGCAATGCGTCGACCGGCGTGCCCAGCAGCGCCCAGGTTCCCAGGAACGCGAGCAGCCCCGCGCCCAGTACCACGACGGCCGGATTGGCAAGCGAGGCACTGATGATGCGGGCGATGAGCCCTGGCTCGTTGCCTCGCACGGTGAGTGCGCTACGGACTGCCCGCCATCGGCACGGCGGCGGGTTGCGGCTTGGCCTGGGTCTGGTCCGTCATACGGGTAAGACTCGAGCGGATGTTCGATTCCGAGTCGATCAGGAACAGCCCCGAAGTGACCACCTGATCGGTGGCGGTGAGCCCCTCCGTCACCACGATGCGATCGCCGCTCTCGCGCCCGAGCTTGACCTCGCGCGGCAGGAAGCGGCCCTCGCCGAGCGCTAGGATGACCCGGTCGCTGCGCCCGTCGCGGATCACTGCTTCCCGCGGAACATGGAGCACGGCTTGTGCTTCGTGCCCGTGCAGGGTGACGGACACGGGCATGTTCGGTTTCAGCGCGCCATCCCGATTCGCAAGCACCAGTCGCACACGCAGCGCGCGGGTCAGCGGATCGACATCCGGGTAGATGTAGTCCACTCGCCCTTGGAAGATCCGCGACGACAGCGCTGCAGTCGTGACTTCGCCCGCCACTTGCGTCCTCACGTCCGCTGCCTGCGAGGCCGGCACACTCACGAGTACCCAGACCGGGTCGGTCGCGGCCCACTGCAGTACGCTGCTGCCCTGGGGAACGATCGCGCCGTTGCGCACGTTGAGCAAAGTCACGACACCGGACGCGCTTGCGCGTGTTGGAATCCGCCCCACGGTCCTGCGCCTCTCGCGCAAATCCGCGATCAGGTCGTCGGTCAGGCCAAATGTCCGCAGCCCGTTCACATAGGGATTTTCTGCAGGCGCCTGCGAGTTGAGGGCCTGCAGGTATTGGCTGTCGACCGTGGCCAGTGCAGGCGAATACAACTCGAACAGCACCTGACCGGCGTGAACGGTTTCGCCAACGCTGCGCACCGACAGCTTTTCGACCTGTCCAGTAGTGACTACGTACGCTTCCGTCACCGAGCGTGCATCGAATTGCACGATGCCGGGTGCGCGTATCTCGCTCGCAAGTACGCCGACGATGACCGGCGCGGAACGCACCGCGAGTTTCTGCAGCGTCGCGGCGGAAAGCTGCACGACTTGGCCTGGCGCGGCTTCGTCCTCGTACACCGGCAGATAATCCATTCCCATCTCGTCCTTCGCCGGTACGGGCGAAGTGATCGCTGGATTCATCGGGTGGCGGTAGTACAGCAGGCGCGGTTCGGTGTCGGCGCCCGCTTGCACGGGACTGGAAGCTGCGGGCGCATTTGACTCGCTGGGGGTGGCCGTCTGCGAGCAGCCGCTCGTCAGTAGCGCTGTCGCGCCAATGACTGCTCCGGCCACCAGCGGATGGATCGGGCGGATATTGCCGGTCAGCTGCCGCCGGCGAAATGCACCCCGCGACGGCCCCTCAGAGCCTGACGATAGCAGCCACAGAAGGCACGCCATTGGCATTCACAATGAATAGCATGTAATACCCGGGCGGCGCGACCGTTGTGTTCGCGGGCGCTGACACCGATAGGCTCCCCGCGCCCGCCGAGAACGAGAGTGTGACGAAGCGCTGATTCATGTTGAACGCATGCGTCATGCTGCCGAGCGAGATCAGGGACACACTCGCGATTGACGCCGCATCGGGTGTCTGCACGGTGAACGCCTGTCCGAACTGGAGCTGAGCGGGAGCTGACGCAATCGTCGGACGAGCGCCCTTGAAGAGATAGGGCGGCGAGAAGAACTCCGCATTGAGTTGGTCGCTGGCCGCAACCCCGCCGGAACCGCGCCCACCACCCGAAATCAGCACGCGGCCGTCCGGCATGAGCAACGCCGTCCCATGATAAAGACGCGGGGCGTGCATCGAACTCTGCGTGGTCCAGGTCTCGGCGGTCGGCAGCGGCGACCAGATCTCTGCCTGGAATACGGCATTTGGGGTGTCCGCCTGGCCGGTCGTGCGCCCACCGCCGGTCACCAGGACATTGCCATCCGGCAGCATTGTGAAGACGTGGTAGGCGCGCGGGAATGCCATGGAGGCAACGGTCCGCCACGCGGGCGAGCCGACGTTCATGTCCAGGACGCGTGCGACGGCGGTCGATGCGACCTGCGTGTTGGAATCCGTCGACGTGCCCGCCACGAGGATCTTTCCGGGCGCGTACATCGTGGCGCTGCCGCTCTCGAACACACCCGGGTCAACTGTCGTCCAGCTCTGCGCGCCGATGTCGAGCTGAATGCTCGCGGCTGTGGTCTCCGACGATCCGGCCACCACTACCTTGCCGTTTGCGAGCTGGAAGGCGTGGGGATACCAGGGCATTGACTTCGATGCGCTTTGCAGCTGACTCCAGCTATTGGTCGCCGGGTTATAGATCTCCGGTATGGGCGCGTAGCAATGCTCGCAGTTCATTTCTCCGGAAAGCGTCAGGATCCGTCCGTCCGCCAGGGTCGTCAGCGTCGGATACCAGCGGCCCTGCGACATGTTGGGCGTGCTGCTCCACGTGTTGGATGTCGGATTGAAGATACGACCCGTGTTGGTACCGACGTGCGTCGAAATGTTTCCGCCCGCTACGAAGACGCGGCCGTCGGGCAGGATCGTGTGACCTGCACAGAAGATGTTGGTGCCATCGGTCAGCGGCACCGTGGTGGTGCCACCGGTGAGCGGATCGAAGACCACCGGATCCGGATAGCCGAACGCCATCTGATCCCACGTAAGCACGCGTCCATTGGGCATCAGGTTGAGGTGGATCGCGACCAGCGGCAGGTTGATGAGGCCGCCCCAGAATCCGGCCTGCGCCGGGTTCGCCGGGCTCGCGTTCGAGAACGTTACGCTGACGGACGTGCTGGTCCCGACGTTGCGCTGCGGATCCCACGCGTACGCGGTAATCGCATGCGTCCCATTCGCCATCTGCCCGGTGGCGAAGCTGAGCGAGTACGGTGCGGAGGTGTCCGGTGCGCCGACGGGAATTCCGTCGACCTGGAACTGCACTCCTGCAACACTGCTGTCCGGATCTGACGCCGCGGCATTGAATGTCACCGTCCCGGTCAGGTTGGCGCCGCTGCCTGGCGATGTCACTGAGACAAGCGGCGGTTGTGGAGGCCCAGCTGCCTGCGTGGTTGCGCTCGCGACGTTCGAGTAGCCGCTGAGGTTGCCTGCCGCGTCGCCTGCGCGGACTCGATAACTGTAGCTGGTGGAGGCTGTGAGTCCGCTGTTACTGAAAGTCGTCGTCGCCACCGTAGTGAGCAGCGCAAAGTTCGCGCACGCAACTCCCTGGCAGCGCTCGATCTGGTAGCCGGTCACGCCGACGTTATCCGTCGAGGCGGTCCAGCTGAGATTGATCGTGTTGCTCGAGATGGCGCTGGCGCCCAGGCCGGATGGTGTCGAGGGGGGAGTCGTGTCCCCACCGCCGCCGCTTGTCGTGGCCGCGCGGAACGCGAGCATGTGCATGATCCAGCTGCCGGAGCTGAGCGTGGCGGTCGCGTTGTAACTGCCGGTCGCCGTCACCACCCGATCCTCCAGGATCGAGCCGTCGGGGCTGGTGATCACCCGCGAGGTGTACCCCGCACCCGGCGCGGTGGTGTTCGTGCTCACATAGTCCGCCCCCACCAGCAGATCGTTCGCATTGGTCGTCGTCACCGAGCCGCTGTTGGCCGTGGTTCCGGTTCCACTCCCTTCGGAGCCCACGTCGAGTACGCTCACTGGATCGATGCCGCTGTACTCGGCGATGCGTACATCCGGGAACGGCACCGCCGCATCAAAGGTCACCGTCACCGTGTTGGCACCCGCCACGATGTTGGCCGCGT
>Ga0137410_10000846_pt1 | contig 21115 bp, 24 predicted proteins | sample CZODoug1_16funga_FD_108878 | JGI IMG/M metagenome (GOLD analysis project Ga0137410, IMG submission 108878) | Vadose zone soil fungal communities from Angelo Coast Range Reserve, California, USA - CZODoug1_16fungal (Illumina Assembly) | ecosystem: Environmental > Terrestrial > Soil > Vadose zone... | reverse complement strand
TGCGTCCCATCGTCCTCGATATTCGTCGTGTCGCCGACCCCAGATATCCCGCACTGGTACGGCGAGAACTCCTGTATGTTGAGCGTCTGCCCAACCTTCGCGGCCTGCTGAATGAAGAATTGACGAGACTGCGAGCCAAGAAAAGTCATCTTGGCGACGAGGTTCACCTCTCTCGTCGGAACATCCGTTGGTGAGGAGGGGATGCAGGTGTCGGGAAGTCCCCAGGCTCTCTCCCACTCCGGAAGAAGAATGCTCGTGCTTCTCGGATCAGACTCCGTCTTCAGAAATAAACCGGCGAGCGCCTCGACCTCTGTCCCCCAGATAGTGGACATGCCGTTGACGACCAGCTGCAGCACGGACCCAGGATCACGCGGCCACGCCGGACCAGTCGGCAGCAGATCGTTCCATCCATCGACGTAGTCCACGGCCGTACGCTGATGCCACTTCTCAGGCATAGATGATGCTCCCTAGAACTCCCAGCGATCCAGGGAACGGCATCATGTGGTCGGTCATCCCAAGCGTAAACGTCTTGATCCCGCTCACGTTTGCGATCGCCTCACTGACCCATCCAGCATAGATGGTCTGCGCCGGCTGCTCGATGCCATTGACGGCGTGCGCTGGCGCCGCGCGCTCGAACAGCATCTTGTTGACCGACGCATTGATCGCGTTCCGCATGGCCACGCTGTCTGGGGAGAGATTCGAGATAGTGAAGTCGATCGGCTCGGGAACACACGTCACGATGAAGCGATCCCTCACCGCCACCGGCCGCACGGTGTCGATGTACGCCGTGACGGTCGCGAGATCAGCCGTTGACGCGAACCCAACGATCTCGTTGATGAGATCATCGGTCATTATCCTCACGGTCACCGTTCCCGGACCCAACTCAAGAGGAGACGTCCACGCGCGCGTGACATTGACCCCAGGCGTCGCCAGTGCCCACGCGATGTAGTCGTTCGCGTCTCCTCCAACCGGAGGCTGTCGAATGCGATCGAGAACACGCACCCTCAGCTCGTCGTCCGTCTCAGCGTCAATGCCGTCCGTGATCGACGAGATGGTACCACTGCCGTTGATGCCAGAGATGCCAGTGGCAAGCGCCAGCTGCGAGCCAACGACGAGACCAGTGGCTCCTGGAGTCGTGGCCTTTATCGGAACGTTCGTGTTGATGGTCCCGATGAGAACCGCCGACTGAGTCGTGAACGTGATCTGAGTTCCAGTCGCAAGATCACTGGCACCCTGAAGAATCGTTCCCGCCGGCATGGTCACGCCACCGATGCCGGCAAACTGAATGACGCCACTGCCGAACGTCGCCGTCTTCCTGCCCTGCGTCAACCAGATGTCGGCAAACCTGTCGAGCCACTCGTCCTCTGCCGTATCAGGAAACAGCTGGAGCGCGAGCCAGTTGATGTAGAGCAGCGTCAGATACGCAAGACCAGCGTTGCTGTCCGACATGACGCGCAGAACACTGTTCGGTATCATCGGCGCCGAGTGCAGCTGCGACTGAACATTGCTCTTGTTCAGCGCCCGGAGAGCATCAAGTGTTGGCGTGACCCAAGGCATCTAGTCAACTCCCAGGAAAGATCTCTGCCCAGAGAGCCTGATAATCAAGCTGAATGGCAGACTTTGGACCGCGATAAATGATGACGCGAACAGAGAACCCATCCTGATCCTTGTTCCCGGTCAACTCAACAGTGACCTGCGATGCCAGTCGATTATCGATGAACGGCTGCAGCGCCTGCATGATGTACGTCTTGATCCTGACGACAGTCGCGCCCTCCCTCGCCCCCGAGTCCAGTATCTTGGCGCGAGAGAGCAGCCATCCCTTCCATCCTATCGGCCAGCCCTTCCAGATAACATCAGCATTGAGATCTCCCCACCATCCCCGACGATCAGAGCTCCTGGGATCAGGTAGCACCTCATTGATGCTGGCCAAGGCATCAGTATTCAATGCCACCAATACCGCAGTCGCCAGCTCCTGAGTCTCGTCGAGAAGACCAGTCGGCGTCTGCAGCCAGTCCATGGTGACCGCCTGCACGCTCGCAACGCTGAATATCCTGACGTCTGGCATCTACGCCAACTTCGTGAATGTCTGCTTCGACGGAGCCAATGTGACATCAGGAACGATGCCAGACGCCGACTCTCCAAGACCATCGACGCCAAGATTAGTCTTGCCCACCGTAAAGATCGCACTTCCCTTCAAGTTCACTGCGCCAGATGCAATGAGCGGAATAGCTGCCGCATTCACCGCAAACGTTCCTCCAACATTGAAGGTCACGTTGCCAGGATGATTGATCACCAGCGAGTCCTTCGTCATCACGATATTACGAACTGACGCACGACCAGCTTGCTTCACCTGACCCATCTTCTGGCCCTGCGCCTGCGGCATCTTGTCATCGTCCATGATCTGCATGACAATCTTCTTCGACTGCGGAACCGAGGCCCAGATGCCGTCTCGCTGAAAGTGCACCTGCTGACCCTGGTCGTCGTGCATGGCAGCCTCACCATCCTTCAGCTGATACAGGCGATAGCGACGATCTCCAGCAACGAACACCACGCCGTGACTTCGCCCGCCTCCCATGAACCCCATGAAGCCCTCGGCTCCATTGCGCTGCTGTCCACTGCCCGTCGGCTTCTGAACAACGGACGTGAAGCCATACGGATGCACGTGCTCGATGTCCTGCTGCTTCTCGTTGGAGAATCCACCTAACGTGTGAGCCTGCATGAGCTTCGAATCGTCCACCTGCTCAACAATCGTCCTCGAGATGCCGTTGCCAACGCGCTCAGCGGTGTACCGCGACGCGAGATGTCTCACAGCGTCCTGCCTCCAGTAACAACGACCTCACCGGTACCAGAGCCGAACCCATCGGCACGACACAGGAGAACATCGGAGATGGTTCCTGCCTCCGAGGACTGACGATGAATGATACCCTTTATCATAAACTCCAGGCTGTCCTCCGGCAGCAGCAGCGGCGAGTTGATCGTGATCAGCTCCATGACGTGATCCCACCAGAGAGTCCCATCAGGACAGAGCCAACCATTGACGGTAACGTCACCATCAACAAACATGTACTTCGTCCAGTCGCCCTGGTGATTGGCTCGCAGCTGCATGGCCGCAGAGTTTCCCATCTCCTCCGCCAGGATGTGCATCGAGCGACCAATCGGGGGGTCGGCCTTGGTGTTCGCCTCCGGGGAGCGATTCTGGTCGGCGCTGTCCTGCCCCGCGTCCTGCCCCTTGACGGTGATGTCGTCAACATGCTCATTGTTCTTCAGGAGTATGCGACCTCGCTTTATGTTCTTTCCCTCCGAGAGAGTTAGGCCGCCCGCCGCTGCTCCTCGAAATGCCAGCAGTCCACCCTGTCCGTCGTCTATCATGTGCATGTTGCGCATGCGGCAGAGGCGCTCGATGAAGGAGTATCTCGACTCGCCGATGTGCTCCGAGACGCGAGGGAACGGCATGTCTCCTGACGCAGTCACGGTGAAGTTGACGCCGATCTCACCGAACACCGCGCTCCCTATCTGCTGCAGAGTCTGATTGACGTACTGCCCAGGCTCGCCGGTGACGGTGGACGCCATCACGGCCTGTGATATCGAGCAGATGCCGATCTGTATCTCGTGCGTCCCACCATCAGCAACGCCCTGACGAAGATAGACCTGCCCGTTCATTATCTGCTTGCCGGCAAGAGACACGGTCGCCTTATCACCCGGCTGCAGCTTCAGTGTCGCGAGCGTCGATGCCCCGCTGCTCACCTCCGAGGCGGTCAGCAGCACGTGATCGATGATGTCCTCGGCGCTACGCGTCGCCTCGATCGTGGTCCAGGAGTTGTACTTCTGTCCCTTCGCCGTGACCTCGGCTATCTGATCAGAACGCGGCATCAAAAGGACAGAGCCCGGCCGGTGTGTGGCATGAACAATGGATGTATCGGCTTGTTCTCCGCGATCAGCTCGGCGCTGCGAGACGGATCCTGGTACAGATTCTGCGCGATCCACAGAGACGACCGCTGCATGGGGTACTTGTAGGTCACCATCTTAGGCAGTGGACGCGCGCGCGTCTCCAGGTCGTCTGACACAGCAGCAAAGAGACTGATGAGCGCCACATACGCGACGTTGTCAAGATTGCCGGCGGCGACCTCGATCGCCTCGTTGAACGACGCGGTGATGATGTTGAAGTACCTGTCGATATCCTGCCGACTCGTAAAGTCAGTCGCGGCGAGAACCCGCGCCTGCTCGACCAGACACATTCTCATCGAGTAGTTCTTGACGGCGATTGCCGGCAGACCAGTCGGCGTCAGTGCATCAGTGCTGACCCGCACTGCCTCTATGACCTGGAACGACGCATTATTGAGAAACACGGCGTCGAAGCAGCTAGTCAGGTCGATCCAGAACTGCAGGTTCCCCTCTGGCACCGTATTGAGCTCGTCTGCTGCATTAGTCTGCAGTTCTCCGCACAACTGCGACAACGTCACCGTGGTCGGCGTCGTCGATGTCCCACCGATGGTGCCGAGCAGCGCCAGCAGCACAGACTGCGTGACGCTGGTGGCCTCTACGAGATCTACTTGGTTCAATGGATGCTCGTAATGTCACTAGAGTTCATGAACGTCGTCGCCGTGCTGGTGAACGACGGCCCCCCGGTCACGGCGTTGGCCGTGGTCCTCACCGTGCTAGCAGTGTTGGAAATCGTCTCCAGCGAGGGATCCTTCCCTGCCTCAAAGAAGACCATGTCGAACTCGGCGTAGCCACCACGCTCTCTTCGCTCCGTGATGCTGTATCTGTCGCAGCACACGATCTTCTGATCCGTGGAAGTTGGCAGTATTAGCGGCCCATTCACCTCCAGGTCCAGCTGCGCCATGAGAGCATCGCGTCGGGTCTCGTAGTCGGGACCAATCACATAACCGACGACCACAAACTGCTTCTGCCTTCGCCCCATGTCCTCGGCGAACGGCGTCTCCCTCTTTGGATACTCGTGATTAGCTAGCCGACGACCACCAGAGCGCACGCCTGCCTCAACGTGGAAGAGCACGCCGTTGAACGAGGCCGGCTGCAGCGTGAGTTTCCAGATGGGAATGGCCATCAGGACGTCTCGCTCGAGACAACCATCGGGCGACCACGATTCAGCGTCACCTGCTTGAACCCGTCGGACTTCAGGCCCGTCTTGGTTCCCTTCGGAAAGCCATTCAGGTCAACCGTCAGGTGCGCATTGCTGTTGAGATCTCCGCCCGAGTCAACGGCCCTCATGCCGCGCCTGAGAAGATCAGCATCAGCCGGGGGGCGACGTCCTCGCGTTGCCATGTCGCGAAGCTTCGCGCCGTGGGCCTCCTTCGCCTGCATCATGTCGCGCCACTGACCATATTTCTTCTCCAGTCCTGGCTCCCCCCATCCTGGAGAAAAGAAGCTCTCGCCGTGGTACTCGCTCTTGAACCTAAACTTGCCACTTGCCTTCTCTCGCGCGGCAAGGCCCTGCGATGAGTTGTCAGTCGCATAATTTGAGACGTTCCCGCCAGAGAGCACGCGAGCGAGGTTCTCCTCGGACATCTTTCTCTCGTGCTCGCTGAGATGCGATGGCTTGCCGGCATAGTAGCCACCGGCCTCGCGACCGTACCACTTGGCCTGCTTCTCGAGCGTCGTGCCGCGCACGATGGCGCGGTTCATCATGCTCTCCATCACGGCCTGATTGGCCTGCAGGGACTGGCCCTTGGATGGGCGATCCTCGCCTGCAGACAGCTGAAACACCTTCTCCTTCAGCGCAGGATTCTGCTGAAGCTCCTGCGCAAAGCGCTCGCGCTGCTTGGCCAGTGAGTCACTGGACATTCCAAAGGAGCCGCCACCACTATTGATGGACGCGTCGCTGCCGCTGCCTCCAGGAACACTGGCACCACTCGACGACTTGCCCATGGATTTCGGAATCGAGCCGCCGCCTCCGGTCCCTGCCGCGCCTCCACCACCGAGGTTTGGAAACTCCTTACTGCCAAAGCGCGGAGTCGATCTCCCGCCTCCCTCGCCACCAGGATGAAACGCCATCGGCGTGTATCCACCCTGCTTGTTCGTGTCCTGTAGCGAGTGATAGAAGTCCTCGAGACCCTCCTTCACTCCCTCCTTCACGCTCTCCTTCGCCTTCTTGTCGTCGGCGCCACCGAACACCGGCTTGCCCCACCACGACATCCAGTTCGGCTTCTTGTCGTCGGTGCGAGGCTCCTTCTTCGAGAGCTGATCGGCAAGACTATCCTTGTCCCCGAACAGCGGCTTGTTCCACCACTTGTCAGCACCTCCCGGCGTCATGATGGTCTTGAAGATCTTGGCAATGTCCTCCGCCATGTTCTTCATGTCGTCGATGTTGTGCTTCAGCGCCGGCCCCACGAGATTTCCGAGATCACTGGTCAGGCCCCGAAACGTGGCTCGCACTTCCTCCCACGCAGCCTTCGTCTCCGCCGCCTTCTTGGCATCGAACGGATGCTCCTGCTGCCACTGCTTGGAGATGCGCTCCATCTCCTGCATCTCCTGCGTCGTCAGGTCGCGCCAGTTCTCCGGCAGGCCAAAGAACTCAAGAACGCGAGCGCGCTGGTCAGAGCTCTTGATGGTGGGAATGTACTCCATCACGCGCCGGAGCTGCTCCTCGCGCGTCTTGAAGCCGTCGAGTGACTTACCGAGCTGGTTCCACAGCGTAGGGAACTGCTTGTACGCGTTCATCCAGGAGTAGGAGCGACGAGCCTGCTGATCCATGTGCTGGCCAAACGTCTCCAGCGACTGAATCGTCTCCTCCTGCGAGGCACCCCATCGCGCGTTGGCCTCGGCCAGTCCCCGCAGCGTGTCGATCTGCAGGCCAGACGCGCGATGCGCCAGGGTCAGGGTCCTTCCCCAGCTCGCCCAGTCCAGTCCAGACTTCACCACGATCGCGCCGGCAGCGGCGACGGCCCCGGCGAGAGATGTCATGCCGATCCCCATCTCTGCGATGGCAGGAGTCGCCACGTCGATGCCCTGCGTCTTGAGCCTCACGATCTGCTCGCGCAGCACGTTGTACGCGCGGCCGTGCTCGGTCGCCTGCTTGGCACCAGCCTCGTTCGACTTCTTTCCGAAGTCAGCAAGCGCCTTCATGTCCCTCTGCATATCCTTCAGAGGACCACTGTACTTGTTGACGACCTCAGCGACGAGTCGCATGGTCTCCTGCTCAGACAATGACTACTCCCTCGCTAGCCGCAGGCGCACGATGGCGCGCCTCATCAGGTCGTCGATGACCCACTGTGGCTTTCCAAAGAACTGAAAGGGACTGCACTTGAAGGTCAAGGCGAGGTCGATGCACTTATCGACGTGATCATCTACCTCGCCGGAGTAAAAAACGGCGAAATCGCCCAGGCTATGCCCGTCAGATCATTGGGATCCAACTCGGCGAGCGAGGACGATGGGATAGCGGGGTCCGACAGACGAGCCACCATGGCCACGACTCTGGAGTAGTCGTGCTCGATCCGCAGCGGATCAGCATACGGAAAGAAGATGACGGGATTGCCGACGGTCATCAGGTCCGCGCCAAGCGGCCGACGCATCTTGATGACGGCGATCTTCTCCCCGTACGCCATGATCGGCGTCTTCAGCGGATAGGTCACGAAGTCCGGAACCTTGGTGGCGTCTTCCTTTTTTTCTTCAGTCACTGCTCTATTCTCCTCTACGCTTTTGCGCTTCTTTCTAGAGCGATTGGTTCAGATCAGATCTCCTGGCAGGTGAGTCCCTCGAACGTGACCTCCACCTTGCCGTCGTGCGCGTCGATGACGAACGCCGACGTGGTCCACGCCTCCGTGAGAACGTACGTCGCGCCATTGGCAAGCGCGACCTGGACCGTCGCCTCGGTGATCTGCTCCAGCAGTGTTATCGAGAGCTTGTTGCCGATTGAGAAGTCACCCTTGATCGAGGGCACGATCGGCTCCTCGATGTAGCCGTGCACGAAGTCCTGACCGGCGACACCGGTCCTCTTGACGGTGCTCGGCGTCACCTGAAAGTTTCCCCGAGCCTCGTACTGCTGGCCATCCACGCGAATGCTGAGGATGCCGCCGATCCTGTTAGTCGTCGCCATCTATAAGGTCTCCTCTATGCCAGCGGCGTCTGATTGGGATACTGCAGTCTGAACTGCGCCAGCACGTCAAACTGACGCAGCTGCCCGGCAAGTTGCGGAGCCCAGAGAACCTGAACCTTGTTCGGATTGTTATTGTCGATCTGAACAAGGAGATTATTTGAGAACGCCTGGAGGTTGCTGACGAGCCCATCGAACTCTGCGTTCACGTACTCGGCTATCAGCTCGCCCTTGATGTCCGTCGGCGTAACGGCCGCCTGACCTGGTCCGATCCTAGTGCCATCAGGAATCAGCTTCACGCGTGGATACTTGTTGGTGATCGACGTCCGCATGCGATCGAGGAGCGTCTGGAGAGTCGCCAGCACGGTCAGCTTCCCGTAGGCCGTGTCCGACTGCCCAAAGGAATTGAACTGATACTGCGACTGCTCAACCAGAATCATCAGGTTGCCGGCAGCGTCAACGCCCTGCACGGCCAAGCCGCTGTTGACGAGGTTGTTCCGCTGCGTCTGCAGGAAACGATCCTGAACGAGAGGCGGCAACAGCGTCCCGGCTCCGAGCTCGAGCGTCTGCAGTGGACGCGCGGGATCGTCCGTGAAGCCAAGCGCCGCATTGGCCGCGTATGCCGCCGCCATCTCCCACGGAGGTGAGGGAAGCTTGGGCTCCATCTCCATGGTCGAGATGACCGGGACATTCTGCGTCAGGCCCCACGTCAACAAATTGGCATAGGAGTCCCGCCGCGCATTGCAGACCATGCCATACTGCTGCCGCGTGTAGCTCCATCTGCCATTCTGTCCGAAGCCATACTCAGCCGCCCACGCCGCGAGCGAGCCGCCGTCGGAGTATGGCATACCGACATAGAGAAACGAGAGGAGCTGAATGTTCGCGATGGCCGTGGCCATGTTCGGGCTGCCCGTGCCACCGGTCAGCTGACCAAAGTTGGTCGAATAGAACGCGATGTTGTCGCCCGAACCGACAGCATTCAAGAGGTTCGCGGTCAACGTGACCGTGGTCGCAGTCGTCGAGAGCACGGTTCCCAGCAACGTGGTCGTACTGACCGTATTGTCGTACGCCACCATGCCGGCAACGACATTGACGTCGGCACCAGAGGCAAACGTCAATGCTGCCTGTCCCGTCGAACCGGTCGCAGATGTGGGAATCAGCAGCTGACTGAACAGGATCGACATGCCCGTGGGATAGAACTCCCCTCCGGCCACGCCGCGATAGTTCGACATGATGATGACGTCGTTGCCGGTGAGCCCGGCCCACTGGCACGTGAGACTCACCATCGGCGACGCGAACACAATCGAGTCTGCACTGGCAACGGCACCCTTCGAGTTCGCCGTGAGCGTGACCGTGGTGGCAGTCGACGAGAGCACGAGACCGAGATACACGCCAGTCGTGGCGTCAAACGCCGTCATCCCAGGCTTCGCGGCCGCGCCTCCCGACGCGAAGGTAAGCGTCGGGCTGGAGGTCGTGGTCGGCGCACTCGCGGCGATGGTCGTGCCTGCCGGCTGCGTCGCCACCACCGGCAGCGAGGTGAGCGCATTGATCGCGGCCACGAGGTTCGCGGCAATCGTCGACGCCGAGTCGGTCGAGCCAACCGCGCACTGCACCAGCTGACCAGCGATGTACAGATTGACGACGCCGGAGTTGAAGCCAGAAGTCACGATCAAGGCGCCAGTGGCGGCGGTCCCAGCACCATCCGGCACTGGCAGACACCACAGCTGCTGAGTAGAGTTGTCCGCGAAGAACGCGACGCACATGCGATACAGCATGGAGCCAACGCCGAACGACTGACCAGCCTGCGCCACCGAGCCGATGGGAATCGGCACGTTCATCACCGCGTTGCCGGCATTGAGACCGGAGGTAAACATCTGCCCCGTGAGCAGCGCTCGCTGAGCAGTCGACACGTTTCCAGCGAAGCTGCCGTCAACGGTCGCCCAGAAGAGCGGCAAGTTCCAGCTCTCAGGGATACCAGTGCTGATCGTCATTCTCTGATCTCCTTACTTGTTCTTCTTCGGCGATGAAGCGTTGTCGTACTCTTCCACCAGCGCCATGACGGCAGGATCAGACTTAAGAACGCCCTCGCTCTCCACCACGACACCAGAACCGGTCGCATGAGCGGGGGGCTTGGAGGCGTCCTGCTTGACGGCGGCGAACTTGTGGCCGGCGGACTTCTCGAGAGTGACGGCGTTGTCGGCGAGCATCTTCGCGGTGAATGCGTCGTACTCCCACGAGCTCCCCTCGTCGCTGACGGGACCGCTGTCTGGATGAACGACGGCGGCAGAGTTCTCGTGCGTTGGATACACAGTGACCTTCGGCATCAGCTTGATCTCCTTATTGCGGCAGCGGAATGATGATGTTGGGAACGACTGCGCCAGTGGGAACGGGCGTGGACGTGACGTCGACACTGGTGAGCGCGGTCGGCGTCGGCGGCGCGAAGTAGCAGCGGTATCGAACCGTGAGCTGGAGACGACACTCCACGAAGTACTTCTCGCCCTGACTGGGAAAGTGATATCGTCGCGAGAGACGAGGGAACGACTCTATGAGAGGTGCACCAGTCGAGTCCTTCAGGGACACGAACGATATGTCCGTGAGCAGCGTCTCCTCGATGAGATCCGCGAGAACGTCGACGTTGCCGTCGATCACCTCTGGATCGGTCGTCTCGTCGAAGATCGAGAGACCAAGTATCGCATCGGCGATGTACCTCGGAACGGAGACGTTGTCGTCTCCGTCAGGATTGAGGTCCTCCTGCATCAAGTAAACACTGAGACACGGCAGCAGATCACTCTGCAGCGTCGGAACAGGGAACTTGCGCGACGAGCGCCAGTTGTCCTTGATGCTCCCCACCGTCAGGCGATTGTACGCCTGATCGCGAATGTAGGTCGAGAGCGTGGTCACAGTCTAGCGGTGCTGCGCTTCATGATGTACGTGCACCCGCCCTGCCCGTCCGGCTGGTCGTTGTCGATGATGAAGTCCACCATCGCGCTGGGAGAGATCTTCTCGACCAGATATCCAAGAGGAAGATCACCGGCCTTCGAGGAGATAAAGTCGCCCTGCATCGGCACGAACTTGAAGTCAGCGTACTTGATGCCGAGCTTCACGACTCTCGTCGACATGGGAGCGTCATTCTCCATTATGACGGAGATGTTGTCGATGGTCCACACGCCGCGCGCGGGAAACTGCGCGGCGGTCGGCTGCGACTTCTTCGGCGTCACGACGACCGGCTTGGAGAACGTCGCCATGCACGGCTCCAGCACTAGTGCCGCGAAGTCAATGGCCAACTGGAGGCTCTCCCTTCACCCATCGTGCGAACAGAATCGTGAGTATCCCCGCCACCGCTCCGATCAAAATGTGCATGCCCTTGCCGAGTAGCACCGCAAGGTTGGCCGCTCCCTTGGACATCGTGGCTCGCTCCTCGAGACTCTGAACCTTCGGCTTCATGTCCAGGACATCCTTCGACGTGTCCCTGGAGATGTTTTCGACGTTGTTCAGCTTCGTCTCGAGACCACGAACGTCCGGCAGCATCTCCAGGACGTCCTTCGCCGTCTCCTTGGAAATGCTCTCGACGTTGCTCAGCTTGGTCTCGAGACCCCTGATCTCGGCACGAATCTCGGTGCGATACGAGGCAGCCGCCGAGCGATCCTCCCCCAGGGTCCGGAGCACCGACTCAAGCTGCGTCTTGATGCCGCCCAGCTCGTACGAGAGGTCATCGATCTCGCGCTCAGCCATCGTCGCCGTGCCCCTCTTCTTTCTGTACGAGTCCAAACATTCACCGCGTCAGGACATCGTCTCCTTGTAGTGCGACCCCTCGGCAAGGTTGTTGTCGGGAATGATCTTGCCGGGATCCACGAGAAATCCCTGAGCTCGGAGATTGACGATCTCCTTCTCCTGAAGCGTGACCTCCTCACCGGGACCAAACTCCCTCATCGTCGGTCCCATGATGGCCTGACCAGTGACGGGGTTCTGTCCCACGACCTTCTTCTCCGTAGGATGCGGAACCTGAACGGTGCGTCCGCGCGCGACGACGCCACGCGCGAAACGCTCAACACGCTGCTTCTTTTCCTCAGTCATTTTTGCTTCTCCTTAGTGTTTAAGTGATAGAGGACTCTGTCCTCTATCAGTTGAAGACGGCCGTGGCGACCTGTGCCGCGAACGAGGCGTTCACGCGCGAGGGGATCACGATCGGCGAGGACTGCATCAGCAGATAGCGCTGAGCAGGATCCTCGGAGACCCACGTCTTCGGAGCAAACGGAAGCGACGCGTAGTTGAACGCCGGATCCAGGATCTGCCCGAATGCGCGAGTGCCCATCATGTCGGGACCGCTCATGATGAGCGAGCCGTCCGGCATCATCGGATACTCCTTGTCGACGATGGCCTGCCCCTCGGTGCCTGACTCAACGAACCACTCGTTGTAGATCCAGAGCGAGTACTGGCCCCACTGACCCTTGTACACGGCGCCACGCTGGATCGCCGCTCCGGGATCGATCACGTTGCCGGACTCACCGAGTCGCGGATAGTAGATCGCTCCCTTCAGCAGCGGGTCGGCGATGAAGCCCTCCCAGGCCGTGGTCGTGAAGATGATGTCCGTGACGGTGGCGCCAGACTTCTTCAGAATGCGCCGCTGCCAGTCCTCGATGTTGAGGGTCGGCGTCGCCGTGCCATTGATGACGTTGGTCGGAGTCCACTGCGCCGTGCTCGTGAGAGCAACGGTAAGAGAGGAGTCGCGACCGAAGTCGACGACGACGGTCGGGAAGCCGTCCCCGGCGATGGTCACCGCGCCGGCAATCAGCACCTGCGCCGCCATCCACTCCAGTCGACGCGTGAGAATATCGATCTGGTCGCTCATCTCGAACTCAAGATTCGCCATCTCGCGCTCAGCGCCGGTCATGTCGCCACCGATGCGCTCGCCGATCATGCGGCGAACCGGCTTGCGCAGATCAGGAGCACGCTTGTCCTTGATGTACGCGGGCTTGAAGGTGTTGGTCTGAATGCGACGCTGCTCGACCAGCTTGCCCTCAACGAGAGGAGAGACGAACGGCGCGATGCGCCGCTTGCCGATGTCAACGTCGATCGAGACGAACTCCGAGTCCGCGATGACGATGTTAGGGAAGAACTTGTCGAGCAGAAACGTGACTGCTCGCTTCAAGTTGGGAACGACCTGCACGAGCGTATTCGTGTCGTACATCAGGTTCGTTCCAGCCGGGCCAACTGCGACCATTTTCTAATTCTCCTTTAAGAACTGGTTGAAGTAGTCGACGACTACTAGGTGGGGTCGAACGCCGAGACAGAGGACTTGATGAAGATGCCCTTGCCCCGGAAAGCATCCTTGATGTACGCGGGCGTGATCGACGAGTCGAACACGATGGCGTTGCCATTGAACTCGCCCATCAGGTACACGCCCGCCGCCACGTTGCCGGCAGACGGATCCGAGAAGTCAACGAGGATGCCGCCCGGGATCTCGCTGCCGTCCACCGCGCCGTTCGTGCAGAGCTTCCAGATGCCGGACGCCCCGACGTTGGCCACGTTGATGTAGAACGCGTCGCCGGCCGCCGGAGAGCCGCCGGTCGTGATCGTGAAGTTGATCTGTGAGTTCACGAACGCGGTGCCCATGGTCGTGACGCCGAGCATCTCGCCGAGCGGATCGATGACGTTGCCCTGCGTCGCGCTGGTCAGCGTGATCACGTAGTTGCCGGGCTGCACGTTGCGGCCCGCCGAGATGGTGCCGATGGTCGCGGTGCCAGTGTTGGCCGTGCCACCTGAGAGCGTGCCACCGGACACCGTGACGGCGCCAGACGAGCTCGCCAGCGTGAGCGCATTGCCACCCGTGCCGACCTGCACGGCAGTCGCCGTGATGACCGAGCCCGAGAGCGAGTACGTCATCTTCGTCGTATTCGCATCCGTCGCGGCCGCGAGAGCCTCGACAAGTGCCTGCGCAACCTGCGCAGTGGTCATGCCTGGAGTGATCAGGATCTGATTCGGCGCCGGATTCTGGCTGACATTGCCCGGCAGCTGCGTGTTGAACGTGAACACCGTGCCCTGAACGGTGACCGTGGCGCCGTCGAGAGGAACAGACGCAACGGTGAGGGTGCCAGTGGCCTGCGTCTTGCCGGTCGAGCTGGTGAGAGCACCAGTGCCGAACCGCGCGAAGCCGACCACCGTGCCGCGCGGCAGCGCCACCGCGCCAGAGAGCGTGATGTTGTCAGTGACCAGCTTGAGGTTCCCTGCGATGAGCTGATCCGGGATGTACGTCTCGGCGACGATCGAGGGCTGCTGGGGATTGTCGCCGATGATTCCAACGGAAAGTACCATGTCCTTTTTCTCCTTGTTATCTCTTCAGTTGTCGAGTGAGATCAGTCCTTCTCGCCCCGGCGCTTCTTGCCGGCCGCGATGATCTGAGCGGCGAGAGAGGGACCACCACCAATCGCGCTCGGGTTGTCGGCACCGACCTCTGGATTGGGCTGGTGCTCCATGCGACTGCGAAGCTCGTCGCGCCTCACGGCCGGCGCGGCCGTCGCGGCGGGAACAGAGGCCACGGGCATGCCGCCGAGAACCGCGATCGACTCGCCCCGCGTCATGCTCGTCCTCAGCGCGAGCTGCAGCGCCATGGCGTAGTGCTGCTCGCTCCTCGACGCGGCCTTCGAGGTCAGGATGGCTGCGATGCGCCCGCGCTCGCGCATGCGCACGGTCCGCTTTGCCTTGTCGGCCTTGTCGTCCTCGTCAGAGTCATCGTCACCGGCCTTGGTGTCCTCCTCCTTCGGCTTCTCGTCCTCGGCATCCTCGTCGTCCTTCTTGTCCTCGGCCTCCTCGCCGTCATCCTTCGGCTTCTCGGCGTCCTCGTCGTCCTTCTTGTCCTCCGAGTCGGTGCCATTGTCCTTCTTCTCCGCCTCATCCTCCTCGACCTTCTTCTTTGAGCCGCCGACAGCGAGCGCGGCAAGACGAGCAAGAGATCCAGTCGTAGTTGGAGCAGACGACTGAGCACCGATACCTGCAGACACGTGCGTATTCATATTCACTTCTCCTTGTTGACGTAGGTGATAAACTCCATGAGTGCCTGATCAACCGGCATCACGGCGTCAGCGAACCCGATCCCAACTCCAGCCTCTCCAAGAAAGCATCCAGCCTCCGTCTTGCGCACCGCAGATGCATCGATGCCCCTGTTCCTGGCGACCATCTCCACGAACATCTCTCCAAGAACATCGACGTCCGCCTGCATGCGACCACGCGCATCGTCAGTCAGCGGCGTCGTCGGGTATCCCTCCGACTTGTATGCGCCATACTGCACGGTCGTCACCTTGACGCCGAACTCCTCCAGCATCTTGGTGATGTCCACGTGCATGCAGATGACGCCGACGCTGCCGACGCCTCCGGTCCTCGGAACGATGATGCGCTCGGCGCTCGACGCCAGCGCATAGGCCGCGCTGTATGCCGCCTCGTCCACGATCGCCCAGATCGGCTTCTCGCCGCGCAGTCCATAAACCGCGTCGGCAAGATCAAAGCACCCGCTCACCACGCCACCGGGCGAGTTGATGTGCAGTGCTATGCCCAGTACATCACTATCCACCACGGCCGCGCCAATCTTCCCCGCGATGCTGGAGTACGTCGTCTCGTCCCACCACCACGTGTCCTCGTGCATCAGCGCACCAGAGATCGGAATGAGTGCGACTCCCTCGACGAGGTCATACGGCTTGAACTCCTGCACCATGACGGCACCATCCCCGAGCGCCTGAGCGGGGGGATGCCCCTCAAGCCGACGCTCGAGGAGATGGCTCTCGTGTATGTTGTGGACGAGACGTCCGTGGTACGACTCGATCATCGACGTCGCGTACTGCGGCAGCAGCGCCACCGGCTGGCTTAGGATCTGTGGAACCGTCAGCATTCTCTCACCATCACTTCGGGGTCCTCTGCTGACTTGCTGGCACGTTGTCCTTGCCGGACCACTCCGGCAGCGGAATGCCGTACTCCTTGAACAGTCCAATCTCATATCTGCGCTGCTCCAGGACCTCCTCGTAGTCCAGGCCCTGCGCCGCGCACTCATCCTCCAGCGTGCTGAGCGCGCCGTCCATTCGGAGAATCGCCGCCTGCGCCTCGCTCGTGGGGTCGATCCATCCGCGCGCCGGCCCCAGCCATCTCGCCTGCGAGTACGCCTCGCGGCACTCCACGTACTCAGGAGCACCATTCGGCAGCGGCAGGTCGTCGACCGCGTGCGACTCCTCCATCCACGCCGACCTGATGGGAGAGACGTAGTCGCTGGTGAAGTCGTCGCGTCGCCTGTCGATCGTCTTCCACGCCTCCAGCAGTGCCCCGCGCGCGCTGCTGTAGTTCACGTCGCTCCAGTCGTTGCTAAGCTGCTGAGCCGAGAGGCCGAGACCTGAGGCCACGTTACGCAGCACCGAGGACTCGAACGGCTTGAAGTTGGTTGATGGCCGCTCCGCCCTCACCGCGTTGATCTTCTCGCCAGGAAACAATACCGGGATGCGCGCGTTGCCCAGCACGAGCGCCTGATCGTCGTGAAACTGCCTGCGCTGCTGCTGATACCAGTTGAGATGCTCGCCGTCGTCGAGCGCCTCGGTGACCAGCTGCTGATCAAAGGGAGACTCCACGTACGCGCCGAAGATCGCGTTGATGATCGCCGAGTCCAGCTCCGCGCCGTCGTACTTGATCAGCATCTTCAGGCGCTGCAGCACGGGCGCGAAGATGCCGGCTCCTCCTCGATGCTGCGTTGCTCTGTCGCCGTCGTAGTCGTGCACGACCACCGGCCTCCCCCACGGCGTCTCGCGCGGCACGCGCTCCCACGTCATGGACTCGGCCGCATTGAACCAGTCGCCCGCGTGCGCCTTCCTGATGTGGTACGCCGTGGTGGCGCCCAGCTCGTCCACCTCCACGCCACCTCGCAGAGTCATGCTGTCGAACCGCAGCTGCGGATTGGAGAGCCTGTCCGGGTCCACCAGCTGTACGGCCGTCGCGTACCTCGCCCTGCCGTAGCCGATGCGCCTGGGCAGCCACATCATGACAGCGATGCAGTCCCCGTCGATCAGCTTGTGCCTGAACGACGTGTGCATCTGCTGCCCGAACGACTGATTGCGCGCGGCATCGCACCACTTGCCGGCGGAAAGAGACCACGTGCGCCAGTTGGCGTCGATGGCCCGCGCGTACTCCTTCGCCCACTCGTGGTCGAACGCCTTGATGCCGGTGTACTGCGCCAGCCACCGATAGTTCGGCTTCGGTATCGGCCTGAGATTGGCCCCGATGGCGTTGTCGAGAATGCGCGTGACCGCGCCGCTGGCCCATCCGTCGTTGCGAACCGCGTCCCGCACCCGCGAGACGATGCGGTCGCGGTACATGTTGAGCTCGCCGTCCGGGCTCCACAGGTACGGCTGCCACGCCTGCATGTGCTGACCAAATAGATCAGCCGCGTCGTAGGCCGGCCCGCTGAGGCGTCCGCTTCCACCCGCGAGCGACGTGTACCTGCGCCTCTGCTGTCGCGGAGCCGGCAGCCCGTCGGGCCCAAGGATCTGCACTGGATTGCCGCTCATCGGAAGATCGGCCTCATCGCGCGGCGCTGCCGACCATAGCCGAGAAGCTGCGCGGCCTCCTGCATCACGTTCTTCAGCAGAGAGGCGTCGGCCGGAGTGTACGTCACCGACTTGCCCTCGTAGCTGACCACCACCGGCCGACCGCCGCTGGTGAGCTGCAGATACGCGGTCTGCAGCTGCGTGTAGTAGGTCCGCACCTGATCGAGAGTCATTCCCGCGAACGTGGTCTTGTTGATGTCGAACACGGGATCACAGGAGCTGCTGGTCCCGAGAGGACTGCTGTTGGTACCGACGACGAGAACCATCTACTCACTCCTTCCCTTGTAGTAGTGCGACCCGCGTCTCGAGCGAGGATCCTGAGCACGCACGCCCGTCACCGGCCGCGCCGGCTGCTGCGCCATCACCGGAGCCTGCCTGAGCTGTGCGACGCTGCCATCCACCTCGCGCGAGTGCTCCTCCAACCTTCTGACGCGATTGGTGAGGTCCTGCAGCATGACGCTCATCTCGCGAAGGTCCTCGGAGGAGCGAGAGCGAACCACGTCAAGGTCCCCCTGCGTCGCCATCATGTCCCGCTCATCAACCTTCTTCACCTCGAGCTGCTTCTGCGTCTGCGTCTGAGCCTGCTCCGTCCTCGGGGGCTCCGGCTTGGGTCCGTCGTGAAACAGCGCTCCCATGGAGGCCATGATCGCCAGGAGCGCGGGCCCGATGAGATCCCTCTTCCTCACGTTCGTCTGCATGATCTTCCTCTGTCTTTACGACAATGCATTGAGACCATAGCCCAGCGCGTACAGAACAACTCCAACGCCCAGGAATATGATCGGAGTGTAGGATCTCCTGTTCCACAGCATGCAGAACCATCCCAGAACCAGGAAAACGAAGGAGAGCGCCATGACGGCATACGCCACCACCTCCAGGTAGGTTCCCGTCACTTCGGCAGCATGCTCGATATGTTCGGTCTCCTCTTGGGACCCTGGTTCTTGCCCTGAGTGGCCGTGGTCACCAGCTCCGTCTTCGTCGTTCCCTCACTCGGCGGCGGAGGAGACGGCGCACTGCTTCTCTCCGCAGGATCACGCTCCCTCATGCGCTGCATGTTGAGCATGTGACTCGCGGCCCCCTGCATCGCCTCGCAGTCGAGAAAGTGATTCTCCTTGTTTCGGCGGGTCCACTCGACCTTCCCCGAGTCCAGCTCAACGCGCGACTCCGACACGATCTGCCGGCAGTAGTCGTCCGCCACGCCGTCGAACAGATGCCAGCCCCCCTTGCTCTCGTCCGGCCAGCGAACCTTCTCGTGCACGTAGGACTTCCACCTGTCGGTATCGAGACGAATGAGCTCGAGACCGTACTTGGCGCCAACTCCCTTCTTGTTCAACTCGATCCTGGACTTGATGATCGGCGTGCGCATCACGTGCGAGCTGCCCTTCGTCGGGCGCACGAACGACTGATGCACGCGGCAGAACTCATTGATCCGGTTGATGGGCATCTCGGTCTTCTTGCCGGGCCGGAATCCAGAGTCAATCAGCACCAGCTTGAAGTCCATGCCGTCGATCGGCTCCTTGATGAAGTCCGCGAGATCCTCCCACACTCCCTCGTGCATGGTCTCACCCCAGAACTCACCGTGATCGATCAGCCACGACTCGCCCCGCGCTCCCCATCCACGGGCCAGCCACACGAGGCGGTTCTTCTGCACGTCGACGGTGAGCACGAGATGGATGACGCTGTCCGGCACGGTGCCGCGCTCATAGATGCCCTGGTGAGACTTGACCTCCGCCCAGTCCGGCGCGTCTCCACCACGATTGAGATAGCACTCGCCAAAGCGCGAGTTGACGATGGTCTGTATCGTGTCTCCGTCTCCACCGTTCAGCGCGGTCACGAGGTCCTCCGCGCGCTGGCCAAAGGTACGGAACGGGCTGCACAGGCCAGAGACCCAGAAGCTTGCGGTCGAGGAGTCGGGGGGAGCGCCAGAGATCTCACCGGTCTGGCTTATGCTCTGACCAGGAGCCACCATGAGGCCGGTGGCGTTCATGTCCGCCTTGTGGCTGTCGCGGATGTGCTGGTGACATCGCGGGCACTCGACGTACGCGGTGCGACCTGCCTCGGCGGGAGAGATCACCTCTCTCTCGCTCTTGGGCTGGCGCCAGGAGAGGAGGTTCATGCGCGGGATGAAGTACCCCTCGCAGTGCGGACACTGCCACGCCCAGTGATGACGCGTGCCCTCCTGAAAGAGACGCCATATCGGAGACTTGATGTCGTCTGGGTGAGACTGTCTCCAGAAGATGAGACCCGACGCGTGGTCCGGCTCGTCGCACTCCACCGCGCCTATGGTCGGCGTCGAGGAGATGCCGGTGACGAAGTCCGCGAACGTGAAGCCGCGCGCCTCCACCAGTCCCAGGGGATCCCCCTGACCGGCGATGTTCTTCATCATGCCGTCGTACTCGTCCACCAGCGCGAGAGCAGCCGGGTCTGACTTGAGCGCGGTGGAGGAGCCTGCGTGCGCGAGGCGGACGGGCACACCGGACACGAGCTTCCGCGTCTTCTTCATCCGTTTACCGAAGAGAACCTTGGCCCCCAGCGTTCTCGACTCCTCGAAGAGCCCCATGAGACGAGGCTCGAACTGATCGATGCAGAACTCCTTCGTGGGTCCCACGTATATGATCGGCGCGGCCTTGCAGTCCATGCGCTCTCCGATGACGTCGAGCATGCCGTCCGTCTTGCCCATCTGCGCGCCGCAGGCAATCACGGCTCTCACGTATGAGCCGCATCCCAGCACGCGGGTCCACGGAATCATGTACGGAGTGAGCTCCGGATTGCGTGGACCCGGGACACCCGTGTGCGCGGGATACACGCGGTTCGCGGCTCCCCAGGCGTCTGGAGTCATACGGTCCAAGATCTGCCACATATTGTAATATCGCATGAGATCTGAGATGCATTGCTGTACACGAGAGAGACTCACGTATCATCCTCATCAGCATCTGTACCCTCTTCAATGCTCAGCGCCTTCTTCTTCCAACGCTCAGAAACTCGACGCATCATGTCGTTGAACTTAGTCTCATACTCCACACGAAGAGTTCGATCACGCGTGAGCTGAGCCGGCATACCAGAGAGTTCAGCCTTAAGCCCGCCCATCAACATGTCATATAGCGCGAGGTGATCAGAGATCGGAATAAGTTCCTTTGCCTCCAGCGCCGTGGCCTGCTCAATTTGCTTGGCACGCGCATCCTGCACACGTTGGGCGGATGCTTCCTTCGTCGAATCACTTTTTGATCCACCGGGACCAGGATGATCCTTCGTCCACCTCGCATGAGCAGGAGAAATTTTCACAAGCCGGAAAGTCCCCGGCCCGTCCTTCTCCAAATACCCACCGTTCACCATCTTGTTAATCGTGACTACGCTGAGATTCGTCAGCTGGACAACTTGCTGAAGAGTCACAGAGACATCCGTATCGGCCAATGGCTTAGAAGTCTTTCTCAACTCTTTAAACCCTTAATCTCAGTTTCCTGAAAATACTCACGTGATGCGATGGCGCGAGCCT
>Ga0137410_10000844_pt1 | contig 21125 bp, 24 predicted proteins | sample CZODoug1_16funga_FD_108878 | JGI IMG/M metagenome (GOLD analysis project Ga0137410, IMG submission 108878) | Vadose zone soil fungal communities from Angelo Coast Range Reserve, California, USA - CZODoug1_16fungal (Illumina Assembly) | ecosystem: Environmental > Terrestrial > Soil > Vadose zone... | reverse complement strand
TGCATCACGCCTCTTCCGCCGACGGTCTTACGGGCTGGGCGCAGGACGCGGCGCCCATCCGCAGGCTCACCGATTTCGCCTGGACTCAGCGCGAAATCCGCTCGCCCGGCGCGTTCCTCGACGGGACCACCCTAAGGCTCTACTTCGCCGGAGACGATCTGTTCAACACGAATGCGTGGGGTATCGGGCAGATGACTTGCTTGCTGACGCAGTGAGGCTTCCGGAGCGACGAGTGCGCCTCGTCTAGTGCCGCCGGTACTGCGGCCGGCGCGGCGGCAGGCGCACTGCCGGATTCACATCCTTGTGGCGGAAATTGATCCGCCCCTTCGTCAGATCATACGGCGTCAGCTCGAGGCTGACCCGGTCCCCGGCGAGTATGGTGATCCGGTGCTTTCTCATCTTGCCGGCCACGTAGGCAACCACCACGTGCCCGTTCTCCAGGGTTACGCGGTAGCGTGTGTCGGGAAGCACTTCGCTGACGGTGCCTTCCATTTCAATCAAAGCTTCTTTCGTCACTTTCTATACCCTCTGCGGGGGAAACCGGATGAACGCGGGGACGGCGAACGCCGCCCCCGCGACAGGGATCAGACGGCTTTCAGATCGCCTGCGGACGTCTTGCCGTTCTGCCCTTGCTCGAGTTCGTACGAGATCTTCTGGTTCTCGATCAAAGTGCCGAGCCCGGCGCGTTCAACGGCCGAGACGTGCACGAACACGTCCTTGGATTTGTCGTCGGGCTGAATGAAACCGAACCCCTTGGAGGAATTGAAGAACTTTACGGTACCGATAGGCATGGAATCTCTCCATAGACTGCGTCGCCGCGCACGATAGTGTGCGAAGCATCAAATTATCTTGGGGGAGAAAACCGGTAGGGGTAACCCCGTGGGGATAACCGCGGACTGACCCAGTCGAATTCGACCTCGCCTACATTGGGGCATAAACGTGGTTGGCAAGGGGATTGAAAAAAGATACCTTCACCACCTCGTCGCACGATTCACGAGCTTGAAACTCTTCCCGTCCTCAATCCGCGGCACAGCCACGCCCGGCCGCGGCGCGCCACCGCAGGGGCTGCTCACGTTTTACTGGCATTTCGTCGGTCAGACGAAGGGCTGGTACGCGGCGATGTTTGCGGCTTCGCTCGCGGTGGCGCTGCTCGACACGGTGATTCCGCTTTTCATCGGCAAATTGGTCTCGCTGATGGAAGCGAGCGACCGGCAGGCGGTGCTCGCGCGCGAGTGGCCGATGCTCGCCGGGATGGTCGGGCTGGTGCTGATCGCAAGACCGCTGGCGATCCTCGCCGACATGGCGATCCGCCAGAACGCGCTGATCCCCGGCGTGACCACGATGATCCGCTGGCAGAGCCACTGGCACGTGATCCGCCAGAGCTGGCCGTTTTTCCAGAACGATTTCGCCGGCCGCATCGCCAACCGCGTGATGCAGACCGCCAACGCGCTGCGCGAGAGCACCATGGCCTCGATCCGCGCGGTCTGGTACATCGTGGTCTACGGGGCGAGCGCGTTCGCGCTGATGGCTGCGGCCGACTGGCGCCTCGGGCTGCCGACGCTCTTGTGGTTCGCGGGCTACATCCTGTTCCTGCGGCACTTCGTGCCCAAGTTGCGCGAGCTCGCGCGAACGAGCTCGGAGTTCCGCTCCCTGGTCATGGCGCGCGTGGTCGACAGCTACACCAACATCCTCACGGTGAAGCTCTTCGCCCGGCTCGCCGACGAGGACGCCTACGTGCGCGAGTCGCTCGACCAGCACCAGGGCGCGGTAGCCGCGCACATGGGTCTGATCACGCGCTTCATGATCGCGCTTACGGCGATGAACGCGTTGCTCCTCGTCGGCACCGCCGCGATCGGCATCGCGCTCTGGGCCCAGGGCGTGGTGAGCGCGGGCGTGGTCGCGACCGCCTTGCCGCTCGCCTGGCAAACCGCGAACGCCGCCAGCTGGGTGAGCTGGGAAGTGAGCGGCATCTTCGAGAACATCGGCGCGGTGCAGGAAGGCATGCTGTCGATCGCCGTGCCGCACTCCGGCGTAGACCGCCCCGGCGCGCGGCCGCTCGAGGTCTCGCGCGGCGAGATCCGCTTCGAGAACGTCAGCTTCGGCTACGGCAGGACGGACGCGCCGCCCGTGCTCGAGCGCCTCGATCTCGCTTTCCGCCCCGGGGAGCGGGTCGGACTCGTCGGCCGCTCGGGTGCGGGGAAATCCACCCTGGTGAACCTCCTGCTGCGCTTCTACGACACCGAGCAGGGCCGGATCGTCATCGACGGGCAGGACATCGCAGGCGTCACGCAGGAGTCGCTCCGCGCGGCGATCGGCATGGTGACGCAGGACACTTCGCTCTTGCACCGCTCCATCGCCGCGAACATCCGTTACGGGCGGCCGTCCGCGAGCGACGCGCAAGTCGAGGCGGCGGCGAGGAAGGCGCAGGCCCACGGCTTCATCGTCGGGTTGCGCGATTGGAACGGCCGCACCGGCTACGGCGCGCACGTCGGCGAGCGCGGGGTGAAGCTCTCCGGCGGCCAGCGCCAGCGCGTCGCGCTTGCTCGCGTGATCCTCAAGGACGCGCCCATCCTGGTGCTCGACGAGGCGACCTCGTCGCTCGACAGCGAGGTCGAGGCCGCGATCCAGGAGCAGCTCCTGGGGCTCATGGAAGGAAAGACCGTGATCGCGATCGCGCACCGCCTGTCGACCATCGCCCGCATGGACCGCCTGATCGTGCTCGAGGCGGGCCGCATCGTCGAGCAGGGCACGCACTCCGAGCTTCTCGCGCTCGCGGGCCACTACGAGAAGCTGTGGCGGCACCAGTCGGGCGGGTTCCTCGCCGAGGAGGTGCCGCCCGCGGCGACCGAGCCCGAGCTCTCGGAGGAGTCGCCCGAAGACCTGCGCACCGACGAGAGGAACGGCCCCTCGGCCGACGATGCGCCGGTGACGACGCGCACCTGAAGGGTCCCGGCCGCGCGGTCCCGCGGATTCAGTTCGAGCTCTTCGCCTCCAGCACTTCCCAGCGCGCAAGGAGCTGCGCCAGCTCCGCCTCGATCGCGGCATGCCGCGCCTGCAGCGCCTTGACCTCGCCCGGACGGTCGCGATACAGCGCGGGATCGGCGAGCCGGCCGGCGATTTCCGCCTGCTCGCGTTCCAGCGCTTCGAGCCTGGCCGGCAACCCGGCGAGCTCGCGCTCTTCCTTGAAACCGAGCTTGTTGCTTTGAGCGCGCCGGCGCGGTTCGAGCGCCGCGGTCTTCTGCTTCGCCGTTTCCGGAGGCGCGGGTCTCGACCGCACGCGCTGCCAGTCGCCGTAGCCGCCGGCGTATTCTTTCCATTCGCCCCCGCCTTCGCTCGCGATGGTCTGGGTCACGACGTTGTCGAGAAATTCGCGGTCGTGGCTCACCAGGAACAGCGTCCCCGCGTATTCCTGCAGCAGCGCCTCCAGCAGCTCCAACGTCTCGATGTCCAGATCGTTGGTGGGCTCGTCCAGCACCAGCACGTTGGCGGGGCGGCTGAACAGGCGCGCGAGCAGCAGGCGGTTGCGCTCGCCGCCGGAGAGCGATTTCACCGGAGCGCGGACGCGCTCCGGTGGAAACAGGAAGTCCCCGAGGTAACCGATCACGTGTTTTTTCACGCCGTTCACTTCGACGTGATCGCTCCCCTGGCTGATGATTTCGCCGAGCGTCGCTTCTTCGTCGAGCGCCTCGCGGAACTGGTCGAAGTAGGCGACGGAGAGTTTCGTTCCGCGGTGCACCTTGCCGGAGTCCGGCCGGATCTCTCCGAGGATCAGCTTGAGCAACGTGGTCTTGCCGCTGCCGTTCGGGCCGATCAGCCCGACCTTGTCGCCGCGCAGGATACGGCAGGAAAACTTCTTCACCACCTGCTTGTCACCGTAGTCTTTGGAAACTTCGTCGAGATCTGCGACCAGGCGACCCGAGCGCTCGCCTTCGGCGACCTCCAGCCCGACCTTGCCGACGCGGTCGCGACGCGCCGCGCGCTCCAGGCGCAGCGCCTCCAGGCGACGCACCCGGCCTTCGTTCCTCGTGCGGCGCGCCTCGATGCCCTTGCGGATCCACACCTCCTCCTGCGCGAGCACCTTGTCGAACTTGCGCTGATGCACGGCTTCGGTCTCCAGCGCTTCCGCCTTCTTCTGGCGGTAGGCGCCGAAGTTGCCCGGGTACGCGCTCAAGTGTCCGCGGTCGAGCTCGATGATGCGCAGCGCGATCGAGTCGAGGAAGCGCCGGTCGTGCGTGACGAACAGCACGCTGCCCGCGAAGGCGAGCAGCGTCTCTTCCAGCCATTCGATCGCGGTGAGATCCAGGTGGTTGGTCGGCTCGTCGAGCAGGAGGAGGCCGGGCGCCAGGACGAGCGCGCGCGCCAGGGCCACGCGTTTCTTCAGCCCGCCCGAGAGATCCGCTACCGGATCGTCCTGCGGCAGCTGCAAGCGGCTCAAGGTCGTCTCGATCCTGTTCTGCAGGCTCCAGCCGTCGCTTGCATCGAGCGCCTCCTGCAGATGTTGCACCCGTTCCATCAGCGCGACGTCGCCTTCATGGGTGTGATCGGCGAGCGCGTGGGTCGCAGCGTGATAATCGAGCAGCAGTTTCGTCCCTTGGCCCAGTCCTTCGGCCACCGCCTCGAACACGCTTTGCCCGGGCCGGAACTCGGGCTCCTGGGAAACGCTCGCCAGCTTCAGTTGGGGCGCGCGCCAGAGCTTGCCGTCATCGGCCGCGGCAAGACCCTCGATGATTCTCAGGAGACTGGACTTGCCGCTGCCGTTGCGCCCGATCAGGCCGATGCGCTCGCCGGGCTCGACCACCAGATCGACGTGATCGAGCAAGGGCACGTGGCCGTAAGCGAGGGATACCTGGGAGAACTGGATGAGGGGCAGCTTGGTTTCCTCTGGGTCACGCGGACCGCTTCGCCGCTTCGCGCGCCCGGACCGCTGCGTGGCGCTCGAGCAGGCGCTCGGCGCGCACCACCACCGGCACGTCGACCATCTTGCCGTCGATCGCAAACGACGCACGTCCCGCGGCCTTCGCCTTGGCGTTCTCCTCGATGACGCGCGTGGCGAGCGCCACTTCCGCTGCCGAGGGCGAGTACAGCTCGTTGACGATGGTGACCTGCGCCGGATGGATGCAGCTCGCGCCCAGGAAACCGAACTGGCGCGAACGCTGCACCATGCGGCGGAAGGCCGAGAGGTCGCCGAAGCTCGCGACGCTCGCGATGTACCCGAGAGGCATGATGCCGGCGGCGCGCGCGGCGTAGATCATCTGCTGCTTGGGCATGAGGAGCGTTTCCTCGGTGGGTTCCATGCCGTTTTCCAGGGCGAAATCCTCGCCGCCGATGTCCATGGCCACGTTGCGCTCGACCGCGGCGGCGATCTCCGGCATGCGGAAGAACGCGGCCGGCGTCTCGACCATGGCGATGAAGCGCGTGTGGCCGATTTTCAGCCCGCGTTTCGATTCGAGCTTCGACAGCAGCTCGTCCAGGCGCCGAAGGTGCGCCGCGTCGTCCACCTTGGTCACCGCGATCGCGTTGACCTCGGGGCCGACCGCGGCTTCGAGGTCGCGCGAGGTCATCGAGTCGGGCCGGTTGACGCGCACCGCGACGTCGGCTCCGCCGCGGCGCACGCGGCTCGCAGCCTGCGCGACCAGCTTGCGCGCGTTGTCCTTTTCGTGTGCCGGGACGCTGTCCTCCAGGTCGAGCAGGATGCAGTCGGCGCCGCGGGTATGCGCCTTGTCGACGTACTTCTCGACGTTTACCGGAACGTAGAGCAGCGAGCGCCACACGGGAAGCCCGGGCTTCATTCTTGTTCTCCTTGGGACGCCGAACCGCCCTCGCTCACGACGCCCGCCGCGAGCAGTTTCGTATACAGAGCCTCGTCCACGCCGGCCTCCCCGAGCAAGGCGCGGTTGTGCTCGCCCAGGCGCGGCGCGGGCGTGCGGATCGTGCCGGGGGTGCGCGACAGGCGCGGAATCACGTGGTGCATGGGAAAGGCGCCCATGTCGGTGTCGGGGTAGTCGGCGACGAGCTCGCGCTCGATGACGTGCGGATCCTCGACGATCTGCGCGATGTCGTAGACCGGCCCGATGGTGACTTCGTACTTCTCGAAGAACGCGACGTTCTCGGCCTGCGTGCGCTGCGCGATGAACGTTCCGATGATGGCGTCGAGCTCGTCCGCGTGCTTCAGGCGCTCGGAGTTGGTCGCGTAGCGCGGATCGGTAATCAGTTCCGGCCGGCCGAGGGCGCGGAACAGGCGCTCGCTCATCTTCTGGATCGACGCCGACAGGCACACCCACTTGCCGTCCTTGGTGCGGTAGGCGTTGCGCGGCGCGGTGGTCGTGGAACGATTCCCGGTGCGCGCTTTCACCTTGCCGGTGAGGCGCAGGTTCGCCGCCTGCGGGCCGAGGATGTTGAAAAGCGGCTCGAGCAGGGGCAGATCGACGACCTGTCCGGCGCCGCCGGCCCGCTCGGCTTCGCGCAGCGCGATCATCGCGGCCGCCGCACCGTGGAGGCCGGCGACGCTGTCGGCGAGGTACATCGGCGGCAGGACCGGCTCGCGGTCGGCGAAGCCGTTCATCGAGGCGAAGCCCGACATACCCTCGATCAGCGTGCCGAATCCCGGGCGCTGGCTGTAGGGCCCGTCCTGGCCCCAGCCGGAGATGCGCACCACCACGAGCTTCGGATTGCGCTCCAGGAGCTTCTCCGGCGCGAGGCCCATCTTTTCCAGTATGCCCGGTCGGAAGCTCTCGATGAAAATCCCCGCCGTGGGCACGAGCTTCAGCAGCAGCTCGATCGCCTCGGGGCGGCGCAATTCCAGGCACAGGCTCTTCTTGCTGCGCGAATAGAGCTTCCATGTGACCGGCACGCCGTTCGTCTGCCACGCGCGCAGCGTGTCGCCTGCGGGCGGTTCGACCTTGATCACCTCCGCGCCGAAATCGGCCAGCACCTGGGTGAGCGTGTTGCCGGCCACGAGGCGCGACAGGTCGAGCACGCGCACGCCCTCGAGCGCGCCGCGCGGCTGCGGCGCGTAGTCGCGTTTCCTCAGCTTGCTTGCCATTCAGTCCACCTTGGCTCCGGATTCCCGGACCACGCGTCCCCACTTCGCGTGCTCGGCCGCAAGGAAAGCGGCGAAGCGCCCGGGCGAGCCGCCGAGCGTATCGCCGCCCTCGCTCGCCAGCCGGCCGCGCACCTCGGGCAGCGCGAGGACGCGGTTCACCTCGCTATTGAGCAGCGCGATGATGGGTGCGGGCGTGCCGGCCGGCACCAGCAGGCCGTACCAGGTATTCGCTTCGAATCCCGGGTACCCGGACTCGGCGATGGTAGGCACCTCGGGCAATTCCGGAGAGCGCTTTGCCGAAGTCACCGCGACCGCGCGCAGCCTCCCGCTCTTGACGTGCGCCAGCGCCGACGGAACCGAGGACATGAAAGACTGCACTTGTCCGCCAAGCGTGTCGCTCAGAGCCTGCGCCGCACCCTTGTAAGGCACGTGCGAAAGCTTGACGCCCGCCGCGCGCTGCAGCAGCTCGCCTGCCAGGTGGGACACCGTGCCGTTCCCGGGTGACGCGTAGGTGACGGCTCCCGGATCGCTGTTTGCCGCGGCGACCAGGTCGGCCAGCGATTTGTATTTGGAATTCGCAGCGACCACCAGGACGACGGGCGCGGACACCAGCAGCGCGACCGGGCTCAAGTCCTTGAGCGGGTCGTAGGGCAGCTTGGCGTAGAGCGCCGGGTTGATCGCCAGATTGCTGGTTTGGCCGATCACCACCGTGTAGCCGTCTGCCGGGGATTTGACGGCCTGCTCGACTCCCAGATTGCCTCCCGCGCCGGGCTTGTTCTCGATCACGAAAATCCATCTGCCGCCGTCCGAGAGCTTCGCGGCGACGGTCCGGGCGGAGATGTCGGTGCCGCCGCCCGGCGGAAACGGGACGATCATCTTGATCGGTTTCGCCGGATAGTCCTGCGCCGCCGCGGTCGCAACGAAGAAGGTAAGGGCGATCGCCAGCGAAGCGCGTTGGAGTTGCCTCATGGAGGCTGTGAATATACTACTATGCCGACGTTATCCGGAATGCCGTGCGGGACTGAGGGAGCACCGATGCGCCGAATATTCACCCTGTCGATGGTCGCATTCGCGTGCCTGGCTTCGCTTGCTCACGCGGCCGACGAATACCCCGCGCGCGCGGTGCGCGTCGTCGTGCCTTTTGCGCCCGGTGGCGGAACCGACGTGGTCGGGCGCATCCTCGCGCAGCAGCTCTCGCAGCGCCTCGGCCAGAGCTTCGTCGTCGACAACCGTCCTGCGGGATCGGGGATCATCGGCGCCGACTTCGTCGCCAAGGCGCAGGGCGACGGCTACACGCTGCTGTTCGCGTTCTCCTCGCTCTCCTCCAGCGCCAAGCTAATCAGCCATCTTCCCTACGATCCCATCGCCGATTTTGCGCCGGTCGCGCTCGCCACCACCTCGCCGCTGGTGATGTTCCTGCACCCTTCCGTTCCCGCGAGCACCCTCAAGGAGTTCATCGCCTACGCCAAGGCCAACCCGGGCAAGCTCAACTACGGTTCGTCGGGCCCGGGCAGCTCGCCGCATCTGGCGACCGAGCTCCTGATGTCGATGGCGGGTATCCAGATGACCCACATCCCCTACAAGGGCATCGCGCCGGCGATCACCGCGCAGCTCGCCAACGACGTGCAGATGTCCTTCACGCCGATCGCCGTGGGCATGCCGTACGCGAAGGCGGGGCGCTTGCGTGCGCTGGCGAGCGGCGGCCTTCAGCGCTCCGTGGCGATTCCCGATGTGCCCACGATCGACGAATCGGGGCTGCCCGGATTCGAGGTCATCGGCTGGTGGGGCATGCTCGCGCCCTCGAAGACGCCGCGTTCCGTCGTCAATCTGCTCAACCGCGAGGTGCGCGCCGTGCTCGAGGTTCCGGAGGTGAAGCGCAACCTGGTCGAGCAGGGCATGGATCCCGCGGGCGGAACGCCCGCGCAATTCGGTGCGCTGATCAGGGCCGACATGGACAAATGGGGCGACGTCGGCAAGCGCCTGGGAGTGAAGCTTGACTGAGTGGGTGGAGCTACTCCACCTTGATGTTGGCGCGTTTCACGACCTGAGCCCAGCGCGCCACTTCGGCCTTCATGATGCCCGCGAGGTCTTCGGGTGAGCCGCCCGCCGGCTCGAGACCGTCGCTTGAGAGCACCTTCTCCACGTCCTTCGACTTCACTGCCTCGTTTACTTCCTTGTTCAGGCGCTGGACGATGTCCTTGGGCAGGCCTTTGGGGCCGACTAGGCCGTGCCAGTTGATGACTTCCCAGCCCGGATAGCCCGATTCGGCAACCGTCGGCACGTCGGCGGCGGCGACGATGCGCTTGGGCGTGGTCACCGCTAGCGCGCGGAGGCGCCCGGATTTCACGTACTGCAGGGCGGTTGCGACACTGCCGAAGATCATCTGCACGTTGCCGCCGATGGTGTCGTTCAGCGCGGGGCCGGTCCCCTTGTAGGGGACGTGGACGATGTCGATGCCGGCCGTGTACAGGAAATACTCGGTCGCCACGTGTACGTGCGCCCCGTTGCCGCTCGACGCGTAGGAGAGCTTTCCCGGCTCCCGTTTCGCGAGCGCGACGAGCTCCTGCAACGTCTTCGCCTGGACCGACGGATGCACCGCGACGACGTACGGACCGCGCGACAGCTGCACGATCGGCGTGATGTCACCGAGCGGATCGAAGGTGAGCTTGTAGACGCTCGGGTTGACGGTGTAGCTCGCCGGAGTCAAAAGCAGCGTGTAGCCGTCCGGGGCGGACTTGATCGCGTACTCCGCGCCGAGTAGGCTCCCCGCTCCCGGGCGGTTCTCGACGATCACCTGGCTCTTCATGCGCTCGGTGAGTTGCTGGGCGATCACCCGCGCGATGAAATCCGAGCCGCCGCCCGGCGCGAAGCCGACGACGATCTTCACCGGCTTCGCCGGGTAGGTCTGCGCTGCCGCCGAGAAAGCCGCGAGCGAAGCGGCGAGGACCGCGAGCCATCTTGTCGTACGTTTCATCTGGAGCCTCCTGTCCGGGCGAGACCTCGAGGTCTTCGCGTTGGAATTCCGCAAGCATAGCCCAAACGCCCGGGTCGTCGGGTCTTCGCGCCCTTTGGTAGGGTTTCCCCGACTATACAAGGGCGCGAACTTGCGCGAGACTGTGCTCATCCGTTCCCCCGCAAATGCGTCCTACGAGGAGGCCGTCATGGACCTGCTGAAAAGACTGGTTGTCCCCGCGCTTCTCGCGTGGCTGGCGCTCGCGCCGTCGCTTTCGGCGCTGGCCGCGCCGCCGCACCGTTTCGTCGTGTTCGGCGACAGCCTGTCGGATCCCGGAAACGCGTTCATCCTGACCCGTGACCTCGAGATCCCGCCGTTCGCCAGTCTGATTCCCAACGCGCCGTATGCGCGCGGCGCGTTCCACTTCAGCAACGGCCCGACCTGGGTCGAGCAGCTCTCGCTGATCGACCACGCGCTGCCGAGCGCGGGTCCCGCGTTGCTCCTCCCGGTGATCCTTTCGAATTACGCGGTCGGCGGGGCGCGCGCGCGCCAGGTCGGGGCGTTCGATCTGCCGACGCAGGTGGGCCTGTTCGTGGGCGATTTCCACGGGCAGGCGCCAGCGAGCGCGCTGTATGTTGTCTTCGTCGGCGGGAACGACCTGCGCGATGCGCTCCAGGCGCTCGCGCTCGACCCGACCGGGGCGACGAGCGCGGGCATCTTGCAGGGTGCGCTCTCGGCGATCCGCTCCAACCTCCTCACGCTCTACGCCGCCGGTGCGCGCCGCTTCCTCGTGCCCAACGCTCCGGACATCAGTCTGGCGCCCGCCGTCCGGCTGCAGGGTCCGCAGGCACAGGGCGCGGCCCGCTTTCTTGCCACGCAGTTCAACGGCGGACTGGAACTGACTCTGAAGGGTCTTGAGGGCGCTCTCGGCGTCGACATCGTGCGCCTCGATGTGTTCACGTTCCTGAACGAAGTCGTCGCCGCACCCGCCACCTTCGGCCTGACCGACGTCCAGGATCCGTGCATCAGGCTGAACACCGTCGTGCACGCCTTCTGCGCGAACCCGGGAAAGTTTCTCTTCTGGGACGGGATCCACCCGACCGTGGCCGGCCATCATCTGCTCGCGGTGCGCGCGGACGCGGCGCTCGACGCTCGCGCGCTTCCGGTCGCGGCGGCGCCCTAGCTTCGGCTCAGGGCGGAACGAGGCGCCAGGACGCCCCGGGCTGGTCGCGGCAGGCGCCGTAGCGAAAGGGCTGGGTGCCGCGCCCCGGCGAATCGAAGCGCAGATCGATGAACCATACACAAGTGGCTCCGGCGCTGATGCCGTCGTACGCCGGAAGGTCGGCGAACCAGCGGTAAGGCGCCATCGCATCCGAATTCCAGGCTTCGCGCGCGAGCGCAGCTTCCGCGCCCTCGCCATAGCGGCTTCGCGTCGTCCAATGCGCCGAGGCGAGCGGCTCGTAGACCGAGTCGAGCTTGGCGATGAAGGCGTCATCCTCTCGAGATTGGGGCGGGGCCTTTCTCACTAGGTTGACGTGGGCGAAGCGGTGTGCTTCGGCGTCGGAGACGAACACGGTCCAGTTGAACGGCGACACCGGGCGCGGTTGCACGTTGACCTTGGTCCCGCGTAGGCCTTGTTCGCGCGCGTAGCGCTCGCCGAACCCGGCGGCCTTCTCTCTCTGCAGGTACTGAAAGCCGACATAAGCGGCGAGCATGGCGCATCCCGCCGCGGCGGGCCAGCGCGAGCGGCGCAGGACCGCCGACGCGGCGAGGCCCGCGACGATGATGCCGGAGAACCACAGGTCGATGATGAAAGTCGTGCCGATCTGCGCGCGCCAGCGCGACAAGGGTGCAAGGATCATCGTTCCGTAGGTGGTGATCACGTCGCCCGTGATGTGCAGCGCGAGGCTCATCGCGGTGATGCCGAAGAGCGCGCGCCAGCCGCGCGGCTCGCGCAGGATCTTGGCGAGGATCCAGGAATAGAGCAGGGCCCACAGCGGCAGGAGGACCAGCGAGTGGGTCACGCCGCGGTGGTTCTCCATATACGCGAGCGGCCCGAACAGGAATATGACGATGTCGAGGTCCGGCGACGCGCACGCGAGAAAACCCGCTGCGATGCGCCGTTTCAGAGATCCCGCGGGCGCTTCCTTCGGTGCGGTGGCGCGCGCGAGAAGCGCACCCGAAAGCGCGTGGGTCAAAGTATCCATCGACGCGCATTGTCACCTATCCCCGACAGGCTCGTTCGCCTTCGGATCAACTCCTTAGTTCTCTTGCGACGCATGCCTGTTGGGCAGAGGCGACAGTTTGCCGCTTTTTTCTGTCGTGCTCTCGCTACGTCGTCCGCGTAACTGTCTGATGCGCCTTGATTCACGCTTGCTGGCACGACTGTTGCGAACGTCGTGCTGGATGGATTTCTTCGCGAGGCGACGATGATCAGACCGATCCCGCTCGTTCTAACAGGCTGCGTGCTGGTCGCGCTCTCAGCGCGCCACGCGCTCGCTTACGAAGCCTTGATCGAAGCCCATGCAGCCGCGACGTACCCCTACATCCTTGGCAAGGGGGAGGCCGCTGGACGCAGCGCTCTCGCGGCGGCGGGCGGGAACGGCCCCAGCTACCCGCAAGCGACAAAAGCCAAACTCGCTTTCGAAGCGAGGAGCGCGGCTGCGAGCTGCGATCAGGGCGCGAACAGGCTCGCGCAGTGGCCCGCCTGTGCCTGCGCCGGCGAATCGGCGATCGAGCCGCCGCGCGGAACGCACTGATCGGGCGGCAGCGTCGCGCCGCGCTCGACCTGCTCGACGATCAGATCGAAGGCGCGCTGCGCGTGCGGCTCGAGCAGCTCGAGCTGAGGAAACAGGTCCTGGAAGGTCTCGATGTGGTTCCCGTTCTGGACTTCGTACAGCCGGTACGCGGCACGATGCCCGTCGTCGCGTTCGTCGTGGCCGTGTTCTCTCCGCTCGTGCTTCGCTGCCTCCGCGACTTTGCGTGCGTATGCGCGCGCGTGGTGGTCGATCGGCAGGAGCGCGTCCATGGTTCCGGCAACCGTGACCAGCGGCCGCTTGATTCGTCCCGTCGTCGCAAAGGCCGCGAGCTGCTCACCCACGTCGGAGAAAGAGAGCCGGCTCACGTAGTTGTACGTGCCGGTACCACTCCCGTAAGTGTCGTACGTGGGATCGAGCCGCTTCTGCCACTGGCACTGCGTCACTTCCCAGAACTGTGCGTTGTAAGAATTCCAGAGCGAGGCCGTGCCGGCGATGATGTCGGGCGGGTAGCCCGCGGCCTGAATGTTCTTCGCTGCCGTGCTCGCTGCGCTGAAGCCCGAGGTGACGTAGTCGGGGAAATTCAGGATCGCGGGCGGCAGATCGGTGAGGAGGTTGGGCGCGTGCCGGTCGACGAAGGTGCCTTCCCAGTCGACGCCGCCATCGAAGAGCTCGGGCGCCGTCTCAATCGCGCGGCGCACCTGGTAGCCGCCGTTCGAAGTGCCGACCGCGTAGGTGTAGCGCGCGTGGTGGCCATAGCCCGCCTTCACGCCCGCGTGCGCCAGCTCCCCCGCTCTGATCATGAATTCGGTCCAGCGCGTGAAATCCTGGCCGGGATCGTTGTCGAAGAAATGCACGAACACGGGGGACGCCGGGTTGAGCCGGCACGCCAGCGGATCCGCAGGCGGCGGCGGTGTAAGCGTGACGATGAATAGGTTCAGCACGCCCTTGTTCTGCGACGCGTAGGCGTAGCCTTTCTGTACGACGTAATCGCTCCAGGCGAAATCGCCGTTGAACTCGCTGCGCGTGCCCGATGCGCCCGCTACCACGAGGCGCCCATTCCAGTCGTTGGGCAGCCGCAGGAGGAAGCGCGCCTGCCCGGTCGGGTCAGAGGCGACGCGTGCGTTCAGCTGCAGCCCCGGTACCACCTTCACGATCGGTGTGCGCTTGCCAGCGCTCGGCGCGATCACGCCGCGATCGGTTACGGGTGTGAAGGCACCCGTTGGCAGCCCGGTCAGCGAATTGTTGGCCGGTGTGGTCTGCGGGTTGTTGGTGGTGAGGTCGGCGCTGACGAAACAGTTGATGTCGGCGAGGCTGCCGCCGAGCGCCTTGATCACGTCGGCGCAGGTGGGCGCCGCGTGCGCGGAGAAGGGAATGACGGCGAGCAACAGGAGCGCGGAACGGATCGTATGATGCATGGTGTCCTCCTTGTCAATTCTCGGGTGACTAGCGCAGATCTTCCGGAAGCGTGTAGTCCGGATAGCGCTTCTTGAATACGGCGAGCTCGCTCCCGGCCTCTTCGGATTTTCCCGCCGCCATCAGCTTGCGGATGTCCTCGATCCAGGCCTGCGGCGAACGCTCGGCAGCCTTGGGCGCGGCGCTGAGTGCGTTCGTGACTGCGCCCGATGTCGTCGCCGCACCGAGAGCGGCCGCCGGTGCGGAGGCGGGCGCAGGCGCAGCCGGAGACGCCGGTACCGGCGAGGGCGCAAAGGCAGGCGTCGCTCCGAACACGCTCACCGGGGCGTTTGCCGGCCGCTGCTCGCGCGCCGGCGATGCCGGCTCGCGTGCGCGCAGGGCCTGAGTGGCATCGGGCCGGCGCTGCAGCAAGGCGTCGCCCGCGCGGGGCATCTCAGCGGCTTCCTTCTTCAGCGCCGACGCGGGCGTCTCGGCAGGCGCCGACTTCGGCGCGGGCAGGGGGGACTCGCTCGGGGGCGTACTCCGCTTGAGATCGAGATCGCGCTGCAGGCGGCCGAGGCGTTCGGATTCGGCCGCGTCCATCGTCGACGAGAAGCCCTGCGGGGTCGATGCCGGCGGCGCGCCCGGGGCGGGGATGGCCTTCGTCTCGGCCGCCTTCGCCTCGTCGGCAGGAGGAGGCTGCTTGGCGCGCGGCGCCGTGCCCTTCTCGGGCACCGTCGGCGAGATCGTCTCGGGCTGCTCCTGGTACACCTTGAGCACCAGGGTCGAGGTCAGAACCACAGTGGCAGCGATGGCGAGCGAAGGCGCCCAGCGCCTCGCGAACGAATGCTGCTCGCGGGCGGCCCGCCGCGACGCCGCCAGGATGGCCTGGTCGATCTGGCGGCTCGGCTCGGGCCACGCTCCCTCGCGGTAGATGCGCGAGAGCCGCTGGTCCTTGTGTTCGCCCGATTCGTTCATGATTCGCTCAGGCTTGCGCGCAGCTTCGCCAGCGCGTAACGCAGGCGGCTTTTCGCGGTCTCGCGGCTGACGCCGGTCGCCGCGCCGATCTCTTCCACCGAGAGATCGCCTTCCTGCTGCAGGAGGAACGCCTCGCGCTGGGCCTCGGGCAGCTCGGACAGCGCAGCGAGCAGGCGCTCCGCGGCGCGCTTCCTGTCGATGAGCGCGTCGGCAGGGATGTCGTCGGCAGGTAAGCTGTCGAGCGTGTCCTCGGCCTCGTCCTGCGCGAGGAATTTCGCCCTGCCGCTGGAGCGGTAGAAATCCATCAGACGGTTATGGGCGATGGCGTACACCCAGGAACTGAATTTGGCGCGGGGCTGGTAGCGCTCGCGGGAGTCGATTACGCGCATCCAAACGTCCTGAAAAAGCTCCTCGGCCGTCGCCGTGTCACTCACCTGGCGCAGCAGGAATCGGTACAAGGGGCCGCGGTGGCGGCGATAGAGGGTTTCGAACGACCCTGCGTCGCCGCCGCCGTAGCTCAGCATCAGCTCTTCGTCGGCCGGCCCGCTCCCCATGCGGGCCTAGTGTAGCCGCTCCTAGGGCAATCCGACTACCGTCCCCTCCCTGGGATAGCCGATGGTGTAGCTGACGGTGATCCTGACCGTCTCGTTCGGCGCGATCGAGCGCTCCCAGGCGACTACGCCCTGCCGCTGCTCCCAGTTCTCGGTTTGCGGCTTCGGATCGAAGGCCGTCTTGACGGCAACCTGCTCCGAGGTGGACACGGGCGAGGATTCCAGGACCAGCAGGTCGAGGGGCGTCTTGTGGAAGCTCGCAACCGTCAGCACGTCGGTCACTTCGCGCTCGTTCCTGCGATCGATGATGCCCGCGGAGCCATTGCGGTCCTTCACGCGATCCAGGGTGACGCGCATGAGATTGTCGCGTCCGAAAGGGAGGACCAGGCCGGGTGAAGTCTGGGGGTTCCACTGGGTCGAGCCGACGACGCTGCCGTCGCGCTGCAACTGGATCTCGCCCGGCAGCCACACGCCTTCCGGACGCTTCGCCTCCGCGATGACGATTACCGCCGGATCGACGCGGGGCACGACGCGCAAACGCATCTTCGCGGGCAGCGAGAGCCTGGCGAGCGACAGCGTGACCTTCCGCCCGTCGGAGGGCAGAGTCACCAGTCCCGGCACCTCGAACTCGGTGCTGAAGGTGGCCTGCGTTTCGATCGGGGCGGGTGCCTGCACGACCTGATCCATACGCAGCTCGCGCTTCATCGCGAGCGATGCCGGCGCTTCGGCGACAGCTCCGGAGACGCTCGCGTAGCGCGCGACCGGAAGCGACACCCACCACGGACGCGGGTCGGGTCCCTGCGGCGAGAGGCGCGGCTGGCCGGTGGAGAGCTTGAGTTTCACGCCCGTCCAGTCCTCGCCCGTGGTCTGCTGCACCACGCCCTGGCGCACCAGCTCGAGCAGAGAGGTCTGGGAATCCAGGCTGGCGCGGTACGCGGGGCGCCAGCCGGCGCCGTTCACCTGATACGACACGCGCGCCTTGCCGCCGCGCTCGCTGGAAACCCCGACCAGAATGGTGCGGGTGTCGCGCGTGCCGCTCTTGATGCGCGCGAGTTCGCGCTCGAGCGCGGCGATCTGTCTGCCGATCTCGCGCTTCTGCACCTGGGCGCGCTGCACGCGGGCGAGCGAGTCGCCGCCGCCTCTGCGAATGAGATCGACGACGGCGCCGAGCGATCTGGCGTCGGGAATCGGCGCGGGCTTCTCGCCCGGTGCGCCGAGGCGCGAGAGGAATTCAGTCACCATCTGCGCGGACCTGGCCTCGCCGTCGAGCTCGGCCTGCCGGTCCTTCAGCGCCTGGATCTTTTCTTCCAGCCGCGCCTCGCGCGAATTCGACGCCTGCGCGCGGGCGATATCCTGCGTCGACACCTCGCCGATCTGCACGCCGGAGTCGGCATCGATACGTACCGACTGAGGATCGAAATTCGCAGGGAGCCCGGAAATCTCCAGGAGCGCCATGCCGGCTGAGACCTGCGCGGTGCGCTCGACCGTCGCACTGCCCGCATAGAGCGTGACCGCGGTGATTTTCGATGCGTCCTGCGCGTGGGCGGCGCCGCACGACAGTGCGATGACGGCCGCGCCGACCGCGGCGGGCAGAAGCCGCCGCGCGAATGCCTTGTGTTGAGTCATTTCAGTCTCCATGTTGTTCCCCTTGCCACGGGGCATGGAGCGGTAAACGGAAGCGGATGCAGTTCGGGGCTAATGCGAACTTGCGAATGCGGCGAAACTAGAGGGCGCCCCGAGCAGACCCATCCGGAAAGGTCCATAATGCGCAGTCGAATCCCTTTGGGTCTCGGCCCGTATATCCCCTAACGGGCGCCTCCAGGCCTTCTCCCACGGAAATTTGATGCCGCGCGCGGCCGCGCGACGGCAGGCCGCAAGGAGAACGCCCATGCCCACAGGTTTCGTCCGATCGTTCTACCCCAAGTACGGCTACGGCTTCATACGCCCTGACGACGGCTCCAAGGATTTGTTCGTGCACAGCGGTGCGGTCAAGCGCGCCGGGCTGGAATCGTTGCGCGAGAATCAGAGACTCTCCTACGACGTGCGGAGCGAGCTCGACGGAAGGCGCTCGGCGATCGACCTGAAGGCCATCTGATGACCAAGGAAGCTCTGATCGAAATGGAAGGCGTGGTTACCCACGAGCTTCCCGACACGCGGTTTCGCGTCACGCTCGCGAACGGCCACGAGGTCATGGCGCACATGTCCGGGAAGATGAAGAGGCATCGCATCCGCATCCTGCCCGGAGACAAGGTGACGCTCGAGCTCACTCCCTACGACCTCACCAAGGGCCGCATCAACTTCCGCCACAACACTTACCAGGCTTCGCCCGGGGCCCGCCCTCAGTTCCGGCGCCGTCGCTAGCGATGCCGGCTCCTCTCGTCCTTTCGTGGGCCGTGAAGATGTCGCGGGCCGATTCCCTCGGAGTGCTGGAGCACCTCATGGATGACTGGTACAGCCAGGTGCGGGCCGACAGGGGTCTTCAGGCCGCGGTGGGATTCGACTCCAGCATGGAGCATCGCGACTGGGACGGAGCGAAAGGCAGCATCGAGCGCACCTATGGGCGCTCGACTCGCGAGCACCAGGGGACCCTGGATACGCTGGCCGCCGCGATCCAATGCAAGAGAATGCTGAGGGTCGTACGAAGCAGCTAGTCGGGCCGTCGCGTGTTCCCACGCGTCACGGTCCTTGTCGTCCTGTCCTAAGAATCCCAAACGCCGCGCCGCGCGGGGAACACCTTGGTCTGGTAGTGATCCTTGAGCGTGCTCAGCTCCATGAGGACGGCAAGCGGAAAGCCCTGACGGTTTCCCCGGTGGTCGGTGAGCAGGTCCTCGAAGCAGCGGTCCATCTGCAGCGGTGTCTTCCACAGCTTGGCCATGCGGTTGACGATCCGGGGAAACAGGACCGCAAGCTCCTTGGGCCGCGCGCTTTCATCTATGGATGCGAGCCATGCCCGGCCCGCGGCGTTGATCTCGAGGTCGTCCTTTTCCGGGGAGTGACGAAGCTTGCTGGGATCGATCTGCGCTGCGGAAACGGGGTTGCCGAGTACGGTAGCCATTTTTTCACCTCGCTAATCCCTCCCGACGCAGCCATCCTACTGCGGGGCATTGCCGCCGCACGGTGAACTTTTCCACATGTGGAGTTATCTTTAGGTAAGTAGCCGCTACAATCGGAACGCCCATGCTCGAAGTCGCCCAATCGCTGCTGCCGCAAGGCCCTTTCTGGGGGCCTTTCTTCTTCGGGGCCGGTATTTTCGGATTTCGTTACCTGGCCTTCGCAGGCCTCGCCTTCGCGGCGTGGTACGGGAAACAAAGAGGCGGCAAGCTCCAGGGTTCGATGCCAGGCCTGCCGCAGCTCGCGCGGGAGATCGCCTATTCGGTCGCGGCGGTCCTGATCTTCGGTCTGGTGAACGCAGTGATCTCAGGCTACCGCATCGCGCCGCACACGCAGCTCTACTTCGACATCGCGCAGTACGGCTGGATCTACTTCTGGGCGAGCATCCCGCTCATGATCCTCGTCCACGACGCGTACTTCTACTGGACGCACCGCCTGATGCACACGCGCGCTCTGTTCCGCACCTTCCACGCGGTGCACCACCTCTCGACCAACCCGACGCCCTGGACCGCGTACTCATTCCATCCGCTCGAATCGGTGGTACAGGCGCTCGGCGTGGTGCTCATCATCTTCATCATGCCCTCGCACCCGCTGGCGCTGATCATCTTCCAGACGATCTCCACCGCGATCAACGTCTACGGCCACCTGGGCTACGAGATCTATCCGCGCAGCTGCTCGCGTCACTGGCTGGGGCGCTGGATCAACACCTCGGTAGCGCACAACCTCCACCACAAGACCGCGCGCCACAACTTCGGCTTCTACTTCCTGTTCTGGGACCGCCTGATGGGGACGCTGGAGCCGGATTACGAGGCGCGCTACGTCGAAGCGCGTGGCGCGGCGACGCGCTAGGCCCTGGCGGCCTTTCGCCACAAGGCACGCATCCAGGCCCACAGCGCCATGAGGTTGAACAGCACGGCGCCGATCGCGAACAAGAGCCGCACCAACATTCCCTGCAGCTGAAGCGGGCCGACGGCGGCGTTTGCGCTGGGGCTGCCACTGGTGAAGCGGCGCTCGCCCGGACCGAAGGCGACCCAGTCGAACAAGAGCGCGATCGAGGTGATCATAAGCGCCCCGGTCCATGCCTTGACACCCGTGCGACGCTCCGGCGCAGCGACGGTCGCGCCCGCGAACACTAGGCCCAGCGCTACGATCAAAACCGCGACCGCGTCGACCGGGAGCTTTCCGGCCGGCTTCCAGAATTGGCTCGCAACGATCGCGCCTATCCCGAGCCCGGCCGCGATGAACAGCAGCCCGACCGTGACCTGCCCGCGCCGCGTCGGGCGTTTCGCCGCCATGAGATTCTCCCCGGGTAACAGGATTCCTAAATAAACCGCCCGCTCTTGCGCGTCAATCGATCGCTGCGCGCGAGTGAGTCTTTTTCCGCTACAGTGTCCGCTCCTTTCTGTTCCGAGGAGTAATCCCATGCTTGCCCGTCTGTTACCTGCCCTCGCCCTCGTTCTCTCCGCGCCTGCCGGCGCCCAGCTGCTCACGCACAAGGACCTGACCGTCGCCATCGCGAAGACGATCGTCGAGACTTCGATCGAGGCCTGCAGGGCGCGCGGCTATAACACTTCGGCGGTGGTGGTCGACCGCGCCGGCGACACCCTCGTCGCGATGCGCGGCGACAACGCGAGCCCTCACACGATGGAGAACGCGCGCCGCAAGGCCTATACGGCGCGCACTTTCCGCCAGCCGACCGCCGAGTACGCGAAGAGGTACGCCGACCACAATCCCGTCGTGATGCAACAGGTGACGCTGCCGAACGTGATCGCCATTCCCGGCGGCGTGCCGATCAAGGTCGGCGAGGACGTCATTGGCGGCGTCGGCCTTTCCGGGTCGCCGGGCAAGGACGACGAATGCGTCGCGGTGGGGATGGATAAGGTGAAGGAGCAACTGAAATAGTGGACCTCGGAGTCGACCGGCCGGTACCCGCGGTCGCCATCGACCTGCCCCGCGGGCACCTCGATTCCCCCATCGCGACCATGCCGCTCGCGGCCGACCGTGCCGAGCGCGTGGTCGCCGCGAACGCGCGCTTCTTCCGGGATTGCCGCGCCGCCGGCATCCCCATCGTGCATCGAGGCGATTTCCTCGCGCCGCGCGTATCCTTCGCTTCGAAGTCAATTCACGCAGTTCTGGCGCTGCGCGTCTACCGAAATTGAAGGGAGACCCATGAACAAGAACATAACCGTCGTCCTCCTCCTCGTGCTCGCGGCTGGCTGCAGTAGCACCCCGCGGGATGGAGGCTACCCGCCGCCGATGGATCCAACGCGCAAGGTGAGCCGGCAGGTCTGCACCAGAGTGATCGACACCACCGACGGCGGCAACCTGTTGTGCCGTGA
>Ga0137410_10000842_pt1 | contig 21149 bp, 25 predicted proteins | sample CZODoug1_16funga_FD_108878 | JGI IMG/M metagenome (GOLD analysis project Ga0137410, IMG submission 108878) | Vadose zone soil fungal communities from Angelo Coast Range Reserve, California, USA - CZODoug1_16fungal (Illumina Assembly) | ecosystem: Environmental > Terrestrial > Soil > Vadose zone... | reverse complement strand
TCCCTGATGGGCGCCATGATGGGCATCGGCGTGGCGACGTCGAACAGCATCCTGCTCGTGACGTTCGCCAACGACGAGCGGCGGGCCGGCCACGACGCCCTGAGCGCCGCGCTCTCCGCGGGCTACACGCGGCTCCGGCCCGTGCTGATGACCGCGCTGGCCATGATCATCGGGATGCTGCCGATGGCAGTAGGTCTCGGCGAAGGCGGGGAGCAAAACGCGCCGCTGGGCCGCGCGGTGATCGGCGGGCTCATCTTTGCCACCTTCGCCACGCTATTTTTTGTACCCTGCGTTTTCTCGATGATCCATGGACGCCGGGAGCGGAGGACGGGGCAGCAGGAACCTCTTTCGCCGACGATGGCTTGAAATTTTTCGAACTGGAAGTAAAGACGGAGTTGCGGTAATGATGGAGAGTGGAGTTCAGATGGACCCTGTAGATCAAGTGCAACCGCGCGGAAAGGGCAGCCGGGTCTTCACGATTCTTTTTGTCATCGTGATCGTGCTGGTGGTTCTGGGCGCGGTAACGCTGTTCCAGCGCCGCGCCCAGTATCAGGCGCTCGCCAAGGAAACCGAAACGCTGGCGATCCCCACGGTGGCCGTGTTTCATGCCTCGGTGGAATCCGCGGAAGAGGACCTCGTTCTCCCCGGCGCCATGCAGGCTTATGTCGAATCGCCCATCTATGCGCGCACCAACGGTTATTTGAAAAAGTGGTATCACGACATCGGCAGCCGCGTCCGGCAAGGTGATTTGCTCGCGGACATCGACACTCCGGAAGTGGATCAGCAACTGTCACAAGCGCGCGCCGACCTAAATACCGCACAGGCCAACGCCAATCTTTCCAAAATCACCGCAACGCGTTACCAGGAACTGATCAAGACCGACGGCGTCTCCAAGCAGGAGGTCGATAACGCGGTCGGCGATCTGGAAGCCAAAGTCGCCAACGTAAAATCAGCGGAAGCCAACGTGCGCCGGCTTGAAGAATTGGAGTCCTTCAAGCACATTTACGCGCCTTTCAGTGGCGTGATTACGCGGCGCAATGTGGATACGGGCACGTTGATCAACGCCGGGAACGGCGGCGCAACGCAGCAGCTTTTCTTCCTTGCGCAGACGGATCCCATTCGCGTCTACGTCAGCGTGCCGGAGGCCTATGCGCCGTCGATTCGCGCGGGCCTCGGCGCCTACCTGGAGCTCACGCAGTATCCCGGCCAGAAATTCCAGGGCAAGGTGGTGCGCACGGCGGAGTCGATTGACCCCGGCACGCGTACTCTGCTCACGGAAGTGGATGTGCCAAACCACAATGGCGCGCTGCTCCCCGGCGGCTACTCCCAAGCGCACTTGCAAGTGAAGGTGACTGGTGCACGCCTGGCTGTGCCGGTAAACGCGCTGTTATTTCGCTCGGAAGGACTTCGTGCCGTGGTTGTGGATGCAAATCATAAGACGCATCTTAAATCGCTCAGTGTCGGCCGCGATTACGGCACCACTCTCGAAGTCCTGCAAGGTCTCGACGCCACCGACTGGATTGTGCTTAATCCCGCGGATTCCCTCGACGAGGGACAGGAAGTCCACGTCAAGGAAATCGCGCTGAGCCGCCCGGCGGGCCAGCCCGCTCCTCAGCCGAACCCTGCGCCAGGGGCCAAGAAGCAATAATGAATCGCAACAGGCATTTCCCCGCCCTGATCGGGCTGGCTGTCAGTGCCGTCATCGGTGGTTGCACGGTGGGGCCAAAGTACCAGCGGGCGACAGCGCCCGTGCCCGCAAAATGGGATGTCTCGGAGCCCTGGCGCGAGAGCTCACCAAAAGATGGTGTTCCGAAGGGCGAATGGTGGAGCGTTTTCCACGATGACGAATTAAGCGCACTGGAAAAACAAGCGCTCGATGCGAATCAGACCATTAAAGTTTCCGTAGCGCGGCTGGAGCAAGCGCGCGCGTCCGCGGCGGTTCAGATCGCGACGCAATTCCCCACTCTTTCGATCGCCCCGGGTACCGAGCGCCAACGCCTATCGGGAAACCGGCCCGCCAGCAGCAACTTTCCCGTAAGGTCGCCCGTATCGCAGACCAACAATATTTTGCCGTTTACCGTGGGCTACGAAGTCGATTTATTTGGCCGGCGGCGCCGTAGCATTGAGGCAGCGCAGGCGTCCTATCAGGCGAGCGCGGCCGATCTCGAGAACGTGCGGCTGGTGATCACGGCGGAGCTGGCCGGCGATTATTTCACGCTGCGACAGCTCGATACCGAGCTGGGAATTCTCAATCGCACCGTGGAGACTCTGCAAAAAGGGCTGCAACTGGTGGATTCACGGCATAAGGGCGGCGTGGCCTCCGGGCTGGACGTTGCGGAAGAAGAGACGCTCCTGAATACCACGCGGACGCAGGCCATTCTTCTCCAGCAACAAAGAAAACAGTTCGAAGATGCAATCGCGGTCCTCATCGGAAAACCTGCGCCGGACTTTCATCTTTCGCCGGCGGAATTGAAAGATGTTCCGTTGGCGCTCGACGCTGGTTTGCCTTCGGATTTGCTGGAACGGCGGCCGGACGTCGCGGAAGCCGAGCGGCAGATGGCCGTGGCGAACGCGGAAATCGGAATCGCCCGAGCAGCCTACTATCCTTCGCTGAATCTTTTTGGGAATGGCGGCTGGCAGGCCGCTGATATCGCCAAGCTGATGAACGTGCAAAGCACGTTCTGGGCGGTCGGCGCCAACGTCGCGGAAAGTATTTTCACTGGCGGCGCGCGGAGAGCGCAGGTGCAATTCGCCAAAGCTGGCTACGACGCAAGCGTGGCAGCTTACCGCGATAGCGTCTTGAATGCCTTCCGCGAAGTTCAGGATGACGTAACCGGTTTGACCGTGCTGGACCAGGCGAACCAGTCCCAGCAGCAGGCCGTCGATTCAGCGCGGCGCACGCTGGACATTGCCACCAGCCGCTATACCGGCGGCCTCGTGAACTATCTGGATGTCGTCAACGCGCAGCAGAATCTGCTCAACAATGAACAGCAGCTCGCCGTGATTCACGGACAGCGGCTGGTGACGAACGTGCTACTCATCAAAGCGCTGGGCGGCGGCTGGGATGCGTCGAGTCTTTCCGCGGTTCAAGTGAAGTCAAAGCTGAAGGACGTTGTAGCCCCGTGAGAAATGGCGGATCTTACGAATGAATCTGTGCGACGATCTGTTGCGGGTTCACGGCGATCCTGGCCTCGTTACAAAATATTTTGCGTGGCACCTGGCCGCTCCTCGCTTTCATCTCACCGGAAAAGATTACTCTTATAGCCGTGAGTGTTGCCGGCGATCGCAAGCAATTGCGGAATGCCTGCTAGCTTGTGCCATCTTCTCGAGTGTCCCATTTTCCAGCTAATCCAATTCAGACTAGTGGCCATTGCCAGTCCAGTCGCGTAGTAGGCAGGCGCAGGCAGCTTCACAAAAGGTCTTGCCAGAGGATCCGCTTCGTACCACCAGGAATGTCTTCTTTCTTTGAGCGTCTGGTGCATGTCCGCCAGACTTGCTCCATAGACTGCCGCGCTCAGAATCAGAAACTGCTTTTTGTGGAAGCGCACCAGGGGTGGTGTCTTTCCGTCATTGGTTTTACTTAACCCAATTGGCGCAGGGAATTCGGTTTTGAAGCCGGAATTGTTGACTTCGCGTGCGAACGCGGCCCATCGCGAGGGGAGGCCAGCTGAATAAGTTTGCGCCTTGCTTTCGGATGCGAAAAAAAACGTTGCCGGAATCGCTGTGCCGAAGAGGCTTCGATATTTCATGATTCTCGGTGAAACTGTTCAGGACCCCCTCGTATGGCAAGGCAATCGTCTGCCCATTGCATTTGGAGATGCTTGTGCCCATGACTCCTGCCGGGTGACATTGGAGAAGTTCTCTGTTTCGCTCTAGCTGTGGGCGCTAAGAGGGACCGCCAGGGATGCAGAACCTCGTTTCAACTAGCCAACGGAAGGATCGATCGGAGTGTTTCACTCTGCTCCACGCTGTGGCGCTTTGGAGCAATTCTTGTCAGATGAGAATTTTCTTAGGGGTTGCCAGTGTCGTGCAGCGAAACGACCCGGCCATACTGGGAAGAGCGGCTGAGGCGGTCGAACATTTGGTACGCGGCTGTCGCGATGCGAACAATGGCGTCACCGCCGTCCTTTTCCCGCCGCAAATACGTCGTCATCACGCTGATGGCGAACGGCCGGTTCCCCGTGAAAACGATGCCGGAGTCGTTCCGCACGCCCTCAAGCTCTCCGGGCTTATTGGCGATGCGCAGATCCTCGGGCAATTCCCGCGGGATGTAGCTTTCCTTATGCACGCTGAGCAGCGCAAAAAAGTCGTCGGTCATCTGCTTGTTCAATACTCTCCCGCGGTACAAATTCTCCAGTAGTTGCACCATCTCGCGCGGCGTGGCGATATTCTCGCGGCCTTCCGCGGCGGCCTTCACGTCCATCATCTTCCGGCGAAGACGGGTATGCGTCAGTCCGAGGGAATCGAGAAGCGCGTTGACATTTTCCATGCCGACGCGATCAATGATGATATTGGTGGCAGAGTTGTCGCTCACGGAAATCATCAGCGCGGCAACGTCGCGGATCGTCAGCCGCGTCACTCCGGGGGTTAGCGCCCCGGCAATGCCGCTTCCGCTCACCAGATCGGACGATTGGAGCGTGTAGAGGTCGTCCAGTTTGATTTTGCCCTGCTGCGCCTGGCGATAAAGTTCCGCGAGGATCGCGATCTTGATGGAGCTGGCGGTGGGAAGCACTTCATCGGCGTGGAGAAAATATTTTTGTCCGGTCGTGAGATCAACGATGGCCACGCCGAGGACGCCGTCAAGATTGTGGTCGACCGCGCCGATCGTCGCTTCCAGCTTTTGCCACAGAATTTGCTCTTTCTCCTGGGGAGATTTTTCCGGAGAAACCTGTTGCGCGAAGGAAGGCATTGGGGCTCCTATTACGACAACGAGCAGAGCGAAGAAGATAAGCCGTTTCAGCACGGTGACCTCCGGGTCAGCGGGATTATAAAGCCGAATGGGCGCGCACAAAGAGAAACTCTTGCTCGTAATTTTCAGGGAGAGCGAGCCGGTTGGGCCGAGATGCAGCACGGCCGCGCGTCGGGTCGTGCCTAGCAGGGAACGCAGAGTTCTTGGCTATGGAAGGCGGAAGTCCACCAGGACCATAATAAGGGCAGGCGCACATTCGCCAGCGGAAGGCATATCCGATCGATGGGGAGTTGTTGAAAGAAAGACGGGCGCCACCGCAACTTTGGGAGAGATGACAAATGAGCAAAATTCTAACGGGCATCTTGTTCATGGCCCTGGCAGGAACACTGTCGATCGCTGCGCCGCCCCAAGACCGTGACGATCGGCATGACAACGGGAAGCACAAAGGACAGGACAAACACGAAGGTCGCGACGAAGGCGACCGGCACGACAACGGCAAACATAAGGGCTGGGACAATCCGCACAACCCACATGCCAACTGGGATTCCGACCGCGAACGCTTCCAGCCGGGGCGCGCCTATCCGCACGGCCGCTACGAGCACGTGAGAGAAGTATTCGTCGCTCGCCGCATCGATTACCGGACTCGCCGCGTCGTGCTGTACGACAATTCGAATTGGGTGGTTGCCAATTACGACCTCGATCGCTGCCGCGATTGGGAATGGGACCGCGACCGTGTGTACGTCTACGACGACGATCATCACCCCGGCTGGTACTTGCTCTTCAATGCTCGGCTGGGGCGCTATGTGCACGTGGAATACTTCGGCCTCCACTAGATAAGCCGCGCGGCGGCAAACTCCTCAAATGATCAGGATGTGAGCGCAGGGCAAGCCAAATGGCTTTGCCCTGCTTTTGATTTGTGCTGGAATCAGGAATGATAAACGCGCTGACAAGCACCACCACGACCAGATCAGAGATTATCGAGGAAGAACTGGGTAACGCGCCGCATCAAGACGCGGCGAGCTGGCGGGTCACTGACGCCGTGGCCGCGGCCCGGAAAGGCCAAAACTTCTACGTACTTCCCAGCTTCAATGAGGTCGTTAATTACCGCGAGCGTATTCGCGTAATGCACGTTGTCGTCGCCGGCGCCATGAGCAATGAGCAATTTGCCTTTGAGCTGTGAGGCATATTTCACCGGTGAAGAATCCTGATACCCTTTCTCGTTTTTCTGCGGCAAGCCGAGATAGCGTTCGGTATAGATGGAGTCATAATAGCGCCAGTCCGTAACCGGGCCGCCCGCAAAACCCGCTTTGAAATCATCGCCCGCTTCAAACATGGCGTGCAATGTCATGTGGCCGCCGTAGCTCCACCCCCAGATCCCGATGCGATTCGGATCCACGTACGGAAGCGACTTCAGATATTGCACGCCGTCGCGCTGGTCGGAAAGCTCTTGCGCGCCAAGGCGGAAATGCAGAGGAGTCTCGAATGCATGGCCGCGCCCCGCCGAACCCCGATTATCCAGCGAGAAAATAATGTAGCCCTTTTGGGCCATGAGTTGGTGCCACAGGAAATTGGCGCCTCCCCAGACATTGCGCACAACTTGAGCGTGCGGCCCGCCATAGGTGTAAACCAGCACGGAGTATTTCTTCTGCGGATTGAAATCCGGCGGCTTGATGATGCTGGCGTTCAGCTGCACCCCGTCTCTTGATTTCAGGGTGAGAAATTCCGTGGGCGAAAGGTGGTAGTCCGCAAGCTCCGCGACTTTGTTTTCGCTAATCGCGGCGATGCGCGAACCATCAGCGCGGCACAGATCCTGCCGCTGCGGCGTTGCGGTGTTCGAATAGGTGTCGTAAAAAGCGGCGGCGTTCGGCGAAAAGACAGCGGCGTGCGTGCCCGCGTCCTTGGTGAGCCGTGTGAAGCCCGTTCCGTCAAAGGCGACGCGATAGAGTTGTCGTTCCAGTGGAGACTTTTCCGTGGCGGTGAAATAGATCAAGCCCTTCGCTTCATCGACCGCGCCGATTGCAGAGACTTCCCATTCGCCCTTAGTGAGCTGTGCAAGTTGCTTGCCTTCGAGGTCAAACAAATACAAGTGGCGGTACCCGCTTCGTTCACTTGACCACAGGAAGCGTTTGCCATTTTTGAGGAAATAAAGGTCGTCGCCGAGGTTGATCCAATTGGTATCATTTTCAGAGAGCGCGGTGTGCGTCTTACCTGTGCTGCTGTCCGCAATCAGGAGATCAAGTCTGGTTTGCGCGCGATTGAGGCGCTGGATGGCAAGTTGTTTCGAATCCGGAAGCCAATTCACGCGGGGAATATAAATGTCGGTTTCCGCGCCCGTGTCCATTGCGCGAGGTTCGCCGCCGTTTAGCAAAACCACAAAAACACGCACAATGGGATTTGCACCGCCCGCGGTGGGATAACGCTCCATCTCCGCTTCGCCACTCGGCGAGGAAAAATCAACCAACGGGTATCGCGAAACCTTGCGTTCGTCCATTTCGAGATAGGCGATCGCCGAAGAATCCGGCGACCACCAATACGCGGTCTTGATCTCCAGCTCTTCCGGATACACCCAATCGAGTTCGCCTTTGCGAATCTCCTCCGTCCCGCCTTGAGTGAGCACGCGTTCTTTGCCGTCCGCGAGATTTACGAGCCAGAGGTTGTGATCGCGAACGAAACTGACAAAACGCCCGTCCGGAGAAATCTTGGGATCCGCTAGCGCGACTTTGCCGGAGACCAGCGTGCGCCCTGCCAGAGACTTCACATCCAGCCATGCGAGCGCTGCGGGGCCTTGAAACAGAATGCTCGCTCCATCCGGCGACCACTGGTATTGAGAGCGAGCGCGGCGTCCAAGGCCGGTGGCTTGCGTTGGCCTCGATGTGTCTACCGGCAAAATGGATTCCAGTCTGTCGGCCGCAACGAGAAGCCGCCGCTCGCCTGATGCCGCGTCCATCATCCAAAGCTCTGTCTTGGTGTCCTTACCGGAGCCTTTCGTCTCGAAATAGCTGAGCCCCTCTCCATCTGGAGTCCACGCCAGTCCCGGCGTCAGCCGCCCGCTCAAACTCGGCTGCGAGTAAATGCGCTCCACCGTAAGAGCTTTTCCTCCGGCGACCGCCGCAGATTGCTGGGCAGCAGCCACAGATGGCATCTCCGCGCAGACTAGAATCCCGGCGGCGAGTAAAAGCGATAACGAAAACGGATGCCGCAAGCGCACGAATTCCTCCTCAAAGCGGCCCCTATCTTAGCTTGAGCAACGCCATCGGCCAACTTGGCTGCAGTTACGATGGCCAGGGCAGCCGCCACGCAGAACTGAATTTTGCATCAATGTACAGTATGTGATGCTCGTTCTAGATATTGACATCATCCGTGCGGTGTAGCATCATCAAGACATGAGAACCACTCTTTCGTTGGATGACGATGTTCTCCAGGAAGTCAAGACGTACGCTAAGAGCCGGGATGTCGCCATCGGCAAGGCTGTATCAGATCTGATACGGCGGGGACTGCAAGCGCCTTTGCAAACCCGGGTCGTCAACGGTTTTCACGTTGTCGAGCTTCCGCCCGGCTCGCCGCCTGTAAGCACCGAGGACGTCAAAAAACTTCAGGATGAATTGGAGTGAAAGCCGGTTTCTTGCTGGACGTCAATGTCCTTATCGCCATGGCGTGGCCAACGCACCGCGCGCATGAGAAGGCCCAGGAATGGCTTGCGCGCCACGCGCGCGAGGGGTGGGCAACTTGCCCCCTGACCCAGATTGGCTTCGTCCGCATACTCTCGAATCCCGCTTTCTCTCCAAACGCACTCACTCCGGCTCATGCTCTCGCTCTTCTGCATGCCAACATTGGCCATCCCGCGCACAGATTCTGGGCGGATGAAATCAGCCTCACCCATGCCCTTGAATCACTCAATCACCGATTGGCGGGCCATCAACAAGTGACCGATGCTTATCTATTGGGGCTGGCCATCCACAAGAAAGGCAAGCTGGCGACAATGGACCGGACTGTCTTGGCGTTGCTGCCGGAAAAGAGCCGTGAACGCGACTTCGTCGAGTTGATCTGACCAGGATCGGTTTGTCTTAGGGAAGACGTGGCACGCCGCGAAACGCACGTTGCCGACTTCTTCCGGCTATCCCGGAGGCCAACGGAAATTACGTCCACCCAGAAGATGCAAATGGAGATGAAAGACGGACTGGCCCGCGCCCGTGCCGTTATTTAGGACGGTGCGGTAGCCAGCGAGGAGCTTGCGTTCGCGGGCAAGCTGCGCGGCGACCAATTGCAGCTTGCCAAGCAGGGCTTGATCTTCGGGTGTGGCCTCGTTTAGGGATTCGAAATGCTTCCGCGGGCAAATCAGGATGTGCGTGGGCGCCTGGGGGCTGATGTCCTCGAACGCGAAGATATCGGGATCTTCGTAGATGATCTTCGATGGAATCTTCTTCGCGGCAATCTTGCAAAACAAACAGTCGGCGCTCATCGGATTGCTCCTGCGGGTGTGCCTTCGTCCAATCGGGTCACGAATGGCGTGAAACCCTCGCGGTCGCGGAGTTGCTCGCCAAACTGGCGAGCGGCGTCTTCGCCGGAAATCCTCCCGACGCGCACGCGGTAAAACACGCCGTCGGAGGAATCATATTGCTGAATGAAAATGGGTGAATAGGAAGCACTGAGGCGGTCGTGCAGACGTTCGGCGTTCACGCGATCGCGGAAAGCGCCGACCTGTACGGTGAAGAAACCGGACGTGGGATCGATGCCCGGAGAAAGCACTTCCACGCGAACCAGCACCACGCCGGGGCCAACGGAATCAACCTCTCGCGCCGCGGCAAGGGAGAGATCGATGATGCGATTGTCCACAAACGGGCCACGATCGGTGATGCGCACGACCGTGGACTTGCCGTTGTTCAGGTTGGTGACGCGAACCATGGTTTCGAATGGCAGCGTGCGGTGCGCCGCAGTGAGTTTATACATGTCGTAGACCTCGCCGTTCGAAGCGCGCCGTCCGTGAAAGGGAACGCCATACCAGGACGCATTTCCTTCCTCGACGTAACCGGCCGGAGCGGGAGCGGGTTTGTTGCGTTTCGAACCAGGTGCAGAAGGCGGCGGCGTTTCCGGCACATTGGTCGAGCGTTTGGTGGCCTCTTCCGTTGCCGGCGACGTTTCCGTGGGCTCCGCCGGAGGCGGCTGGCGGCCAATTACGGGCCTGCGAGATCCGCAACCGGGAAGCATCAGGAGAGGCAGGAAGCTAAGAGAATAAATGACGTGAAGGAGGATGCGGCAGCGCAAAGAAGTACCGACAAGAATCACGAGTCTGCCCAAATCATGATTGCGCGTCTTTCGGAGGTTGACCCGAGCGCGCGGCATTCCGCGCTTCGATCCACGCCGCCGCCTCAGTGAGCTTTTCGGAAACTTCGCGCAGAAACTGCGCCGTGCGTTTTTCCGTTTCCGGCGCGACGTCTTCTTTCACGAAACTCTTCACCCGCTTGAGTTCTTCGTCAACGCGCTTGCCAAAGTCTTCGAAGTTCTTGATGCTCTTGAGCCGAGCGAACTCTTCGTCGATGCGCTTGCCAAACTCTTCGAATTTGTCCATGAGTGCCAAATCCCCTCGAAAAATCGCCGTACAGAGAAGAAGCTTGGCGACTTGGGTATTATAGGAACGCCGTTTGTGAGTCGCAAGGAGGAGAATTGGCGCTTCCCTACCGGTGGCAGTGGCGTGTGGAAAGATGGAAAAATACGATGCGCGGATTTTTCGGCGGCGAGCAACAGCCGCGGCCGAAGATTTGTCCTGCGTGCGGGGCCCTGGTGGGCATCAGCGCGACGCGCTGCCACGAATGCGGCGCAAGCCTGCGATTTTCCCTGGCCGCTTTGAGCAAGAAACTATCCGGAATTTTCGGCGAACAAGAGAATCCCGTGACCACGGCGATGCTGGTCGCAAACATTCTGATGTTCGGCGTGAGCTGGGTGGCTCTGGCCAGTGAAGGCGGTGGCGGCGGTTTCCGCATTCTTTGGGGAATGGGCGGCGAGACCGTGTACCGCCTGGGCGCGAGTCATCCTTACCCGATTTTCGCGCAACACCAGTGGTGGAGGCTTGTGACCGCCATGTTTCTGCACGGCGGGTTAATCCACATCGGATTTAACATGATGTCCCTGATGCAGCTTGGCCCCGCTTTGGAAGAGCTCTATGGTTCCGCGCGATATCTGTTCTTGTATGTCGCGACGGGAGCTTTTGGTTTCCTCGTCAGCGCCTGGTTTGGCAACTTCTCGCTGGGCGCGAGCGGGGCGCTCCTTGGCCTTGTTGGAGTCATGCTGGCGATCACTACGAAACGCGGTGGCGCTTATATGCGTGAGTTACGCTCAAGGTTGGTCAGTTCGGTGGTCATCCTTTTTATTCTCGGGTTTTCCGGCGTGGGGATCGATAACTATGCGCACTTCGCCGGCCTGGCCGCCGGATTCGGACTCGGAAAATTGTTTGCCGATCGCCAGCCGATGAATGCGAGCGAACGCCGGACCGCTTATGCTTTGGGATGGCTGGCAGGGTTGGTTGTGGTTGTAAGCTTCGCTCTGATGATCCTGCATTATCGCGACAATCTGCCCTGGCACCGGTAGAAAGAATTTTGCGAGACCACGGTGTTCTTGTTGCGATACTCTAGTTCAACACACGCATGGACCCGCACTCGATTATCATCGTCAGCCTGCACACGCCTAAGGAAAAAGTGTGGGGCGAGCTTCTGGCCATCAACCCGTCCGGGATCACCGTCCGTGGCATCGATCTCAATTCTTTCGACCACTTCATCCGGCAGATCAATGAGCCGGACGGCGAGCGCATGGGCTTCCCGACTGTTTTCTTTCCCATGAACCGTGTCGAGCGCATCTCCCTGGACGAACCTTCCGGTTCCATCCCCTCAATGAACGAGCTTTTCGCGCGAAAAATCGGGCGTTCGCTTTCCGACTATCTCGCGCAATTCGCCTGAACTGCGTTATCCTGAATCACAATGAAAGGCCGCATCTGGACGGTTCCCAATCAGATTACGTTTCTGCGTCTCGGCTTTCTGCCGGTCTTTCTGATTCTCATTGCGTACGACCATTACCGTTGGGCGCTTCTGGTTCTCGTCATCGCCGGTCTTTCCGATGGGATTGATGGTTTGCTCGCGCGCAGTTTGAATCAGCGATCTGCCCTCGGCGCTTATCTCGATCCCATCGCCGACAAACTTCTGCTCTCTTCTTCCTTCGTCATCCTGGCGTTCAAGAAGCAACTCGCCTGGTGGCTCACGATACTTGTTCTTAGCCGAGATGTGCTGATCCTCATTGTCGCCGTGGTGATTTTGCTGGTCTCCGGGTACCGGCCGTTTCCGCCCAGCATCTACGGCAAGCTCACCACCGCGTCCGAGATCATCCTGGTGTTCCTTGTTGTTTTAGGCGCTGCGTATCCTGATTACCGGGTTGGCATGCTTAATCATTTCTTCATTTATGCGGTTACAGTGCTGAGCATCGTGTCCGGGTTTCACTACTCGTTTACCACCACGCGCCACCTCAGTAGTTCCACGCCTGAAGCCAAGTGAAAAGCCGATTGTGCCGTGAAGGCCGCTACTTTTTGGCGGCTTCGTAGGCTTGGTTGAGCCACCACAGGGCGTCACGTAGATCTTCCGTGGACTTGATCTCGAAGGAAAACCAGCGTTTTCCCGGAGTGATGCGCGTCTCCTTGAGGGCACGCTGATTCAAGTCCGCCGACATGGAATCGAATCTGAATATGATGGAGCTGGGAGTGTCGAATCCCCTCGTGACCGGCACAGCGGCAAAGATTTTCTTGCGTCGATAAATGCCCGACATGCCAAACATCGGCCTGGAAGTGACCTGCGGCCAGCCAATCAGTTCTGCTTTTAGCATCGCGGACCATTGTTTCATCTCTTCCGAGATTGGCGGCATCTTCGGCCGCTCGCGCATCGTCCGTGGTTCTCGCTTCGCCGGCCTGTCCCGTTTTGTTTTCCTCGCGTTCATAACCCACGTGCTCAGGTAGGCATGGATCTGGGGCCGCCCGGTGGAAGAAGGAGTTTCGGCTCGGTGAGGGACTGGACTTGTTCGAGAGTGGCGTCCGGAGCGAGTTCGCGGAGAACGAGGCCCTCGGGGGTGACATCGATGAGGGCGAGTTCGGTGACGATATGGTCGACGACTTCAACGCCGGTGAGCGGGAGTGTACACTTTCTTAAAATTTTCGGTTTATTGTCACGCGTCGCGTGCTCCATGGCAATAAAGACGCGCTTGGCACCGGCAACAAGGTCCATCGCGCCACCCATGCCTTTCAGCATTTTGCCGGGAATGGCCCAGTTGGCGAGCGTTCCTTTTTCGTCGACTTGCAGCGCTCCTAGAACGGTGAGGTCAACGTGGCCGCCGCGAATCATGGCGAAAGAATCAGCGGAAGAAAAATAAGCGGTGCCCGGAAGCTCAGTGATGGTCTCCTTGCCGGCGTTGATGAGATCCGGGTCGACTTCGGACTCCAGCGGATAGGGCCCGACGCCGAGCATGCCGTTTTCAGATTGCAGAATCACGTCCATGCCTTTGGGGACGTAATTGGCGACGAGCGTGGGCATGCCGATGCCGAGATTGACGTAGTAGCCGTCGCGCAGTTCGAGCGCGATTCGGCGGGCGATACGTTCGCGCTTTTGATCGTCTGTTAGCGGCATTGAGAGAGTTCTCAGTTGTAAGTTTCCAGCAAGTGACAAATTCAATTCAAAAACAAATTACCGGTCTAAAGACCGGCCACTACAACTTCCGCAGCGTCCGTCGCTCGATGCGCTTCTCGTATTTCGGGCCCTGGAAAATGGCATCGACGAAAATGCCGGGCGTATGCACTTGATTGGGGTCGAGCTGGCCGAGTTCGACAAGTTCTTCGACTTCGGCAATGATGTAGTCGGCGGCCGTAGCCATCATGGGATTGAAGTTGCGTGCCGTTTTGCGGTAAATGAGATTGCCCCAGCGATCACCCTTCCACGCCTTGATAAATGCAAAGTCGCCGCGGAGGCCGCGCTCCATGACGTACATGCGGCCGTCGAATTCACGCGTTTCTTTTCCCTCAGCGACCATGGTGCCGTAGCCCGTGGGCGTGTAGAACGCGGGAATGCCGGCGCCACCGGCGCGGATGCGTTCGCTCAGCGTGCCCTGTGGATTTAGTTCGACTTGCAATTCCCCGCTAAGGACAAGCTGCTCGAAAAGTTTGTTTTCGCCGACGTAAGTGGAGATCATCTTTTTGACCTGGCGCTGCTGGAGCAGCACGCCAATGCCGAAGTCGTCGACGCCTGCATTGTTGCTGACGATGGTGAGGTCTTTCACGCCTTTGCGGCGGACAGCGGCGATGAGATTCTCCGGGATGCCGCACAGGCCGAAGCCGCCCATAAGAATGGTGGCGCCGTCGCGGATTTTCTCGATGGCGGCGTCGGCGGACGCGATGCGTTTGTCCATGCGGTGCTCCAAAGTGCAAGGGGAGTTTACTTCATCGGGCATAGGAGTCGGAAGGCGGTCGTCGCGCCGATACAGACGAGAGAACGCACGGCAGCACGCGTGCAAGTGGCCAGGACAACTACTTTTTCGGCAGAGGTTCCCACAGCTCGATGCGGTTGCCGTCCGGGTCCATGATCCAGCCGAATTTTCCGTAGTCGTATTCCTCGACCTTCGGGTCGACCCAGACGCCTTCATCACGCAGCGCCTTCAGCGTCGCCCGGAGATCATCCACGACGTAATTCACCATCGAGGCCGCTTTACTCTCGCCAAAGTACGCCGTCGTGGAAGGAAAAATACACCATGCCGTGAAGTTATCTTTGGAAGGACTGTCTGGCTGAGTCCACGGGAACATGGTCCCGGTGTCGCCCTCGCTGACAATGCCCAGATGCCTGGCATACCAGGCGCGCAGCGCTTCTGGATTTTGAGATTTGAAGAAAATTCCGCCAATCCCACGGACTCGTTTCATGCCGCGTATGCTACGCGACCCTTTCCATCCAATCAACGTGTAAGAAAGCGGAGCGTCGACCGTCGATGAAACACCGGGCACTAGAGAGAACGCAGGAGTTTGTAGAGCTCATTGGCGGCGTCGAAGTCGGCTTCGAGTTCGCGGGAAGCGAGTTTTTCGCGAAGATCGTCGAGGCGCCGCGCGAAGAGATCGAGAGCCGCGGCGAGAACTTCCTGATTGGTCAGCACAATGTCGCGCCAGGTGGAATAAGGGCTGCCGGCAAGACGAAGCGAATCGCGGAGACCGGGGCCTGCGAGCGTAATCGGCAGTCCGTTTTCATCGAGACGGTCGTAGAGAAATCCGGCCAGCGCCACCGCCGCAAGCTGAGGGAGATGCGAGGCCAGGCCAACAGCATAATCATGCTGCGGCGCGCCGAGCCACAGCGGGCGTGCGCCGATTTTCTCCAGGATTTTCACGAAGGCGAAAACGCGGGGATCGTGAGAGCCGCCGGGTTCATCAGCAGGCATAGAAGTACGGGGCTGAACACCCGCCACCACGGCTTCGGAAGACTTGGCGATCAGGGCGTAGGTGTGTTCGCGGAAGAGATCGGCGTCGGCGTGCGCGATTCCCGGGAGTTCCCTGCCGGCCATCGGATGACCACCGAGGAAGAGCGGACCTTTTTCATCGGGGAAAAGTTCGTCGGCGGCTTGGGCAATGCGGACTTTGGTGCTGCAGGCATCGGTGACGAGCGCGTGGGGCGGAGCGTGGCGCGCGATTTCCGGAAGAAGATCAACGGTCGCGGCGATGGGAAGCGCGATATAGATCAAATCGGCGCTTTGCAGCGCCGGCGCCAGTTCGCCGCAGAAAGATTCATCGAGCGCGCCGCGAGTTTGCGCTTCGTGAACGACATCAGGGCGATCCCAGCCGGAGATGTGCATTCCAGTCGTGTACTTGCGCAGCGCAAGCGCGAACGATCCGCCAATCAGGCCGGTGCCGAGAATAGTGACGCGCGAGATGAGGTGCCCGGCCGGCATGGTCAGGCGATGCGGCGCCCAATCGCCGGAGCGATGATCCGCAACTCGGCCATCAACTGCATGAACGTCGCAGGTTCCAGCGACTGCGCGCCGTCGGAAAGCGCGTGGTCCGGATCGTTGTGCACTTCGATGAGCAGGCCATCAGCGCCAGCGGCGACGGCCGCGCGAGCCATGGGGGGCACTTTGTCGCGGCGGCCAGTGCCGTGCGAAGGGTCGGCAAGCATGGGCAAATGCGAAAGTTTCTTGATGACCGGAATCGCGGCGATGTCGAAAGTGTTGCGCGTGTACGTTTCAAACGTGCGAATGCCACGCTCGCAAAGAACAACGTTGTAATTACCGCCCGCGAGGATGTATTCAGCGCTCATCAGGAGTTCTTCCATGGTGGCGGACATCCCGCGTTTCAAGAGAACGGGCTTGCGGATTTCGCCCAGCGCGCGGAGGAGATAGTAGTTCTGCATGTTGCGCGCGCCGACCTGGAAGATATCCACGTAAGCCATCATCATCTGAATTTGCGACGCGTCCATCACTTCGCTGATGGTGAAGAGGCCGAATTTGTCCGCGGCCTCGCGCATGAGCTTGAGGCCCGGTTCACCCATTCCCTGGAAGGCATAAGGAGAAGTACGCGGCTTGAAAGCCCCGCCGCGAAGGATTTTCGCGCCGGCTTTGGCGACGCTCTCGGCGATGGAAAAAATCTGTTCGCGCGATTCGACTGAGCAAGGTCCGGCGGCAACGACGACTTCCGGGCCGCCCATTTTCACGCCGCGGCCGAGATCGACGATGGTGCCTTCTGGCCTGAACTGGCGGCTGGCGAGTTTGAACGGCTGAGTGATGCGCATGACTTCTCGCACTCCGTCCAGCAATTCGAAGTCGCGGTGATCGAAATCGCGGTGAACGCCGACCGCGCCGAGCACCGTATGCGATTCGCCAGTGGAGCGGTGAACGTTGAAGCCGCTGGCGACCAGCCGGTCGATGACATGCTGGATTTGGGCGTCCGTGGCCCCTTCTTGCATCACGATGACCATAAGCGCTCTCTGTTCTCCTCGACTTTTCCCTTGATAACCGGAAAATGACCGGCTTTATTTCTTGCCCTTCTTCGCGCCGTCGCCGGAGTGCATGGCGTCGCGTTCGGCGGCGCGGGCCTCGTCAATGATGCGCTCAAACAAGCGGCGGATCGCGGCGTCGGTCAATGGACCGGGATTATTGCGTTCCGCGTTTTCCAGCACTTCGTTTTCGCGATCCGGCTGATACAGCGGAATTTTCGCCTCTTGCTTGAGCTTCCCGATTTCGAGCGCGCACTGCGAGCGTTCGTTCAAGAGCTGCACCAGCTTCTTGTCAATTTCGTCGATGCGCCGTCGCCAATCACTCAGGTTCATGGCGCGACCTCGCGCCGCGAAAGTCCGTGGCGAGCAGCTTCCTTGAATAAGCGAACGCGTTCCGCAAGCGCCGCGGCAGCTGCATCAACCGACTTCGCCTTTTCGATCTCAGAAACGAGCGCGGAGCCCACAACCGCCGCGTCGGCGAGGCCCCCGAGAACGGAAACATGACCAGGCAACGAAATGCCGAAGCCCACGGCGATGGGAAGTTGCGTGACGCTGCGGGCCCGCCGGAGGAGGGCGGGAAGATCGTCGGGCAAGGCATCCTTCGCACCAGTCACGCCGGTTCGGGAAATCAAGTAGAGAAAACCGGAGGAGCAGGCGGCAATTTTCGCCAGGCGCTCGTCCGTGGAAGTCGGCGCACCGAGGAAAATCGTATCGAGATGGTGAGCGGCAAGAATGCGGCGATAGTCTTCGGATTCTTCGGGCGTGAGGTCGGTGGCGAGGACGCCGTCAGCGCCTGCATTCGAAGCGGCGGAAGCAAATTTTTCGAGTCCCATCTGCAAAATGGGATTGTAGTAGCTGAAGAGAACAAGCGGAACTTGCGAAGACTCGCGAATCCGGCGAACGAGATCAAGTACACCGGCAAGAGTAGTGCCTGCTTTCAGGGAGCGCTCCGAAGCGCGCTGAATCGTCGGCCCATCGGCGAGCGGATCGCTGAAGGGCACGCCCAGTTCGATCACGTCCGTACCGGCGTCTCCAAGTGCCAGGACAAATTTCAGCGTGGCGTCAAGCGACGGATCGCCGGCGGTGATGTAGGCGACGATACCGAGTTCGCCGGATGCGCGCAATTCGGCGAATCGTTTGGAGATGCGGGTCGAATTGGGCGATACCGGGGACATTGGATTTTGGGAAAGCTTAAAGATTAGAGCAGGCGGGAGTAAGTGTCCATGTCCTTGTCGCCGCGGCCGGAAAGATTGAGGATGACGAGGTCCTCTTTGCTCATTTTGGGGACGCGCTCGGCAAGACCGGCGATGGCGTGAGCGGATTCCAGCGCGGGGATAATGCCTTCGGTGCGCGAGAGGAGGTGTGCGGCATCGAGCGCGGCTTGATCGGAGACGGCGGAATATTCGGCGCGGCGCTGGTCGGCGAGCCAGGCGTGCTCGGGCCCGATGGCGGGATAGTCGAGGCCAGCGGAAATCGAATGCGTAGTCGCGATCTGGCCGTCTTCATTTTGCAAGACGTAAGTGTAAGTCCCTTGAAGAACGCCCGGGCGCGCACCGGAAAAGCCCTGATGCGCGGCGAGCCGAGCCGCGTGTTCGCCGAGTTCGCCGCCGCGGCCGCCTGCTTCAATGCCGATCATTTTCACGTCGGCGTCGCCCAAAAATTGATGGAACAAGCCAATCGAATTCGAGCCGCCGCCAACGCAGGCGAAAAGATGCGTCGGCAACCGCTTTTCCGCTGCAAGGATTTGCTCGCGCGCTTCCCGGCCAATCACCGCCTGAAAATCGCGGACCATCGTGGGATAGGGATGCGCGCCGAGAACGGAACCGAGAAGATAGTGTGTGCTTCGTACGTTGGTAACCCAATCGCGCATCGCTTCGTTGATGGCATCTTTCAACGTACGGCTGCCGGACTCCACGCCGACGACTTGCGTACCAAGCATGCGCATGCGCGCAACATTAAGCGCTTGCCGCGCCATGTCTTCCGTACCCATGTAGACGACGCATTCGAGGCCCAGATGCGCGGCGACCGTGGCCGAAGCGACTCCATGCTGCCCTGCGCCGGTTTCCGCGATGATGCGCGGCTTGCCCATTTTCACTGCGAGCAGTCCCTGGCCGATGGCGTTGTTGATTTTGTGCGCGCCGGTATGTAGCAGATCTTCGCGTTTGAGATAAATGCGCGGTCCACCGAGCCTTTCGGTCAGCCGCGCAGCAAATTGCAGCGGTGTCGGGCGTCCCGCAAAATTCTTGAGCAAATCACTGAATCGCGATTGAAACGCGGCATCCGACTTCGCGGCTTCATAAGCGCGCTCGAGTTCGAAGAGCGGCACCATCAGCGTTTCGGGAACGTACCGGCCGCCGTAGGGGCCGAAGCGTCCCGGCGCTGTCGTTGGTGATTGTAGAATCGAGCTCATCTTTTATTTTCTATTCTCTGTTGCCATGTTTTATTTCCGCTCGCCCCGGCGCACTTCCTGAATGAATTCCCGGAGCCGCCCGTGATCTTTCTTCCCAGGCTTTGATTCCACGCCGCTGGCGACGTCAATTCCGTAGGGACGCACGATGCGCACTGCGGCGGCTACGTTTTCGACCTTCAGGCCGCCAGCTAAAATGATACGGTGCCTGGTTGCGGCTCGCCGCGCGGCATCCCAATCTGTGGTGCGGCCGGTACCACCATATTGGCCTGTGAGCGCCGCGTCAAACAGAAAGGCAAAGGCGCCGGGATAATCGTCCAGAGTCTTCAAGTCAAAATCCGTATCGACGCGAAAGGCTTTCACGACAGGGACGCTGCCGGCCAGCTCGGCAACGGTTTCCGCGGTCTCGTCGCCATGAAGCTGGGCGGCATCGAGCTTCAGCGACTTGCACAGTGCGGCGACGTCCGCTGGCGGCGCGTTGACGAAAATGCCCACGGCATCCACTTTTTTCGGAAGCTGCCGGCGAATCTTTTCCGCTTCGGCCTCGGAGATGTGACGCGGGCTGATAGCATAGAAATTGAAACCGAGGAGATTAGCGCCGGCGTCTACGGCGGCGAGGGCGTCGGCTGCGTTGGTGATCCCGCAGATTTTGACGCGGACCATGGCCACCTACGTACCGCTCGCCGGTGGCGCAAGGAGAGCGGCGAGGGCAGCGCCGGGGTCGGGCGAGAGCATAAGGCGAGTGCCGACGAGGAAGGCGTCGAATCCGGCAGAGTGGAGTTTCAGCAATTCGCCCTGTGTCCGAATACCGGATTCGCTGACTGCGATGCATTCGTCGGGGATACGTCCGGCTAATGCGAACGAAGTCTCCACGTTGACGGTCATCGTCTTCAGATCGCGATTGTTGACGCCGATAATTTGCGCGCCGGCCGCGAGGGCGCGGTCCAATTCTTCGGCGGCATGAACTTCGACGAGCGGTTCCATGCCCAGTTCACGGCCCAATAGGATGAGGTCTCGAAGAAGCGCATCTTCCAGCGCAACTACCATCAGGAGAAAACTGTCGGCGTCATTAGCGCGGGATTCCCAAACTTGCCACGGGTCAAAGATAAAATCTTTGCGAAGAACAGGGATTTGAATGGACTTGCGGGCATCGCGGAGATTTTTTAGCGAGCCACGGAAAAATTCTCCTTCGGTGAGGACGGAGAGAGCGCATGCTCCCGCGGCTTCCAGGGACTGTCCCAGCGCCACTGGTTCAAATGGTTCGCGAATCACGCCGCGTGAAGGCGAAGCCGGCTTCAACTCCGCGAGAACGTTCAGGCCGTCGCGGCACAGCGCCGCGGAAAAATCGCGCAGCGGCGTCGCCGCTTTGACGCCATACTTTAGCGCGGTTTCCGGCAACACGCGCTTGCGGTGGTCGACTTCGGCGCGCCGCGCTTCGAGAATGCGGTCCAGCACGGTTCCGGTGTTGGCGTGAGCAGACATTGCGGTAACTTTGTATGCTAGGGGTGCGCGGCTAGAGAGTCAAATAGCGGTGCAATTGGCATTCGAACGAAACGGGAGAAGGAATGGGTTACAGCAAGGAATACGGAGCGCTTTTGGAAGCGATCATGAAGGAGGCGGATGCGATCGCGATGCGGTATTTTCGCGCGGACGAATTGCGCGTCGAAAGGAAGGGCGACGGGTCGGCGGTGACGCAAGCGGATCACGCCGTGGAGGAAATGGCGCGGACGAAAGTCGCGGCGAGCGGATTGCCGCTGGACGTTCTGGGAGAAGAGATGGGCGGCGGCGACGCAAAGTCTGCGAGCGCTTCGGGACGTGCGCGCATGATTATCGATCCGATCGACGG
>Ga0137410_10000840_pt1 | contig 21180 bp, 24 predicted proteins | sample CZODoug1_16funga_FD_108878 | JGI IMG/M metagenome (GOLD analysis project Ga0137410, IMG submission 108878) | Vadose zone soil fungal communities from Angelo Coast Range Reserve, California, USA - CZODoug1_16fungal (Illumina Assembly) | ecosystem: Environmental > Terrestrial > Soil > Vadose zone... | reverse complement strand
GGTAACGTTACCAAGAAGGCGATGGAAGACGCCGTGCGCCTTTCGAAAGAAAAATACTGCTCCGTGTCCGCGATGTTGGAGAAGACAGCTACCATTACTTTCAAGATCGAATATGAGTAAAATCCCGTGCCGTTAGTGGGCTCGAGGGCATCCAAACACCATGGAAGAAAGCCCCATGCAAGAAGCTAGCTCTGGCCAACCGAAAGTCGTAATCTTCACCCAACCTGGCTGACCGCCCTGCCACGTTGTCACGGCATTCCTCTCGGAGAGAGGGATCGTGTTCGAAGAGCGCGATGTGTCCCAGGACGCCGCCGCGGTCCGCGACCTGACCCAAAAATACAAAAGCCGCTCCACGCCAACTCTCGTGATTGGCCCGCCAACCAGCGAAGAGGTTATGATCGGTTTCGATCCGGATCGTCTGAATCAACTGCTGAGACTGTAGTGCAGCGTGCTTCGCCCATAGCCCGGAAATTCTAGCTAACTTCAGGAGCGACCTTGTGAACAAGAACAGCATACTCATCGCATTGTCGGAATCCCCGAACACGAAATTCGGCAAGGAAGATTTTGTCAGCCAGTCTTTCACACAGAAGGTTTTCTCCGCGATTTGGGCGGTCGAGTCCGAAGTTAACAACGGTGGTTTTTCACAGTACTTTTCGAATTCCAGCGCCGAAACTGCGCCCTTCGTCGAAACTGCACTTGAATCTATCGGAGCCCCAAAGACTGCCGATATCTGCAAGCGGGCCATCGCATGCGCTTTTGCTGGGGGCCTGCCCGAGAGAGGGGATGATATCTCTTCTGCTGCCGCGGATTTCTCGGACGAGCTTCTTGAGGCCCTAGAGCCTCTGGACCAAGAGTTCTTTTCGTATCCCCATGACCTTACCGACCTTTTGTTTGCCTATGTCTCGCAACATCCGGAGGAGTTTGGACCGTTGCCGAAACCGGATGCCGCATAGATCGCGATAACACTGAATTGCACAACGCCCGTTTCTTCCCGTCCCTGCAGTTCACCACACCCCGTGCCCGCTCAACGCCACCCAATCCGCGGATTCGTCTACATCGCCCTGGCCACCCTGCAATGGGGAATCGCCGCGAGCCTCGGCCGCGCCGTCTTCACCGGTAGACTCCGCATCGGCGGAGAAGTAGTAGGCGCGATCAACCCGCTCCTAATCGCGCAAGGCAGAGTTACATTCTCCTGCCTGGCGCTCCTAACCATCCTGATCGCACGCCGCGGAGTCCGCGCGCTACTCCTCCCAAAGCGCGACCTCCTGACCATGCTCCTCATCGGCACGTTCGGCATGGCAGCCTCGAACTACTTCTATTACTTGGCCATCGAGCGCACGAACGTAGCCACAGCCATCATCGTGCAATACACAGCACCGGTGTGGGTGCTACTTTACATGGTGGGTCGCGGCCTGCAGAAGCCGACCCTTCAGCGAATCGGCGCAGTGGGACTAGGCATCGTGGGAATTGCTCTTGCCATTGATCTAGTCCACGGCAACGCGCTTCGCCTCGACGCGATAGGCGTGGGTGCTGCCCTGTTAGCAGCATTCTCATTCAGCTACTACAACATCGCTGTGCACGATGTCCTAACCCGCCACGACCGCTGGAAGGTCCTGCTCTGGGCAGTGCTGATTGCCTCAGTATTCTGGCTGGTCGTGAATCCACCCTGGAAAATCGTAGCCGCCGGTTACTCGCGCCCGCAGTTCCTATTCCTTGCCCTCTTCTCGCTAATCTCCATGCTGGGCCCATTCTCCTGCTACTTCTCAGGCCTGCAACATTTGGAACCAACACGCGCGGTGGTCACGAGCTGCCTGGAACCCGTGTTCTCCATCGTGATCGCTGCGATCTTCTTAAGCGAGCGCGTGAATATCACACAGATCGTCGGAATTATTCTGGTGCTCGGCGCGATTATCCTAGCCCAACTACCCGACCGCGCCGACCCAGCAGCGATGCTGGTGGAACCAATCGAGTAGCAGGTTTGAGCTCCACCCAAACCCGAGAATTTGTCGTCCCGATCAACGGAGAAGCTTGCCCTGAGCTTGCCGAAAGCCCGTCCTGAGTTTGTCGAAGGGGGATCTGCAGTTCGGCTTTTGGGTGGAGCAGCGCTTCAGCGCTGCAATAGGAGCACGGTGAGAGACGCCTTTAGGCACTGAGGTAAGGTTGAGTCACGCATTATCAGTCCCTCGCGCCGAGCGATGGCCGCCCGAACACTTTCCGCAACCTCTGATACCGCTTCGCCGCGCGAACATCATTCTCAATTTGTTCCCGCAGCGCCTCCGGGGAAGAAAACTTAATCTCAGCACGCAGCCGCCGGAGAAAAAATACTTCCACTTCCGTGTCCTCACTTAAATCGACCGGATGAAAATCCAGCAAATGGGTCTCGATCGCAAACGACTCCGCCCCGAAAGTCGGCCGGTTTCCAATATTGGTCACCGAATCAAACATCTCATCCCCTACCCGAGTCCGCGAGACATAAACCCCATTCTGCGGGACCAACTCGGAATAAGGCGCCAGATTGATGGTCGGAACAGTATATTTCGACCCATATCCGCGTCCATGAACAGGCGAAGAAAGCACACTGAACACGCGCCCCAGCAAGTGTCGTGCGAGATGTACCTGACCGTCATGCAACAACTTGCGGATAGCGCTGCTCGAAACCTCCATCCCGCGCAGCCGCATCTCCGGATACGAAAACACCTCAAACCTGAACTCGCGCCCAAATTCGGCGAGCGTATGGATGTCCCCTGCCCCTTTGTTGCCAAATCGGAAATTGAAGCCTTCATGAATTTCGCGTGTGTGCAGGGCATCGCATAGGATCTTTTGCGCGAACTCGCGAGCCGTAGTAAGGCGCATGGCTTCGTCGAACGGAAGCAGGACCACCGCATCAAGGCCGGCCTCGGCAAACAAGCGCAGTTTTTCGGGCTCCGGCGTCAAAAGCTTAAACGACGACCCCGGTCGCAAATAGCGCGCCGGATGCGGATTGAACGTTACCGCCACGGAGAGGCATCCTTGCGCCTTCGCCCGCCCCACCATCTGCTTCACCATGTGCCGGTGTGCGCGATGAATCCCGTCAAAGTTCCCCACGCTGACGATGGCAGGCTCAAACCCAGGCGGAATCTCGCTGAGCTGACGAAAGACTTGCATCTAGATTTCAAACTCCAGCTTCAACCCGTCGTATGCGAGTTGCACGCCGGCGGGGAGGCCCCGGTTGGTCTCCTCGTGTGGCAAATCATGACAGATATGCGTGAAGAAAGTGCGTCGCGCCCCCAAATGCTCCGCAATGCGCAAGGAGTTTGCAATATTGGAATGCGTAGGATGGGGTTTGTGCCGGAGCGCGTCAAGAAACAGCACGTCCAAGCCATGCAGCTTCTCCATAGAACGCTCAGAAATCTCGGAAAAGTCCGTCAGATACGCAGCCGAGCCAAAGCGGAAGCCCCAGACCTCGGCATCCCCATGCAGCACCGAAATAGGCTCAAAGCGCGCCCCAAACAACTCAAGCGTCCCCTCCAGGCGTTTGAGTTCCACTTGCGGAAGGTTGCCGAACTTATAGACCCCGTCAAAGGCGTACTGAAACATGGAGCGAATAATGGCTGAATGCTCCGGCGCAGCGTAGAGAGGGATCTTGTTAGGCTGCAGAAAGCTCAGCGGCCGCAGGTCGTCCAGTCCCAGCACGTGGTCCGCATGTGCATGCGTATAGAGCACAGCATCAATCTTGCGGACCTTTTCGCGTAACGCCTGCTCGCGGAAGTCCGGAGTAGTGTCAATCAGTACAGTGTTCCCGCCGAAATCGATGAGAACAGATGGTCGCGATCGCCGATCCCGCGGGTCCGTCGACCGGCACACCGCACACTCACACCCCAGAGTCGGCACACCCATCGACGTGCCGCTACCGAGAACAGTGAGAGTGGCATTCATTCCAGCCGGCTAGCGAATCAGCGGACCCGATCCAACCGTGCCTGATCCAACAGAACTCGGTCCGCCGGGGCCTGCCGCTCCAGGACGCGGCCCACGCGCCAGCGCATTCGTGACCTCGAGATACGCCATGCGCAGCTCGTAGAGCGCGTTTTGCAGGAAGTTCTGTTCGGCGGAAGTCAGGTTGCCCTTGGTCTTGTCCGCCAGCAGCCCAACCGTATCGATCGTCTGCCGGGCGCTAATAATGTCGAGACGCGGCTGCCCATTCGGCTCGTGCGCCAAACCGAGCTGCATCAGCGCAGTCATATACAGCGATCCGAGAAAACGTTCAAACGTTACTTCCAAATCCGCACCCGGCCCCATCTCCTTGCTGATTGCCTCATCCATGGACCGATTGGTTTCCTGGTAGGCATTAGCCTGGGCAGACTGCTGTTCAGCGGAAGGTGGCGGAGGTGCATCCGCCGGCGGTTGCGCAGTCTCGGCGGAAGGATTCTCAACTCCGCGAATCGCGGTCGGTTGGGGATCGTCGGTGATCAATCTCATGCTGGCTTCGTTAGCGCTATCAGCTTCAGGACGCAACTCGCCATCCGTGGAAAACAGCCGCCGGTCCGATACTGTAAAACTCTCTTCTTCTCTTCTCTTTGCCATGGGGGACTCTCTGGATTGCTCTCCAATCCCGTTCTCTAATGTTGCAGAAGTTCTCGAAATGGAAGCTCGTGTCGCTCCACTGCCGCTCCGTGAATGGTCAACGTCTTACCGAACGCTTCGCGCCGTAAATAGCCCAACCCGATCCACCGGTTTTTTTCTGGCCCGGAAAAATTGGCCGTACTCGTAATCTCGCCCACTTCCTTGCCGTCAGCCTCAATCTTATCGCCCGACACGCAAGGCGCCGTCAGCTCAAAGCCCGAAAACACTCGATGCACCTGCCCCCGCGAGCGAATGCGCTCTATAATTTCCTGGCCTACATAGCATCCCTTGGCGAAGTGCAACGCCCGCTCCTGCCCAGTCTCCTGCGGCAAATCGCGCTCGCGGATGTCCTCGCCAAACACCGGAATTCCCGCAGCCATCCGATAAAACCGTTGTGCCGCCGCGCCCACCGGCGCAGCCCCAGCCCGCTCTAACGCTTCGATCGCCACGGGAACCCGTTCCGGAGCGAACCAAATCTCGTACGCCTCGCCCTTCCAGGCCTCCGTACGGACCAGCGTGATCTCCGAACCCTGCCAAGTCAAACCGCTGAATTGCAGTGGCTCAAGCTCCGGTACCGCAATGCCTGCGGCCTCCAAGACCGCCCTGGCCTTCGGTCCCTGAACACCGATAGCAGCCAACTGATTGGTACCGTCCTCAATCACCACATCGTCCATGACGATGTAATGATCAAACACGCCAATCAACCTGGCACCGTGTGCCCGATCCACGTCCAGCACGATACGATCGCCCCGATTGAAGGCATACAAATCGCCCTGAATCCGCCCCTGAGCATTCAGCAGAAACGCATACAGCCCATGATCCGCGGCCAGATCCCGAACGTTGTTCGTCACCATTCCGTTCAGCCAGCGCGTCCGGTCTTCGCCGCTGACAAACACCTTCCCGCGAGTGTCGAGGGTGTAAACACCACAACCATCGACGAGCCCTCGGAATTCGGTAAAAGCGCTCGGATCGACCGCATCCGCCAACCCGACCCGCACCTCGGTCGTTTCGCTCTCTGAAGTGCCGCTGTGAAGATGAGCAAACATCGGTACACTCGATTATAGCCGAGACGCCGAATGCTCGAATCCACCCACGCCCCATACTCCGCACGCCTAAAAAGAGTGTTCCGGAGAGCCAAGAAACGCCTTTCCCGTGCACTATTGTTAGCCCTCGCGGCTCTATCCGCCCTATCTTCTCCCGCCCAGACATCGCCGCCACAAACTGCACCCCCTCCAGCCCCCGAACACAAAATCTCCCCCGAACAAGCCGACGAACTCTTCCGCTCCGTCGACGAAATCCTCAAATTCGCCAGCACCGAAACCGCCCTCCCCGAGCGCGAAAAGGTAAAGCGTAAGCTCGTCAGCCGCGACGAAGTTGTCGCCTATCTCCAAAAGCACATGGACGAGGACGAAGATTCGCAACGCTTTCGCCGCAGCGAGGTCGTCCTCAAGAAATTCGGCCTAATCCCGCGCGACTTCGACCTCCGCCCGTTCCTGATCGGCCTCCTCCGCGAACAAATCGCTGGCTACTACGACCCGGCCACGAAAACCGTAAACATGCTCGACTGGCTCGATGCCGAGCAGCAAAAGCCCGTCCTCGCCCACGAACTAACGCACGCTTTGCAAGATCAAAGCTTCGACCTCCAAAAGTGGATGAAGGGCACCGAAAAGGATCTGATCACCGTCGAGAGCCCAACCTCCGACGACTTCGACCGCGACGAAGCTGCCGAAGCCCGCCAGGCCATGGTCGAAGGCCAGGCCACCGTGACGCTCATCGACTACGAGCTCGAACCCGCCGGGATGTCCATGGCTGGCTCGCCCCAAATCGTCGAAGCCATGCGCGAAACCATGCTGGCGGGCACTCCGGATTCCGTGCAATACCAAAAGGCGCCGCTCTTCCTCAAGGAAGCCTTGACGTTCCCGTACCGCTACGGCCTTGGCTTCACCGGCGACGTGATTGCCAAGCGCGGCAAGGCCGGCCTCAACGATCTCTTCAAGAATCCTCCCACCACAACTCGCCAAATCATGGAGCCGGACACCTTCCTCTCGGGCGAAAAACTCCCCGCCATGCCCGTCCCAGACTTCAAGCGTTTGTTTAAGGATTACGACACAGTCGACGTAGGAGGATTCGGCGAATTCGATACCGCCATGTTAGTCGGTCAGCTAGCCACACCGGTAATCGCGCAGAAAATCTACCCCCACTGGCGCGGAGGCTACTACTACGCCGTCCGCCCGAAAGCCAAGGCCACGGCCCCCCTCGGCCTGCTCTACGTCTCGCGCTGGTCCAGCCCGGAAAAGGCTACGGAGTTTGCGGCGATCTACGCTAAAGGGTTGGCGAAGCGATATCAGCGGGCTGTTGAGGTGCCACATGCTGTTAAAGTCCCACATGAAGGGGCCGCCCTAGTCTCGACCGGTGAGATTCTGTCTGGCGGGCACTCTTGGACCACCGAGGAGGGCCCTGTTCTAATCGAGATGCAGGGGGATTTCGTGGTGATTGCTGAGAGTCTGGATCACGAAGATCGCCTCCCTGAGGCCGTCTTGGGGTCGACTTTACCTGCCGGAACGAAGTAAAAATCGTTTCGTTGTGGAAAACTGCGGCAGCCCCTATGGGTTCCACGCGCGATCCCCAACTTAAGGTTTTGAATTTCCCTCCAGCTTGCCCGCACTCGCGTAGCCCGGATGAACCTTCGGAATCAGACTCTGCTGGTCGGCGATACGCTGCAACAGACTAGCGAGCTGAAGTTGTTCTTCCTGGGAGAGCCCCGCAAGGAGTGCTTGTTGGTGCTCGCGCGCGATGCGACCAACAGCCTGGACAGTAGTTCGGCCTGCGTCCGTCAAGTGTAGAGCATGGCTGCGGCGGTCGCTGGCATGCGGACGCCGTTCCAGCAGCTCCCTGGATTCCAGCTCGTCGATCAGGGCGACCAAACGGCTGGGAAGAGTTCCAAGTGCGGTTGCCAGTTCCTGCTGGCTCATGCCCGGCTTACCCGACAGAATCCGAAAAATGCCGGCATGCGCCGGGAGAAGCTTCAGTTCGGCTACGCGCTCGGCAAACTTGGATGCCGCATGAGCGCCTACCTGCGCCAGTAGGAAAGCCGCTCCAGAGCGTCCCCTCGGCTTTGCATCGTCTTCGTCGTGAGGCCTCGGCTTCATCGCTTTTCATTCTTGCACATATGAATAGTTTCTGTATATAATGATTACATGAATGAATAATTGTCAGGAGCATACGAGCCATGACTTCTCCAACGAACTTCTCCACATCCACCAGTCGCCACCAAGGACCGCCGCTCCAGATCGTCGCGGCTGTTTACATGCTGATCTTTCTTACGGGCTTGTACTCTGTCAGCCCCTTGCGAGGAAAGCCGTCTTTCCCTCCTCCCAGCGAATCCCTGGAGGTCATTGCAGCTTTCTTTCTCGCCCGGTCTTCCGCCGTTCTCTTCTGCGCGGCTCTGCACTTTGGGGCGGCCATTCCTCTCGGGATCTTTACGGCCACCATCGTAAGCCGGTTGCGTTTCCTGGGAGTACGGGCCGCCGGATCCTACATCGCCCTTTTCGCCGGGTTTGCGACGGCCATCATTATGGTCATCTCCTCTGCCGTTCTATGGATGATGTCCTATCCCGGCATTGCTCAGGACTCGACTCTCTTACAGGCTCTCTATCGTCTGCAATTTGCGTTGGGCGGACCGGGCTTCTCCGTGCCCTTCGGTCTGCTCGCGGCGGGAGTCTCCGTCACTGCGGGCCTGACCAAGCTCCTGCCGAAGTGGCTCGTTGTCTTTGGTCTGATCATTGCAATCGCGGGGGAACTGAGTTGGCTGAACCTGCTCTCGTCAAAAGCACTAGTCCTGATTCCACTCACCCGTTTTCCGGGATTTATCTGGCTCATTGCCGTGGGTATCATCCTGCCTAAAACCATTGCACGAACCGAGAACGCATAAGAATGTGAGCATCCACAGTCGCCATGTGGGTGCGTCAGCAATTGGGTTCGGCCGCTTACAACGCTATAATGCAAAGTTCGCTTCACCGCGATCTGGAGCCCCCTTGCCACAAGCAGAAATCGGAATCATCGGAGGCAGCGGCCTCTACAGCATGCCCGGCCTCACCGACGTCAAGGAAGTCCGCATCACCACGCCCTTCGGCGACCCCTCCGATGCCTACATCACCGGCGAACTCGAGGGCCGCAAAGTCGCCTTCCTCGCCCGCCACGGACGCGGCCACATGCTGCTCCCCACCGAACTCAACTTCCGTGCCAACATCCACGCCTTGAAACAGCTCGGCGTCGAGCGCATCGTGTCGGTCTCCGCTGTGGGTTCTCTGAAGGAAGAACACAAGCCCACCGACTTCGTCATGCCCGACCAGTTCATCGACCGCACCTCCCAACGCGTCTCCACCTTCTTCGGCGGAGGCATCGTCGCCCACGTAGGCTTCGGCGACCCAGTCTGCAGCGAAATGGCCAAGGTCGTCGAGGGCGCTTGCCAGAAGGTCGGAGTAGTCGGCAAACGAGGTGGCACGTATGTCTGCATGGAAGGCCCGCAATTTTCCACTAAAGCCGAATCCAATCTCTACCGAAGTTGGGGTATGGATGTAATCGGCATGACCAACCTGCAGGAAGCCAAGCTAGCCCGCGAAGCCGAAATCTGCTACGTAACAGTCGCCATGGTCACAGACTACGACTGCTGGCACCCCGCCCACGACGCCGTCACCGTCGACCAAATCATCGGGGTCCTTCACAAGAATGCCGAGAACGCCGCCAAAGTCGTCCGCCAAACCGTGGCCGGCCTTCCGAAGCAGCGCACCTGCAAATGCGGCTCAGCCTTGGCCCACGCCATCCTCACCGACCGCACCAAGATCCCCGCCGAAGCCCGCCAACGCCTCGGACTGCTCCTCAATAAATATCTCGACGCAGGAAAGTAAGAGCCAACCACGAATGAGCATTCTCGCCGTAGGGTCCGTTGCGTTCGATACCATCACCACGCCCACCGGACACGTAGATAACGAACTAGGCGGTTCCGCCACATACTTCGGCTTAGCAGCCAGCTACTTCGCCCCAGTCCGCATCGTCGCTGTAGTAGGCGACGATTTCACCGCCGAGCACGAAGCTGTCCTCCAGGCCCGTGCCGTTGACACGCGTGGTATCGAGCGCGCAGCAGGCAAGACCTTCCGCTGGGGCGGCCGCTACACCGAAGATTTCAACGAAGCCAAAACCGACTTCACCGAACTCAACGTGTTCGAGAAATTCCATCCTCGGATCCCGAACGAGTACGCAGATTCGAAACTCCTGTTTCTAGGCAACATCCACCCCACCCTCCAATCCACAGTCCGCCGCGAACTACCCGCCGCCAAGCTAGTCGGCGGCGACACCATGAACTATTGGATTCGCAGCACTCCCCAGGAACTCCGCGACACCCTTCGCGTAATCGACGTGCTGTTAATCAACGATACCGAAGCCAAAATGATAAGCAACGAAAGCAACCTGCTCCGCGCCTCGCAAAAGGTCTTAGCCATGGGCCCGAAAGCTCTCGTCATCAAGCACGGCGAATACGGCGCCACCATCTTCTTCGGTGAAGGTAATTTCGGCGCCGGCCACCACCCCTTCCGTGCCCCTGCGCTGCCCCTCGACGAGGTCAAAGACCCAACCGGTGCCGGCGACTCCTTCGCCGGTGGCTTCATGGGCTACATCGCCTCCCAACCCGACTGGAACCGCGAAGTCCTAAAGCGCGCCCTCTTCTACGGCGGCGTAATGGGTTCCTTTGCAGTAGAAAACTTCGGCACCCACCGCTTGCGCAACCTAAAGCGCGAAGAAATCGATGCCCGCTTCCAAATCTTCCGCGAACTCACCCACCTGGAATGACAGCGCCACGCCACCAAGACTCACGTGGGGACGGCCGCCCCCGGCCGTCCAGCGGCGCAAAGCTTCGCACGCTCTCCTGACACCCCAGAAATCTGTCATCCCGACCGCACTGGAGGGACCTACTTTTGTTCTCCGGTACTTACTTGCTTTTGGGCGGCGCAGCGCTTCAGCACTGCGATAAAGGCTATTCTAAGGAGCGGCTTTAGCCGCTGAGGAAACGAATGCCGGCCCAGCGCTGGAACAATCGCGAAACCATCATCCTCCTGGCTCTCGCCACTGCAACCTCGCTCCTAGCCTTCCTCCACTACTTCCACAACAACCAAATCCTCCTCTACGGCGATGCCGAAGGCCACATCAACATCGCCCGCCGAATCTTCGACTCCCACAGCCCCGGTCCCCTGCAGTTGGGCACAGTCTGGCTCCCCCTCCCGCACCTGCTGATGATGCCCTTTCTAGTCTCCGACTGGGCCTGGCGCACAGCCGCAGGCGGATCCACTCCATCCATGATCGCCTACATAATTTCCGTAATCGGAATCTTCCGTCTCACCCGGACATTCTCGAAGGAGAAATTTACCGCCTGGTTCGCCGCACTTGTATTCGCCGGAAACCTCAGCCTTATCTACCTGCAAGCCACCGCCATGACCGAGCCGCTCTACCTCGCGCTCTTCGTCTGGTCGATCGTGCACCTAACAGAATTCGCGCAAGGCATAGCAACCGAATCCTGGCCCGCCGCCCGCCGCTCCCTCTTCTTTTGCGGCCTCGTTCTAGCCGCTTGCACCATGACCCGTTACGACGGATGGATCGCCATGTCCGCTGCCGCCCTCGCGGTCGTGATTATCGCCTTCCGCAGCCGCAAGGCTCCGGAAGCAGCACAACTACGAAAGCCCATCCTCCGCTTCCTATTAGTCTGCGCCGCCGGCCCCGCCCTCTGGCTCGCCTACAACACCGCCGTCTATCGCAACCCCCTCGAATTCGCGAACGGTCCCTACTCCGCCAAGGCCATCGAACACCGCATCGTGCAAGCCGCTCATCCCGGCACCGACGATCCCTGGCTTGCTGAACTCTATTTCGTGCGCGCGGCGGAAATGAATTTAACCGCCAGCACCACTACCGCAAAGCTCTGGCTCTGGCTTGCCGCGATAGGCACGCTCCTAACCCTGCGCCGCACCAATTCCTGGCCCTTGTTGCTGCTTTGGATTCCGCTGCCGTTCTATGCCCTCTCCGTCGCCTACGGCGGAGTCCCCATCTTCGTCCCCGACTGGTGGCCCTTCGGCGTCTACAACCTCCGCTACGGCCTGCAACTCCTCCCCGCAGTAGCAGTCTTCAGCGCGGGCGCTCTCGACGCGGCTTTTTCGATCATCCCGTCCAAACCCGCCCGTCTAACGCTCGCCGTAGCCGCAACAGGCCTTTGGTTCTGGGGAGCCACACTCGCCTCGAAGATGCCAGCCAGCTTTCTCGAAGCGGTCCACAACATGCGAGGCCGCGTTACACTTCAGGAACGCCTCGCGGTCGAACTCCAGCGCCTACCGCCAAATTCCTCCATCCTAATGGCCCTCCGTGATTTCCCCGGTGCACCCCAACGCGCCGGAGTCCACCTCCGCCGCCTCATCAACGAAAACGATCAACGGTTGTGGATTCAGCCTCGCGATGAAGAGGGCCTCTGGGTCCGCGCCCTGGCCAACCCCAAGCAATACGTCGACTATGCCTTGGGATTCGCAGGCGACCCAGTCGACGCCTCCGCCACAGCGCATCACCTAACCCCAATCTTCTCCCTGGAAATTCCCACCCAACCCCGAGCCACCCTCTACCGCACCCACTAGGAATTCTCTCTACTCAATTGGATCTGTCATCCCGACCGAAGCGGTTGCTTCGCGAAAGCGAAGCGACTACGTAGTGGAGGGACCTGCTTTCTTAGGCAGGACTCCACTCCTTCAAAGCCCCACAAGGTAACCTCCCCCGTCAACGCGCCAATCCCTTAGAACCACGCCCCGGATGATACATTTCAACTCAGGTACGTCCCGAGCCTAACCATGCATTTCCCTGACGCTCTCAGCTCCCTCATGTCCACCCTCCCCGCGGCCGCCTTAGTCCGGCTGCTCCTGGCGGCGCTCCTCGGAGGCATCATCGGTCTGGAGAGGGAATTCAAGCATCGCCCGGCCGGTCTCCGCACCAACATGTTTATCTGCTTCGGCGCGGCCATGTTCACGCTTCTCTCCGCGGAACTCTCCCACGGCACTGACGTCACCCGCATCGCTTCGCAGATCATCCCCGGCATCGGATTCATCGGCGCTGGATCTATCATCCACGGCCGCCTAGTCACCGGACTCACCACCGCAGCAACGCTCTTCGTAGTCGCGTCCGTGGGAATGGCCGTCGGCGGCGGCCTTTACGTCACCGCCATCTTCGCCACCCTCGTAGTGCTCCTCGTCCTCTACTCCCTGGGCAAGTTCGAAGACATCTTCAACCTCAAAGTTTTCAGTTTTTCCTATGAAGTCACCGCCAAAACTTCCGAGGAGGTCATCACCGAGGTCAACAGCCTCCTCGAAGCCGACCACCGCATGATGGACAACGTCCGCATCGCGCAAACGCCAAAGCATTTCCGCGTCCAATTTAACGTCGACGGAACCTTCCGCGAAAACGCCCGTTTCTTGGCCCAACTTCGCGAGTGCGAGATCATAGAGAGCGTTTACTCCGCCGGCCCCACCGAACATGAATGACGACCCATGTATGAAGTCCGTTCCGTTCGTGAAAGCCACCGCACGCGGCAACGATTTCCTGCTGGTCGAGTCGAAGGAGTTCGAACTAAACGACGTCGACGGAGACAAAGTGGAATTCACCCGTCAAATTTGCGACCGCCACCACGGCGTCGGTGCCGACGGCGTCGAGTGGCTCTCCGCGAGTTCCACGGCTGACCTCGAAATTCACCTCATCAACGCCGACGGCAGTCCCGCGGAGATTTCCGGCAATGGCACTCGCTGCGTCGCCGCGTACTGGTTTTCCCGGAAGGAAGCCGGCGAAAAAATGAATCGTGTCACGATCCAAACCGACGCCGGCCCCAAAATCTGCCATCTCACCCGCCGCTCCGATCCAGAATTCGAATTCGAAACCGAAATGGGGCAAGCCATAGTCAGCGACCCTCTATCGTTAGCCCTGAAAAGCGGCCCAGTGCAAGGCATCCCAATCTCCACAGGCAATCCGCACTACGTAATCTTCGTCGACGACTTTCAGCCCAACTGGCAACAGCAAGCCGCCGAAATCGGCGCTCACGCTCACTTCCTGCAAGGAGTCAACGTCGAACTGGTCAAAGTCCTAAGCGAGGAAGCCATCGAAATCCGTATCTACGAACGCGGCGCAGGGGAAACCCAGTCCTCCGGCACTGGTTCCTGCGCCTCAGCCGTAGCCGCAATCGCCACCAATCGCGCCCGCTCCCCATTGCAAGTCATAGCCCCAGGCGGCCCCCAAACCGTCCGCTGGGAGAAGAACGAAATACACCTACGCGGCCCAGCCCGCATAATCTGCCACGGAGAATTTCTGTGCAGGAGATGAAATGCACTCTCTCGCTTTCAAAAAGCCTGTCATCCCGACCGGAATATTTGCTTCGCGAGGCGAAGCAAATGTCTAGTGGAGGGACCTGCTTTTGGGTGGAGCAGGGAGTGGGCGCCCGTGTCGACGTGGAGTTGAAGTCTGCCTCAGAAATGCCACCCCCATCCCAAAATAACCTCGTCATCCCGACCAACGGGAAAGCCTGCCCTGAGTTTGCCGAATTGGACCCGCAGTTCGGCTTTTGGGCGCAGGGCTTCAGCCCTGCGATAAAAGCCAAAAGACCTGCGGCTTTAGCCGCCGAGGTAAGGTTCGTATCAGGGCACGGCTTCAGCCGTGCTATCAGTATCGCGACAAGAGCGCCTTTAGCCGCTGAGGCAGGAACTTGAAACCCAAGAACCGCCCACCCGCCCTGCGCCGCGGCGACACCATTGGCATCGTCGCTCCAGCCAGCGCCATCAAACAAGACTCTCTCATCGCCGGATGCGAAGCCCTGACCCGCATGGGCTACAAACCCGTCTACAAAGACTCAATCCTGAAACACGATCTCTATTTCGCTGGAACCACCGAACGCCGCCTGAAAGAACTCCACTCCATGTTCAGGCGCGACGACGTCCGCGCCATCCTCTGCGCCCGCGGCGGCTACGGCGCCAACTACCTTGTCGACGGCCTCGACTTGGATCTCATCCGCAACCACCCCAAAATCTTCATTGGCTACAGCGACAACACGACTCTCCTGACCCTTTTAGCCGACGAAGCCAACCTCACCGTCTTCCACGGCCCCATGGCCGCCAAAGACTTCGCCGAGGAAAACGGCGTCGACCTAGCCTCCTGGGAATCCGCCCTAACCGCCGCCACATCCTGGGAAGTAACCAATTCCGGAGCCAAAGGTCTGGTCGCTGGCACCGCCGAAGGCATCTTCTACGGCGGCTGCCTGCCCATGCTCACCGCCACACTCGGCACCCGCCACGAAGTCAAAACCGCCGGTACAATTCTATTTCTGGAAGACGTAGGTTCCAAGCCCTACCAAATCGACCGCATGTTAATCCAACTCCAGCAGGCCGGAAAATTCCAAGGCGTCCGGGGAATCGTATTCGGCGAAATGAACGATTGCATCCAACACCAGCAACAACCCTATACCCTCGAAGAGGTCGTTCTCCGCATCGTCGGCAAACTCGGAATCCCAGTAGCCTACGGCCTGCGTTCGGGACACGTAAACCAACGCAACATCACCCTGCCGATCGGTGTCCGAGCCTCGCTGGTCGTTACCGGGGATCAAGCTAAGTTAGAATTTCTGGAGCCAGCCACCACAGCATGACAGACAAAAAACACATTCACCTGATCGGAATCTGCGGTACCGCTATGGCCTCTCTAGCCGGCCTCCTGCAAACCCGCGGCCACCGCGTAACCGGCTCCGATACCGCCGCCTACCCGCCCATGTCCGATTTCCTTCTTTCCCTGGGCATTCAGGTCGCCCAGCCGTTCTCGCCCAAAAACCTCGATCCAATCCCCGATCTAGTCGTAGTCGGCAACGTAGTCTCCCGCGGCAACGTGGAATTGGAACACATCCTCGACACCCGCATCCCTTTCTGCTCCCTCCCCCAAATCCTGCACCACGAATTCCTACAGAGCAGGGAAGTCCTCGCCATCGCAGGGACCCACGGCAAAACCACCACAACGTCCATGCTCTCGTGGATCTTCCACTCCTCCGGCCGCAACCCGTCGTTTTTGATCGGAGGCATCGCGGAAAACTTCGGCAGCAGCTTCGCCGTCGGTTCCGGCAAAAACTTCATCATCGAAGCCGACGAATACGACACCGCCTTTTTCGACAAGGGCCCCAAGTTTCTCCACTACTTTCCGCAGAGCGCTATCCTGACCTCTGTCGAATTCGACCACGCCGACATCTACGACGACCTCAAAGCCGTCGAAACCGCCTTCAAGCGCCTCGTCAATCTCATCCCTCGCAGCGGCAAGCTCATCGCCCACGACACCGGTGAAAGCCTCGAACGCTGCATCGCCAAAGCCTTCTGCCCAGTCGAGCGCTATGGCATGAAAGAGACCTCCGATTGGCGCATCACCAACATGCAAGTGTCTCCCAGCAAAACTACCTGGAAGGTGCTGCACTCCGGCAAAGAGTGGGCGAACTTTGAATTTCCCCTCGCCGGCGAATACAACGTCCTCAACGCTACCGCCGCCGCGGCCCTGGCGGCGAACTACGGCATCACCGCCGGAGAAATCTCTGCCGCCCTCAAGACTTTCAAAAGCGTCAAACGCCGCCTAGAGGTCAAAGCCGTAGTCAACGGCATCACCATCGTCGACGACTTCGCCCACCACCCCACCGCCATCGCCGGTACTCTAGCCGCTCTGCGCGGACGTTACCCAGGCTGCCGTCTCTGGGTCATTCTCGAGCCCCGCTCCAACACTCTTCGCCGCCGCATCCTCCAGGACTCGCTCGCCAAGAGCCTCTCCGGCGCCGACGAAATCGTAGTAGCCCAGGTCTTCAAAATGGACGCAATTCCGGAAGAAGAACGACTCGATGTCAACACGCTGGCCGCCCAAATCAGCCAATCCGGCCGCCGCGTCCAGGTCCTCGAAGACGCCGACCGCATCGTCGAAACCGTAGCCCCAGACCTCCGCTCGGGAGATGTAGTAGCGATCCTCTCCAACGGCGGCTTCGGAGGCATCTACGAAAAACTCCCCCACCGCCTTCGCGATTCCAACCACGCGAGCGCCAAAGGCGCGGGTGCTCCTGCAACCGGGGCAGAGAAGTGATGAACCAAAGTTCACAGCTTTTGGGCGGCGCAGCGCTTCAGTGCTGCGATTTAGCCTCTCTTCCTCGGGGCTGTAGCCCTCGAGGTGAATTCATCCTGACCAAATGCCTCCAGATGGCATTCGCTTTCCTGTTTACTCTGTCCCCCGCCACCGCCCAAACCCACAGCCCAATTCACTACACCATCACCCTCACCAATCCCGCCGAGCACTTGGTGGAAATCGCCATCGCCATCCCCCCAGGCCCCGCCCAACGGGAACTCCAGTTACCAGTCTGGAACGCAACCTACCAGATCCGGGACTTTGTTGAATACGTCCAATGGCTGCACGCCCGAGGGCCCAGCGGCGCACCGCTCCCCATCCGCAAACTCAACAAAAGCCGCTGGCAAATCGAAGGCCTAGCCCAGGGCGGAACCATCGAGTACGAAGTCCTAGCTGACCAGCCCGGCCCCTTCGGCGCACAGTTCAACCCCGAGCACGCCTTCTTCAATTTCGCCGAAATCCTGATGTACCCCACCGATGCTCGCGACGCCCCCATGACCGTCCGCTTCGCCGCCGTCCCCACCGGCTGGCACATGGCGTCTCCGCTCCCAGGCGGCCAAGGAGACCTTCAGGCCCCCAACTACGACACCCTCGTCGACTCTCCCGTCGAACTCAGCCAGTTCCAGGAATCGACTTTCATCGAAAACGGCGGCCATTACCGCATCGTAGTCCACGCCGCCCCCGATCTTAGTGACCTGCCCCGCCTCACCGACACTCTCCGCAAAATCGTACACGCCGAGACCGCTTGGATGCAGGACCGTCCGTTCCAGAACTACCTTTTCCTCTTCCACTTCCCTCCGGATCGCGGCGACGGCGGCATGGAGCACGCCTACTCCACCGCCATCGAACTCAGCGGCGCATCGCTCCAGTCCGATCCCGGCCAACTTGCCTCCATGGCCGCGCACGAGTTCTTCCATTTATGGAATGTGAAGCGGATTCGTCCCCAGACTCTTGCCCCGCCCGATTACACCAGGGAAAACTACACCCGCGCTCTCTGGTTCAGCGAAGGCGTCACCAGCACGGTTGAGCAATACGCCCTGTTGCAAAGCCACCTCATCGACGAGAAGGGCTTCCTGCACAATCTCTCCGAGGAAATCACCGCCCTGCAAAGCCGCCCCGCCCACGTGACGCAATCCGCCGAGGAGTCCAGCCTCGACGCCTGGCTGGAAAAGTATCCCCAGTACCGCCAACCCGGCCGCAGCATCAGCTACTACAACAAAGGGTTTATTCTCGGGATTCTCTTGGATTTGGCCATGCGCCAAGGCAGCAACGACGAAACTTCTCTTCAGGAGCTATTCCAATATTTAAACCAAACCTACGCCCGGAAAGACCGCTACTTTGACGACTCCGAGGGGATCCGCAAGGCCGCGGAAGCCGTCAGCGGCACCGACCTAACCACGTTCTTCAACAAATACGTCGCAGGCACCGACGAAATTCCCTACGATGACTTCCTGGCCTGGGTTGGTCTCCGCGCTGTAACCCGCGAAAAAACCATATCCGACCCCGGCTTCCGCGCCGCCCGCAACTTCGCTCTCGTCCCCGTCGTTGTCTACGTCCAGCCCGACAGCAATGCCGCCCACGCGGGCCTTCATCCCGGTGACACTCTACTCGCCGTGGACGACGCCCCCGTCTCTCGCGACTACGAAACTCGCATCGCCAACCGCACCATCGGGGAGGTGTTGCACGTACGTATCCGCGCTGCTTCCGGCGCCGAGCGCGATCTCACCTGGAAACTCGGCTCCCGCAAAACTCTCGATTACGAAGTCATCGAAATCGAAAATCCAACTCTTCAACAACTACTCCACCGCAGAAACTGGTTCACCGCCCGCGAAGCCAAAGTCACCCACGCCCAGCTCGATGGAGGCACGAGCGTCCCCGCCCGTGCGCAATTGAACACGTCGCGCCCAAGAAGCCCTCAACCAGCGCACTTCGCCGGAAAAGGCTGGCAGCCGTGATACGCACTCTTCTCATGCTCGGTTTCTGGGCCCTGGCCTTGCCCCCGACAGCCCTGTTCTGTTTCCCGTACACCATCATCACAGGAGACGCCAGCCTTTTATACCGAGTGGCCATCTGGTGCGCCGCTGCAGGCGTTAAACTCACCGGGGTCCGCTCGGACGCAGTGGGCCGCGAAAGGCTCGACCCCAATCAACGCTACATCTTCATGGCCAACCACGTCTCCAACATTGATCCGCCCCTGCTACTTCCCTTGATTCCGGGCCGCACGGCGGTTATGGTGAAGAAAGAGCTTTTTGACTACCCAATTCTCGGCCGAGCCATGCGCCTCGGCTCGTTCGTTCCCGTCGATCGCGGCAACCGAGATGCCGGCATCGCCGCCGTCCGCGAAGCCAAAAAGGTCATCGAACAGGGTGTCAGCATGACCATCTTTCCCGAAGGCAAACGCTCCTTCGACGGCAAGCTCCTCCCCTTCAAACGCGGACCCTTCTATTTGGCGATGGAATGCGGCATTCCCGTCGTTCCAATTACCATAGTAGGAACAGAGATCGCTATGCCCAAGGGAAGGTTTGCGGTCCAACCAGAATGTGTCACAGTAACGTTCCACGAACCCATCGATCCCAAGCAGTTCACCGACCGCGACGCCCTTATGCAAGCCGTGCGCCACAGCATCGATGCCGGTCTTCCTCCCCAATATCAGGAAGCCAACCAACTCCTGCCCGTCACCCCGCCTATTGCCTCGCCTGTTACCCCGTCCGCAACTTCTTAGCCATCTCCGGCAGCCGCTGAAACAGTGCCACACAACGCAGCCAGAGCTTGTTGTCCATAGCCGGATACCCGCTCACCACCGCCCCCGCAGCAACGTCATTGGGAATTCCGCTCTGCGCAGTAGCCACGACGCCATCACCAATCTTGCAATGCCCAGCCACGCCCACTTGGCCAGCCAGAATCACGTTCTTGCCCACCTCAGTCGATCCCGCCAGCCCCACCTGTGCGCACAGCAGCGAATTCTCACCCACACTCGACCCATGCCCCACCTGGACTAGGTTGTCAATCTTCGCTCCGCTCGCAATCCGCGTTTCCCCCACACTCGCCCGGTCCACGCAAGCATTCGCCTGCACCTCGACTGCATCTTCCAAAATGGCGGCTCCCGACTGCACAATCTTGTACCAAGCTCCCGAATCGTCTTTCGCAAAACCAAACCCATCCGCGCCAACCACTGCACCGTTTTGCAATATCACGCCGTTGCCTAACGTGCAGTTCTCCCGCACCACCGCATGCGCATGCGCAAAAAAGTTGTTCCCAATCCTGCAACCGCCATAAATCACAGCATGCGCCAGGATGGTGGCATTTTTTCCAATCACAACATTCGCACCGATCACCGCGTACGGCCCCACATGCGCACGTTCCCCAATTGTGGACGAAGAATCAATCACCGCCGTTGAGTGAATTCCGGGCTCATACTGCGGAGGCTGATAGAACAATTCCAACGCCCTGGCAAACGCCAGATAAGGATTCTTGCATCGCAGAAGTGGTATCGCCGAAGCAGGGAACTTTTCGTCCACCAGAATGGCCGAAGCCGCCGTAGTCTTCGCCAGCACCGCATACTTCGGATTAGCCACAAACGCGATTTGTCCCGCCACAGCCTGTTCCAAACCAGCAACACCGGTAATCTCCAGATCTGCCGATCCAGATTCCATCGTTGCGCCCACCGCCGAGGCCAGTTGCCCAAGTCTCATGAAGGTTGTTTTCAGCACATCTCAGACGACGGTCGGAACGGTCTCCTCCGTGTCTCAGTGCCTCCGTGGTGAAAGTAGGGCAGGTTACTGCTCTTCAAACAACTTCTCCTGCAACTCCCCAGGAACCGCCCGCCGCTTCCGCTTCACCGCACCCACCACCGCCAACACCGTAAACGACGCCAACGCCGTCCGCGGCACAAAAATCCTCTGCGTATTCGATCGCAAATCCGGAGGATTCACCAAATATCCCTCTGCCGGAGACTGAGTCAGATCTACCGGCATGGTCCCCTCCAGAATCTCATTGTCCTTGAATCTCAGCCTCACCCACAACCCAGCCGACCGCGGCCGCGTGGTAAACGTCTTCCGCGCCAGCAGGTCGGATTCGTTGAAGTCCCGAACGAAGTAAACGCTCTTAATGTCTTTCAAATCAATGCCAACCACTACCCCGGCCGTGTTCAGCATCTCCAGCTTGCCATCCACCAGAAAGCTCGCCGAAGCCACGTACCCGTTCATCGAGTCGCGGTCCACCTTCTGCACGATAATCTTCTTATGGGTCGAGGACATTTGCTTTGTTTTCAGAGACTTTCGAGGCACTGCCGCGCGCGGCGGCCACAGCCAACTCTACCCTGATTTTCGCACTTTCCCTGCGCCCAAACGAAGTTTTTAGCGTTCTCTGTAGCCAAATGGTCAACGG
>Ga0137410_10000839_pt1 | contig 21193 bp, 18 predicted proteins | sample CZODoug1_16funga_FD_108878 | JGI IMG/M metagenome (GOLD analysis project Ga0137410, IMG submission 108878) | Vadose zone soil fungal communities from Angelo Coast Range Reserve, California, USA - CZODoug1_16fungal (Illumina Assembly) | ecosystem: Environmental > Terrestrial > Soil > Vadose zone... | reverse complement strand
GGGGTGGCGCGCATCGTCAACGTCGCGCACTGCGGCTTCTACATGCTGGCCGCCTACTGTCTGTACACGCTGCTCACCTACACCGGCATGGGGATGGGCCTGGCCGCCCTCGCCTCCGTCGCGGCCGTCACCGCGCTTTCGCTAGTGTGCTACCGCCTCTTCATCGAGCCGGTGCGGCAGCACGAGTCGGCCGTGCTCATCGCGACCATCGCGCTCGGTCTCATCTTCCAGGAGCTCATGCTTCGCCTCTTCGGCGGCCACTACCTGGGCATCCCCAATGCCTTGGAGGGCGTGGTCACCTTGCTGGGCGTGACGATCCCCTACCAGCGGTTGCTCATCCTGGTGATTGCGGGAGCGTCCCTCGCCGCCGTCTGGTTCGTCCTCCACCGCACGCGCCTCGGGCTGGCCATCCGCGCCACGGCCAACGACCTCGAAGTGGCCAATCTGATGGGCATGGACGTGCGCACGGTCGCGATGGCCACCATGGCGATCTCGGTGGCGCTCGCCGCGGTGGCCGGCGTTTCCGTCGCGCCGGTGTTCGTCGTGGATCCCTTCATGTGGCTCGCGCCGCTGGTCACCGTGCTCGCCGTCGTGGTCCTGGGCGGCCTGGGCAGCCTCAAGGGCAGCCTGATCGGCGCGCTGGTGATCGGATACGTCGAGGCCATCACGGTGTTCCTGCTGCCGCAGGGCGCCTTCCTCAAAGGCGCCGTGGCGCTCTCGATCATGGTGGTCGTCCTCCTCGCGCGGCCCGAGGGGCTGTACGGGGTGGCCTTCGAGGAGGAGCGCTGACGGCGGACCGATCCGCCCCTGCTGCCATGGCGACCTCGCTCTCCTTCTTCGCACGACGCGCGTGGGTGAACCTGCGCAGCGATGTGCTCGTGCTGCCGTCGCGCACGGTTGCGCTCGCCTGGGCGGCGGGACTCCTCTTGCTTCCGCTGCTCCGAGACGACCCGTACCTGCTGCGCATCATGGCGATGACCTGCATCTTCGCCGTGTACGCGGCGAGTTGGGACCTGCTCGCGGGGTATGCCGGCCAGGTGAGCTTCGGCCACGCCCTCTTCTTCGGAGCCGGCGCTTACACCTCCGCGCTCACCTCGCTCGAGCTGGGAATCTCGCCCTGGTTCGGCATCGTGTTGGGGGCAACGGTGGCGAGCGCGGCCGGCGTCGCCGTCGGCTACCTCTGCCTGCGCCTGCGCGGCTCATACCTGTCGCTCGCCACGCTCGCCTTCCCGCTGATCACGCTCGGGATCCTGTTCGCGTTCCCTGAGCGCTCGGGAGGCGAGCTGGGCGTCTCCGGGTTGCGCTCGCTGTTCGCGTCGCGCACGGCGAACTACTACGCGATCGCGGTCGCCATGCTGGCGCTCGTTTACGCTCTGTGGGCCATCGCCGACTCACGGTTCGGCCTGGTGCTGCACGCCATTCGCGACGACGAGGTCGCCGCGCGCGCGTCGGGGATCAACACGCCCCGCTACAAGCTCGCCGCGTTCGCCATCTCCGCCTGCGCTGCGGGCATCGCGGGCGCCCTGTACGCCCACTTCATGCGCGGCGCGGGTCCCTCCACGCTGGAAGTCGGCCTGTCGTTCCAGGCGGTCATCTGGGGCATCTTCGGCGGCGTGGCCACCATCTACGGTCCGGTGGTCGCCGTGTTCGTCCTCTATCCCCTGACCGAGTGGCTCGGCAGCTTCACGGCCTTCGGCGAGCTGCGGCTGCTCATCTTCGCCGTCATCGTGCTGGTCGTCTTGTTGTTCATGCCGCGCGGTCTCACTCCCTGGATCCGCGACCGGATCGAGACGCCATGCCCGCGCTGCAAGGGGCCGAGCGCCGCCTGGCGCGCCACCTGCCGCATCTGCGGCGTGGCATTGCACCACGTCCCGAGGGCCCCGGCGGCCGCGCCCGCGCCGCCGGCCCTCACAGACCCAGGTACCCCGCGCGCAAGCTCTCGTCTGCCGTGAGGTGCGCCGCCGTCCCCGCGGCGATGATCCGCCCCTGCGACAGCACGTAGTTGCGGTCGGCCATCTCGAAGACCTGGGCGACCTCCTGCTCCACGAGCAGCACCGGGATGCCCTCCGCGTGGATGCGGCCGATGGCGGCGAACAGCTCCGCGCGCACCCGGGGAGCTAGACCGAGCGACGGCTCGTCGATGGCGAGGAGCTTTGCGTCGAACATCAGCGCGCGCGCGGTGGCGAGCATCTGCTGCTCGCCGCCCGAGAGCGTTCCGGCCACTTGCTCCTTGCGGGTGGCGAGCTGCGGAAAGAGGGCGAAGCACTTCTCCAGGCGCCGCTGGTTGTCTCGCGCGCTCCGCGAGAGGTACGCGCCGGCGAGCAGGTTCTCGAGCACGCTCAGCTCCCGGAACGGGCGCCGCCGCTCGGGGCAGTGGACGAGACCGCGCTTGCGGATCTCGTGGGCCGGCAGCGCGTCGATGCGCTCGCCGGCGAAGCGAATCCGCCCCTCGAGGACGATGTCGCCCGCCGTGCCGCGCTTCATCTGCTCCTCGAACCGGACCAGGCCCGAGATGGCGCGCAGGAGCGTGGATTTGCCGGCTCCGTTCGGCCCGACCACGCCGACGAACTCGCCTGCGTCGACCGTCAGCGAGACGCCGTTCAGGATCGAGGCCTTGTCGTAGCGGACGGCGAGGTCCTCGATCTCAAGCAGCGGCATGCGCCGTCCCCAGGTAGGCCTCGATCACCTTGGCGTTCTTCACCACCTCGGACGGCGTGCCGTCGGCGATGAGCTCGCCGTGATCCACCACGATGACGCGGTCGACGATCGACATCAGCTCCTTCAGCTTGTGCTCGATCATCAGCACGGCGGGGCCTTCCGAGTGCAGCCGGCCGAACCGGCCGCCCTTGTGCAGCCTGCGGATCGACTTGGCGAGCAGCTCGGATTCGGCCGGGCTCAGGCCGCCGAGCGGCTCGTCGAGCAGCAAGAGCTCCGGCTCGGTGGCGATGGCGCGCGCCACCTCCAGCCTCTTGAGATCTCCCTGGGACAGCGCCGACGCGGGCTCCAGCGCCATATCGGAGATGCCGACGAACTCGAGCGCGTCCATCGCCTTGGCCTCGACGCTCTTGAGCCACTCGCCGCGCCGGCGCGCCCGCGGCGCGACCAGCGGCACCATCACGTTGGCGACGATTGGGAGGTGCCGGAAAGGGCGCGTGTTCTGGAAGGTGGCCGCCACGCCGCGCTCCACCACCTCCCACGGGCGCAGCGCGGTGATGTCCTCGCCCGCGAACACGATGCGCCCCTGGTCGGGCCTGAGGATCTTGGTGATCAGGCGCAAGAGGGTCGTCTTGCCGGCACCGTTCGGGCCGATCAGCCCGACGATCTCGTCTCGGCGCAGCTCGAAGCCGAGGTCGCTCACGGCGGTGAGGCCGCCGAAGCGCTTGGTGAGGTGCTCTACGCGGAAGAACGGCTCGGCCATGGCTGGGGACCTCAGGGCAGGGTGCCTTCGTCGCGCAGCTCGCGGCGCGAGACCTTGCCCACGTCGGTCTTCGGCACCTCTCCCCGGAACTCGACCACGTGCGGGACCTTGTAGTCGGCGAGCCGTTCGCGGCAGTACGCCTTGATCTCCTGCTCGCTCACCCGGCCGCGCGCGTCGGTCTGCAGCACCACCACCGCCTTGATGCGCTGGCCGACCGAGGGGTCCGGGACGCCGATGACGCCGGCCGCCTTTACTTGCGGATGGCCGTAGAGCACGTCCTCGACGTCTTTGGCGAAGACGGAGTGGCCCTTGTACTTGATGAGGTCCTTGGCCCGGTCGTAGAAGTGGAAGTAGCCTTCGTCGTCCATGCGCACGATGTCGCCGGTCCTCATCCAGCGCACGCCCGCACGTTCCACGAATGCCCGCTCGGTCTCTTCCGGCCGGCGCCAGTAGCCCCTCATCACGTTGGGTCCCGACAGCACCAGCTCCCCGGTCTGGCCCGGCGGGACGAATTCCAGCGTCTCCGGGTCCAGCACGGCCGCGAGCACGTTGGGCACGGGACAGCCGAACGATCCCGGCTTGCTGCGGCCCAGCGGGTTGAGGTGGCTCGTGGCGCAAGTCTCCGAGAGCCCATATCCCTCGGTGATGTGCGAGCCGGTGCGGCGCGCCCATCCCTGCATGGTCGACTCGTGCAGCGTGTCGGCGCCCGAGACCACGAGCTTGAGGCGCCGCCAGTCCACCTTGTCGGTGTCCTTGTGGTCCTTCAGGTACTCGTAGAGCGTCGGTACGCCGAAGAACGCGGTCGCCCGGTGCCGCTCCATCGCGGTGAGGATCGCGGAGGTGTCGGGATGGGTGAACAGCACCAGCAGGTGCCCCTGCGCGAGGCTGCTCAGCATGATCGAGACCTGGCCGTAGATGTGGAAGAAGGGCAGGAAGGCGAGGATGACTTCCTGTCCCTCGACCAGGCCCGGGAAGATCACGCCCGCCACGGTCCGCGCCGCCACCAGGTTGCGATGGGTCAGCATGACCCCCTTCGGATGCCCGGTGGTCCCTCCGGTGTACGGCAAGGCGGCGAGGTCGGCGTCGGGATCGATCGCGACGTTCGGGGGCCGGGGCGGATACTTCTTCAAGAGATCCTGCAGCCAGTGCTGGTTCGGCGCGGGCGCGACCTGGGGCGTCCCCTGCTCGAGGTCCGAGAAGAACCTGGCCAGCGGTCCCCGGCCCAGGAGCCGCTTCAAGGCGGGAAGGTACTCGGCGACGTTGGTGACGACGATCAGGTCGAGCGGCGCGCCGGACTTCACCACCTTGTCGTGGAGGATGTCCTGGCAGACGATGGCCCGCGCGCCGCTGTCCTCGAGCTGGTAGCGGACCTCGTGGCTCGTGTACATCGGGCTGATCGGCGTGACCGTCGCGCCGCACTTCAGCGCGGCGAAGTACGCGATGATGAACTGGGGCGAGTTGAGCAGGTAGAGAGCCAGGCGGTCGCCCTTGCGCACTCCCTTCTCCGCGAACGCGGCGGCGAGCCGGTCGGCCCCGTCGCGCAGCTCGCGATAGGTGATCTCGCGGCCATAGAACGCGACGGCCGCGCGGTCCGCCCAGCGCTCCGTGGCCTCGTCGAACACCTGGGAGACCGACTTGCGAGGCACCTCGACCGTCGCGGGAACGCCCTTGGGGTAGAACCGGAGCCACGGTTTCTCGAGATACCGGTCGGCGGCGCCCATGTCCGGCACGATATCCCGCCGGCGCGCCGCCCGTCACCTCCGGGGCCGAGAATGTGGCCACGTCGCGAGACTGAGCCAACATCCGTTATCCTCCGGCGCGATGGCACCGCTGCACACCGTCCGCACCATGTGCCCGATGAACTGCCACCCGACCCTGTGCGGGATGCTGGTGGACGTGCAGGACGGCCGCGTCGCCGGCGTGCGGGGCGACCCCGACAATCCCGACAGCCGCGGCTTCCTCTGCGTCCGCGGTCACGCGGCGCGCGAGATCGTCGGCAATCCCCGGCGGCTGCTCCATCCGATGCGGCGGAGCGGGCGCAGCGGCGCCTGGCAGCGCACGACGTGGGACGACGCGCTCGACACCATCGCCGAGAGAGCGCGCGCGGTCGGGGCGCCGGCCGTGGGGACGTGGTCGGGGCACGGGTTCTTCGCCAACGACTACGGCACGCGCGTCTCCTCCGAGCTGCTGCGCCGCTTCGCGAACTTGTACGGTTGCCAGTGGTGGAGCCCGACGATGATCTGCTGGGGCCTCGGCGCGTTCGGGCTCGGGCTCACCGGCGCGGTGCGGGTGAACACCAAGGAGGACATGGGAGCGCACTCCGCGCTCGTCCTCCTGTGGGGCGCGAACCTCGCCAGCCAGCCGAACACCGGACGCCACCTGTCGGCCGCAAGGCGGCGTGGCGCGTACGTCGTCACCGTCGACGTGCGGCGCACCGAAGCGTCCGCCCAGTCGGACGAGACACTGCGCCTGCGGCCCGGGACCGACGCCGCGCTTGCGCTCGGGATGATGCAGGTGATCGTCGCGGAGCGGCTCCACGACGCCGCATTCATCGCGCGCCACACCTCGGGCTTCGACGCGCTCGCCGATCACCTCGCCAGGCACGACCTCGCGTGGGCAGCCGCGACGACGGGCGTGGACGGCGAGCGCATCGCCGCCCTCGCGCGCCGCTACGCGAGCACCAAGCCCGCCATGATCCTCCTCGGCGGCAGCTCCATGCACAAGGGCGCGGGCGGCTGGCAGGGGGCGCGGGCGGTGGCGTGTCTGCCGGCGCTCACGGGCAACTTTGGCGTCCCGGGCGGTGGCCTCGGGCCGCGGCACGGCGCAGCAACGCACGGCCAGGGGCTGGCGAGCATCGCGGCACGCGAGCGTCGCCCGCCCGGCGAGTACGTGCCGAATCAAATGCCGCGAATCACCGAGGCCCTGGAGGACGGCCGTGTGCGCGTGCTCTTGCTCTTCGGCACGGACATGCTGTCGTCGTTCGCCGAGGCGGGGCGCGTAGGTGGAGCGCTCGGGCGGCTCGATCTCCTCGCCAGCTACGACCTCTTCATGCACGAGACGGCGCGGCGCCATGCGGACTTCGCCCTGCCGGCTACTGCGTGGCTAGAGGACACCGGGTGCAAGAGCACCAACACGCATCTGTACCTCATGCCCAAGGCGCTGGAGCCCGAGGGCGAGGCGCGGCCGCCGGCCTGGGTGATTCGCGAGCTTGCCCGGCGCCTCGACGTCCGCGATCTCTTTCCCTGGCAGGACGGCGCCGGGCCGCTCGACGCGATCCTCGATCATCCCGCCACCGGGCACGCGACGGCCGCCGCGCTGGCGGCCGAGGGGGGCATCCGGGCGCTGCGCGTCTCCCAGGTGGCCTATCCCGACCTGAAGTTCGACACGCCATCCGGGAAGATCGAATTCGTCTCCGGCCGCGCCGCCGATCTCGGCCTTCCCGCGTTGCCCGTGTTCGAGGACGCGCCGCCCTCGGGCTACCCGCTGGTCCTGCGGAACGGCCGCACGCTCACGCACTTCCACGGCTTCTACGATCACGGCCAGGCGCTGCCGACGCTCGCCGCCGCCGATCCCGAACCGCGACTCTGGATTTCGCCCGCCGACGCCGGGCTGCGCACGCTCGGCGACGGCGACGAGATCCGCGTCTTCAACGAGCGTGGCGAAATGAGCGCCCGCGCGTTCGTCACCGACCGCGTCCCGCCCGGGACGGTCTGGATGCGCGACGGTTGGGCCGGGCTCAACACCCTCACCTCGGGCGCGCCCGTCCTGCCGGACGCCGCGGTCGACCTGTTCGACTTCTCCGCCGGTCAGGCGGACTTCGAGGCGCGGGTCGAAGTCGCGCACGCGTGACGCGGAGGATTCATGAACGACGTTTCGGGCGGATCGGTCGTTTCGACCTGGGCGTCTCATCGCCCGGCGCCGCCGCCCGGCCCGCGGTGAACGGCTCCGCCGACGCGCGCATCTCGTTGGCGATCTCCGATTGTTCCCGGATACCTTCGCGGATCTCGTCCTGGAAGTGGTCCGCGTCTGAACGCCTGATCCGCTCGGCAGCGATGCGGCTCTCCTCGGCCTTTCGCCGGAGCATCTCCGAGATGCGGCGAGCCTCGTCGAGGGTCCGTCTCATTTCGTCCGCGCCGCGGCGCGCTTCCTCGGCGGCACGCCGGGCGGACTCCGCGCTCGCCCTCGCGCTCTCGGCCGCGCCCCGCGCCACCTCGGAATCCAGCCGCTCGCTCTCACCCTTGGTGCGGTCCCGCTCGGCGGCTCGACGAAGGTCTTCTGCCTTTTCTCGCCCTGCCTCGGTCCGGCGACGCCCGGCTTCCGCGGATCCGCTTCGCGGGCCTGCTTGCCTCTTCCGCGACTGCGGACCTGATCTGCGGGCCACCGAGCGAACATAGCACCTTGCGACCAACGTCTTCGACGGCCGGTCGTCGCAAAGGACCGCAAACCAGGTTTGTTTCGGCCAGCGGCAGCGCTAGCATGCCAGGCGAAAGGCCTTGGCAAATCGAAGGCGGCTGCCAGGGCGGAAAGGAACAACGATGCGTGCCGCGATCCTGCTCATTGCCCCGTTCGCTTTCTTCGTCGCCTGCGGAGGATCGGGTGGCGGAACCCCTGCCGGACCTCTCGACGTGAACCTGACCGCGGCCGGGGCGCAGCCCAGGTCCTTTTCAGCTCTCTCCCAGGCGAGCCTGCGCTTCGTCAATCAGGACATGGCGGATCACCAGATCGTCGGGTCCTCGAACTGTCACGAGGTGTCGACGCCGAGGCTGACCCCGGGCACGAACGCCACGATCATGCTCGGAGCCGGCCCCAAGTCCTGCACCTTCAGCGACAGCGTAAGCTCCGCTGTCGGGTTCCAGGGGACCATCGACGTCCTCGCACCCGGCACCGGGTACTGAGCCGTGCGCAACCTGCTGCTCGTCTCCGCGCTGCTCCTCGCGGGCTGCTCGGCGAGCACCGCCGATCTCGCGCCGCTCGAATGGCAGAAGGTTGCCGGACCGGGTCCCAACGGCTCGGTGCTGGGCTTGGGGAGCCCGGGAGGTTTCGACGAGCGCGGCAACTTCACCGTCCGCGCGTTCAAGGACGGCGGCGTGTACAGGCTCTACTACGGCGGCGCCGATACCTTCGGAACATGCGCCGGGATCAACAGCGCCCACTGGCGCATCGGTCTCGCGGAATCCACCGACGGGCTGAACTGGACGCGTGTCGCCGGCACCAAGACCGGCGGGTCCATCCTCGACAACGGGGCCGCGGGCAACTTCGACAGCTATCTCACCTACCGCCCGTTCGTCCTCAAGGACGGGGCGATCTACCGGATGTGGTACAACGGCAGCACCAAGCCGTTTAATTGCGGCCTGAACGGTTCGCCCGGCGTGCTCGCCGACAACCGCCGCATCGGCTACGCCGAATCTCCCGACGGCGTTGTTTGGACCCGCTTCTACGACGGGCCGGGCCTGGGCGGAAGCGTGCTTCCCCTCGGCACCGCGGGCAGCATCGACGCGCAGCAGGTCGGCTACGTCTGGGTGCTGAAAGACGGCGCCGAATACAAGATGTACTACTCAGCCAACGACGCCCAGAACTTCTGGCGCGTGGCGCTGGCCGTCTCGACCGACGCGCGCACCTGGACCAAGGTGCCCGGCAAGCTCGCCGGAGGCGCCATTCTCGACGTCGGCACCCTGGGGACCTTCGACGTCGCGTGCGCGTACCAGCCGTCGGTGGTGAAGGAACGCGATCAGCTCTACCGGATGTGGTACCGCGGTTGCCAGGCGCCGGGGGCGTTCGGCGGACCGAGCCGCGGCGTCATCGGCTATGCCGAGTCGAACGACGGTCTGACCTGGGTGAAGGTTCCTCGGCCAGGCCCGTCGCGCGAGGCGCTCTCGCAGGGCGTGTCGGGCCAGTTCGACTCGGCCGGGCTCACCACGCCGTCGGTCTTCCTCGAGGGCTCCACCTGGACCATGTACTACGCAGGGTTCGATGCCGCGGGAGTATTCCTCACCGGTGTAGCGCGGGCGCCGGCGCGATGAGGCGATTGCAGCTCGCCTGCCTGGTCCTCGCGTCGGGAGCGGCACGCGCACAGACCATGCTGGACCAGGAAGAGCGCCTGATCGAGATCCACTCGCTGCTGGTGGACGTGGGTCCGGTGAACGCGCCAGGCGCTTACCGCAACCGTGAGCTCAGCCTGGGGCTCGAGGTGATCGGCATTCCGCCCATCGACGGCACCACCGGCGGCAAGCGTCAGATCACGGCCTCCGATCGGACGCCGGTCTTTCCTCGATTACGGCTGGAGCTCGGGCTGCCGGCTCCCGAGGACTTCCGCGCCTCGGTGGGTCTCGCCTACATCCCCCCGATCCAGCTCAGCGACGTCAGCTCCCACCTCGCCGCGCTCGAAGCGGAGATGTCCTATGCGCCCGGGCCGCTCGCCGTCGGCATTCGCGGACACGTCCTCGTCGCCAGGTCCATGGGCCCCGTGACCGAGCCGGCGACCCGCGACACCCTGGACAACTTCGAGTTCGGAGCAAATGCGGCTGCCGGCTACCGCCTGGACTTCGCGCCGGCCAGCCTCACGCCGTACGTCAGCATCGGTCTCACGCGAGCCGTGGGCATCTTCCGCGTCACCAGTGACGGATACGAGCTCACCAGCCGCACGACCAACCCCGGCCTCAACGCGGGCGTACGGTTGTTCGCCAAGCAGCGGTTCGAGGTCGTCGCCGATCTCGCGGTCTTTCCAGGTCGATTGGTGCACCCCAGCTTCCGTCTCGCCTGGATGCCGGATTGGTTGTCACGGCCTTAGCCAGACGCATAATCTCGGCCGTCATGTCGATCCCAGCGGCGCAGCTCGAGGAGCATCGCACGGCCCTGACCGGCCACTGCTACCGGATGACGGGGTCCGCCGTCGATGCCGACGACGCCGTGCAGGAGACGATGGTGCGCGCATGGCGCAGCCTGGACCGATTCGACGGGCGCGCTTCGCTGCGGACCTGGCTCTACCGGATCGCGACCAACGTGTGCCTCGACATGCTCGCCGAGCGCTCGCGGCGAGCCCGCCCGAAGGAGTCCGGGCCCGCCGGCACGGTCGACGATCCGCTCGATGCCCTGCCGCGCACCCATTGGCTCGAGCCGATACCGGACGCCCGGGCCCTTCCGGCGGGCGCCGACCCTTCCGAGTTGGCCGTGCTCCGACAGAGCATCCGTCTCGCGTTCGTGGCGGCGCTGCAGCACCTTCCCCCGAAGCAGCGGGCGGCGCTGCTCCTCACCGAGGTGGTCGGCTGGTCGGCGGCCGAGGTCGCCGAGGGCTTCGAAACGTCGGTCGCCTCGGTCAACAGCGCCCTGCAGCGCGCGCGTGCCACGCTCGGGAGCCGGAACGTGGACGACGTGGCCGGCACCGGAGAGCAGCTTTCCGCTGCGCAGTTGAAGCTCGTCGACCGCTATGTGGACGCGTTCTTGCGATACGACGTGGACGCCCTCGTCGCGCTGCTTCGTCAGGACGCAACGCTGTCCATGCCGCCCTACACCCTGTGGCTTCGCGGCCACGAGGCGATCCGCACCTGGCTCCTGGGTCGCGGAGCCGCTTGCCGGGGCTCGCGGCTCGTGCCGACCGCCGCCTGCGCTTCGCCCGCCTTCGGGCAGTATCGCCGCGGCGGACCTGGCGGAGGCTACCAGCCCTGGGCGGTGATCGTGCTCGAGCTGTCCGGTGAGCACATCGCCGGGTGGAACTCGTTCCTCGACACCGAGACGCTGTTCCCGCTGTTCGGGTTGCCTCCACACCTCCCGGCGTAGCACCGACCGATGATTCCGGTCAGTCCGGGGCGTCCAAGCCCGAACTGAAGACCCAACCCGAGGAGAGAACCATGGCAGCCGATCGTTCCCGGAAGCTCTTCGTCAACCTGGCCGTTCGCGACTTGAAGAAGTCGACGGAGTTCTTCTCGAAGCTCGGCTTCGAGTTCAATCCCAAGTTCACCGACGACAAGGCGGCCTGCATGATCATCAGCGAGGAGGCGTACGTGATGCTTCTCGCGGAGGCCTTCTTCAAGACGTTCACCAAGCGCGAGCTCTGCGACACGACCAGGCAGACCGAAGGACTGTTCGCGCTGTCGTGCGGTAGCAGGGCCGAAGTCGACGAGATGGTCAGGAAGGCCATCGCGGCCGGCGGGAAGCACGCCGCCGAACCGCAGGATCACGGCTTCATGTACGGCTGGAGCTTCTACGACCTCGACGGCCACCACTGGGAAGTCCTCTGGATGGATCCCAAGGTCGCCAACTAGCCGCCGTTGCGCGCGAAGTGAACGACGCCTGACGGCGGCCGCGCTCCTCCCGGGCGTCAGCGGCATCGGAGGGGTCCAGGAGGTAAGCCGCATGGCCAGGACGATGAGAGCCGTCGAGATCACCAAGCCAGGGACGCCCTTCAAGCTGGTCGAGAAGCCCATCCCCGAGGCAGGGCGGGGCCAGGTACGGATTGCCGTCGACGCTTGCGGCATCTGTTACTCCGACGCCTTCGTCAGGGAGGGTCACTACCCCGGCGTGGTCTACCCGCGGGTCCCCGGCCATGAGGTGGCCGGACGCGTGGATGCCGTGGGCGAAGGGGTGACCGTCTGGAAGCCTGGCCAGCGGGTCGGGGTCGGCTGGCACGGCGGGCACGACGGCGTGTGCGAGGCCTGCCGCTCGGGCGACTTCATCCTCTGCGAGAAGGGACTCGTCTGCGGCTTCAGCTACGACGGCGGGTACGCCGAATACATGGTGGCGCCCCAGGAGGCGCTCGCCGCGGTGCCCGACTCCCTCGATTCCGTGGCCGCGGCGCCACTCCTCTGCGCCGGCCTTACCACCTTCAACTCGTTGCGCAACAGCGGGGCTCGCGCCGGCGATCTCGTCGCCGTGCACGCCATCGGCGGCCTCGGCCACCTGGGGATCCAGTACGCGCGCAAGCTGGGTTTCCGCACGGTCGCCCTTTCGCGCGGCGAGGACAAGCGCGCACTTGCGCTCGAGCTGGGCGCCCACGAATACATCGACACCAACAAGGGCGACCCCGCTGCGGCGCTGCAGAGGCTCGGCGGCGCCCGGGTCATCCTCGCGACCGCGCCGAGCGCGCAGCTGACGGGCAAGCTCGTGGACGGCCTTGCCCGCAACGGCACCTTGGTCGTTCTCGGAGGAGGCGCTCCGGAGCCGATCCAGGTCAGCCCCTTCCAACTCATCGGCAAGCGCCGGCGGATCCAGGGATGGCCGAGCGGCACCCCCAAGGACTCGGAGGAGACCCTGGCCTTCAGCGCGCTCTCCGGCGTCGTCTCCCGCAACGAGGTCTTCCCGCTGGAGAAGGCCGAGGACGCGTTCCAACGGATGATCAGCAACAAGGCGCGCTTCCGCGTCGTCATCCGGGTGCGCGGCTAGAACGCATCCCATGATCTCCGCGCCATGGAAAAACGTAGCGCCGCCGGATACGGCGGCGACCAGGCGCTCTCAGCGTGCGTCGCCGAGCGCAGACGCCGGCACTTTCAGGATGCGGCCCGTGTGGGGGTGGAGAAGCTCCGGGTCGCAGCCCAGGCCGAAGTAGAAGTCGCCGCCCAGCATCTCGAAGGAGCGCGCGAACGTCTCCGCGTCGAAGAAGCAGACCTCGGTGAACGTCACGAGATCGCGGGTGGCGAACACGTGCACGCGCGTGGACCGGGCCGACGGCTGCGTCGAGGCGAGCGCATAGAGCACGTCGTCGTGAACGACCAGGTCGCGCGCCAGGGCTCCGCCGGGCAAGGGCAGCGCGCGGGCCGAGTCCGCTTGCGCCGCCGCGAACAGACCCAGGGGCGCCCAGTCGTGGTCGATGATCTTCTGCGCCGCGATGTACACCACCTGCTTGCGAAACGCGGTAGGCCGCGCCGCGAACACCTCCTTCAGATCGGAGATGCCGGGGAAGAAGCGCACGTTCATCTCGCCGAAGTCGCTCTTCCCGTCGTACCGGTAGATCAGGCCGCCGTTGGTCGAGGCGTAGAGCCGTGGGCCGGTGTCGTCGTCGAGCACGAACAGGGTGCGCGTGCGGCTGTAGGGGAAGGCTTTGGTGAGAAGCGCCTCCCAGGACTTTCCGCGGTCGGCGGAGCGCACCACCATGCCACCCATGACGGTCGCGGTGGCGGCGAACAGCGCACCGCCGAAGTCGATCAGATCGTACACGTGGATGCCGTTCGGGATGTGGCGCAGCGTCTCCCACTTCGGGCCGGGGCCGACCTTGTGGTGCGCGTTGCCGGACGCCCAGTCAGCCGGGAAGTTCACCGCCGTCTTGAGGAGCCGCTTGAAGTGCTCGAACTTGCTCTCGCCCTTGACCCGGCTGTCGTCGCGGGCCGTCACCTTGGAGTCGTGGCCCGGGATCCACAGCCCGTCGGAGAGGACCCGGAAGACGTCGACCTGCTCGTCGGGGACTTCGTACTCTGCCTTCTCGGGGAAAGCTCCGCTGCTGGCATCGAGCGCCCAGAGATCGACCGGTCCGGCGTTGGCAGCGGGCGGCGGGTTGTTGCTGTTGCCGCTGCCGACGTAGATCTTGCCCTCGAAGGCGCGCAGGCTCCAGGGATTGCGCGCATAGATCCATTCGCCCGACGGCCAGCGCTTCTCCGTGGGATTGCCGAGGACTTGCACGACGCCGGTCACGTCCTTGCCGGCTTGCGCCGGTGGTACTTGCGTCGCGTTCGCGTCGTGCTGAGGGCGCACGAGCACCTCGTCCACGTACCGCCATGAGGCGGATGCTCCCTCGAGCCTGGCGTGGAAGGCGAGGGGCGACGAGTTCGAGGCGTGCAGGTCGAGACCTGCGGGCATCTGCACGTCGGTGGAGAGCATCCCGGGCTTCTGCCGGAGCTGCTTTGCCACCGCCGCAGCCTGGTAGGCGGCGATGACGAACTGCGAGCAGAACATCGCCTTCACGCTCGCCGGGCCGCCGCCGCGGCCGGACTCCTGGCCGAAGACGAGCGCTTCAGCACGCGCTCTCGGGCCGAAGCTCGCGAGGTGGAAAGGCACCAGGGCCGGGACGAGGTACTTCATCCGCCCGTCCGCCCAGGTCTCCGCCACTTTCACGGCCGACTCTGCCAGTGCCCGGTCCTGGCAGCGGTAGATGCGAAAAAGGAAGCCGGCGTGCGCGTCGATCCCGCGCGTGCCGACGCGGGCGGTGCTCAGCTGGCCGCCGTGCGCCTCCGCGGTCCGACCTTTGCCGAGGTAGAGCGCGACGTGGAAACAGGTCGGGTCGCCCTTCTTGATCCCCTCGTGGAAGAGGCCGGAGAGCTTCTTTACCGCCTTCTCGCCCGCCTCGATCAGCTTCTCCGTCCAGGTGGACGAGACGCCCGCGAACTTGATCAGCACGTCGCCCGGCTCGAGCGACTCGTCGGCGTTGGTCGAATCGATCACGCCGTGCGGAACGAGCTCCCTGGCGCTTTCCGCGCGCATCCCCTGATTTGCTGGCGCGATGGTGGCAACCTGGCCGGCTGCCGTGGATGTGCCTGCTCCACCCTTGCTGGGCTTGCGCGAGTCACGTACCTCCATCACCCCACTGGTCAGCTCGCGTCCGTCCGACAGGCGGACCCTGAATCGATACCGTAGGGGAGCTTCAGCTGGCGCGCTCCCGTTGCCTCGTTCGTTGTCGGGCATCGTTTCCGCCACGCTCACTCCTCCCCATCGTGCGCGAGCGTCAGCCCTGCGCGCGCCCGGCCGTCGCGGATGGTCGAGGTGGCTTGGCCCACCTCTGCCCAGGAATGATCCGGTCGCAGGCGCTCCAGCACGAATTGGGCCGTCGACTCGTCCAGCCCTGAGAATCGGGTTGCCATCCAGGCGGTCTCGCCAATTTTCAGGTTCTCGTCCTCGAACCTCGCCTCGAGGATGGCGCCCTGCTGGAGCCGCTCGAATTCGCAGAGGCGTTCAGGTTTTCCCGGAGGGACGGTCCAGCGGGCGCGCGCCTCGGTCGCCTCGGAATTGATCTCGGGACGTACGACTCCGACGCGCTGCCATCCACCCGCGTCTTCAACCTCGATCTCGAGGGTCAGCGGCTCATCGCCGAGATTCCGACCTGTGACGATGAGCTCGCACTCCTCACCTGGAGCACAGGAAGCCTTGTCCCAACTGCCCTGAACGATGCGCGTCTGGCGCAGGACCAGCACGAACTTCTGGTTCGTTCGGAGCGGCCTCGCGACCAGCAGCCTGCCGGCCTCCAACGTGACCCGCTGGCGATCGCCGTCCTCTGCCACGCGCCCTCACCCGGGAAGAGGCTCAGCCCGACCTTCTCGTCGACGGAATGGTTGAACGTACTCGATATTGCTTACTCTGGACAAGAGCGCCCGAGGTCCGAGATGGGGACCCCTTCCGCCGCGCGAAGCTCATCTTCACCGTAGTGCGGCCTCCACTCCGAAGGTGGGCGAGTGGCGCACGACGATCTCTCTGCCCTCCCCGAGGTACATGTGCACGCCGCAAGGCAGGCAAGGATCGAAGCTACGCACCACGCGCATCAGGTCGATGCCCTTGAAGCTCTCCGGCCCGTTCTCCTCGAAGATGGGCGTGTTCTGCACCGCGTCCTCGTAGGGTCCGGGAGTTTCGGACGAGTCCCGCGGGCTCGCGTTCCAGGAAGTCGGCGGATAGGTCTGGTAATTGGCGATCTTGCCTTTCCGGATCACCAGGTGGTGCGAGAGCAGGCCACGCACCGCCTCGTGGAAGCCGCAGCCAATTGCCTCCTCGGGAACTTTGGACTCGCTCCAGGTCGCCGTGCGGCGCGCGTGCACCTCGGCCATCGCCTTCTCCACGAAATAGAGCGCGCAGGCCGCCGCGTACGCCTGGAAGTACGACCGGGCGCGGTCGCGCTCGATGGCGTTGCTCCATTTCGGGATCTTCCATTCCAGCTCCACCTCGGGCAGAAACGCCGTCCGGGGCAGGCGGATCTTGACGCTGGTGCCCGTCGCCTTGACGTACCCGATGTCGACCAGTCCGGCGAGGGCCGTGACCCAGAAGCGCGCCAGTGGCCCGCCGCCGCTGTCGAGGGCGAGCAAATCGCCTGTTCGCTTGTCGTGCCACCGGGGCGACATGACCCAGGAGTACTTGCGCGCAAGGTCGCGCCTTTGCGGCCGCGGGATCGTCGTCTGGTTCCAGGGGTGGTTCCTGTCCACCGGGTTTCCGAGAGGGTCTTGCGCCACGAACGTCTCCGAGTCATCCCAGCCCTGGTAGAAGGAATGGCCGAGCAGGATGCGGATGCCGAGATTGATTTCGACGAGGTCGGTGGTGACCAGCTTGCCGTCGACCACCACTCCGGGCGTGACGTACATCTGGCGCCCCCACTGCGCCATGTTCCGGTAGGTGTGGTCGCCCCGCTCAGGGTCCTGGAACGACCCCCAGCACCCGAGCAGGATGCGGCGCTGGCCCACCTTCTCGTATCCGGGAAGGGCCTCGTAGAAGAAGTCGAAGAGATCATCGTGGAGAGGGACGACCCTCTTCATGAACTCGACGTATTTCATCAACCGGACCAGGTACTCGGTGAAGAGCTGCGGGCTCGGCACCGTCCCCACCCCTCCGGGGTAGAGGGTCGAGGGGTGCACGTGCCGGCCCTCCATCAGGCAGAACATCTCCCGCGTCAGGCGGCTCATCTGCAACGCTTCGCGGTAGAACGCGCCGGTGAAGGGATTCAGCGCGCGCATGATGTCGGCCACCGTGCGGTAGCCGTGCAGCTCGGCATGGGGCGCCGGTGTCCGTTCCGCTTTCGCGAGCACGCCAGGGTTCGTCTCCCGCACCATCTGCTCGCAGAAGTCGACGCCCACGAGGTTGTCCTGGAAGAGGTTGTGGTCGAACATGTACTCGGCGGCCTCGGCGAGATTGATGATCCACTCGCCCAGCGCCGGGGGCCGCACCCCGAAGGCCATGTTCTGCGCGTACACGGCGCAGGTGGCGTGGTTGTCTCCGCAGATCCCGCAGATGCGGCTGGTGATGAGGTGCGCGTCGCGCGGGTCCTTCCCTCTCAGGAAGACGCTGTAGCCGCGAAAGATCGACGACGTGCTCCGGCACTCGACTACCTGCCGGTTCGCGAAATCGATCTTGGTGTGGATGCCGAGGCTCCCGATCACGCGCGTGACCGGGTCCCAGCTCATCTCGACAACGCCGTTCTCGTCGGGCATTTCCTCCCCCCGGGGCCACTAACGGCCGAGCCGCTCGATCTCCTCGAGCACTTCGAACGGATCGGAGCCCTTGAGGATGACGAGGTCCACGCCCGGCGGCGCTCGCCGCGGGGAGCCCGTGTAAAGGGCGATCCGTGTTCCGGGCTGCCGCTCCTTCACGTCGGACACGAGGTCAATCCCGGAGCCATCGCCGAGGATCACGTCGAGGACCACCAGCGCAAACCGGCCCGCGGACAACGCCTGCCTCGCCTGGGCGAGCGACGCCGCCTCGTCGACGTGGAAGCCCGCTTCTTCGAGCAGGGCACAGAGCGTCAAGCGGTTGCCCTCGTCGTCCTCGACGATGAGCACGTGCTTGCCAGGCGGAGGCAGGGCGCCGGCGCGCGGGATCACGGCTGCGCCCCGTGCTTCTTGCCGCGTACCTCGAGGGCGAGCAGCACGAGCTGCAAATCGGCGAACGGCCTCCGCACCCAGGCCGAGACCTCGAGCGGAGCGTCGCGCTCGATGCCCTGGCCCGGGAACTCCTGTGTCAGCACGATGATGCGCAGCGCCGGGTCCGACTCGCTCAGCCGCTGGACCACCTGCAGCGCGTCGGGCGCGAAGGCCAGATCGACGAGGACCACGTCCACGGCGCGCGAGGCCACGGTCGCGAGCGCCTCGGCAGCGGTCTGGCAGGCGAGAGTGGAGTGCCCGTGCGACTCGAAGACTTGCCGGATGCGCGCCCGTTCGTCGGGCGGCGCCATCACCAGCACCGCCGGGCGACTCAGCGCGCGGCGGATGAGGTGGAGTGCGCCCTCCATGTCGAACGGCTTGTGCAGCAGCGCGAAGACACCGCTGCGCAGGGCCTGCTCCTCGCGCTCCCGCAACGCGAAAGCGGTCATCAAGATCACCGGCAGCCCGGGCCGCATCCGTCGGACATGACCCAGCACCCCCACCCCATCCAAGCCCGGCATGCGAATGTCGGAGAGGACCAGGTCCACCTCTGGCCGCTCGCGCACGAGCCGGACCGCCTCTTCGCCGTTCGCCGCTTCGAGGACCTGGTAGCCGTCCAGCTCCAGGTTCGCGCTCACCGTCGAGAGCATGTCCGCTTCGTCGTCGGCAACGAGGATGGTGCGCCGCGTCTCCGCCATTCCGGGCCCTCCATGGTCACGCAAGATTAACAAGATCAATCGCCGGGCGGGTTCACGCCCCGGGCGCTCTGTTCACCGCCCGGCGAGGATGGTTCACTGGGGGAGAAGGGCCCTTGATGTGGTGCGCCCGTTGCGGCTTGATCAGCCGCATGGCGCACCCCGAGGTGATGCGACCCCCGGCCGTCCCGGTGGTGCACGTCGTGTGGATCACTGCCGGGCTCGGCTGCGACGGCGACACCATCGCCATGACCGCCGCGACCCATCCGAGTATCGAGGACCTGGTCCTGGGGCAACTCCCGGGCGTTCCGCAGGTGCGGTTGCACAATCCGGTGCTGGCGTACGAGGTAGGTGACGCCTTCCTTGCCTTCCTGCGCAGCGCCGCGGCGGGCCAGCTCGACCCGTTCCTGCTCGTGGTCGAGGGCTCGATTCCCAACGAGAAGATCAAGGAGGAGGGCTACTGGGCAGCGATGGGCACGGACCCCGTCACCGGCCAGCCCATCACTACTTGCGAATGGATCGACATGCTCGCGCCCAAGGCGTGGGCGGTCATCGCGGCCGGCACCTGCGCGACCTACGGAGGCATCCACGCCATGGCGGGGAACCCGACCGGCTGCATGGGGCTCGCCGACTACCTGGGCTGGCAGTGGCGCTCGCGAGCGGGCATCCGCATCGTCTGCATTCCGGGGTGCCCGGTCCAGCCGGACAACTTCACCGAGACCTTGCTCTACCTTCTCCGGCAGGTCGCGGGGCAGGCGCCGATGATCCCCTTGGACGAGGCGCTGCGCCCGACCTGGCTCTTCGCCGAGACGGTCCACGAGGGGTGCGACCGCGGCGGGTACTACGAGCAGGCCGATTTCGCCGCCGGGTATGGGTCGAAGACTTGCATCGTGAAGCTCGGCTGCTGGGGACCGGTGGTCCAGTGCAACGTGGGCAAGCGCGGCTGGATGGGCGGAATCGGTGGTTGCCCCAACGTGGGCGGCGTCTGCATCGGCTGCACGATGCCCGGCTTCCCCGACAAGTTCATGCCCTTCCTGGACGAGCCGCCGGGAGCGAAGATGTCCTCCTCGGCGGTGATCATGTATGGCCGCACGGTGCGCGCCCTTCGGCAGTTTACTCAGGCTTCCCTCAACCGCGAGCCCTCCTGGCGGCACCCGAGGTCCGAGTTGACCACCGGCTACCTCGCGCCGGCAAAGCACGGCCCAGCCGGCAGCGACGGCGCCGGGGAGTGACGCCGCGCGATGTTGCTCGATTCGCCAGAAGGGGAGCTCACCGACCCGAACGACCTGCTGGCCGCGCTGGCAGGGCTGGCGCGGGCACTCTTCTCCCCGGACCACATCATCGTCGCTGCGCGGCCGCGCGAGGAAGCTCGCTCGCTCATCGAGCAGTCGCCCGACGGCATCGTCGTCCTCGACGAATCCGCGAAGGTAGCTTCCATCAACGGAGCCGCGCTGCAGGTCTTCCGGCAGGCCGGGGCGGACGTGCTCGGCAAGCCCGCCACCGTGCTGCTCACCGCGGACGGCGAACCGCCGCTGGCGATCTCCGCTGGCGCGGACGGACGGATGCGACTCGTGCTTTCGCCGAAGCTGCTGGGGGTCCGCCGCGGCGGCGATACGTTGCCACTCGAAGTCAGGGTGAGCGAGCTGTCGCTCGAGGGACGCACGCTCTTCCTGCTCCTCGTGCGCGACCTCGAGGAACGGCGCCGGCTGGAAGCGCCGGAACGGAAGGCCGAGGCGCGCTACCGCGCGCTCGTCGAGCAGATCCCGGCGGTGACCTTCATGGCCTCGCTCGACGAGGGGCCGAACGCCATGTACGTCAGCCCCCAGATCGAGAGCCTGCTCGGCTTCTCCCAGCAGGAGTGGCTCGAAGACCCGATCCTCTGGTACCGGCAGCTCCACCCAGACGACCGCGCGCTCTGGAACGGCGAGTTCGCCCGCGGCGTCGAGACGGGCGGCCCCTTCCGCGCAGAGTGCCGCGTCATCTCTCGCAGCGGCAAGGTGGTCTGGATTCACGGCGAGGCGCGGCTCGTGCGCGACGATAGCGGACGCCCGCTCTTCCTCCAGGGGATGGTCTTCGACATCACCGAGAGCAAGCGTGCCGAGCATGAGATCCGCGACGCCCAGGAGGCCAAGGTCCGCCACGAGCGGCTCGCCGCTCTCGGGCAGGTCGCCGCGAGCATCGGCCACGACTTGCGCAACCCTCTCGGAGCCATTCGCAACGCCTGGTTCTACATCCAGCGCAGGCTTGCCGGTTCGGAGCTGGTGGCGCAGGACCCGCGCGTGGCCACCTTCGGCGCGCTCATCGAGCGAGAGCTGACGCGCTCGGTGAGCATCATCACCGACCTGCTCGACTTCAGCCGCGAGCGGCCGCTGCACCGCGTTCGCTGTCCGATCGGGCCGCTCGTCAACGAGGCCTTCTCCATCCTGGAGCTGCCGGCAGGCAGGATCCAGCTGATCGACGAGGTCCCCGCCGACCTCCCGGTCCCCTACCTCGACCGGGACCAGTTCCGGCAGGCCTTCGTCAACCTGATGCAGAACGCCGTCGAG
>Ga0137410_10000835_pt1 | contig 21239 bp, 21 predicted proteins | sample CZODoug1_16funga_FD_108878 | JGI IMG/M metagenome (GOLD analysis project Ga0137410, IMG submission 108878) | Vadose zone soil fungal communities from Angelo Coast Range Reserve, California, USA - CZODoug1_16fungal (Illumina Assembly) | ecosystem: Environmental > Terrestrial > Soil > Vadose zone... | reverse complement strand
TGGAATGGAGGCTCTCCATACGATCCGGAAAAACAGTCCCGAAGCGCTCGTGATCGTAGTCACAGGCTATGGAACGATCCAGTCAGCGGTTCAGGCGATGAAAGACGGCGCCTATGACTACGTCACCAAACCCTTCAGCCTGGAAGAACTCCGGCTGCTCCTAGAACGGGTAGCCGGCCACTTAAAACTGAAGACCGAAAATCGCGTGCTGCGCGAGACCATCAAATCGCGCCAGGGCTTTGGCAACATCATCGGGCGCGCGCCCGAGATGGAAAAGCTTTATCGCATTATCGCCAAGGCGAGCCAGAGTACCCACCCTGTGCTCGTTCTGGGCGAAAGCGGAACCGGCAAGGAATTGGTGGCCAAGTCCCTGCACTACACGGGACCGAATCGCGCAAAGCCGTTCATCCCGGTGGACTGCGGCTCATTGGTGCCGACGCTAATCGAAAGCGAACTATTCGGCCACGTGCGAGGCGCCTTTACCGGCGCTACTAATCCTAAAGACGGACTGCTCGCGATTGCTGAAGGCGGGACAATTTTCCTCGACGAAATCGGCGAACTGTCGGTCGACCTCCAGGCCAAACTGCTGCGCGCCATCCAGGAGAAAGAAATTCGTCCGGTCGGAAGCGTGCGGCGAATTCCGATTAATGTTCGTATTCTGGCCGCCACAAATCGCGACCTGGAAGTGGCCGTGACTCAAGGCACTTTCCGGCGCGATCTTTTTTTCCGGCTCAACGTGCTTACCCTGCGCATCCCACCACTGCGCGAGCGGCGCCAGGACATTCCTCTGCTGGTAGCCCACGTACTCGACCGTGTCGGGCGCGACACCGGAACGGAAAAAACAATCTCCGACGAAGCGCTCAAGATCCTCCTGAATTACGATTGGCCCGGCAACGTGCGTGAACTGGAAAACTGCCTGGAGCGTGCCTGCGCACTCTCCAGCGCGGACGACATTCAAGTACGCGATCTGCCCACCCGCGTCTACAGCGCGCCCGCCGAGTTGCTCGGAGTAGCTACGCCCGGAAATGGCAGCGGCATACTGCCCATTGCCGAACTGGAGAAGCAAACTATCCTCAATGCCCTTGCCCAAGTGAACGGCGACAAAATGCTGGCGGCGCGATTGTTGGGAATCGGCAAGACAACTCTGTATCGCAAGTTAAAGGAGTACGCGCAAGCATGAGAACTATCGGCGCTCTTCCACCCAATGACCCTGTGGCATAGCTCGGCGGGGCGCCAACGAAGTGGAATCAACCCAACGGCCCGGCATCGCCCATGAGGCCGATAACTTGAGCTATTCGGGCTATCCAGAGTTCGACATGTGATGGTGATGAGCCAAGGCACGCTTAACGATGGATTTGCATTGGAGCTTTTCTCATTCAAGCTCCGGAACATAGCACGGATAAGCGCGCTGCGCGAAGGTAGGGGTTTTTGGATCGAGTTCCAACGTCTGCACGGGATTGGCCCGAGTTGTCACCGCCAGTAGCCGTCCTTGCGGTGCATAGGCGAAACCGCCGCCGCCAAAGTGCGTACCGCCCCGGGAGCGGCCGATCCGGTTCGAACTGACGACGTAAGCGCCTGAAACGAGCGACGCCATGGCACCGGCGATTTTCCACGGCTCTATGTCCGCCCCTGACGCGCGAGGTATGACGACCAGCGAAGCTTTTTGCTTTCCGTAGGCCCGTGCGCGTTCGTTGAACATGGCGTCCGTACACAAAAGCACACCGACCTTCACCCCCAGTACCTCGGCTACATCAAAGCCTGAACCATCGCCGGCGTACCATTCGCTTTCAAACCATCCCGGCTCATTCGGAAAATATTGTTTACGGTGCAGTGGACGGACGACTCCGTTCTCAAGCACGAATGCCTCATTTGCCAGCCGTTTTCCGTTCCACACGGGCCGCGAGGAGATGACGGCGGGAAGATCAAGATCAGTCAGTCCTTCAAGCCCCTTCTCATGCGCGCGGACGCTGAGCTGCGCCTCGTCCTGCGAAAAGACAGCGCCGTCGGCAAGCCAGGGACCGAACGGCAGTTCATTGGTGACCAGGATATCCGGACGCGCGGCGGTGAGGGAGTCTTTCAACTCACTCCACTGCGCGTCACTCGTTGACAGGGCCTCGGGCCATTCCACAAAAGCGATGCGCAACGGCGTCACCATACCATAACGCGATCTTCGGGCTTCAAATATAGCTTGTCGCCGGGCACGATGCCGTAGGCTTTGTACCAAGCCTCGACATTGCGCACCGTATCGCTTCGATATTCCCCCGGCGAATGGGTGTCGGTTGTGACTTGCCGCTGCAACGCGGCTTCGCCCTGGACCTTCCGCCATCTCTGGGCGAACGCCAGAAAAAATCGCTGTTCGCCACTCAGTCCGCCGATCACGACATCAGTCTTGCCTTTCAGTGACAGGACGTAGGCATCATGCGCCGTCAGCAAGCCCGCTAGGTCGGCGATATTTTCACTCAGGACCTGCTTGCCATTGACGCAAAGATCGGAAAGCGGGCAGTAGCCGTCAAATTGCGCCACCAGCTTCGCCGCCGCCGCGTGGTATTTGGCCGTGTCCTCAGCAGTCCACCAATTGCCGAGGCGGCCCTGGGCGTCGTAAATATTGCCCAGTTCGTCGAAGCTGTGGCTGATTTCGTGGGCGATTCCCGCGCCCGCAGAACCGTAGTTAGACGCCGCGTCGCCTTGGAAATCGAAATAGGGTGGCTGTAGGATGCCGGCCGAGAAAGTCTCGGTATTGGGGCTGAACACAATGACTGCGCCGACGATTTGCGGATCGATCCTCCACTCGTCCGGATCGGCCGGTTGTTTTAACTTGGCCAGGTTGCGCAAACGATTGAAGGCTTCTGCCCGGCGCATATTGCCGAAGGCGTCGCCGCGCACGACATCGAGCGTTGAGTAGTCGATCCATGTATCGGGGTAACCGACGCCGATCCTAAGCGCGGCCAGCTTTGCCAACGCTTTTTCCTTGGTCTGCGGTGACATCCAGGTGAGGTTTGAAATGCGAGCGCGATAGGCGGCGATCAGGTCGCCGACCATGGCTTGCGCCCTCGCCTTAGCTTCGGGCGGGAAATAACGTTGCGTATAAAGTTGGCCAACCGCCTGGCCCAAGGCGGCGTTGGTGGCGGCGATGGCGTCCTTGCTGCGGTCCGGCGCCTGCCGCGTATCCGACAGGATCGCAGCCACTGCCTTGGGCAAGACGCTTGCATAATGTGCGATCAGGTGAAATCTGAGATAGTCCTTCCACGGATCGATGTCCTCACTGCCTACTAGGGCGGACGTTCCGGTAACAGCCGACGGCTGCCAAACGACGAAGTCCGACTGCCCCGCAACTCCCGCAGCTTTAAAGTAAGCGTCCCAGTCCATGCCGGGCGCCTTGACGCTAAAGTCGGCGCGTTTCCACGGGTTATTCTGTTTGAAGACGTCAGCGGCATCGGCGTCTGGGGCGTGGGCTTGCGCGATCCGAATTTCAAGCGACAATATACGCGCCGCTTTGGTGCCTGAGTCTGCAACGCCGGCCAGTTTCAGGATCGCCGCAATGTGCGTCTGATACTGGGCGCGCAACGCAGCCACTTTGGGTGACGGGTCGATATAGTCGTCGCGATCGGGCATTCCCAGACCGCCCTGCAACAGGTGGAAAACGTAGTGTTCCGAGTCCGTAAAACTCTGGTTAACCCACACGCCGAAAATGTGGTCAGCGTTGGCGGTGAGCCCGTCAACCTCAGTATTCAAAGTCGTGCCGAGATAGGCTGACAACGACGTCTTGTTTGTGATCGCTGCAATCATGGCCATTTCGTCAGCCAGTGGTGTCAGACCCTTGGCCTCGATGCCGTCTGCGTCCATGAAGCTGGCGTAGTAGTCGCCAACCTTCTGTGCAAGGCTTCCTTTGACGGGCTGCGCCGCAGCCGCGTCTTGAATAAGATTGCGTACCCGCTGACCTGTTTTCTCCATCAACATCGCGCTCGTACCGTAGCTCGCCTGGCCGGCGGGTATCGTTATTGTCTTGAGCCAGCCCCCATTGGCGTACCGGTAGAAGTCGTCACCTGGCTTGATGGAACGATCGATGTCCTGGTCCTGCGTGCTCGCATTTTGATCAACAGGTGCCGCTACCGTGCTTAGGAAAACCACGGAAGTGAAGACAGCGACTAGCACCGTATTACGAAAAAGAGGCATGGAAATCCTTTCAACCGAGCCGCGTCGCCGCGCGAAAACCAGCGATTTGGAAATATCTGAGCTTGAAAACGAAATTCGACTTCGCAGACTGAACTGCCGGTCTGCTCTTTTGCACTTCGGTGGATGCAAACCACGCAGTTCAGCCCCGACCATAACGGAATGGATGGCAGCGGGTTGGACGTTAGCGGACGTTAATCCCGGCTGGACCTTAGTGGACCCTACTCCCAAGATCGCCTCAAGCCGGGTGCGGTACGTGTGCCTGCACACCTCGCCGCAAAAACCGCAACTTCCTTCTGAGTAGCCGCTGTTGTTGCTTCGCACGAAGGAGGCCCAGTGCCAGTTGTCGGCGAACGTTACCTACTCCTCAGCTCAAGAAGTCGGCTTTTCGGAAGCGAAACAGCGATTCAGATCGGCTGCGACCAGTGCTGCTACAGTGATGACCGGTCTATTGCGCCCGGCGCGCTAAGATTTCATAGACCGGCTTATTGTCAGCGAATACTTGCCATTCCGATACGCGCCCGTCGCGAATAGTGGCACGCCAAGCTGCGGGTGTTCGCCAGGCGGTGTCGTCAATGGTGCCGCCCGCCTCTCCAATAGCTAATACGGTATCCAGTGCCGACAGTTGATAGGTGATTTGAATCCGGTAGTCCGGGCACATCGCAAAGTATGCGCTCCAGCCGCCACGCATGGATTCTGCTCCCTGCACTCGGTTGCCTAACGAATCGACGAAGAGGTGATCCTGACTCATGAGCGAGGTTAGCGTCTCGACGTCGTAATGATTGATTGCTGCCACAAACTGTTTGAATATCTCGCTAGACACGCTGTGGTCCATTCCATCGGCCATCACCAGCCTCCTGCGCCAACATACTGGAAGTTTATCTCCTGCAACCAGCTGTCGGAGTCATGTCAGCCTATAGGCTGCAAAGATAAGTCCTATACGCCAGCTTAGGAAGCATGTCACTCAGTCGATATAAGGGATTCCTCGGCACCAATCCGACGGACGAACCGGATTGCCCATCATTTGTAGCAGGGGATTTAGTCGTCGACATTCACCCTTTGATGATAAAGACGCGGCGGATGCGCTGCTCCTCGCGAAGCTGAGGCATCTGTCTGGTTGATCAACCAGGCAGGGGGTGTCTTCGGGACACCCAGCTGGGAGCTGGCGCTACGACCCAACAGCTTCCCAAATCCGAGCGGAAAAATCCGAACAGGTGCTGAAAAGGGAACCCGTTCGAAGTGCGACCAGATAAACCCTTTATTTTTAGTCGGCCACAATTGGTCAGGAACTTGCCACTAGATCAACCATGATCCTGGTCGTGACTCCAAACCTGGCGGCGGAAGAGTGCGCTGACGCGCTGCGTCAGGCTACCAGCGAAGAGATTGTCATGGCCGCAAGTCTGCGCGAAGCGGCTAGTCTGCTCCGCACCGAGTCTTATCTGGCGGTGGTGCTGGACCAATACTTACTGGAAACTGAGCCCGACGAAACCGAAATCGTCATGCGTCACCTCGGTACCGCGATCCCCCTCCAAGTGAACCTGGCGATTAGCGGAGGGGCCCGCTTGGCACGCGAAGTCCGAGCCGCAGTGCGCCGTCGCCAGCAGCAGGAAGTGGCGGCCCGGCGCGCAGTGGTCAACACACTGCAATGCGAACTGAATGGGACCGTTACCGCGCTCCTGCTCTCCTGCGAACTGGCGCTGGCCGCGCCTGGATTGTCCGTCGCAGCCACCGAGAAGATGGAATCGGCCCACGAATTGGTGAAGAAACTTCGCTCCCAGATGGAATCCACTCTGGCCGAAGCCTGACGGTTGCGAAAAGCAGGCAGGTCGGGGGTCCCGCTGGGACGACCGGCAGTGCACGGAAACGCCCTCTACTCCCGGCATTCCGACGAAAAAACGGCTCCTCCCGGCAAAGAAAAGCTTGGCTCCCCGGCCTCCTCGCCCATAGACTAGGGTGCACAGGGGCGAGGACCGCTTCCGCCCCAGGCATTCCCGAGAGGTTCTGTGCGCGTTCTTGTCACTACCGACACGTTCAGCGGAGTGTGGACCTATACTCGCGAGTTGGTGTCTGGTCTGGTAACCCAGGGCGCTCAGGTCGTGCTGGTCAGCTTCGGCGAAATTCCTCTGCCCCACCAGACCGGATGGATGCAGGGCCTGCACGGGCTGGAGTATCATCCCACTGCCTTTCGCCTGGACTGGATGCAGGAAGGCGAACAAGACTTCCACGCTGCCCAGGACTATCTCTGCTCAATCATCCATGACACGCGTCCCAATCTGCTCCATCTGAATCAGCTAAGTTTCGGCGCGCTTCCAGTCGACACGCCCCGCCTGGTCATTGCTCACGGCGACATTGTCACCTGGTGGCTCTCTGTCCACGGACGCGAGCCGGCCCCTTCGGCTTGGCTCGATTGGTACCGTCAGACAATCGTTCGCGGACTGGAGCGCGCCGAAGCCGTCATAACGACCTCACGCTGGATGCAGGGAATGTTGCGCCTCGCTTATGGAGAGGAATTCGAATCGTACGTGGTTGCTGCCGGCAGAAATCCGATCTACTTCAATCCCTTTGTCACGAAAGAAGAATCAGTTCTGGCCATTGGCCGGCTTTGGGACACCGGCAAACAAGTCGCGCTGCTTACTCACCACGCGCACGGGATACCGGTCTGCATCGTCGGCGCGGATCACACGGTCCCGCCGCCTCCGGTGCCGATTCGTGCCGATGTGCGCGTCTCGACTGGCAAGCACGAAATTTCGGTAAAAGGCGCGCAGACCGAATCGCAATTGCGGACGCTCTATAGCAAGTCCACCATCTTCGCCGCCACCTCGCGTTATGAACCGGTCGGTATGGCCTCGATCGAAGCTGCGTTTTCGCGGTGCGCGCTGGTCGCCAATGACACTCCCGTCTATCGAGAAATGTGGGGCGATGCCGCCCTATATTTCGAACGCAACGACGCCGACAGTCTCACCGAAACTCTCGCGCAGTTGCATCAGGACCCCGAAATGGCGCGGCTCTACGGAACGCGTGCTTACAATCGCGCCCGCGAACGCTTCACCGCCCGCCGCATGGTCGATGACTATCTACGCCTCTACCGTCAACTCCGCACTTCCAAGGTCGCCGTTGCGTGATGGCTGTGGAACCGAAAGAACAACCTGGCAACCAATCTCAAGTTCTGATCGTCACCGGCGGTAGTCGTGGTATTGGTGCCGCAACCTCGCTTCTCGCAGCTCGACGCGGTTTTGCTGTCTGCGTCAACTATCTACAGGGGCAAAAGGAAGCTGACGAGTTGGTTCGCGCCATTCAGCAACAGAACGGAAAAGCCATCGCCGTGCAAGCCGATGTCAGCTCCGAGCCCGATGTAGTGCGCCTGTTTGAAACAGCCGACCGCGAACTAGGCCGTCTTACAGCATTAGTCAACAACGCTGCAACCGTCGAGCAGCAAATGCGCGTGGACTCCATGGACGCCGCCCGACTGCATCGCATGTTTGCAACGAATGTGATCGGCGCGTTTCTCTGTTCGGGGCAAGCTGTGCGGCGAATGTCCACCCATCATGACGGCCGCGGAGGCGCCATCGTCAATGTTTCATCTGCCGCTGCCCACGTGGGATCGCCCGGCGAGTATGTCGATTATGCTGCAACCAAGGGCGCCATCGATACGCTCACGATCGGCCTCGCCAAGGAAGTCGCCGAAGAACACATCCGGGTCAATGCTGTTCGTCCCGGATTCATCCATACCGACCTTCATGCCAAAGGCGGCGAACCGGCCCGCATGGATCGGGTCAAAAGTCTGATACCCATGAAGCGCGGAGGCCAGCCCGAAGAAGTTGCCGCCGCCATCCTGTGGCTGCTGTCCGAAGAAGCCTCCTACGTCACGGGCGCCATCCTCGACGTCGCGGGCGGACGGTAGTCCGATCGACGATCAGCGAGAAAGCCCGCTACCTAAGATCAAGCCCCTCCAGGCGTCCGCCCGAAACAACAAATGCACTTCCCTCCTCACGAGACTGCCGCGCCATCGTGTGCAAGACACGCTTTGCTGCTTTTTCCTCTTGACACGTATAGTTCCTGTGCTATAGTTCATTAGAACTATCTATGAACGATACAGATAACGGCCATGGTTTGTGGGACTTATCGGTCCTGTGCTTTCTCCGGGAGCGGCCCATGCACCCCTACGAGATGAACCGCCTCTTGCTCGAACGTCATTGGAACGAGGTCCTCGTGCTCAAGCGCGGATCGCTCTATCACGCAATTCGGCGGGTGCTGGGCGCGGGACTCATCGTGGCGATAGGAACAACTCGCGATGGGAAACGTCCAGAGCGCACGACGTATCGCATCACGCCGGCCGGGGAGGAGCAGCTTGTTCGATGGCTACGAGACATGGTGGCTTTGCCGGTACGGGAGTCCTCAACTTTCATGGCATCGGTGAATTTTCTGATCCATCTCACGCCGAGCGATGCCGCAGCACAACTCGAAAGGCGCGCCCAACGACTCGAACAAGAAATCGCTGGAGCGGAGGCCGGAATGAAGATTCTGGTCCAGCGACTTCCCCACTTCTTATTGCTCGAAGGCGAATACATGCTCTCGATACGCAAGAGCGAATTGCAATGGGTTCGGAAGGTGCTCGAGGAACTGCACTCCGGACATTTGTCCTGGGACCTGAAGAAGATTTTTGAAGGACTCGAAGCGGCGCGGACTGCCTCCGCCAAACCGCCCAAAGGATGAACAACCTATGAACCAGCCTGAACCAACGCCAATTTCCGGTGACGCAATACGAACAAATCAATTCGCTCCGATTGTGGCTCTACTCTTACTCTCTCCGCTGGTCGGTGAAGTGTTGAGCGGAGCGACGCGTTTGAGTTTTATCTTCGCCTACCTCCCGGAAGTAATGATGTGGGGTTGCGGCACGCTGTTGATCCGCGAAGTAGTACGGCGCTGGGGAGGCACCTGGACGACCATGTTGCCGCTGGGACTCGCTTTGTCGATCACGGAGGAATTCATCGTCCAGCAAACATCGCTCGCGCCTCTGCCGTGGCTGGGCTCGACTCCAATGTATGGACGCGTCTGGGGCGTGAACTGGATCTACTTCCTGTTCATGCTTCCATTCGAAAGCGTTTGCATCACCCTGGTGCCGGTGCAGATTGTCGAATTGGTCTTCCCCGACCGCCGCAAGGAACCGTGGCTACGCGCGCGCGGCATGGTGATCGCCAGCGTAGTGTTCCTGGTGGGAGCGTTCTTAGCGTGGTTTCTGTGGGTGAAGATAGCGCGCATTCAGGTATTCCATTTCCCCGACTACAAGCCCCCGGTTGTCACGGTCATGCTTGGATTGATTGCGATCGTAGTTCTTGTCCTGATCAGCTACGCGTTGCGCGGACCGCGCGGAGTGGGAACCGCCGCCTCGAACAAAGCCCTTTCGCCATGGCTCGTCTTGCCAGCCACCCTGCTCCTGGGATTCCCGTGGTACCTCCTGCTGGTATTGGTGTTTGTTCCGCGCCCGCACCCGCTCGCGCTTTGGATCCCCGTAACTGCAAGCGTCGCTTGGGCCGTGATGACGGTTGTCTTGGTTCGGCGCTGGGCAGGGGCAGACAACTGGGGAGAGATGCATCAGTGGGCGCTCTCCTTCGGCGTGCTCCTGGTGTGCATGACAGCCGGATTCCTCGGAAGCAGCCTGTGGCCGAAGATGGACCTGATCTTCAAACTGGTGCTGAACGTACTTGCCGTCGCCGGCATGGTCGCACTCGCACGCCGAATCAGTCAGCGCGCAGCAGCTTGAGATCTTCTTCCTGACCTTCAGGGTGCCCGTCGACGCATGTTATACTTTTCAAGCATCTTTCCGCTCAGAACGGACGACGGAGGACAGTATCGACAAACGCTTTATCCGCATGAATGAGCGCATCCGCGCACGCGAAGTGCGTGTAATCGGTGACGAGGGTGAACAGATTGGCATCATGCCTCCCTTCGAAGCGCTCAAGATGGCCCGCGAACAAAACCTCGACCTGGTGGAGATTTCCCCGACCGCGCAGCCTCCGGTTTGCCGCATCATGGACTACGGGAAATTCCTGTACCAGAACGAAAAACGCGAACGCGAAGCCAAGAAAAAGCAGAAGACCATTACGGTCAAAGAAGTGAAGTTTCGTATCAACGTAGACGATCACGATTACGATACAAAAAAGAATCACGTGCTCCGCTTCCTCGACGAAGGCGACAAGGTCAAAGCGACTATCTTCTTCCGCGGACGCGAAATGACCAGACAGAGTCTGGGACGGCAGATTCTGGAACGCCTGATCAAAGACGTTGAGCACAAGGGATTGGTGGAATTCCGCCCGAGACAGGAAGGCAATACGCTGCACCTGATCCTGGCGCCGAAAAAAGACGCTAGCGGCGGCGGAGCAAAAGAGAAACCAGCGCCTCCGAAGCCAGCGCCTCCACCACCGCCAGCACAGGGTGGCGCGCAGACAGCGTAGACAGCATTCAGCGATCAGCCATCAGGAAAATCTGGCTGATCGCGATTGCGAAATAACCGGTGATCCCCCTCAGAAGCGATTCGCCTGCACTGAGAACTGAGAACCGAGAACTGGGAACTGATTTCAAATGCCTAAACTGAAAACACACAAAGGCGCTTCCAAGCGCTTCAAAAAAACGGCGACCGGCAAAATCAAGCGTCATAAAACCGGGTTGCGTCATATCCTGACCTCCAAGTCGAAGAAGCGCAAGAAACAACTGGGCAAAGCCACTTTGGTGAGCGATGGAGATTACAAAAAAGCGGCACGCATGATCCCGTACATGTAACAGACGGGTGACATCGCCCGTGCACAACCAAGTCTGCGGATCGGGAACGAACCGCAGCGGCGTGTGAAGAGGTCAGACTTCAGAAATCCCTTTAGGTAGAAGTCTCCTTACCTCCAGCCGCCAGATGAAACACAAAAAGGAGAACACTCATGCCTCGTGTAAAACGCGGAACCAAACGCCGTGCCAAGCGCAAAAGAATTCTTGAACGCGCCAGTGGATATTTCCTAACTAAATCCAAACTCTACCGCTCGGCAAAAGAAGCTGTCGATCGCGCGCTGAAGTTCGCCTACTCCGGACGCAAACAGAAGAAACGCCAGTACCGCTCCATCTGGATCGTCCGCATCGGTGCCGCCGCCCGTCTGCATGGCTTGAACTACAACCAGTTCATCAGCGGATTGAAGAAAGCCGGCGTGGAACTGGACCGCAAAATTCTTGCCGAACTAGCCGTCAACGATCCAGCGGGATTTGGGAGTCTGGCGGAACAGGCGAAGAAGGCGCGGGAAGCGGCGTAGGTCACCCCGTCGTTAGCCTTTTGTCGTGGCCGTTAGCAATCGGCTGTCAGCATTCAGCCGTCAGCATTCAGTCCCTATTTTGAAACTGTCATCCTGAGCAAAGCGAAGGACCTGCTGTCTTGTCACTACCAGGACAACGGATCCTTCGCTTCGCTCAGGATGACAATCGTTTGAGAGTTGCTCGTGCGATATGCCCTACACCGTTCCCACACTGACCGACTTCTCGGCGACTGAGCTCGATAAGGCCGCCGAAGAACTCCGCACTGCGCTTCTTGTGGAGTCGCAAGCGATCCGTAGTGAAGCCGATTGGAAAACCTTCCGAGATCGCTGGATGGCGCGCAAGAACGGCATCCTGTCCCAAATTAATGATTTGTGGCTGAAAGCTTCGCCGAAAGATGCGAAGCGTGAGGTTGGCCAACGAGTCAATGAGATCAGGTTGGATGTGGAAGATAGCGTCCAGAAAGCCGAAGATCTTCAGCTAGAACTTTCAACAGGAATTCCCTTTTCCACCGAGCGCCTCGACGTCACCCTCCCCGGCATCCGCCACCCACTGGGCGCGGAACACCCCGTCATCAAGACGATGAACGAAATCGTCGGCGTCTTCCGCAACCTCGGATACTCAGTCGAAGAGGGCCCGGAGATCGAAACCGACTACTACAACTTCGAGGCTCTGAATTTTCCACCGAACCATCCCGCGCGCGATACGCAAGACACGCTCTTCATCGCCGGACAGGAGTCGAAACCGCAACGCGACCGGCTGCTGCTGCGCACGCACACGTCGCCGGTACAGATCCGCTCGATGGAAAAGATGAAGCCTCCAGTGCGTGTGGTGTGTCCCGGCAAAGTGCATCGCAACGACGCGCCCGACGCCACGCACTCGCCCATCTTCCATCAGGTCGAAGGACTGGCCGTCGACACGAACATTACCTTCTGCGACTTGAAAGGAACGCTCGACCACGCCATGAAAGCGCTCTTTGGATCGAGCGTGAAAACGCGTTTCTATCCATCGTTCTTCCCTTTCACCGAGCCCAGCGCCGACGTGCAGATCAGCTGCATCTTCTGCGACGGCAAAGGCGTCCGCGACGGCGCTCCGTGCCGCAATTGCAAAGCCAGCGGATGGATCGAATTACTTGGCTGCGGGATGGTCGACCCGAACGTCTACGGCTTCGTAGATTACGATCCAGCGAAGGTTTCTGGATTCGCCTTCGGCATGGGCGTTGAGCGCATCGCGATTTTGAAGTACGGCGTGGACGATATTCAACTGTTCTTTAATGGCGATGTGAGGTTCTTGGAGCAGTTCGGGTAGGAGCTTTTAGCCATTAGCTCTTGGCTCTTAGCTAAATCTCTCAAAGCTGGAGATCTAGGCTAAAGGCTAAGAGCTAAAAGCAAAAAGCTGTAGGCTAAATGAAACTTTCTCCTCAATGGCTCCGCGACTTCGTCGACTTCACAGTCGACTACCGCCGTCTTGCGGACGAACTCACGCTCGCAGGCATCGCAGTCGAAGGCGTCTCCGGCGAAGGCGACAACACCGTCTTCGAGATGGAGATCACCACCAACCGTCCTGATGCCATGAATCACTACGGCGTCGCACGGGAGATTTCGGCCCTGTACGATCTGCCTCTCCGGCCGATTGAACCGAAACTGCCCGCCGCCAAGGGCAAGTCCGACGTCATCATTGAAATTCAAGAGGCCGAACTCTGCCCGCGGTTCACCGCGCAGGAGATCCGCGGTGCGACCGTCAAGCCCTCGCCGGCAAAGATTGCAAACCGCCTCGCACTCCTCGATCAGCGCCCGATTAGCAACGCGGTGGACGCAACGAATTATGTTCTCTGGGAGAGCGGCAAGCCGACCCACGTTTTCGATCTCGATCTGCTCGAAGGCCGTAAGCTCGTTATCCGTAAGGCACGCGCAGGCGAAACGCTGAAGACTCTCGACGGCATTGACCGCATCCTCACCTCGGAAGACTTGGTCGTAGCCGACGCACGCAAGCCGGTAGGCCTCGCCGGAGTGATGGGCGGATACGACACGATGATCACCGAGAAAACTCGCAACATTCTCATCGAATCCGCGTGGTGGGACCCGGTCACAGTTCGCCGGATGTCGAAGCGTCACGGCATTCACACCGACGCTTCCCATCGTTTCGAGCGTGGGGCGGACTTCGAATCCACCGTGCCTTCGACCAACCGAGTTGCCGAACTGATACTTGAATCCGGCGGCGGAGAACTCGTTGGCGGCGTCATCGATGTAATCGCGCGCAAGCTAGACTTGGCGCCGGTCGAACTCGATCGCCGCGAAGTGAAGCGTATCCTGGGTGAAGATCTCAACGACCTTGAAATCAGCCGCATCCTGGCTCGTCTGGGATTCGTCCTGATGGCCGGACACGAAAGTGCCTATCTTGTCCACATTCCCAGCTGGCGCCTCGACGTCGAACGCGAGATTGACCTGATCGAGGAAATCGCGCGCCTCCACGGCTACGACAAGTTTGCCAATACGCTGCCTGCCTACACTGGTGGCGTAATTGATCGGCCGGATGCCGCGAAGGACGCCAAGTTGCGCACTTCCCTCCTGGCGCTCGGTTACCACGAAACAATTTCTCTGACCTTCATTTCGAAAGACGACGCAAAGCGTTTTTCGACAGCGCCTGCCGTAGAACTCGCCAACCCGATCAGCGATGAAGCGTCTGTCATGCGGACGTCGATGCTCCCCGGCATGCTCAACATGCTGGCCTATAACCTCAATCGCGGCAGCGAGAATGTTCGACTGTTCGAGACGGGAAATGTCTTTGAGGCCGTTGGCGAGAAGGCTGTAGAGCTGAAACGTTTGTGCTTCGGCGCAACCGGCAGCGCCGTGGAAGCTGGAGTGCACCAGCCGGCACGTTCCCTTACGTTCTTCGACCTGAAGGGCGAAGTCGAGGATCTGCTCGGTCCTTTCGCTTCCTGGGAAGTCCACTACGACTCGAAGACTGCCGACTACTATCATCCCGGCCGCTCGGCCCGCGCCATCATGGACGGCACTCCTGTGGCTGAGTTTGGCCAACTTCATCCCGATGTGGCTGCGGCGCGTAAGACCCGTCAGGACGTTTTCGTCGGAGAAATCTTCCTCGATCACCTCTACCAGCATGACCTGCGGCAGGTGCGTTACGAAGCGCTGCCGAAATTCCCCGCGGTCGAACGCGACTTCTCGTTCACGTTCGACGACAGCGTGGAATTCGAGAAGATTTGCCAGAGCGTGATAGCGTTGGGCATTGCCGAACTGCGCAGCTTTGTTCCTATAGAAATTTTCCGCGGCGAGAAGGTTGGGGCGGGTAAGTATTCGATTCTGATGCGAGCTAAGCTGCAATCAAGCGAGCGGACGCTGCGGGACGACGAGGTCGCGCTGTGGGCGGGGCGGATTGTGAGGGCGATGGAAGGATTGGGCGGGGTGCAAAGAGCGTAAGCACTAATCGCCATAGCGGGTGCTGCATCGCCACAAATACCAACATTTTGCGGAACGGACCTTATGGATTGTGACTGCGGGGTCGCAAAACTGCTGCGCCCAGCGAAACGGCAACTTCATGTCGCCCTAAATCTAATTCAGGGGCTGGGGGCTGATCGTTATAACTATTGGAATCGCACGGATGTTCGCGGGACGTCATCTGGAATTTATACTTCAGCGCATACGACGTAACAAACTCAGTGCACCCCTCGCACTCAAACTTGGATTGTCTCGCGCTGTCTAGCGCCGCCACGGCCAGTAGTGGGTGACCGTACAGAAGGTGTGCCGACTCCACACTTCCGTCGCGCCGGATAGCAACCATTAAATCCACATCTCCCGTAACGCGGGCTTGTAGGGCTAGACGAGGGTAAATCGGATCGACCAACTTCGTTAGTTCCACTACACCAGTGACCTTATCCGGGCTTTCGACGGATTGAGCCGTAACATGTTCGGCGAAAGCCATAACTAGAATCACCAAGGCCAGTCGTCGCTTCATGCAGAAAAGATTAGGCCAAAATACTTGCTTGCGCAATGCAGGCGGCAGACACGCAGAGAGGCGGCGTCCATTCCAAAACACCTAGCGGTTTGCCAAAGTCCTGATCGTCCCCAATCCCAGCAACCGGTCGTCGGCCGTGACCAGCGTTAGGTCCAAAACCTCAGCCGTAGCTGCGAGAATACGATCGGCAGGGTCCTGATGCAGGGACAACTGCCGGGCTACTAATGCGATCTCGTGGGTGTACGGGGCTTCGCGGGTGCCGGCGGTGGCTCGCGCCAGCCATTCGGTCAGGTTTCCATCAATCTCGAATCTCTTCTTATGGTGCAACGTCAGAGCTTCATAGGTGCTGATCGGCGAAAGCCAGAGTTCGTTGGCGTCGTCTTTGAGATACTGCGCAACCCTTCGCCCAAGCCGTTTCGGATCGCTCAGCGTCCACAGCCAGATGTGAGTATCCAGTAGCAGCCTCAATCGCGCAACACCTCCCACTCGTCTTCGTCGTTGGCGGGCGAAATGATGTCACCTGTGATCCTCATCGAATTTTTCATTGAGCCGATCCACGACAAGCGGTCTTCTACCGAAGTGGGAGGAACAACCTCGGCGACGGGCTTGCCAAAGCGCGTGATCCGGATCGGCTTCTTCGTCGAACGGACGCGCTCCAGAATCGCGAGACACTTCGCTTTGAATTCCGAGATGGCGATCTCCTGCATATAGTGGTCATCTTACCATACTATGGTCAATTCTATAGACCATTCTATGAAACTGTCATCCTGAGCGAAGCGAAGGATATGCGCTCCTGGCGAACGAAAAGAAAGCAGGTCCCTCGCTTCGCTCAGGATGACAGTTCTTTGAGGAGGGATAGCATCTGCCACGAGAGATCGTCGAGCGTTTCCTGTGCTAGCCTTACTCTCCATGGCACCCGTTTCCGCTAATCCCAAGCACTTTCTCAGCGACAAAGTCGAGCATTTCACCGAGTCCGTGATCCGCGAGATGACGCGCCAGGCGATGCAGTATGACGCTGTCAACCTCGCACAGGGCTTTCCAGATTTCCCAGCGCCCTCGGAAATCAAGAAGGCGGCCCAGGATGCAATCGCCGCTGACGTAAACCAATATGCAATCACCTGGGGCGCGAAGAATCTGCGTAACTCCATCGCACGGCAGATGCAGGAGTGGCAGGGGATCGAGGTTGATCCGGAAAGAGAGATCGTCGTCTGCTGTGGCTCGACCGAGGCGATGATCGCCACCCTACTGGCGGTTTGCAATAAGGGAGACGAAGTCGTCGTCTTCGAACCGTTCTACGAAAACTATGGACCAGACTCGATCCTGAGCGGAGCTAAGCCGCGCTTTGTCAGTCTGCGTCCGCCACAAACGGCCGATACCGAGTGGACCTTCGACGAACAAGAGCTGCGCGAGGCCTTTCAACCACAAACCAAGGCGATCATCCTGAATACGCCGAACAATCCTACCGGCAAGGTTTTCAGCCGGAAAGAACTGGAACTGATCCGCGACCTGTGCGTTGAGTTCAACGTGCTCGCGATCACGGACGAGATTTACGAGCACATCCTGTACGAGGATGCACAACATATTTCGATCGCGCGCCTCGACGGCATGCGCGAGCGAACCATTACCATCAACGGCCTCTCCAAGAGTTACAGCGTCACGGGATGGCGCGTGGGCTGGGCGGTGGCGCCGCCCGCCATTACGAACGCGATCCGCAAAGTGCACGACTTCCTTACCGTTGGGGCGCCTGCGCCGTTGCAGGAAGCGGGGGCCGCCGTGCTTAGTCTGCCCGCCAGCTATTATCACGATCTTGCCGAGAGATATCGTAGGCGCCGCGATCATCTCATCCCCGCGCTGGAAAAGTCCGGATTCCGCTGCTATCGCCCGCGGGGCGCCTATTATGTGATGACCGACATCAGCTCCTTCAACTTTCCCAACGACGTCGAGTTCGCCGGCTACCTGGTCAAAGAGATCGGAATCGCCTGCGTGCCGGGATCGAGTTTCTACAAGCATCCAAAAGACGGCTCCCAACAGGTACGTTTCGCATTCTGCAAGAGGCCTGAGACACTGGACGAGGCAGGGCGCCGTCTGGAAAGGCTAAGGTCCCGGTAAGTATCTGAGTGCTTACAGCGGTGCAAAACTAGCGGGGTCTTCCACAGCAAACTGGGTTATACTGCGCCTCAAAGGTCGAACACTTCTGGTTTGAAAGTGAGCCGCTCATGTCCCTGAAGGCTATCGAAGAGGTATCTGCGCAGGTTCCTGCCGAAGATTTTCAGGCGCTGGAAGAGAAAGTTTATCGCACTATCGAGTTATACAAGGTCGCCCGTGAAGCCCGGACCGCCGCCGAGCGCGACGTCAAGCGCATTCGGGAGCAACTCGAAGAGCGCGAGGAAGAGAACGAATCGATGCGCCGCGAACTGGTAAAGCTGCGGAAAGAGCGCGAGGAAATCCGGGGACGGGTCGAAAAAATGCTGACCCAGATGGAAGATCTGGCGCAGGAGCAAGCGGCGGCCAGCTAAAAAAACCGCGGGAACGATCCCGCACTCAGGAGTGACATGGCAACGGCCACCAAACAACCACCGACCAAGGATGCGGCGAACGGAAGCGTGCGGGTTGAAATCTTCGACCAGGTCTATAACCTGCGCGGCTCCGACGCGGATTACATCGTGAAGCTCGCCGAATACGTCGATGCGAAGATGCGGGCAGTTTCAGAACAGACCGCCACCGTCGATTCCGTGCGTTTGGCCGTGCTGGCTGCCCTTAATATTGCAGACGAATATCACTTACTGAAGCGGCAACTGGCGGCGCCGGCTCCCGAAGTGAAGCAACGCACCAGCAAACTTGAAAGCGCGCTCGACGAAGTTTTGCAAGATACCCGCCGCCTCGGTTGAAAGCGTTCGTAACCTGCCGTTGATGCCGGGTCGCGAACACGTTGCAAACTTCCTGCCAACTATTTCTCTTTTCCCTCTTGCGTATCGACGCGCTCTTTCCTAGCATCAAAGACGAAAAGCCGGCCTGCTAGGTTGGTGCTGGTGGTCACCGATTTTTGAACCAATGCAGAATGAACGGGGACTCGACTCGAACTAGGATCCGGTGTGCCATGTTCCGCCATGCGGAAACGCCTAAAGGGTCTCGGCGGGTTCCCAACGCTTACCAGCGGGTTCATTCTCGGCCCATCACACGGCGGTGCGGGTCGGCTTTTTCATTGCAGGTGTCAGATCTTAGGTATCAGGTGTCAGGAAATACGATCGACCAACGGACTTGTGGATTCAATGACTGAGCGCGAAGAATCTCGTGAAGAGTGGGAGCAAGAGATTAGCGACGTACAACGAAGTGTTACTTTTCCTGAAGGCCTGCGCAGCGCACAGATCATCTCAAAGAGGGCTTCTGCCTCTCCCGCCCCGATCCCGGATTTTAACCACTTCGTCAGGTTCTTGCTAAGTGGTGTGTTTCTGGGTATTGGATTTCTTATTTTTTCATCCGAGATCCCTTACAAGACGGCATTCGGCATGGCGGCTCTCGCCATCGCCTGCTGCCTGGGTATTGCCGCATTTCGATGGACTCGCAGGCGCGGATAGATGCACCACCCTGTCTCCAATTAAAGTTTTCTTGCGCTTGAAGACTCGAGTGGAGTGGGTTTCGCGCTGCCTGGGAACTGCAACCTGACACCTTGTCTTCCTGCTAGACTTCTCTCTGCACCTAGCCCACAATCGGAGCATCTAACTTAACGTGCTTCCTAGACTCTTTCACATAGGCAATTTCAGCCTGCCAACCTATGGCCTGCTGGTCGCGACTGGCGTCCTGATCGGGCTGTGGATCAGCGTCCGCAATTCCGAAAAGCAGGGCATCAACGGCGATGATGCCTGGAACCTGGGAATCCTCGTGGTTCTGGCTGGCATTCTCGGAGCCAAAATCCTGCTCATCGTTAACGAATGGGACACATACTCCGGCAACTGGCGCCAGATCTTCAGCCTCAACACGCTCCAATCCGGCGGCGTTTTTTCCGGCGGCCTGATCGGCGCGCTTCTCATGGCAGCTTGGTATATGCGAAGGCGCCACATGCCGGCTCTGCGCACCTGCGATGGATTTGCTCCCGGACTCGCCTTCGGCCATGTGTTAGGCCGCTTCGGATGCTTCGCCGCCGGATGCTGTTATGGCAAACCCACCGATCACTTCTGGGGCGTGGTCTTCACCAACCCCCTAGCCAGCGGTTGGGCTGGCACGCCACTCAACGAGCGACTGGAGCCGACTCAACTGATTGAAGCCGCCGCTGAGTTCTTTAATTTCGTTCTCCTGATGTGGCTGCTCAAGCGCAAGAAATTCGATGGACAAGTATTCGCTAGTTTCATGATTCTTTATGGGATCGAACGCTACTTCATCGAGTTCCTGCGCGGTGACCCAGGTCGAGGCGAAGTCTTCGGCGGAGTGATGTCCGGAACGCAGCTGATTTCGATTTGTCTGGTAATCGGCGGTGGGTTGATCTGGTGGCTGAAAAGTGGAGTCCCGAGGATGGTAGCCGCGCAGAGCAGCACGTAAACGCTGGGTATTGAGTCCCCTTTCGCACTACGGCTGGGCGGCTGGCACTGCTTCCTCCAACCGGCACTCCTTCGGATCCTTGTCGAACCTCAGGCCGAGAAACACCGGGGCTCGCAGTTTCATTCCGCCTTCTTCCGTTTCGTGGGTCCAGTCGGAGAACTTGATCTCGGCGACCAGCTCGGGCCGCACAAAGTGTACTTTCTTCAAGCCGCCGATTTCGCCGTAGAAGAGACTGGCCTTCGTCTCCAGCGGTTTCAGGCGCTCGTAGATTTCCTTCAAGGCATTCTGATCGAAACCGGTGCCGGCCTGACCGACGTGGATGAGACGTCCGCGCTTATCATAGAGGCCGAGCACAAGCGATCCTAAATATTGCCGACTGCCTTCCGGCTCCGTGTAGCCTCCGACCACACACTCCTGGCGTTGCGTGATTTTGATCTTCAGCCAGTCACGCGACCGTTCTTCCTGATAAATGCTTTCGCGCTTCTTGGCCAGAATCCCTTCCAGCCCGCGCTGCCCGGCCACTTCAAACAGAGCTTGGCCTTTCTCGGGGTAGTGGTCCGAAAATCGGACGATGTCTCCCTTTTCAAGAACAGACTGCAACAGCTCCTTGCGCTTCTCGAGGCCCACCCGGCGTAGGTCGTAGCCGTCGAGATATAGCAAATCGAACGCGTAATACACGACCGGAACACCTTCACGGCCCGGCACGCGGCGTTTGCCGGGCTGGAATCCGGTGCGCTGCTGCATCAGGCTGAATGAAGGCCGTCCTTCCTCATCAAGTGCGACGATCTCTCCATCGAGAATGGCGCGTTGCGCTTTCACAAATTTTGGCAAATCGCTGAGTTCGGGAAATTGTGCAGTGAGATCGTTCTGATTGCGCGACACCAGGCGCACGCCGCCATCTTCGATGAAACTCACAGCGCGATAACCATCCCACTTGATCTCGAACAGCCAGGCTGGATTGTCAAAGGCCTCCTCGACCGAGGTCGCCAGCATGGGGCGGATCTTCGTGGGCATGGCTTTTTCGACTGCGCCGGGGAAATCCTTAACCACGGGGGACACGGAGGTCACGGGGGACTTCTTGGTTCTTGCGTTCGATGGAGAAGAGGAGCTCACGCTCGCTACGGCGCCTCGTCCGGATACGCTTTTCCTCTTGCCTTTCCCCGTGTCCTCCGTGACCTCCGTGGTTAGAGCTTTTCGCTTTTTGTCGACCCGAGCTACCGCGTCCGCCAGCCAGGCAGCTTTTAACTTCCCGCGCGTAGCCGGACGACTGCTGGTCC
>Ga0137410_10000834_pt1 | contig 21249 bp, 19 predicted proteins | sample CZODoug1_16funga_FD_108878 | JGI IMG/M metagenome (GOLD analysis project Ga0137410, IMG submission 108878) | Vadose zone soil fungal communities from Angelo Coast Range Reserve, California, USA - CZODoug1_16fungal (Illumina Assembly) | ecosystem: Environmental > Terrestrial > Soil > Vadose zone... | reverse complement strand
GTCACCCCGCTTGGCACCAGGGATTTCGCCCTCGCGCTGGGGTCCGCTACAAGGCGCCCGCTCGGCTTACCTTGGCGGGACTTACACCCGCAAGTGAACAGCAGCTTGGCAGGACGCGCCATGTGGAGAGTATAGCCCCGCGGGGAGACCGCGACCCGGCGTTCCTCAGGACTCCAGGGTTCCCCAGCGCGCGTAGGCCTGCTCCAGGTCCCGCCCGACCTGTTCCAACTCGGCCGCAGCGGCATTGATCCTGTCCGCGCCCTGGCGATGATATCCCGGCTCTGCCATCCGCTGATGCAACTCCTTCTGACGGGCCTCCAGGGCCTCGATGCGGCCCGGCAGTTCCTCGAGCTCCCGCTTCTCCTTGAAGCTGAGCTTTCGGGGACCCGCCGCCGTGGGGGCGGACGTCGTCGCGGCCGCCCTGCGGATGGGAACCGCGGCCGGAGGAGGAGGGGGTGAAGCGGGACGCTGCCGCAGGTAGTCGTCGTAGCCCCCGGCATATTCGCGGACGTTGCCGTTGCCCTCCACCGCGATGGTGCTCGTCACGACGTTGTTCAGGAAGGTCCGGTCATGGCTGACCAGGAACACGGTCCCCGCATAGTCCGCCAGCACCTCCTCGAGCAGGTCCAGCGTCTCCGCGTCGAGGTCGTTCGTCGGCTCGTCGAGGACCAGCACGTTCGAGGGGCGCGTGAACATCCGCGCCAGGAGGAGGCGGTTGCGCTCGCCGCCGGAAAGCATGGCGACGCCCATCCGCGCCCGGTCCGGCGTGAAGAGGAAGTCCTCGAGATAGCTCAGGACGTGCCGGGAGACGCCGTTGACCTCGACGGTCTCGTTGCCGTCCACGACGGACTCCTTGACCGTTTTGGTTTCGTCGAGCTCCCGGCGCAGCTGGTCGAAGTAGGACACCGCGAGCTGCGTGCCGAGCTTCACCGTGCCGGACTGCGGTTCGAGCTGGCCCAGGAGGATGCGCAGCAGCGTCGTCTTGCCCGCGCCGTTCGGGCCGATCAGGCCGATGCGGTCGCCCCGCATGATCTCGGTGCTGAAGCTCTTCAGGATCACCCGGTCGCCATAAGAGAAGCTGACCTCCTCCGCCTTGACGACGCGGGCGCCGGAGCGCTCGCCTTCCTGCAGGGTCATCTTCAGGGCGCCGGACTGCTTGCGCCGCTGGGCGCGCTCCTGGCGCATCTGCATCAGGGCACGGACGCGCCCCTCGTTGCGCGTGCGGCGCGCCTTGATGCCCCTGCGGAGCCAGACCTCCTCCTGCGCGAGCTTCTTGTCGAAGATCGCCTCCTGCCGCGCCTCGCCTTCGAGGAGCTCGTCCCGGTGACGGAGGAAGTTGGCGTAGCTGCCCTTGAAATTGAAGAGCCGGCCGCGGTCCAGCTCGACGACCCGCGTCGCCAGCGCCTGCAGAAAGGTCCGGTCGTGCGTGATGAAGACCACCGTGCCTTCAAAGCGAAGAAGATAGTCCTGCAGCCAGACGATGGAGTCGATGTCGAGGTGGTTCGTCGGCTCGTCCAGCAGCAGGATCTCCGGCTTCCCCACCAGAGCCCCGGCCAGCAGCACGCGGCGCTTCCGGCCGGCCGACAGATCGTCGAAGAGCCGGTCCCCGTCGAGGCCCATGTCGCCCAGGATTCGCTCGACCTGGTGCAGCTTCTCCCACGCGTGCTGCTCCCCCAGGCGGTGGACGGCGGCGTCGAGGGCCGTATGGTCGGGATCGGCCTGCCGGTGCAGGCGGTGGTAGTCGGCGATCGCGGCCCCGATGGGACCGAGTCCGTCCGCGACGCGGTCGAACACCGTGCCCGAAAGTCCGTCGGGGACGTCCTGGGTCAGGTAGGCCGCCCGCGCGCCCGGCTGGAGGGAGAGGCTGCCCGACTCGGGGCGCAGCTCGCCGGCGATCAGCCGCAGCAGCGTGGACTTGCCGACGCCGTTCCGCCCGAGAAGGCCGACGCGTTCGCCGGCCTCGATGTTCAGGGTGACGTTTTCGAGCTGCGGCGGGGTGCCGAATCCGAAGGTCACCTCGGCGAGACGGAGCACGGTCATGGGGCGACACTATACGCAAAACAGGCCCCGGGAGGTAGGACGCGTTCGCCCCGGCGGCGCGGCGGCTCCCCCTCAGGCCGCAGGCTCCGGTTCAGTCCTTGGTGTCCAGGTCCTTCGCCTTTTTCTCGTCGCTCAGCAGCGCCTCGATCGCCCCGGCCTGCACCTTGTAGAGCAGGCCCGAGCCGACCCAGTAGAAGCGGTCCTCGTCCTCCCCGTCCGACACGATGAAGCGCCGCGCCTGAACCTTCATCCCCTTGTAGTCGACCGTCTCTTCCTTGTCGAACTTCAGCGCCGCGTTCTCCTTCAACTTCGGCTTGATCACTTCCAGCAGCGCGATGGGATACTCCTCGGTTTTCGGCAGCAGCGTCACCAGGCGCAGCAGCGCCATGTCCACGACCAGGTTCGGCTTGATCTTGTGCGCTTTCATCTCCCCGGAGCGCGTGACGATCAGCCGGTCCTCCTTCACCTTCGCCTCGATCGTCCCCGCGTTGTCCCCGCCCGTCGTCTCCATCGAGATCTTCACGGGCGACAGGTATTCGTCCGCGTTGCAGGTCATCCCGACCTTCACCGTCATCGAGGTGTCCTTGTTGGGCTGGATGAACAGCTCGTCCGTGAAGACGATTTTTCCCTCCTGAGTCTCGGCCTTCAGATGGACCCAGCCGCACTTCAGGTTGTTGATGAAGAGCGAATACCAGCGGTCGCCCCAGGCCGCGGCGAGCCCCGACGCCGCCTTCCGCGTCTCCAGCCGGTCGGCCACTCCGCCTGCGCGCTTTTTGAACGCGGCGTCATCGGCCTTCGCGACCGCCTCGCGCAGCGGCACGATCGCAGCCTCCCCCGCTTTCAGGAGATCCTCCTGGGCGGACTCGGCCGCGTCCTTCGACTTGAGCCTTTCGATGAGCGCCGGCACGTCCTGCGCCAGGGCAACGCCGCCGGCCAGCAGCAGCGCGAGGGTCGCCGTCCCGATCTGTTTCATCTGCTCCTCCGTACTCCCGGGATACCGGCGCCCCGCGCCCGCGGTTTCGCCATTTCCCCGGCCCTCCGACGATGCTAAAATAGCGCTCCCGATGAAGCAACTCCGGAGACTCTTTCCCTATCTTCTGCGGCGCCGGCGGGCCTACCTGCTCGGGCTGGCCATCGTCGTCGTGGCGACCGCGTTCGGAGCCATCGCCCCGCCGCTCGTGGGCTACGCGGTCGACCAGCTGCGCCGCGGCGCGACGAGAGACTTCATCCTCGTCATTTCCGCCGTCATCGCCGGGGCGGCCCTGGCCCGCGCCGGGCTCCTCTTCATCAGCCGCTACCTGATCCTCGCCGCCTCGCGGCACGTCGAGTTCGAGCTGCGCAACGACCTCTACCGCCACCTGGAGTCGCTGTCCGCGAGGTGGTTCGACACCAACGCGACCGGCGAGATCACGTCCCGCGCGATCAACGACATCGAAGGCGTGAGGACGATGATCGGGATCGGCATCATGGCGATCGTCTCCACGGGGCTGCTCTTCCTGGCCTCGCTGGTGATCATGTTCGCCACGAACGCGTTCCTGGCCGCGCTCTTCGTCCTCCCTCTCGCGGGGGTCAGCGCGGTCATGGCCTGGACGGGCGGGCGGATGCATGACTTGTCCAACGAAGTCCAGGCGCAGCTCGGCGTCCTGTCGACCCGTGCCCAGGAAAACTTCACGGGCGCCCGCGTGGTCCGCGCGTTCGCCCAGGAGGACAACGAGATCGCGCGCTTCCGGGGGGAATGCGGGGAATACCGCCGCCGGAACCTCAAGCTGGCGCTCTGGCGCAGCAGTTCGTGGGCATCCATCCTGATCCTCGCCGAGGGCGCCATGATCGTCACGCTCCTCGTGGGGGGCCGGGCCATCATCGGCGGCTCGCTGACCCCGGGCGTGCTCACCACCTTCGCCGCCTACCAGTTCCAGCTGCTCTGGCCGATGATCGCCATCGGCTGGGTCATCAGCATCATCCAGCGCGGCGTCGCCTGCATGGGGCGCCTCAACGAGATCTTCGAGGCGAAGCCGGACTGCGACGACGAGAAGGCGCTTCGCGGCGAAGTCCCCCTCGAGGGCCTCATCGAGGCGCGGAACCTCACGTTCGCCTACTCCCCCGACCGGGCCCCCGCCCTCCGCGAAGTCAGCTTCTCCATCCGGCCCGGCCAGAAGGTCGCCATCGTCGGCCGCACCGGCGCCGGGAAGAGCACGATCGTCCAGCTCCTCCTCCGGCACTACAAGCTGCCCGACGGCATGCTCTTCGTCGACGGTCGCGACGTGAACACGATCCCGCTCCACGAGCTGCGGGGCGCCTTCGGCACCGTCCCGCAGGACCTCTTCCTCTTCTCCGACAAGCTCCGCGAGAACATCGCGTTTGGCGGCCTCAACGGCGTCCCCGAGGAGTCCATCGTCCGCGCTGCGGCCATCTCCCGGCTCGAGGCCGACCTGGATCAGTTCCCCGACCGCCTCGACCAGGTCATCGGCGAGCGCGGCGTCACCCTCTCGGGCGGCCAGCGGCAGCGCACCGCCCTGGCCCGCGCCGTCGTCCGCGAGCCCCGCATCCTCATCCTCGACGACGCGCTGTCCGCCGTGGATTCCCACACCGAGCGCGAGATCCAGGACCGCCTGCGGGTCTTCATGAAGGGCCGCACCACCCTCGTCATCACCCACCGCATCTCGGCGATCACCGACGCGGATCTCATCCTCGTGCTGGAGGACGGCCGCGTGGTCGAGCGCGGCACCCACGCCGTCCTCGCGGCCGCCGGCGGCCCTTATGCCGCGCTTTGGGAGAGCCAGCGGCTGAGCGAGGAGCTCCAGAAGACATGATCGAGGAGCTCGACGACGACGCGCAGGGTCACGACTATGACCCGCGGCTCATGCGCCGCTTCCTGGGCTACGTCCGCCCCTATCGCGGGCGGCTGGCGCTGGCGTTCCTGCTCATGGCCTGCCGCATCGTCTGCGAGCTCGCGGGCCCGCTGATCTTCTGGAAGGCGGTGGACGGGCCGCTCGCGAAAGGCGACCTGCCGGGCCTGGGCCGGGACGCGGCCCTCTTCGCCGCCGCCGTCCTCGGAACCGGCGCCTTCGAATTCCTCTATTCCTGGACCACGAACTACGTGGGCCAGAACATCATCCTCGATCTGCGGATGCAGCTGTTCTCCCACCTGCAGCGGCTGTCGGTGTCGTTCTTCGACGGCAACCCGGTGGGCCGCCTGATCGTCCGCGTGACGAACGACGTCGAGAATCTGAACGAGCTCTTCACCTCGGGACTCGTCGAGTTCGCGGCCGACCTGCTCATGCTGGGCGGCGTCGTCGGCATGATGTTCTACACAAACGCGACGCTCGCGCTCGTGACGATGTCCGTCTCGCCCGTGATCCTCCTGGCCACCTTCCTCTTCCGCAACGTCGCCCGGAAGCGCTTCCGCGAGATGCGCACCCGCATCGCCCGGCTGAATTCGTACCTCAACGAGAGCATCAGCGGGATGCGGACCATCCAGACCTTCGGACGCGAGCAGATGTGCCTCGACCGGTTCCGCGAGCGCAATGCGGAGCACCGCGACAGCGCCATTTCCGCCGTCTTCGCGTATTCGCTGTTTTACCCGGGGATCGAGTGCCTCTTCTCCCTGAGCGTCGCCCTGCTGGTGTGGGTCGGCGGCCGGGGCATCCTGGAGGGCACGCTGAGCTTCGGCGCCTTCATGGCATTCTGGTACTATGTGCATAAGTTCTCCATGCCCATCCGAGAGATCGCCGAGAAGTACAACATCCTCCAGGCCGCCATGGCCTCGAGCGAGCGCGTCTTCAAGATCCTCGACACCCCGCCTGCCATCGCGGACCGGCCGGACGCCGTCCCCGCCCCGGAGCTGCGCGGCGAGGTCGAGTTCGATCACGTCTCCTTCAGCTACGACGGCAGAACGCCCGTTCTCGACGACGTCTCGTTCCGGATCGAGCCGGGGAAGAGCCTCGCCGTCGTCGGCATCACTGGGGCGGGCAAGTCGACGATCATCAACCTCCTGATGCGCTTCTACGATCCGGTACGCGGGGCGGTGAAGATCGACGGCCGCGACCTCCGGGAGTACGACCTGCGCTCGCTGCGCCGCCGGATGGGCCTCGTCCTGCAGGACGTCTTTCTCTTCGCGGGCACGGTGGGCGACAACGTCCGCCTCGGCGAACGGGGGATCGACCGCGCCCGCCTCGAGGAGGCCGTCCGCGCCGTGAACGCCGACCGCTTCGTCGCGCGGCTGCCGAAGGGGCTCGACACGGACGTCCTGGAGCGCGGCGCGGCGCTGTCGACCGGCGAGCGCCAGCTGCTCTCGTTCGCCCGGGCGCTCGCCTTTGATCCGAGGATCCTGGTGCTCGACGAGGCGACGTCGAGCGTCGACGGCCGGACGGAGCGGCTGATCCAGGACGGCCTGGCGCGGCTCATGAAGGGGCGGACCTCGCTGGTGATCGCCCATCGGCTGTCGACGATCCAGCACGCGGACCGCATCCTCGTGCTCCATAAGGGGGCGATCCGGGAGGAGGGCAGCCACGGGGAGCTGCTCCGGCAGGACGGCCTCTACCGGAAGCTGTACAAGCTGCAATTCGATCCGGCCGTCGGCGCCGCGCCGCAGCTCGCGGCGGGGGAGGCGGCAATATGATCCTCGAGCGGTATATCCTCCGCGAGCTGCTGGGAAGCTTCGTCTTCGCGTTCCTCACCGTGCTCCTGGTCTGCCTCGTCGGCACGATGTTCCAGATCTTCCGCTCGTTCCCCGGCCTGGGCTTCTCGATCCTGATGCAGGCGCTTCCGCTGGCCATCGGATCGATGGCCGGCTGGGTCATCCTGGTGGCGGCGGCGACGGCCAGCACCCTCGTCTATGCGCGCCTGGCGGCGGAGAACGAGATCACGGCGATGGGCGCCTGCGGCATCCACACGGGCCGCATCCTCAGCCCCGCAATCCTCTTCGGGTTGCTGCTGGTCGTCGCGACGTATCCCCTCAACGAATACGTCGTGCCCTGGACACGGCATGCCCGCCGCCTGGTGGGGCGGCAGTCGACGATCGAGGCCCTGAAGTTTCCTCCGCCGGGCAACCAGGACTTCTTCGTCGGCAGCTACCGGCTGCGCTACACCGACTACCGCGACGGTCGCATGATCAATCCCACCATCGCGAAGCTGAAAGGCAGCACGGTCATCATGGACTACTATGCGCCGAGCGGGCTCATCGTGGCCACGGACACTTCGCTCAAGATCGTCATGACCAAGCCGAACTACTGGCTCCTGAAGAAGAACGGCCAGCAGGAGAATTTCAGCGCGGGCAACGACGTGACCATCGACATCCCGCTCGACGAGTATGAAAACGCGCTGCGCCAGCAGGTCGACTGGACCTCCGACGAGCTCTGGGAGCTCTACTTCCAGTCCAGGGACAAGGCGCTCCGCCAGCGCCTCCTCCTGTTCCTGCACACGCGCTACTCCGCCTCCCTCGCCCCCCTCCTGCTGGTCCTGGTCGCCGTCCCGATCGGGATCCTCGTCCGCAAGGGGTCGCGGCTGGCCGGGCTCGGGGCCGCGCTGCCGCCGCTGCTGATCTACTTCGTCAGCTATTTCGTCTTCCAGGGTCTCGGCGACAAGAACCGCGTCCATCCGCTGGTCGCCGCCTATGCTCCCGACGCCTTCCTGGGCGCGCTTTCGGCCCTGCTCCTGGGCGGGGTGTCCCGCCGATGAACCGCCTGCTCGACCGCTATATCCTGGGGATCTTCATCCCGGCGATGCTGATGTTCACCCTCACCCTGCTCTTCCTGTTCATCGCCGTCGACTTCGCGGCGAAGCTCGGGAAATTCCTGGAGTTGCGCGACACCCGGCTCGTGCCGTTCGTGCTGAGCTACTACCTCGTCCGCATCCCCATGCTGCTCATCATCCTCATCCCGTCCGTCATGCTGTTCGCGCCGACGTTCACCGTCATCAAGCTCGCGCGCTCGAACGAGATCCTCCCCATCGCGGCGTCCGGCATCAGCCTGCGGCGGATGTCGCTGCCGTTCGTCGTCTGCGCCGGGCTCGGCGCCGTCGCCATGGCCGGAATGGAGGAATGGGTGCTCCCCCGGGTCGGCGACGAGATCGCGGAGACGGAGGACATCTTTGCCGTGCGCAACCTGAAGTTCAACGTCGAGGACTACGACGGGCAGACCAAGCTCTTCGCGAAGCGCTTCTCCGTCGAGTCGCTGGTGCTTTCCGGCGAGGTCCGCTTCACCCTCCTCGACGAGAACATGCAGCCGAAGGAGGTCGTGACCGCGCAGGAGGCGCGCTGGGACGCGAAGCTGCGGCGCTGGGTCGCCTTGCAGGGCTTCGTCGAACGGCCCTTCGTGCTGGTCGAGGTTCCGGGCGAGAAGCCCCACACCTGGAAACAGGCCATTCCGCCGGAGGGATATGCCGTCGAGTGCAAGCTCCGGCCGGAGACGATCCGCCGGGGATCGGGCCTCAGCACCCGCTTCTCCTTCGCCAAGTTCAAGACGCTGGTGCAGGACATGCGCCGCTACCCCCACGTGCCGTCGGCCACGCTCAAGGTGCATGCGCGCTTTTCTTTCCCGCTGTCCCCCATCGTCCTGCTCCTGGTGGGCCTCCCCTTCGTCATGGATCCCAACTCCAAGAGCTTCATCAACGGCCTGATCTTCTGCTTCCTGCTCGCCATCGGCTACTACCTCACCCACTTCGCCTGCGTGGATCTCGGCAGCCGCGGCGCCATCCCGCCCGTCCTCGCCGCCTGGTTCCCCGTCGGCGCCTTCGGCCTCACGGGCATCGTCGCCTTCGCGCGGATGCGGACATGACCGCGTCGCCGTTCCGGGCGGTGATCTTCGACATGGACGGGACGCTGACGCGCCCCTTCCTCGACTTTCCGAAGATCCGCGCCTCGATCGGGGTCGCGGAACCGCTGCTGGAGAACATGCTGGCGCTGCCGCCGGGGCCGGATCGCGACCGGGCCTTCGCGATCCTCGACCGATTCGAGGACGAGGCTGCGGAGGCGTCGGAGCTGAACGATGGGACGCGGGAGGTCCTGGCCTTCCTCGAGACGCGGTCGATCCCGTCGGCCGTCGTCACACGCAACTCCCGGCGTTCGACGCTCCGGGTCCTGTCGAAGCACGGGCTGCGCTTCGAGCTCTGCGTCACGCGCGACGACGCGCCGGCCAAGCCGCGCCCGGAGCCCTTATGGCTGATCTGCGAGCGGCTCGGGGTCCCGCCCGCCGAGGCGCTCATGGTCGGCGACTTCAAGTTCGACATCCTCGCCGGCCGCAACGCCGGGACGCGGACCGCGCTGCTCACCCACGGGAAGACGCCGTCCTACCTGAAGGAGATTCCGCCCGATCACCTGCTGGAGCGGCTGGAGGATCTGCTGCGCCTGTTCCAGGCTACTTGAGGCCGGCCCGCAGGGCGTCGGCCAGCACGGTCAGGGCGCGGTCGGCCTGGGGATAAACCGCGCCCATGCGAATGAAGCCGTGATTCATCTCGCGGAAGCGGACGCCTCTGACGGGCACGCCGGCCTCGTGAAGGCGCTTGCCATACTCCTCCCCCTCGTCGCGCAGGACGTCGGAGCAGGCCGTCAGGAGGAAGGTCGGCGGCAGTCCTTTCAGGCTCTTCGCCCGAAGCGGGGAGACCTCGGGATTGTCCCGATCCGCCGTCTGGTTCAGATAGCAGTCCCAGAACCACTGCATGTTGGCGCGCGTCAGGCCGTAGCCGGAGGAGAACTCGCGGTACGACTCCGTTCCGACGCTGCGATCGGTCACCGGATAGATCAGCAGCTGGAAGGCAATGGGCGGGCCGCCTTTGTCGCGGATCCGCAGCGCGAGCGCCGCCGCCAGGTTCCCGCCCGCGCTGTCGCCGCCGACGGCGACGCGATTTCGATCGATCCCGAGCTCCGCCGCCTGCGCGACCAGCCACGTCAGAGCAGCTTCGCAGTCGTCGAGCGGCCCCGGAAACCTCGTTTCGGGCGCCAGGCGGTAGTCGGCGGAGACGACGACCGCCGGCGTCCGCTTCGCGAGCGAGCGGCAGACGTCGTCGTGGCTCTCGAGGTCGCCCAGCACCCAGCCGCCGCCGTGGAAGTAGAGCAGCGCGGGGAACGGCCCCGTCCCCTCGGGGATATAGACGCGGACCTTGAAGCCGGGGAGCTGGCGGGTCTCGACGCGGGCCAGCGGCTCGCGCAGCTTGGGCAGCTTCGCGGCCGTGTCGTTGAAATTCCTCCGGATCTGGTCCAGGGGCTGCGAGCGGAACTCCGGCACCGGCCCGGCGGCGTCGAGGTTGGCGCGGACCTTGGGATCCAGCCGATCCTCGCCCTGCTCCGGCCACGAAAGGAACCACGACATGGACGCCCCCTCCTGGGGAGCCGCGCACCCGGCGATGAGTATAAGGACTAGAGCACGAAGCGGTGACACTCGAACGCCTCGGCCGCCTCGACGGAGATCTCCCGCCCCCGGCTCTCCGCCATCAGGCGGATCGCCCCCAGGCCGGCCTGCGACGGCTCCGGCCGCACCTGCGACTTGTGGCAGGCATACGCCTTCAGCTTCAGGTCGAGGAACCTTCCCGTGATGTCGACGTAGAAGTTCGGCTTGAAGATCGTCGCCCGGCTCCACGACAGCTGCGGCGCGTCCGCCACCAGCACGAACTGCTGGAACGCCTTGTGGGTGTGCAGGTGCGGGCGGCACGCCGCCAGCCCCGCCTTGTAGACCGCCTCGTGGTCCTGGTTGTAGCTCGGCGCCGGCAGCACGATCATCGTCGGCCTCACCTTCTCCGTGCAGAACATCGAGCCCCGCTCGATCTTGTCCGCCAGCTCGCGGCGCGGCAGCGTCTCGAGCCGCAGGTGTAGCCGCGTATCCTCGTAGACGATCTCCCAGCCGTCCACCCCCAGCGTCTTCATCGCCCCCGCCAGTTCGTCCCGCCGCGTCTTCTTTTTCGTCTTCTTTCCCGTGTCGTCGAAGTGCAGCAGGTCCCCCGTCGACATCACCATGACGTAGACCTTCCCGCCCGCGTCCTTGATCCTCGCCATCAACCCGCCCGCGCCGGCCGTCTCGTCGTCCGCGTGCGGCGCCACGACCAGCAGCCGCTGCCGTCCCAGGAACTGTTTGCTGAATGCGTCCACGGTGTCCCTCTTCTATTCCGGTTCCGGATGAATCAGCGATTTCAACGACCTCAGCGCCGCGCTCGCCAGCAGGTTGAACGGGCTCGACTTGCGCCCCGACAGCACCGTGTTCCCCCGCCGGATCTGCTCCTTCGCCTCCTCGAGCGAGGAAGCCGACACGATCGTCCTTGCCCGTGCGAGCTCCCGGTAGAAATGCGCGTCGCTCCCGGCCGTCAGCGACAGGTCGTACTCCCGCGCGAAGGCCGCCACCCGCGGCTCCCCCTCGGCGCCCTCGTACGACCCCATCTCCGAGTGCCGCGCATTGAAGCCCTCGCAGCCGTCCAGCGCCCGCGCCACGGGGTCGTCCACCGTCGTCGTCTTGGTAAACGGGTGTGCCAGGATCGCCAGGCCGCCCTGATCGTGGATCGCCCGGATCGCGGCGATCGGGTCATCCTCCACGATCCGCTCCTTCAGGAAGAGCCCCAGGACGTCCCCCGCCCGGGTGCTGATCTCCTCTCCCAGGATCACCAGGACGTCCCCTCCCGCCGCCTTCTGGGCCTCCCGCGCGCCCTCGATCTCGTCGTGGTCCGTGATCGCGATGGCGTCGATCCCGCGGGCCTTCGCGAGACGGACGACCTTGGCCGGGTCCATCGAGCAGTCGAAGGACCATTTCGTGTGGTTGTGGAGGTCGAGGATCATGCGCTCAGCACCGCCAGGTGCCTCAGATTGCGGTAGCGGCCGTCGAAGTCGAGGCCGTAGCCCACGACGAAGCGGTCGGGGATCGTGAAGCCGAGATAGTCGATCGGCACGTCGACGCGGGTGCGGTCCGGCTTGTGCAGGAGCGCCGCCAGCCGCAGGCTCGCCGGCTGCTTGCGCCGCAATTCCTTCAGGACATGGTCCAGCGTCCAGCCGGTGTCGACGATATCCTCGACCAGCAGCACGTCCTTCCCCTTCACGGGGTGGCTGAGGTCGAACTCCATGCGGATCCGGCCGCTCGACGCCGTTCCCGACCCGTAGCTCGAGACGCGGAGAAAGTCGCAGGTGAGCGGCAGGTCGACGGCCCGGGCGAGATCGGCCATGAAGATGAAGGAACCCTTCAGGATGCCGACCAGGACCAGCTCGCGGCCCTTATAGTCGGAGCGGATGGCCCGCCCCATCGCGCGCACGCGGGCGAGGAGCCGGCGCTCCGAGATGAACGGTTTCAGTGTCTGAGCCACCCGGCTCTATATTACTTCTTGTCGTCCTTCTTCGCAGGCCGCTTGTCGTGGTTCCAGAGATCCTCGTTCTCGTCCGATCCGCCCTCGGTGCCGTCGGCCCCGAGGCTGACCACGTCGTATTCGGCCCCGGCCTTGCTCGGGTTGTTGTAGACCAGGAAGTTGTCGTAGGCGTCCTTGGGGATCTGCTTGAGGTAGCCCTCCTTGGGCCATTCCTTTTTAAGCGTGTACGAGGGCCGCGCGACGAGGTCGTACAGCTTGTCGGGGTAGCGGTCGTTGTCGGTCTTGAACTGCGTGATGGCCTTGACGGTGTCCTCGATGGACTTCTTGGTCTCCGCGCGCTTGGCGTCGCGCCACTTGTCGTGGTTCCAGAGGTCGGCGTTGTCGCCCGCGCCCCAGGTCCGGCCGTCGGCCCCGTAGCTGACGAGGTCGTAGTCGGCGCCCGTGCCGGGGGAGCGATACACGAACTTTCGGCCCCAGGCGTCCTTCAGCTCGCCCTGGTAATAGCCTTCCTTCGGGAAGGTCTTCGCGGTCTCGGGCTTGGTGATCAGGTGGTCGAGGATGGCGGGATAGCCCCCCTGCTCCGCCTTGTACTTGTCGATGGCGGCCGCGATCCTGGCCAGCCGGACCTTGGTCTCCTCGATGTTCTTCTTGGCGAACTTCGACGCCCACCACTTCGTCCAGGCATCGAGGGTCGCCTTGACCTCGGCGGGCTCGCCCGCGAGGACGCCCGCGCGGGGCTCGTCCTTGGCGCGCAGCTCGTGCTCGAGGATGCGCTGCAGGGCCCGGGCGCAGTGGACACCCAGCGTCTGGCTGGACGAGGGGTTGATCTTCGGATTGCTCAGCTTGTTGGCCAGGTCGTCGGTCGCATCCAGCGAGCGGATGAGGCCGAGGGCGTCGGCGGCGGCCGCGGCGATCAGCGGCGCGTCGTCGTTCTCGCCCGCGGAAGCCGGCTTCTCGTCTTCGAGGGCCTTCCGGAGGATGTCGACGGCGTCCCGGCTGCGGAAGAGGCCGGCGGCGCGGATGCACTCGTACTTCAGGATGCGGTCGCTGTCGACGGACCGCGAATTCAGCGTCTCGATGATGGCGGGAACGGCGCTGTCGTCGCCGAGGGAGGCGAGGGCCCGGGCGGCGCTGGAGGCGATCGAGGTCCCGAACTCGTCGGGGTCCTTGAGCTTGGCGCTGAGGGCGGCGATCACGTCCTTCTGGGGATCGCGGATGGCCCCGAGGATCTCGCAGAGGGAGCGCTTGACGGCCGCAGTGGCCTCCTTCTTGCTCAGCTCGGCGACCAGGGCGGGCACCGCGCGCCGGCCGAGCTCCTTGAGCTCCTCGGCGGCGACGAAGCTCTCGGTATACCGGGTGGAGCCGAGCTTCTTGATGGCGTTCTCGATGTCCTGCTTGAGGATCTCGTCGCGTCCCTGGACGGGCTTGGCCTCCTGGGCCGACAGGGCCAGCGCGAGGGCGAGGAGCAGATTCATGGCTTCGAGCCTCCGTAAGGGGATAAGACCGCACACTATATACGAGGGAGGGGCCTTAGTCCAGAGGTCGTGAAACCGCTCCTGTTCAGGAGCGGTCCCCCCGAATTCACTTTGGAAACATTCCTTCCCCGCCCTTCCTTTCCGGGCTATGACCTGCCGGCCGAAGGTCGTAAAAGTTCAGGCGGGACAGCCGCAGGGGAGTCTATGTCCGATACCGCCCTTCTACGCCGTCGCATCCGGTTCGGCTTTGGCCTGGTCGTCATCCTGGCAGGCGCCGTGGCGTTCGTCGCCCTCTTCACCCTCCGATCGGTCATCGACTCCAAGGACCTGGTCATCCAGGACTATGCCCAGGACATGGTCCAGACCCGGGACCTCGTGGTTGCCGCGGAACAGGTGGCGGCCAGCAGCCGGGCCTACCTCCTGACGGGGGACTCGCGATATCTGGACCAGGAGGACCGCGCGCGCCGCCTCTACCGTACCCGGATCGAGCTGCTCCGGTCGACGGCGGACTTCCCCGAAGAGTACGTCCTGCTCGACAAGGCGCTCGCCGCCGCGCGGGACCACCAGGAGGCGCTCGACCAAGCGCTCGGGGCGGAGTCGCGTTCCGCCAACCCTCAGGAAATCGCCAAGCTCTTCGAGGCGAGGGTCCAGCCCCGGAGCCAGGCCCTGCACGAAGCGCTGAATCGTCTCGTCACGGAGAAGGACCGCTGGGCCGGGGAGGCGCTTCTCCGCTCCCGCCGCGAGGCCACCCGCGCGACGATCCTGGTCGCCACGCTCGGCGGAGCGACCGCCGCCCTGGCCGCCGGCCTCTTCTTCCTCAGCTTCCGCACGCTGAAGCGCCTGGAGCGGGCCGAGCGGGAGGTGAGCGACCTGAACGAAACCCTCGAGCAGCGCGTGACCGCCCGGACCCGCGAGATCGAGGGGTTTGCCTATTCGATCGCCCACGATCTCCGCGCCCCGCTGCGCACGATGGCCGGGATGGGCGAGATCGTCCTCGAGGACTACGGGAATACGCTCGACGCGACCGGCCGCGATGCCCTGGGCCGGATCCGCAACGCGGCGATCCGGATGGACGATCTCATCGCGGGGCTCCTCGGCCTGGCGAGATTCTCCTATGAAGTATTCCCGCTGACGACGGTCGACGTGGCCGACATCGTCCGCGAGACGATCGCGTCGCAGGAAGAGACGATCCGGTCCAGCGGCGCGCGGGTCGAAAGCGATGTCGCCTCCCTGCGCGCGAGGGCGCATCCGTTCCTGGCAAAGGTCGCCCTGAGCCAGCTGGTCTCCAACGCGCTGAAGTTCGTCGTGCCGGGCGTCACGCCGCGGCTCCGCCTGAGGACCGAACGCCGCGGGGACCGGATCCGGATCGTCGTCGCCGACAACGGGATCGGCATCGCGCCGGAATACCACGCGAGGATTTTCGGCATGTTCCAGCGACTGCACACCAACGAGGCGTATCCGGGCGTCGGGGTCGGCCTGACGCTGGCGCAGCGCGCGGCGGATCGGATGGGCGGTTCCGTCGGACTCGACTCCCGCTACGGCGGCGGCAGCACCTTCTGGATCGAGCTCGCCGCCGACCAGCCCACGACGGACTCGTCCACGTCGCGGACGCTCGAGGGCGCCCGTCGGTCCTGAGCCGGTTATTCGCGCTTGCCCGTGATCGCCGGTTTCTTCGTCCCGCCGAAGCCCACGTTGGTCTCGAGCGCGCAACTCACCTCGTCGCCGCTGAACCGCAGCGTCGCCGTCAGATAGAACGGAGTCTCGTAAAGCACCTGCTTCACGATATAGGTGTCTTCCCCGGCCCACGCGCCGCTCGCGGCCGCCGGCTCGTTCGCGTACGCCGCGTAGTCGGCCTTCCCCCGCGTCCACTCCTGGTAGCCGCAGGCGACCCGGTTCTCCACGCCGTTGACCTTGATCGTCACCGCATTCGGCGCGAACTCCAGCGACTCCAGCTTCGCGTCGTTCGCGGGAAAGACGTACTTTCCGGGCTTCGACGCGGGCGAGGTCGCCGCCCCCTCCGCAGTCCGGACCTTCAGGCCCGAGAGGCGATCGCGCAGGGCTGCGACCCCGGCGGCCTCGGCGGGCAGCGCCCCGGGCTGGATGCCCGGCAGCAGCCTATCCCAGATCAGGTTGAGCACGGCCTGCATGTCCTTGAGGCCGCTCGTGATGGCGATGACCATGTCCTGCTCGGGCATCACGACGCAGTATTGGCCGAAGGCGCCGTCGCCGCGGTACGCCCCGTGCCGGCAGCGCCAGAACTGGAACCCGTAGCCCTGCTCCCAGTCGCTCTTCGGGTTGCTGCCGTTGGAGACCTGGCGCGACGTGGCCACGTCGATCCACGCGGCCGGCAGCAGCTGCTTCCCGTTCCACATCCCGCGCTGCAGGCAGAACTGGCCGAAGCGGGCGATGTCCTCGGTGCGGACCCGCAGTCCATATCCCCCGAGGCAGATGCCCTGGGAGTTCGTGTTCCACACCGGCTTCGTGATCCCGAGCGGCTCGAAGAGACGCGGCTTGAGGTACTCGACGATGGGCTGGCCCGTGCGCTTCTGGACGGCGGCCGACAGCATGAACGTCGCGGGCGTGTTGTACTTGAAGTGCGTGCCCGGCTTGTGCGGCACGGGATGCGCGAGAAACGACTTCGGCGTGATCTTGTCCGCCGCGGACGACGTCTCGTCCTGGTGTCCCGCCGACATCGTGATCAGGTCGCGGATGCGCATCGCCTTCAGGTTGGCCGACGGCTCGGGCGGCGCGTCCTCCGGGAAGATCTTGAGGATCTCGTCGTCGAGGCTGAGCTTTCCCTCGGCGACGGCGAAGCCGACGGCGGTCGACGTGAAGCTCTTGCTGAGCGAGTAGAGCTCGTGGTTGCTGTCGGCGTCATAGGGGGCCCACCAGCCTTCGGCGACGACGCGTCCGTGGCGGACGATCATGACGCTGTTCATCGCGTCGATCTTGTCGGCGGCATCGAGGAACGACAGGATCGCGCCGGACGCGACGCCCTGCGCTTCGGGAGTCGTCCGATCGAACACGGCCGGGAGCGGCGTCGACGCGTGCGGTGCGGGGCTGTTGCTGCGGCACGCGGCGAGGGCGGCGCAGAGGACGGCGACGACGATGCGACGGACCATGGGGGTTCTCCTGTTGGCTCGAAGAAGAAACGTCGTGCGGGGGCACGATCGTTTTACGAAAAAGCGGCCGGATCAGGCCAGAGGATTGATCCAGCGGACGCCCGGGAATCGGGAGAAGTCCAGGTCGCAGGAGCAGAGTTCGGCTCCGAACTCCAGGGACAGCGCCGCCAAGTGCGCGTCGGAAACCAGGTTTCCCGCGGATCCGAAAGGCTGCAGCAGCTTTTCCAGCACGTCCAAATGGGCTTCGGCCGGATCCAGGATCTCCGCGCAGGGCTGTTCCAGCCAGGCCCGGATCGTCCCGATTGCCTGCGCGGCGGTCAACGGATGCGGAAAGATGGACGCGCGTGTACTCAGGCGAAGGAAGGCCAGAAGGACGGTCCAGTCGAACCCGACGGGCTCCGATCCCGAAAGCGTCCCCTCCAACCACTCCTTGGCTTTGAGATGGAGGGGGGCATCCTCGTTGACGGCATAAAGAAGGACGTTCGCGTCGACGATCTTCACTTCCGGACGTTGAGTTTCCGGATGAGTTCCTCGTCCTCGAGGGTGGAAGCCAGCCCCAGCGCCTTGTCGAGAGCGATCTCCGGACGATGGCCCATTCGATAGGTCCTCAAGGTGAAGTGCCGGTTTCCCTTGGGCGCGCGCATCGAGAGACCGTCCCGAATCGCCTGATTCAGCGCCGCCTTGAACGACAAATGACGCTTGCGCATCCGCTGCCGCAGGAGAGCCTCCACGTCGGGATCCAGCGTCACGGTGGTTCTCATCAACGAATCATAGCATCAACTATTTTGCTGTCAAGATGCTTCAGAGATTGAGACGATTCGGAGCGCGGACAGAATCGGGAACCGGCGCGGACGACGGGACTACTTGCCGCTGTTGCCGCCGACGCGGTGGGCGTTGTGGCAGCCCTGGCACTCGGTGACGGAGCGGACCTTCTCGACGGAGCCCTTCTTGTCGATGAGCTCCTGGAGGGCGTTGATGACGTTCTGGGTGCGGCTCTTCCAGGCCTTCTCGTCGCCGGTCGGGGGCTTCAGGCTGTTGAGCTGCTTGTAGACCTCGAGGAGGGCCTTGTTGTCCGCGTCCGTGCTCTCGGCATCGCGCACCAGGAAGATGAGGGCGCCCTTCTCCTTGTGGGTCTTCTCCATGAGGGTCTTGACGGGGCGGGCGCTGACGGGCTCGGGCTTCTTCTTGGATTGCTGAGCGAAGAGGCCGCCGCCGGAGATGAGGACCAAGATGGCGACGGCACCCGCTCTACGCTTCATGCCTAAGAATACGCTCCGGCGGAGCCGGGGGTTCACGCAATCGACGAAGTGACCAATCCTCGCGCAGTACGCAAAAGGGGTTACATTTCCTGTCACGGCGGCCGGGAATACGCCTTTGAACTCATGGTCCGGAAATTGCTCCAGGAGATCGGGGCTGTCTCCGATCGGTTCCCGGGAGGGTGTATACTTCCCTTGGTTCAACATGCATAGGACCTCCAGGCCCTTCCCCAGACCGCTCGCCGCCGAACGGAGCGCCCTCGCCCGCCGATCTCTGTCCCTGTGCCGCCTTTGCGCCCATCGCTGCGGCGTCGACCGCACCGCAGGCCCCGCCGGACGCTGCCGATCCGACAGCACCGCGCGTCTCTTCCACGAAGGGATCGAGTGGGCCGGCGAGGCGGATCTCGTCCCGACCCTCGTCCTCAGCCTCAGCGGCTGCAATATGACCTGCTCGTTCTGCCTGACGGGCGAATCGAGCCAGAACGGCGCGGCCGGCGACCCGATCGACGTCGACGCGCTCGCGGACCGGATCGCCGCCCGACCCCGGCAGGTCCGGAGTGTCACGCTGCTGGGAGGCGAGCCGACCATCCACCTCGACGCCGCGCTGGAGATCGCCGCGCGCGTACCCCGCGAGCTCCCCTTCGTCTGGAAGACGAACGGGTACGCGTCGCCGGAGGGGCTGGCGCTCCTCGACGGCGTGCCGGACGTCGTCTTGGCGGACTACAAGTTCGGAAACGACCGCTGCGCAGAAGGGCTGGCGGGGATTCCTGACTATACGGAGGTGCTGCGGAACAACCTGAGGTGGGCGGCGCGGACGTCGCGCCTCCTCGTCCGTCACCTCCTGATGCCCGGCCACCTCGACTGCTGCTGGCGCCCCGTCGCGGAATGGCTGCGCCGGGAGCTTGCGGACGTCCCCGTGAGCCTGATGACCGGATTCCTGCCCGTCTTCCGCGCCGCGCGGGACCCCGCGCTGGGCCGGACGAACCGCGCCGAGGAATGCCGCCGGGCGCGGGAGATCCTCCATTCCCTCGGCCTGCGCGAAGCGCCCTGGACGATGGCGCCGGCGCCGGACGGGCGGCCGGCGACCGACGACATCTGGATCGACCGCAACGGACGGATCTGTGTGGATTCGGCCTCGCCCGAGCTGGTCGCCGCCTTGAAACGGATGGCCCCGGAGGTCGTCCTGGAACCATAGGGAGCCCACCTTGAAACAGTGCCGGAGCGCCCTCGAAGAAATCGAAATCCTGATCCGCGCCCGCTACCCCATCCTCTACATCGTCTCGTGGGAGGAGCAGCGCGTTCAGGATTGGCTGGTCGAAGTCGCCAAGAAACGCAACAAGCGGGTCTTCGAATGGTCGTTCAGCACCGGCATCGTTCCCGCCGGCACGTCCGTGCAGTCGCAGCGGAACCGCCAGTCGAGCACGAAGGACCCGCTCGCGGCCCTCGACCACGTCATCGACCAGGTCGAGCCCGCGATCTATCTGTTCAAGGACCTCCATCCCTTCCTGACGCGGAACAACTTCGCCGTGATCCGGCGCCTGAAGGAGATCGGGCTTCAGCTGAAGAACAGCTACAAGACGATCGTCCTCATCTCGCCGACGATGGAGCTCCCGCCCGAGCTCGAGAAAGAAGTCACGGTGCTCGATTTCCCGCTGCCTGAGGCGAAGGACATCTCGGCGCTGCTGGAGCGCATCATCCAGGAAGTGAAGCAGCAGCCCAACATCAAGATCGACATCGCGCCGGAAGCCCGCGAGCGCCTCCTCAAGGCCGCCCTCGGGCTCACGCTTTCCGAGGCCGAGAACGTGTTCGCCAAGATCCTCGTCAACGGCGGCAAGCTCGGCGAAGACGACATCCAGGCCGTCTTCTCCGAAAAGCGGCAGATCATCCGCAAGAGCGGCCTCCTCGACTACTACGAGACCGACGCGCGCTTCGAGCAGGTCGGCGGCATGGACCTGCTGAAGGACTGGCTGCGGAAACGCGCCCTCGCGTTCGCCGACAAGGCCCGCGACTTCGGCCTGCCGCCTCCCAAGGGCGTCTTCCTCCTCGGCGTCCAGGGCTGCGGCAAAAGCCTCTGCGCGAAGGCGGTGTCCGCCCTCTGGGGGATGCCGCTCCTCCGGCTCGACGTGGGCCGCATGTTCGGCAGCCTCGTCGGTTCGTCCGAAGAGAACATGCGTCGCGCGATTCAGGTGGCGGAGTCCATCGCGCCCGTCGTGCTCTGGATCGACGAGATCGAAAAAGCCATGGCGGGCTCGAAGTCCTCGGGGAATACCGACTCGGGAACGACCGCGCGCGTCTTCAGCACGTTCCTGACCTGGCTTTCGGAGAAGAAGTCCTCCGTCTTCGTCATCGCCACCGCGAACAGCATCACGGAACTGCCCCCCGAGCTCCTCCGCAAGGGCCGCTTCGACGAGATCTTCTTCGTCGACCTGCCCAACGACGAGGAGCGCCGCGCCATCTTCAGGATCCATCTCGCGGCCCGGAAGCGCGACGCCGCCGAGTTCGCCGTCGAGACGCTGTCCCGCGAAGCGGCGGGCTTCAGCGGCGCGGAGATCGAGGAAGCGATCGTCTCCGCCCTCTACGACGCGTACGCGGACGACAAGCCGCTGACGACCGCGCACATCGAGAAGGCGCTCCGCGAGACCGTCCCCTTGTCCCGGACCATGGAGACCGAACTGGCCCGGCTCCGCACCTGGGCGGAAGGCCGCGCCCGCATGGCGACCGCCCGCGAGGCCGAGTCCGCCCAGGCGCCCCGTCGCCGGATCGAGCTGTAGGAGGAGGAACGTCATGAGCTGCGTCGTCGTCCTTGCGCCCATCGTCATCGCATCGTGGCCCGTCCTCGCGGCCGCCGTCGTCTCCGCGGCCGCGTCCGCCGGTTTCCGCGTGGTGAAAAAGGAGGAACCCCACGTCAAGAAGGCGAAGCGCTCCGTCGATCTCCCGATGGAGAACGCGGACGTCGTCGCGGACTCCCTGTCCCCCGACCAGAAGATCGTCGTGGAGAAGGCCGGCGTCCGGGTCACCTTCTCGCGCGACGCACGCGGCCGCTTCAGCACCTGCGCGGAAGGCGACGTCTCGGACGAGGAGCTG
>Ga0137410_10000833_pt1 | contig 21263 bp, 16 predicted proteins | sample CZODoug1_16funga_FD_108878 | JGI IMG/M metagenome (GOLD analysis project Ga0137410, IMG submission 108878) | Vadose zone soil fungal communities from Angelo Coast Range Reserve, California, USA - CZODoug1_16fungal (Illumina Assembly) | ecosystem: Environmental > Terrestrial > Soil > Vadose zone... | reverse complement strand
CGTTGTTCTTTTCCATCATCGCGAAGTGCGAGTTGCCCTTGATGCCGAGCTCCGGGAGGCTGACGATCTCGATGCTGCCACCAGCCGTCTTGGCGAGCTCCGCCATCTTGCGGTTGTTGGCGAGCTGGGCGGAGAACATCGGGCTCTTGTCGACGTTGTCGCCATAAAGAACCATGATCGGCACATTCCTGAGCGTGGCGGCCGTGGTGGCATCTCCCCGGATCGTGCCTTCGACGATCACCAGCGCCTTAACCTTGTCGGGCCGCTTGAGTGCGGCCGCGTAGCCGAACGCGCCGGACTGGCTGTGCACCAGGAGCACGCAGGGGCAGACCCGCTCGACGAGCTGATCGTAAGCCGCCTGGATCGCATCGTTGGTCGAGGTCCAGCGCGGCACGATCTGGCGAATGAGATTGTCATAGGCCTCGAAAGGAAACTGGCTGCCCGGGTAAGGCCTGCGCTTGGCCGGATCCTTGTCGAAGCTCCCCGGCGCGCCGAAGCGCCAGGTCACCCACGGCGCGTCGATGGTGAGAAACACCGGTTCGCCCGCGAACACTTCCGGCATCGCCCAGCCGGCGCGGCCGCGCTCGACGGCGTCCGACACGTAGCTGTCCCAGCCCTTGCGCACGAAAATGTTGAGCCAACCCTCGCGACCATCGGGCGTCGATTCATAGGTGACTCCCGTGAAGCCGCCGCCGTGCCACATCAGCAGCGGCACCTTGCCCTTGCGGTTCTGCGGCAGGAGATACTGCACGTACATCTGCTCGACCAGATAGGTGCCGTTCGGATTGAGCGTCTGGGTCGCGCCGCCGATCGTCACCTCGCGCGTAGGTTTCCCGCTGATGTCGACAAAGCGTCCGCCGAGATGAAACGAGCCGAAGTCGCGCAGCGCGATCGGCTCTTTGGTTTGTGCGATAGCGGCCGATGCCGTTCCGACGAATAGCGCTGTGATGAGCAAGCGTCGCATGATGTGTCCTCCCTATCGCGGCATTTATTGTTGCGCCCTCTCCCCGCAGGCGGGGAGAGGGCACATTAATATCCGCCCTACTCCGTCAGCCCCTTGCCTGCGAGCCATTTCTGGATCAGGTCGGCGACCTGATCGCTGTTCTTGTCCATCATCATCATGTGGGAATTGCCCTTGATGCCGGCATCGGGCAGATCGACCACGTCGATGCTGCCGCCGGCGGCCTTCAGCACGCCCGCATAGTCGACGCCGCCCTGGCGGATCTTCGACCAGCGCGGATGATCCTTGGCGTTGTCGCCGTAAACGATCATCACCGGCGTCGCCTTGATCGACGCCACCTTGTTGCGGTCGCCGCCGATCGTCGGCTCGATCGCCACCAACGCCTTGATCTTGTCCGGGCGCGCCTCCAACGCCTTGAAACCGAACGCGCCGGACTGGCTGTGGACCAGCACGACGCACGGACAAACCTTGTCGACGAGCTCGAGATAGCCGGCGATGATCCGGTCATCGGTCGCGAGCCAGCGCGGTACGCCCTGCTTCATGAACTGGTCGTAGGCGTCGATCGGGAATTGCGCGCCTGGATAAGTCACGCGCTTGGCCTTGTCGTCGCTCCACGATCCGGCCGGGCCGACGCGGAAGCGCTCCCAGGGATCACCCAGCGGCAGCACCACCGGCTCGCCGAAACTCGGGCTCCAGCCTGAGCGGCCACGCTCCATCGCATCAGACAGGTAAGTATCCCAGCCCTTGCGCACGAAGTACGAAAGCCAGCCATCGCCGCCGTCGGGCTTGGTCTCGTAGGTCACGCCCGAAAGCCCGCCGCCATGCCACAGCAGCATCGGCAGCCTGCCCTTGCGGTTCTGCGGCAGGAAATACTGCACGTACATCTGCTCGACCTGATATTTGCCGTTCGGGTCCATCTTGGTCGGCACACCGCCCGGCGTGAACACGATCTCCTTGATCGGCTGACCGCTGATCTCGATGATCCGACCGCCAATGTGGAACGAGCCCATGTCGCGAAGTGCGATCGGCTCCTTCGTCTGCGCAATCGCGGAGCCGGCGACGAGGCCAACAGCGAGAATGATGCCCAAGCGACGCATGATGCTGTCCTTCCCTTTTGTCCCTTTTATTGGCAGCTTCAATCGACCAGTCCCTTACCCACCAGCCATTTCTGAATCACATCTGCGATCTCGGCGTTGTTCTTGTCCTGCATCAGCATGTGAGAATTGCCCTTGATGCCGATCTCGGGAAGATTGATCCAGTCGACGGTGCCGCCGGCGGCGCGCACCGCTTGCGCATACTCGGTGTCGATTTTCTTGAAGGCCGCCCAGCGCGGATGCTGGTCGACGTAGTCGCCGAAGACCATCAGTGTCGGCGTGTTCTTGAGCGCGGCGGCCTTGCTGATAGTGCCAGCGGTCGCCGACTCGATCGCCACGATCGCTTTCACCTTGTCGGGCCGCTGCTCGGCCACCTTGAAGCCGAACGAGCCGCCCTGGCTGTGCACCAGCAGCACGCACGGACACACTTTGTCGACCAGCGCGATGTAGGCCGTCATGATGGCGTCGTCGGTCGAGAGCCAGCGCGGCACCTGCTGCTTCATGTAGCTGTCGTAGGCCTCGGCCGGAAACTGGCTGCCAGGAATCAAACGCCGTTTGGCCGGATCGGCGTTCCAGGAGCCGGCGCCATCGCCGATGCGGAAGCGTTCATAGGGATCCTGATAGGTCAGGAAGGTCGGCTCTGAGGGCCACACATCCGGCGGCGCGAAGCCGGCGCGTCCGCGCTCGACCGCATCCGACACATACGTGTCCCAGTCCTTGCGCACGAACATGTTGAGCCAGCCTTCGCGGCCGTCGGGCGTCGACTCATACGTGACGCCGGTGAGCCCGCCGCCATGCCACAGCAACAGCGGCAGCTTGCCCTTGCGCTCCTTCGGCAGGAAATACTGCACATACATCTGCTCGACCATGTACTGGCCGTTGGGATCGAGCTTGGTGAGCGGGCCGCCCGGCTGCCGCACGATCTCGCGCACCGGCTTGCCGCTGATCTCGACCACCCGGCCGCCGACATGGAACGAGCCCATGCCGCGCAGCACGATGTCCTGCTCGGCTGCCGATGCCGCCACGATGCTTACGGCTGACACAGCAATCGCCATCAGAATTCGATGCATTCTGTTCCTCCCCTCAACTGCCGTTCGTGCCCGCGAAAGCGATGCGCGGGAATAAACGGAGTCTGTCGACGCCGCGCAGGCGTCGCGCTGCGCGATAGTGACAAATCCACGCCGCCGCTGGAAGCACAAGCGCGCTCGTGCCGCCTCGTTTTCTTGCGTGGGCAACCGCCCGCACCCACTCACGCCTGCGGCACCAACCAGCCGCGATAGCGCACGATCAGGCCGGTGAGCGGATGGCTGATCTCGACATGAAAATGGAAGCGACCGGCCTCGGCGAATTCATAGGCGTGGATGCGCGGCGCGAGCGCGAGCGGCAACGGCAGCCCGAACAGACTCCAGCGCCGCATCATCAACCGCATTCGCTCGCCGTCGACCACCAGCGCCATGACAAAATTGAGCGGGCCGAAGCGCTCGCACATCAACCGCGCGTTGCGGCCCTGTCCTTCCTCCTGCGTGCTCGCGAACCGTCGTCCCGCAAAGTTGCGCCGCCAAAGCTCGCGCCCATCATTGAGTCGGAAGGCGACCTCCACCGGCACGTCATCGCCCGCCGGCGGAAAACCGACAATGGCGGCCGCAAGCCGCGCGAGCAGGCCTGTGCCCCGTTCGACGCTCGCAACTCCCACCGCCGTGAGCTCGCGCTTGAGATCGTGCATGACCTGCAGCGGCTGCGGCAGCGACGCGTAGGCGTCACCGAGGATGCGACGGTAGAGCGGCTCGCCCGGCAGCGGCGTCTGCCGCGTTCCGGTGACGATGCGGCGGCGCGCGAACGTCGCCTCGTAGTCGGCAAGCTCCACGTCGTTCACGCCCGCTCGCGCACCGGGCTTAGGCATTCGCCCGGCGAGGCAATGACGGATGATCACCTCGGCGGCCATCGAGGGAACGAACGGCCCATCGTCGGCTTCCGCGATCATGTGCCAGGAGCGCTCAACCGGCGCGCCGTTGGCAAGCGTGCCTTCGACTGTCACGAACATGCCGCCGCGATGCTCGCCCCAACTGAGTCGCGTGCGGGACTTGTGGATCAGGGTCGCGAGTGGAAGCAGCGACGGCAGCAGGCGCAACCGCACCAGCCACGCCATCGCATTGAGTCCGCGCAGCCAGATTTCGGGCACCGTTCCCACTCCCACCCAGACCGTGCGCAGGGTCGGCCACAGCTCGGGCAGCAGTTCCAGATCCGGCACTTCGACCAGCGAGAAGCGCCGGGCATGGAGCGGCAGCCGTCCCGGCGGCGCGACGGTGAAGGAGCGCGAGTCAATGATCGCGTGCACCGACGTCTTGCAGCCGTAGCGCAACAGCACCACCGGCTTGCCCGCGTAGCTCGCGGTCGCGCGGATGACATTGAGACCAATATCCGCGTAGGGCGACGGCGCGATCCCGCCCGCGATGCTCTCGACGCGCGCCATGCCGTCGCTGAGCCGACGCACCACCGCTGCGGTGAGCACCGGGCAGCTGCTCACACCCGAGAGCACGAACACGCCGCGCCCGCGAGCCGCCCCGTCAAAGCGCGTGATGCCGCGCACGAAGTCGGCCCCGTCGGACAGGTCGAGATAGTGGATGCCAAGCGCGATCGCGGCTTCGACCACTCGATAGGGATTTTCCCCATAAGCCTGGAAGGGCCCGCTGGCATCGACGACGAGATCGGGAGCGATGGCCCGCAGTCGCGCCTCGAGATCGCGCGCGCGATCAAGTTCCACAGGAACGACAGTGCCCACCGAAATGAGTTCAGCGCACAATCTTTGTGCTTTCGCCAGCGAGCGGCCCGCGATAACAAGCGTAAGCTGCGATTCATCAGCAAGAAGCTGCGCCAGACGGCGACCGAAGGTTCCATATCCGCCGAGAATGAGTATCTTTTGCACGCGCGCTGTCATGGCTTACTCAGACGCCGCTGTAGATGCTGGGAATGCGGGATTGAGTGTTCGTCCGGGCCGGAGTGCCGGCCCGACTGAATGTCGACCAGACTGAAATGTGGAAATGTCGAGCAAATGCCATGAAGGCATTGTAGGCGTAGTGTAGGTGTTGCGTCGCTGGCTGCTGTGAGTAGCACGAGAAGCGAATCGCTCCCTCTCCCGATCAGTCTGAAGTCTCGAGAAGGTATTACGCTATGAAGCTGGCGGGAAGTCATCCGAACAAGTTCGGAAGGCGTGCCGGCTGGGCATTCGCCTCGGGGACTAAACGTACGCAGCCGGCCACATCGCACAGAAATTAAACAGCACTGCTTCAGGGAATGCGATGCTCCGTCAGGCCAACGCCGTCGACTTTTGGCGCGGCTTCGCGCTCGCCACGATTTTTATCAACCATATCCCTGGCATCTTTTACAGCCGCTTTACGCACGCCAAGCTGTCGTTCTCCGATTCGGCCGAGATCTTCGTGTTTCTCGCCGGCTGGGCGCTGCGCTATACGACGAGATCGCTTGAGGGACGACCCGTCTATCTGGCGCTGCGGCTGGGCGGGCGCGCCATCGAGATCTATACTGCGCATATCGTGATCACGATGATCGCGATCGCGACGCTGGCCGCGAGCGCGACCCTCCTGTCAACCCCGCAACTACTGGAATGGCACAAGGTGCCCGTCCTGTTCCAGGAGCCGGTGCTGACGCATCTCGGACTCTCGCTGCTCACCTTTCAGCTCGACTATTTCAATATCCTGCCGCTCTACGTGGTTCTGATGACGGCAGCGCCCCTGCTCGCGGTCATGGATCGTTATTCGCCGAGCACGCTGCTTCTGCTCTCCGTGACCATTTATCTTGTCACGCTCTCGACTCCCGTGCCCATCCCCACCTGGCCGATGGATGGGCAGTGGTTTTTCAATCCGCTCGCCTGGCAGCTGGTGTTCGTGCTCGGGTTCGTGCTCGCGCGGGAGGATGGCGCCGGCGGCTTCCTGCGCCGCCATATCGTCATCATCCGATGGCTGTCGCTGCCAATCGTGCTCATCAGCGCGCTGATCGTCTGGTCTGGCTGGTGGCCCGATCCCACGGCGATCCCGCAGCCGCGGCTCTTCTTCGTCTGCGACAAGACCTACGTGACGCCGATACGCCTGGTGCAATTCCTGGCGCTGGTCGCCATTGCCACCGCGGCCTATCCGGCTATCAAGCGGGCCATTCCATCGGCTGTCGAGTTCCTGTCAATGCTCGGGCGCCATTCGCTCTTGGTGTTTTGCGTCGGCTCCATCCTGAGTCTGGCCGGGTACATCGCTAGATTCATCTACGAGCCCGATCTGGCTGTCGACACGGTGGTAGTGATCTCGGGTATTGCCATCATGGCACTCGCCGCCCAGCTCGCGGAATGGCACCAGCAGATGAAGGTCCCGAGTTTGCGGCCAATCCGCGCGATCCCGCCAGCTATCCCTCAGCCCGAGCGCCCTATCGCCCTGCAGCAGCTGGACGCCTCGCAACCGGGCTGAAGCATCGGCCGCACAACAGCGAGTCGTAGCCCGGATTGAGCGCAGCGAAATCCGGGTTAACATTTCAGCAAGGTGCGATATCGTAGGAATTTCGTGGCGGGTGGCACGTTCTTCTTCACAGTGACGCTCGCTGATCGAACATCCCAGGCACTGACTGATCACATCACGGCCTTGCGTACTGCCATGCGGCAGACGCGACACACCCATCCCTTTGCAATCGATGCGGCCGTGATCCTGCCGGATCACCTGCACATGGTAATGACCTTGCCAGAGGGCGATGCCGACTATCCAGATCGATGGCGGCTGATCAAGCGCCGCTTCACGGAGGAAATCTTACGATCGCATACACCGATCGCACGTCACCGAAACGGAGAATTGGCGCTATGGCAGCGCCGATTCTGGGAACACACCATCCGCAGTTCGGAGGATTTTGAGCGACATGTCGACTACATTCATTTCAATCCGGTCAAGCATGGTCTTGTCTCGCGTGTCCGCGATTGGCCTTTTTCCTCGTTTCACCGATTTGTGCGACAAGGCCTGCTGCCAGAGGACTGGGCCGGCGACCTCAGTCAGGATTATGCAGGCTTCGGCGAGCGGCGCGGCTGACCCGGATTTCGCTGCGCTCAATCCGGGCTACGACAGCTACTGCCTCCGATGACAACCGATCCTGCATCGCCTTTTGTGGCAACGGGCTCCTATCCAACGCGCGACGGCAACCTCGTGCGGCCCTTGATCGACGGCGAGCCGGCTTTCCGCCGTATCTGCGAGGCCATCGAGGCGGCGCGTCACAGCGTGTGGGCAACGATCACCTTCATGTGGCCGGAATTTCGAATGCCTGGCGAAAGAGGTACCGCTCTGGCGGTGCTCGATCGCGCTGCGAGACGCGGCGTTGACGTACGCGTCATTTTTTGGCGGCCCGATGCCGAGACAGAGGCGTTGAAGCGCAATGCATTCTGGGGCGCGCCCGAGCACTTCGAATTGCTGAGACGGAATGACCATCAAGTGCGCATTCGATGGGATCGCGCGCACGCGGGTTTCTGCCAGCATCAGAAGACCTGGCTCATTGATGCCGGCAAGGACACCGAGACGTCCTTTCTCGGCGGCATCAATCTCAATCCACATTCCTTGGTTTCGCCTGGACACGGGGGTGGACACTTGGGCGAAGGGCAGAATCACGACGTCTACATTGAGCTTGTCGGCCCATCCGTCGCGGACGTTCATCATAACTTCGTCCAGCGCTGGAACGAATCGAGCGAGCGACATCAGGACGACGGCTGCTGGGGCGCAGGCAGCGCAACTGATCTGCCGTTTCCGCATTGTGTGCCCGCCGCGCGCGGAACCACGCGCGTTCAGATTCAACGCACAACGCATGCCGGCCGTTACACCGACGGGCGAGCTCCGCCGGAGGGACGCGCGTTCGACATCAAATCCGGCGAGCGAACCAATTTCGACCAATACTGCTCGGCAATATGCGCAGCCCGCCGCACCATCTATATGGAGAACCAGTATGTCGAGATTGCTGAAATCGTCGCGGAGCTGCATGGAGCATTGAAGCGCGGCGTCGAAGTCGTGCTGCTGGTGCCCGCGATTCCCGAATTCTCACCAACAGTCTATGAAACCGTCGAGCGTCGCGCAGTCTTCGAGGCGCGTGCGGCGCTCGGCAAGTATGACAGCTTCACGCTCGCCGGCATTGCCGGCCTTGGTTCAGACGGCCTCCGCAAGGCGGTCTACGTCCACTCGAAACTGATGCTGATTGATGACGCTTGGGCAACGGTTGGCTCCTGCAATCTCCATCGCTCCTCGCTGTTCGGAAACGGCGAATTGAATGCTGCATTCTCCGATCCAGAAACCGTTCGCGCCTTCCGCGTCACGTTTTTCCAAGAGCACCTAGCGCAAGACACATCCACACTCGACGATCTCGCCGCCCTTCAACTGTTCCGCCAGATTGCGCGACAGAATCGGCAGCGGCACGAGAACAGCGATCCGGTCTGGCAGGGTCTCGCCATCAGCCTCGATGCCGCGACCTACGGTCGAGCCGCACAGTTCTAACGGGGCCTAACAGAGGCCGTCACGGTCCTTCCGGGCGCTACAAGCCTCAGGTAGCATGATAGTGAGGCCATTGGGATCGGCCAAATTCATCGGGGGAGCGACCATGACACGACAAGCGACTATGGGCCTCGGCGCCATGCTGCTGTTCATCGGGAGCGCTGCGCAGGCGCAGACCATTTATCCCATAAACAGGGCCGAGATCCTGACCGGCGCCAAGTTCGACCTTAAGGTTGAGTTCCCCGGCGCGCCATCGGCAAGCGCATTGCGCGTGACCATCAACGGTAAGGACGCCGCGACCGTGATCGGCAAGAGCGCATCGGTGATGGAGCGCGAGGATGGCGGCGATCATTCGGCGTACTGGATTCGCGATGCCGCCTTGACCAAGCCGGGCCGCTATCTGGTCGAGGCCGCGACCGGCCAGCAGAAGGCAAGCGTCGTCTGGGAGGTCTTCGATACGCCGGCGGCCAAAGCGAAGAACGTGATCCTGTTCATTGGCGATGGAATGACGATCACTCACCGCACGGCCGCGCGCATCCTGTCGAAAGGGCTCGTCGAAGGCCGCTACGGTGGCGAACTCGCCATGGACGACATGCCGCACATGGCGCTGGTCTCGACCTCGGGCACGGATTCGGTCGTCACCGACAGCGCCAACAGCATGAGCGCATACACGACCGGACACAAATCCTGCAACAATGCGCTTGGCGTCTATTGCGCCCTGAACAAGAACAACCTGCAGCACCCACGCGTCGAAACCATCTCGGAAATCGCCAAGCGCACGCGCCGCCTTGCGGTCGGGGTTGTCACGACGACCGAGATCGAGGACGCCACGCCGGCCGGAATGGTGGCGCACACTCGCAAGCGCGAGGATTATGACGATATCGTCAAGATGTTTTTTGCGGTGCAGCCCGAGGTGATGATGGGCGGCGGATCTGTGAATTTCCTGCCGACATCCGCGCCGGGCGGCAAGCGCGCCGACGGCGAAGACTACATCAAGAAGTTCCAGGCCTCGGGATATACCGTGGTGTCGAGCAAGAGCGAGCTCGAGACTGCGGGCAAGGCGCAGAAGCTCCTCGGCCTGTTCAACACCGGCAATATCGACGGCGCGCTTGACCGCTTCTTCCTCAAGAAGGGGACTGTGCCGCAATTTCCGGACCAGCCCGATCTGACCGATCAAGTGCGTGTTGCTCTCGACATGCTCTCCCGGCACGACCAGGGTTTCGTGCTCATGGTCGAGTCCGGCCGCATCGACAAATACACACATTCACTCGATTGGGAGCGCGCGGTTTACGACACGATCATGCTCGACAACGCCGTCAAGATGGCGAAGGAGTTCGCCGCCGCGCGCAACGACACGCTGATCATCGTCGTCGCCGACCATGCACACATGACCGGCCTCATTGGAACCTACGATGACAGCCGTCCTGGCCAACAGCTACGCGACAAGCTCGGCTTGGGCGACAACTCGAAGGTACCGAACTATCCGGCACCCAACGCCGCCGGCTACCCGGACAGGGTCGACGTCTCTCGCCGCCTCGCCTTCGTGTTCGGCGGCTTTCCGGACTATTGCGACACTGGGCACCCCTACCTCGATGGGGAGAATGTCCCGGCGGTGCGCGGCCCCAACCGTGACTACGTGGCGAACGAAAAATACTGCAGCGTGCCCGGCGCGGCTCGCCGCACCGGAAACCTGCCGTTCAGCTCGGGCGCCGGCGTACACGCTGCCGATGAGGTGGTGCTGACCGCGATTGGACCGGGGGCCGAGCTGTTCCGCGGCCGCATCGACAACACGCGCGTATTCCGCAATATGGCGACGGCGCTTGGGCTTGGCAGGAACCAGAGCATGATCCCGAAAACTGGAAAAAAGATCATGCGCAAAACAAAAGTTAGACTTTGATCCGATTCAATCTAATCGGATCAAGGTCTAGTCACCGCTACGCCGCGCGCGCCTTGTCGGCAAGCTCCTTGAGCACTGCGCGCAACGGGCCAAGTGCGTGCACGCGCTGCGGGAACGGCAAACGCAAGGCGGTGCGCTCGAGCTGCAGCTCGAGCCCTTCCGGGTCGCAGCCGACGCAGCGCCAGGCGCCGTCAGCGGCGCCGAGGAGCTTGGTGGCGTAGAGCCGGCAGGTGTCGGCGTGGTCGGCATTCATATGCGCCAGGATGTCGGGCTCTGCGGCTGTGAGCTCGCTCGCGCCCTCGACCGGCGTGAGGATGTCGCCCGGCTCAAGGTCGACGATGCGGCCGAAACCGGCGACCAGATGCGCGCCCTTGAGCGCGATCCGGTAGAAGGCAAAGTCGCCGAAGCCCGCGAACATCTCGGCCTCCGGCTGGCGCTCGAGATAGCGGCGGCGCACGTCCTTGTCGTCGCTGGCCGCAGCCGTTCCCATCAGCATCACGCGCGCACCCTGCAAGGGATCGCCCGGCTTGCGCTCGTCCAGCATCAGGGAGACCCGTGGGTCGGCGAGGATGTTCTTGGTATGGATTGCGAGACGGGAGATCAGGAGGAGCGGGGCGCCGTCCGCAGCGGTCGCCACATTGACCAGCGAGCAATAGGGATCGCCCGAGCCCGGCATCAGGGTCGCCAGGGCTCCACTGCGACCTTCCCGGAGCAGCTTCTTAGCTGCGGCCGGGGGGTCGAAATCCGAGGTAGGCTGCATCGGGCTCGTTAACCGTCGGGTGACGAGCATTCACCCTCTCCGGTCTGCTTCCGTTTGGCAACGCTCTCTGGCTTTCCCGGTATTTTTGTGCAGCAGCTAACGCTTTACGTCATTGCCACAATTCGCGTATGCTGGGCAAAGCCTTTGACGAATCATGGCTTTGTCGAGGAATAGACACACTTCGGCCTAGCTTTCCGGGCTTCAAATGGTGCGGGGGTTGCCCGCACGGAACAGGTCTTTATGCCGACGATCGCCCTGGTCGACGATGACCGCAACATCCTGACTTCGGTTTCGATCGCACTCGAAGCCGAGGGCTACCGCATCATGACCTACACGGACGGCGCCTCCGCGCTCGACGGTTTCAAGACGTCGCCGCCGGACCTCGCCATCCTGGACATCAAGATGCCCCGCATGGACGGCATGGAGACGCTCCGCCGGCTGCGGCAGAAGTCCGATATGCCGGTGATTTTCCTCACCTCCAAGGACGAGGAGATCGACGAGCTGTTCGGGCTCAAGATGGGCGCCGACGATTTCATCCGGAAGCCGTTTTCGCAGCGGCTGCTGGTCGAGCGCGTGAAGGCGGTGCTGCGCCGCACGACCCCGAAGGATGGCAACACGCCCAAGGAGGTCGATGCCCGGGCACTTGAGCGCGGCCAACTGCGCATGGACCCCGAGCGCCACACCTGCACCTGGAAGAACGAGCCGGTCACGCTCACCGTCACAGAATTCCTGATCTTGCAGGCGCTTGCGACCCGGCCGGGCGTGGTGAAAAGCCGCAACGCTCTGATGGATGCCGCCTACGACGATCAGGTCTACGTCGACGACCGCACAATCGACAGCCACATCAAGCGCTTGCGGAAGAAATTCAAATCCGTCGACGACGACTTTGACATGATCGAGACGCTGTACGGGGTCGGCTACCGCTTCAAGGAGATGTAATACCGCCCTGCCCCGCGGCGGCCACGCCGGGTGACCTGTCCGACCGCCCGCGCTACAGTGTCGTGCTTAGACAGTGTGGCGTCCAGACAGTGTGGCGCCTAGAGGGAACCCGGCAGGCGATCGTGCTTGAAAAAACCCCGCAGCCCCTTGACGGCAAGCTCGAGGCAGACGCCGCCGATACTGGCGCGCCTCCGGCCGAGCCCACTGCCAGCCTGTCGCGCCGCGCCTGGCTGTTCTTCGTCCGGCAGAGTTCCTCGAGCCTGACCCGGCGGATCATCTTCCTCAACTTGGCGGGCCTCTTCTGCCTCGTGCTAGGGGTTCTCTATCTCTCGCAGTTTCGCGCCGGCCTGATCGACGCGCGGCGGGAAAGCCTGCTGGTGCAGGGCGAGATCATCGCGGCTGCGATCGCGGCCTCTTCCACCAACGCCGACCCCGACAACACGCAGATCGATCTCGAACGACTGCTCGACCTGCAGGCCGGCGAGACCTACAAGCCGCAGGACGAAGCGCAGCTCGATTTCCCGATCGATCCGGAGCGCGTCGCGCCGGTGCTGCGGCGGCTGGTGTCGCCAACCAATACCCGGGCGCGCATCTATGACCGCGACGGCACGATGCTGCTCGACAGCCGCACGATCTATGACGTGATCCGCTTCGACCTGCCGCCACCGGACGAAGAGCGGCCCAACTATTTCCAGCGCCGGTTCCTGGCATTCAAGCGCTGGATCGCCAAGGGCGACCTGCCGAGCTATCGCGAGCTCAGCAACAGCAACGGCAAGGGCTACGACGAGGTTGGACAGGCGCTCAACGATCTCAAGGCCAGCATGGTGCGCATCAACGAGCGTGCCGAAGTGATCGTCTCGGTCGCGGTACCCGTCAAGCGCTCGCGCGCAGTGCGCGGCGCCTTGATGCTGCAGACGCAGGGCGCCGACATCGACGAGATCGTGACCGAGGAGCGGCTGGCGATCTTCAAGGTGTTCATGGTCGCCGCCGGCGTCATGGTGGTGCTCTCGTTCGTGCTCGCAAGCACCATCGGCGGGCCGATGCGGCGGCTGGCCGAAAGCGCGCAGGTGGTGCGGCGGCGGGTGCGCTCACGCGGCGAGATCGCGGACTACACCTCCCGGCGCGACGAGATCGGCCACCTTTCCGGCTCGCTGCGCAGCATGACCAGCGCGCTCTATCGGCGCATCGAGGCGATCGAGAGCTTTGCGGCCGACGTCTCGCATGAGCTCAAGAATCCGCTGACCTCGCTGCGCTCGGCGGTGGAGACGCTGCCGCTCGCCAAGAGCGAGACGAGCCGCGCCCGCCTGCTCGAGGTCATCCAGCACGACGTGAAGCGGCTCGACCGCCTCATCTCCGATATCTCGGACGCGAGCCGGCTCGACGCCGAGATGCAGCGCCAGGACTCCGAGCCGGTCGATCTGCGCAAGCTGATCAGCACCGTAGTCAACGTCGCCAACGACGTGCCGCGCGAGGATGGCACTGTTGTCACGATGAAGTTCGAGGGCAACGGCGGCTTCTCGGTGCTCGGCCACGACTCGAGACTTGGCCAGGTGATCAACAACCTGATCGACAATGCGCGCTCGTTCTCACCGCAGGGCGGCACCGTGCGCGTCACCTGCAAGCGCCACCGTGGCGATATCGACATCGTGGTCGACGACGACGGCCCCGGTATCTATCCGGAGGCGATGGACAAGATCTTCGACCGCTTCTACACCTATCGTCCGCACCAGGATTTCGGCCAGAACTCCGGCCTCGGCCTGTCGATCTGCAAGCAGATCGTCGAAGTGCATGAAGGTCGCCTGTGGGCAGAGAACCGCATCGGCACGCAAGAGTCCGAGCCGTCGAATGTGTCGGGCGCCCGCTTCACGGTGCGGCTGCCGGCGGCCTGATGGCGGAGCGGCCCACTGTGCATGCCTGCGCGGTGCTCGTTGGCGCACACGCGCTTCTCATCAGAGGTCCCGCCGGCTGCGGCAAATCGCTGCTCACGTTCAGGCTCATCGCGGCGGCGCAAAGCGGACTCTTGCCGTTTGCGCGCCTCGTTGGCGACGACCGGATTCGGCTCGAGCCCTGCCACGGACGGCTGTTGGCGCGCGCACCTGAAACACTCGCCGGCCTGATCGAGGTGCGTGGGCTCGGCATCCGTCAGCTGCCGCATGAGCCGGTCGCGGTGGTCGGTGGCGTGATCGACCTTGCGACGCCCCAGGCGAATCGCCTCCCCGAACGGGCTGAGGTCGAGGTTGAGGGCATCAAGCTACCTCAACTTAAGATAGCAGAGGGCCATGATCCCTACCCGTCTATACTGGCATGGCTGACCACCAAATTCGCAGACGAGGCGCTGGTTGCGGAAAAGTAACCATATTGATGGCATCATTATGCCACTTTAGGCCCTTGCCGAGCGGCCGCTAAAGCGCCAGATACTGCAATGCAACATGGTCGTAAAAACAACAGAAAGACCCCTTGCGCACGCACTTCGGATCGTGAAGATGGCGGACCTTTCGTGCGGCGCATCGCGCCCGCGGGGAGTTCTATGATCGGCTTAGTACTTGTCACCCACGGGCGGCTTGCCGTTGAGTTCCGCTCGGCGCTGGAGCATGTGGTCGGCCCCCAGCAGCAGATCGAGGCGGTGACCATTGGCCCGGACGACGACCCCGAGCAGCGTCGGCGCGACATCATCGAAGCCGTGAAGCGGGTCGACACCGGCGACGGCGTCGCCATCCTGACCGACATGTTCGGCGGCACCCCGTCCAATCTCTCGATCTCGGTGATGGGGCGGCCGCAGGTCGAGGTGCTCGCCGGCATTAACTTGCCGATGCTGGTCAAGCTCGCCAAGGTTCGCGACGAATGCCCGCTGCAGGATGCAGTGCTGGCGGCGCAGGAAGCCGGCCGTAAATACATCACCGTCGCCAGCCGCGTGCTGAACGGCAAATGAGCCAAATGAGCGAAGCGGGCAGCAGCTCCGATCCCGCCGGGCCAACGCCCACCGTCAGCCGTGTCCTGGAGATCTGCAATAAGCGCGGCCTGCATGCCCGCGCCTCCGCCAAGTTCGTCATGACGGTGGAGCAATTCGATGCCGAGGTGTTCGTCACCCGCGGCTCCGAGCGCGTCGGCGGGACTTCGATCATGGGCCTGATGATGCTGGCGGCCGGGCCCGGAACCAGCATCACGGTCGAGGCGACCGGCCCACAGGCCGCCGAGGTCGTTGATGCGCTGGCCAAGCTGGTTGCCGAACGGTTCACCGAAGGCGAGTAGTCTCGCGGCCGGAGCTCTTTCAGCCCGCCGTCCATCCGCCGGGTTCAAAAATCCCGTACGGCGTCGAACCAGCCCTGCGCTATCTCCGGTGTCACATGGGCAGGCGCGAGGGCAGCCAGGCGGTCGACGGCGTCGGAGACATCCTCGCGTTCGATCGTTCCGATATCCGGCAGCGTGTTGAAGACCTCAACGAAGGCAACCAATGCCGACCTTACATCTCCTTCGGAGGTCGCCCGCGCGACTGCAATGGCGGCCTGCTTGTAGGCCTTGGTGGCTTGCCGTGCGGCTTTGCCAGCCCAGTCGGCAAAGGGCAAGCCATACTCGGTTGCAAACCATATCGGCTCGCGAAGCTGCGATATCCTAGAGCGGTCCGTGAAGCGGCCGCTCTTCTTCAATTGATTAAGCTGGCCGCGCAGCACTTTCCCGCCTCGCGTCTCGATGTCCGATGCGACGAAGGAACCAAGGTGTTGCCATGTTTGGAGTTCGGGCATGCCGGTAAGATCAGGGCAACTGCGTATCACCAAAGTTCGAAGTTCTTTCAGTTCTGCCAAGGCGGCGAGATTGATGACGTTTCCCCTGAGCTCAAGGATCCGGAGGCCGGAGAATTGCAGCAGACTGCTGCAGTCGAATGGCATTCCCACGGCCTCGCCCTCTATGAGCACCATGGTGAGCTCAGCGAGGGCCGGCCATGTTGGTACCTTGTAGACGGTCCCAGTCGGAGCCGGACTAAAGGTGATGCTCGGCATCTCGGCGCCGGCGGCCATATTCACCTTCAGCAAATCTAGATCGCCGCTGAGCCACACGACCCGCGTTCCGCCCAGGATGATTTCAAGCGGCTGCGCCGCGATGAGGACATGAAAGTGGCCGATCTGCGCCCCCGTCATGTCGAGATGGCTGGCCTTCGAAGGCCGCCATGTGAAGTTCTCTATGGGGCGCAAACGCGACCAGACCGCGAACCCCACGTCGTCGCCGTGATAATAAAAGGCCCGAGGCCAATGATAGCCTCCAGGAACCGTGTCACGGTCAAATGCGGCCCAATTGATCGCAGCGTCCAACGGCACAATGGCCTCGAGCCTGCGGCCATCCATGTCTCTGGGACCAAGCGCAAAGCTTGCCTTTCCTGGTTCTATCGAGATCACATGACTGCCTGGCCCCGTCAGATCAAGCGAGATTGGCTCATTCTCCGGAACGACGGCGTTCATGTCCTGCCCCTCAGCAGCATGAGGGGGGTGGCGTATCGAGGAAGTGGGGCCGCAATCTGAGCGGAGAGAGCGGCATATAATACGCCAATATGCTGTGAATTTGTCGGCGAAGTGAGCATCGACATAAAGAAATCTTTATATCTTTATTGTGCTACTGGGCCGCGTTTGTTATAGCGAGCCCCAAGGGCGCCCTCGCGGGCTCCTCATCCCGTCTTCCGCTCACACCACAGGAACCGACATGTCCGCTTCTTCAAAAGGCGCTGCCGCCGACTACGTCGTCCAGGACATTGGCCTTGCCGAATGGGGCCGCAAGGAAATCGCCATCGCCGAGACCGAGATGCCCGGCCTGATGGCGACGCGCGAGGAATATGGCCCACAGCAGCCGCTGCGCGGCGCGCGCGTCGCGGGCTCGCTGCACATGACGATCCAGACCGCGGTGCTGATCGAGACGCTGAAGGCGCTCGGCGCCGACGTGCGCTGGGCGTCCTGCAACATCTATTCGACGCAGGATCATGCGGCGGCCGCGATCGCGGCCGGCGGCACGCCCGTGTTCGCGGTCAAGGGCGAGAAGCTCACCGACTACTGGGACTATCAGCACCGCATCTTCGAATGGGCCGACGGCGGCGCTCCCAACATGATCCTCGACGATGGCGGCGACGCCACGCTGCTGATCCACCTCGGCATCGAAGCGGCCAAGAACCCGGCCGTGCTCAACAACCCGACCAATGAGGAAGAGGAGATCCTATTCGCCTCGATCAAGAAGCGGCTCAAGGACAATCCCGGCTGGTACGAGAAGAATGGCAAGGCGATCCGCGGCGTCACCGAGGAGACCACGACCGGCGTGCACCGCCTCTACGAGATGCACAAGAAGGGCACGCTGCTGTGGCCCGCGATCAACGTCAATGACAGCGTGACCAAGTCCAAATTCGACAACCTCTATGGCTGCCGTGAATCGCTCGTCGACGGCATCCGCCGCGGCACTGACGTGATGATGGCCGGCAAGGTCGCGATGGTGGCGGGCTTCGGCGACGTCGGCAAAGGCTCGGCCGCCTCGCTGCGGCAGGCCGGCTGCCGCGTGCTGGTCTCCGAGGTCGATCCGATCTGCGCGCTGCAGGCCGCGATGGAAGGCTATGAAGTCACCACCATGGACGAAGCGGCGGCGCGCGCCGACATCTTCGTGACCGCGACCGGCAATGTCGATGTGATCACCATCGACCACATGCGCAAGATGAAGGACCGCGCCATCGTGGCCAACATCGGCCACTTCGACTCGGAGATTCAGGTGTCGTCGCTGCGCAATTTAAAATGGGTGAACATCAAGCCGCAGGTCGACGAGATCGAGTTCCCCGACCGCAAGCGCATCATTCTCCTCTCCGAGGGACGGCTGGTGAATCTCGGCAACGCAATGGGGCATCCGAGCTTCGTGATGTCATCGTCGTTCACCAACCAGATGCTGGCGCAGATCGAGCTGTTCACCAATCCGGGCAAATATGAGAAGAAGGTCTATACGCTGCCCAAGCATCTCGACGAGAAGGTCGCGCGGCTGCATCTCGACAAGATCGGCGTCAAGCTCACCAAGCTCTCCGACAAGCAGTCGAAATATATCGGCGTGCCAGGCGAAGGGCCGTTCAAGCCGGATCATTATCGGTATTGATCGGATCAAAGCCGATCGAGAACGACAGCGGCAGATGTTGACCTATCTCCGTCATCCTGAGGTGGCCGCAATACCAGGCATAGCCCGCGCACACTTTGGTTGCGTGCGGCCCTCGAAGGATGATCGGCCCCAGTCGGCGATAGTCCAAACCTGAGATTGGTGGCCGTCGCCCTTCGAGGCTCCCCTGGCTCAAGGGCCGGGGTCGCGCCTCAGGGTGACGGATATGCGTCAGTCTTTGCCGCCGTCTGCTGCAGCGACGTTCCGACCAAACTCGCCGCCACCGCCTCGGCAATGCGGATGCCATCAACGCCCGCGGACAGGATGCCGCCGGCATAGCCGGCGCCCTCGCCGGCCGGATAGAGCCCGTGCGTGTTGACGCTCTGGAAGCTGTCGTCGCGACGGATACGGATCGGCGACGAGGTTCGCGTCTCGACTCCCGTCAGCACTGCATCGGCCAGCGCAAAACCCTTGATCTGCCGGTCGAAGGCCGGCAGCGCCTCACGCATGGCGGCAACCGCGAAATCGGGCAGGCACGCCGCCAGATCGCTCGGCTGCACGCCGGGCCGATAGGAGGGCACGACCTCACCCAGCGCGGTCGATCCTCGCTGCGCGAGAAAATCGCCGACGCCCTGCGCCGGCGCCGCGTAGGTTCCGCCACCGGCCGCGAACGCGAGCTCCTCGAAGTGACGCTGAAACGCCACACCAGCGAGCGGGTGCCCCGGATAGTCGGCGGGCGTGATGCCTACCACGATGCCCGCATTGGCATTGCGCTCATTGCGCGAGTACTGACTCATGCCGTTGGTGACGACGCGGCCTGGCTCGGAGGCCGCTGCCACCACGGTGCCGCCCGGGCACATGCAGAAGCTGTAGACCGAGCGGCCATTGCTGCAGTGATGGACGAGCTTGTAGTCGGCGGCCCCGAGCAGCGGGTGACCGGCGCGTTCGCCGTAGCGGCAGCGATCGATCAGCGACTGCGGATGCTCGATGCGCGCACCAATAGAGAATGGCTTGGCTTCGATCGCCACGCCACGATCGAACAGCATCGCAAAGGTGTCGCGCGCACTGTGGCCGATCGCCAGCACGACATGATCGGTCGCAATATGGCTGCCATCGGCCAGCACCAACCCGCGCACCTGCCTGCTGCCGTCCGCTCTCACGTCGATCTCGATGTCCTCGACCTTGCTCTGGAAGCGATACTCGCCGCCGAGCGCTTCGATACTCGCGCGGATCTGCTCCACGATCGTCACCAGCCGGAATGTCCCGATGTGCGGCTTGGCGACGGTGAGGATCTCGGGCGGCGCGCCGGCCTTGACGAATTCGCTCAGCACCTTGCGGCCATAGTGATGCGGGTCCTTGATCTGGCTGTAGAGCTTGCCGTCGGAGAACGTGCCGGCGCCGCCTTCGCCGAACTGGACATTCGATTCCGGGTTCAGCACCGACCGGCGCCACAGGCCCCAGGTGTCTTTGGTGCGCTCGCGCACGATCTTGCCGCGCTCGAGGATCAGCGGCCGGAAACCCATCTGCGCCAGGACAAGGCCCGCCAGCAGGCCGCAGGGGCCGGTTCCGATCACGACCGGCCGCGCTGTAGGCGACGCAGGCGCGCGGGCCTTCAGGCGGTAGCTCTCGCCGGGGGCCGGCGCGACATTGCGGTCGCGCGCGAACCGTTTCAACAGCGCCGCTTCGTTGCGCACCTCAATGTCGAGCGTATAGATCAGCGCGATGGCGGTGCGCTTGCGCGCGTCGACCGCGCGGCGACAGACCGAATAGCTGATCAGATCCTGCGGCTTGAGATTGAGCCGCTTGAGCACGGCGGGTTTGATCTCACCCTCCGCGTGATCGAGGTCGAGCTTGATGTCGGTCAGGCGCAGCATTCCGCAGCGAACTCCGTCGATAAACGCATGTGCGATCTCCCATCAGCCCATTTGGGTCGCGCGCATCCGCCTTGCTATACCCGAGGTCGGATTGCCGGCACCACGGCTAAGTGACAGGACCAATGACGCCAATGCTGACCGTTTTTCCGCCTCATCCTGAGGAGGGCGCAGGCGAACGCTTTCGGAAGATGCAAGCATCGCGTGCGCCCGTCTCGAAAGGATGGGGCGGCCACATGGTTCGAGACGCCGCGCACGAGGTTGCGAAATCCAGTTAGGCCAAGGTCACGGCTCCTCACCATGAGGCCGGGAGAGACCGCGAATGCATCAAAGTGATCGGATCTCGCTCTAGTGACAGCGCAATGACCAAAGCGGCCGAAGCGTTTGATGTCATTGTGCTGGGGGCGGGCGCGGCCGGACTGATGTGCGCGCTGACCGCCGGCCAGCGCGGCCGCAGGGTCCTCCTCCTCGATCACGCCGATAAGGTCGGCGCCAAGATTCTGATCTCGGGCGGCGGGCGCTGCAATTTCACCAATCTGCATTGCGCGCCCGATCGGTTTCTGTCCGGCAATCCGAACTTCTGCAGGTCGGCGCTCTCCCGCTACACCCAGGATGATTTCATCGCCCTGGTTGAGCGCCATCGCATCCCCTACCATGAGAAGACACTCGGGCAACTGTTCTGCGACGGATCCGCGCGCACCATTGTGGCGATGCTGCTCGCTGAATGCGCGCAGGGTGGCGTCGATGTCCGCCTTGGCCACGCCGTCTCTGATCTCTCGAGTGCCGAAGGCTTCCGTGTCACGACCAGCGGCGGGACCTTCACCGCCTCAGCGCTGGTGCTGGCGACCGGCGGGCTGTCGATTCCCAAAATGGGTGCGACCGGCCTCTCTTACGATGTCGCGCGGCGCTTCGGCCTCCGCGTCGTCGAGCCGTTACCGGCGCTGGTGCCGCTCAGGGCCACGCCGGAGATGCTCGGCATGCCAGCGCTGCTCGCCGGCGTTTCACTGGACGCGATCACATCCTGCGGCGGGCAGAGCTTTCGCGAAAACATCCTGTTCACGCATCGTGGCCTGTCGGGTCCGGCGATCCTGCAAATCTCCTCCTACTGGCGGCCGGGCGATGTCATT
>Ga0137410_10000830_pt1 | contig 21278 bp, 16 predicted proteins | sample CZODoug1_16funga_FD_108878 | JGI IMG/M metagenome (GOLD analysis project Ga0137410, IMG submission 108878) | Vadose zone soil fungal communities from Angelo Coast Range Reserve, California, USA - CZODoug1_16fungal (Illumina Assembly) | ecosystem: Environmental > Terrestrial > Soil > Vadose zone... | reverse complement strand
GGAACACCACTCTCGGATCGCATCGGCCGCGGTGCGCTCCCCGAGCGCGAAGCCGTGCTGATCGCAATCCAAGTCGCGGAGGCGCTCGTCGAGGCGCACGCCCACGGCGTCGTTCACCGTGACTTGAAGCCCGGGAATGTCGTGCTCACCCCGAAGGGCGAAGCCAAGGTGCTAGACTTCGGCCTCGCGCGCCTGGCGCGTACGTCCACAGGCTCCGCCACGGTATCGGAGAGTCTGACCGAACCGAACCAGATCATGGGCACATTCGCGTATATGCCACCGGAGACCCTCGAGGGCCAGCGGGCGGACGCGCGCAGTGATCTCTACTCACTGGGCGTCGTGCTCTTCGAGATGTTGACCGGCCACCGGCCATTCCCCGATGAGCAGCCGCACGAGCTCTATTCCGCCATCCTGCACCAGCGGCCTCCGGCTCCGAGCGTTCTGAACGCCCGAATCTCTTCCATCTTGGAGCGTATCGTGCTCCGCGCGCTCGAGAAGGACCCGGCGCGCCGGCCCCAGAACGCGCAGGAATTTCTCCTGGAGCTCCGCGGGACCGCGGCCCGTGCGGCCGCCGCATCAAGGTGAGCGGGGAGCGATGATGCCTCAAAGCGGACCGCCCGACCCCCGATCGACTGCCGTCCTCCTGGCTTGCGCGAGGAACGGCGAGTCGGTCGCCCGCGAGGAGCTTGCTCGGCGCTACCTGGTCACCCTCCGCCGGTGGGCTCACGGCAGGCTTCCCCGAAAGTCGCGCGGTCTCCTGGACACCGACGACCTCGTACAAGCCACCCTGGCCCGCGCGTTTCGCCGGTTGGACGAGTTTGAGCCGAGGCGCGAGGGGGCGTTTCTTTCGTATCTGCGGCAGATTCTCTTGAATCAAGTACGCGACGAGGCGCGTCGGGGGAAGAGGATCCCGGACATGACGGAACTTCCGGAGGAGCTGCCGTCTCACGCGCCATCGCCGATCGAGGAGGTCATCGGCGGAGAGTTTCTCTCGGCGTATGAGTCCGCACTTGGGCTGCTCACCGATGGCCAGCGCGAGGCGGTCATACTGAGAATCGAGCTGGGCTACCGATACCCCGAAATCGCCGAGTCGATGGAATTGTCATCGGCGAACGCAGCCCGGATGCTCGTGGCGCGTGCGCTGGTTCACCTGGGCGAATTCCTGAAGGAGAAGAGCGATGGCGAAGATTGAACCGGACCCGACGCTCCTGAGCGTGGCGGAGGCCGTCGCGGACGGTCTACCTGTGGACTGGCCGGGGGTCGCGGCGAACAGACCGGAGCTGGCGCGCCATCTCGGCCGCCTAGAATTGATCGAGCGAATGGCCATCGCGTACCGTGCCGTGCCCGGAGGGGAGCAGGGGACCAGCTGGACCACGGTTACCGCGCCCGCGCCTGCGTTGCCCACGAGGCGCCTCCTGCCTGTCGCGGCGGCACGTTGGCCCTGGATCATGCTCGTGACGCTGGCTGGAGCCCTTCTCGTTGCGGCGCTTTGGCTCGCCCTTCTGCGATGACGTTTCGGGTGCCAGTCCGTGCGCTTTGGCATGGTGTGACGTTTCTCTCTACGGGAGACAGGCGAGGATAAGACCGCGACGCGAGGAGGTAAGTATCCCCAGGACATTTGTCACCTGGCTGCTCTTGACAATGCTCCTGCCGAGCGCGGGCTGTTACGTACCCTCAACGGGAGGCAGAAGACCGAGTCGAGAGGCGCTCAACTCATCGGAACCGGGGGTCACGACCAAGGCCGAACTTCTTCACCGCTTTGGAAAGCCGAATGGGCTACAGAGCGGCAGGTACTTGGTTTTCGACATGGAAAAAGGGCCGGGGGAATTAATTGGCCCCTATGGCAGTCTTCCAATAGGGGGGACGAAACATTATCGCCTGCTCTTCGAGTTCGACTCCACGGACGTTCTCAGGCGTTGGCAACTGGAGTTCGGCGAAGGGAACGATCGCACACGCCCAATCACCCTGACGCTGCCTGGAGTTCACGGAGTTGACTCCGTTGGTACCGCACCCGAGTTTGGATCCCTACCTGACTCCGCGAGGGTCTTCCGGAGCCCGCACTGGTTTGCGGCGGTCGCCGTGTCGCCGGAAGGCGCAACACTCGCGGCTTCGGATACCGAAGGTCGATTGTGCCTCCGGAATCTGAAGACGGGGTCTGAGGCGGTCCTCTCATCGCCAGCCATATATGAGCCGCTGCATCGGGTAGTGCCGAGTCTTGTTTTCACCTCCGGAGGTGATCGTCTCGTGGTGCTTGCGCGAGGCGTCCAGGTCGTTGACCCTGCCGGCCCCTCGCACGTCGAGGTTCCGGAAGAGCGCTCCACACACGACATCAAGGAACAGCGCGAGGCAATGGCGTTTGCGATCACTCAGGATGGATCCACCTTGGCGCGGGGGGATTCGAAGGGAAGAGTTCGGGTCGGCAGTCTGGACCAGAGGGTCGGTGCCCAGTCCTTTCGCGCCCATAAGCGCGAGGTCTTCTCCCTAGCTTACTCTCCCGATGGGAAGCTGCTCGCTACGGCTGGAGGAGATCACTACGTACGCCTTTGGAGCACTGCATCCTGGGAAAGGACCGCAGAGTTGCACCGTGCTGCGTGGGCCGTACGGTTCTCGCCGGACGGATCCTCGCTCGCCGTCCTCTGCAGGATCCACGTGGAGATCTGGCCCGTCGAAGCGCTGGCTTCCCAGAGCGCACGATCGGCCTCGAGAATGGTTCTTGGTCCGGCGCACGCGTTCCTCCTGCCATACGATTCTGAATTTCGGCTGCCGTCGGAGGATTTGATGTGGCCGCGCCGTGCTTCGCTCGCCTACTCGGCCGACGGCCGATACCTGGCTGCGGCAGCGGGCAGCGCTGCCATCTACGATACCGTTCGGCGGAGGGTCGTCTGGCGGTATTTGGTCCGGTCACGAACACGGGATGATGCGGTCGCAGACTTTGCGTTCATGCAGGGCGGACACCGGGCTGCTGTTGCCACGAAGAAATCCGTCTTCATCACCGACGGCGACTGGCAAGGGCGGCCTTCCGCCCGCTGAAAGGTGGAGCAAGAGACCTCACAGCCATACTGCCATTTAGGAGCTTTGATGGAGGCAGCGCGCCGGAACTCTCATATTAGGGGTGTGTGGGCGCGGGTTGCGGGCTGTGACGCAGGGGCGGTGCACCAGCGAGGAACCGTGGAGCGGGAGCAAAGGAGGCAGCGATGAAGGACGTTGCGAGAATGGCCCGGCACGGACTGCTCGTGCTGACCACGCTCGGTGCCGCGGGCTGCAGCACTGTGGGCTCGATCTCTCCTCTGATCTCGGACACCGACGCCCAGTACGACTCGCTGCTTGTCGGCGCCTGGCAAGACTCCAGCGGGGAGGTCGCTCTGATCAAAGCAGAGGAAGGAGGGAAACCCCACGGTTACTCAATTGTCTTGATCGACCACGACGGTGCGGCCGGTCACTTCCGGGCTGTCCTGGGCAGAGTGGCGAATTACCGTGTCCTCGATCTTGAGCCCGAACGGTCTAAGTTGAGCGAAGTCGAGGATGGTGTCTACACGGGTCTCCTCCTCTCGCTTCACGTGCCGGTTTTCATCGACTTGACCGGCACCGAACTCCGCGTCCGCGCCCTGGACTATGATTCGCTGAGTCAGCACCTCCAACGAGAGCCTGGCGCTGTTGCACACGTTTCAATCGACCCCGCGATGAGCGACAAGTATGTTGTTCTCACCGCACCAACCGCTGACGTGCAGGAATTCTTCGCGCGCTATTTGTCCCGCGCGGGTGTGCTGGGAGAGTTGGGCGTGTGGCGGCGACTTCGAGCGGATTCGAACGGCGACCGACCAAGAATTCGAGGCCGCGGGCCGAGCCGTCCTCGTGCGCTTCCGGGACATAGCCGCCACTAGCTGCGGTTGTTTCTTTGCTCGCTGCCAAGAGTTTCTCCCCTCGCATAAGTGAATACACGATGCGCGCGCGCTGCATCCCGCCCGAGATGCGGTGGGCGGCCAACCCGCCGGTGGAGGTTCGAAGAGGGTTACGTTCGGGGAGCCAGATGACGAAACGCGAACTTTCGGCTTCGCGATGGAGATGGGGCTCCGGCGGCGAGAGCTGGCGGGCCCTGTGTTCGCCAGTCGAACGATCCTCGCATGGTATGCTACGCCGGATGCCGCGAGAGAGATCCCGACACCGCGCCTCTCCAGCACTTCACACGCCTCGTATTGACGATCGTCCGCAGTTGTGGATCACAGCTTCGCTCCTGCTCCTGCTCCCCATCGTGTTCGTCCGCACGCTGCCTGACGTATTCGAATTCCCGAAGCTGGAGCTCATCGCCACGGGCGCTCTGCTCCTTTTGGCTCTGGGTGCCGCCCGGGAATCGGCGCGCATCAGAGCAGCCGGTGGGGCTGCGTGGCTTGCCGCGCTGCCAAGGCGTCTAACCGCCTGGGCACTCGCGGATCCGCTCGGAGCCAGCATTGCTGCATACCTCGCGTCGGCTTTGGCTTCTACCCTAATCTCAGCACGACCCGCGCTCAGCATCTTCGGAGCGCCCGAGAGTCTCGCCGGTCTCAAGACGGCAATCGCAACGTCCAGCCTATTCTTCGCCTCACGCTCACTCGCATCGAATCGGCGCTGGTTTCCTATCATGACGAGCGTTGCTTGTGTCGGTGCAGCCGTTGCTGCCGGTTATGCCTTGCTTCAGCTCTTAAAACTCGACCCGTATACGTGGGGGGGTTACTCGGCCTTCGGAGGAGAGAATCGGGTCTTCGGAACGCTCGCTCATCCCAACATGCTTGGCGCCTATCTCGTCCTGTGCCTTCCGCTCGTCGCGAGAACCGCAGTGCGGACAAGAGCCAGAGTCGTGAAGGTCGCTTGGATGGTCGTGGGTGTGGCGATGTTTGTCGTCGTCATCGCAACGCTGTCTCGGGGTGCGTGGATCGGCCTCGCGGTGACCATCGCTGCGTACGTGTTGCTTGCCTCGCACGCAGCGCGGGCAACACGCTCCTCATCCGAAACGCGAGCACCCTCACCGGCGGCCGGTATGTTATGGGGAGCCGGATCGGCGGTCTTTGCGATTTGCCTCTTTCTGATCGCAGCGCCGCAGCTTCGCTCGGCACTCCTTCATCGAATCAGCCAGATAACCGACCTCAGTGCTCCGACGACCCAATCCCGGCTTCAGCTCTGGAATGCGGGACTGCGTATGGGAGCGGATCACCCGATCCTTGGAGTGGGCCTCGATTGCTATGGCAACGCCTTCCCCGCCTACCGCAGCGCCACGTACGTGCGAATCGAGTGGGGTGGAAATCCCACGAAGGCGCACAACGAGATCATCAACATCTTCGCAACACAGGGATTGCTTGGCGTGGTCACGGCTCTCGCCGTCGTACTTTTCGCGGCGAGAGCGGCGTGGCGAGCGACCGCAAGCAGGAACCACCGCCACGATGCGATTGCGGCAGGCGCTGCCTTGGCGGGATTCGCCGGGCAAGCTCTGACCGGATTTACTGTGGTGGGGGTCGGCGTACTGGCCGCTGCGCTCACCGGATGGCTCGATTGGGCGCAGGAAGCCGAGAGTTCGCGACCCGAACCAATGCGGTCTGTCCGGAGCGCATCGGGGCCAAACTGGATCGCTGGTCTCATCGTCTTCGCAAGCTCGGCCGCGCTGTTCGTACCGTTTGTCGTCACGCCGTGGCGCGCAGCCCGAATGGAGTATGGGGCTTCCCGGAATCCGATGGGAAGCCCGCTCCGAGCTCAAGGATATGTCCAATGCGCGGAGCTCCTGCCGTGGTACGACCGGTACGAGCGGGAGGCCGGGAGGTCGCTGCTCATCGAGGCAGTTCAATCGCGCGATCCCGACCAGGCATGGGACACACTCGAGAAAGCAAGACAGGCGTTCGAGAATGCGATCCGTATTGATCCCGGAAGTGGCGTCCACCGGGCCTTCCTCGCCATCGTCCTTTCGTCAGAAGTGCGGCTTCGCCCTACGAGCGAGGCTCGCTCGCCTATCAGGCAGGTCGCGATCGACGCTGTCGCGCGCGACTCGCTGAATCCGTACGTCATCTCGCTCGCGGAACAGGCTCTGATGGGGGCTGGGTTCGAAACCGAAGCTCGTGGGCTGGCGCTTCGGTGCGCAGGACTTTACCCCGACTTCGCCCAACCTTTCGCGGACATCGCATCCTTGGCCCTGAGACAGGGCCGCAACCGTGATGCCGCCGACACGCTTGTCATCGCGGTGCAGAGGGATTGGCGCGGAGACCTGCAAGGCCAGGCACGCACGTGGGAAACCCTCTCCACCGCGTATCTCAGGCTCGGAAAGTACGAAGAAGCACAGGCGGCAGCCGAAAGCGCCCTCCGACTGGATGCAGCTCTTCCTGCCGCTTCCGCGAATCGACTGGAAGCGATCCGCTTGCGCGCCCGGTAATCTTCGCAACCCGGCGGCTCCCGCCGGGCAATCTCCGGCTGCGGCGCGCCGTGGCGAGGCGGGCGGCGACGCTAGATCGCGGAGGGCTTCATCGAGACGAGGACGGGATCGCTGATCCTCACAGTGATCTTCTTGCCCGCTGGCAGCACGATTTGATCCCCTTTCGTGGCGACGGCTACGCCCGTTCCCACGACGGCACCGGCCGCCGCGCCTTTCCCGATAGCCTTCTTGCCGCCCAGGACACCTCCGATGATTCCTCCCGCGACAGCGCCTCCACCGATCTCGCCAACGCTCTCCTTGGCGTCACCCTTGCCCTTCATCCGCATCGGCGCGGCGGTGATCGGATAGCTCTTGCCGTCGGGCATGACCAGCTCGGTGAAGCGGAGGGTCAGCTCGGCCCCACCCGCGATCCGCCCGGCCGGATCGATGTGGGTGACCTCGCCGTTGATGGTGGCGCCGACCGGGACCACAGTGATCTCATTGACGCGGACCTCCTCCGTCGTGCGGAGCGTGACCTTGTCGCCGGTCTTGTTCTTCCCGGTGTCGATCGTGTTCTGAAGCGCGGCCACGATCGGAGTCCCGGCGGCGAGCGTCTCGGTCTTCTTGGCGTCGGCGACCGCTTGATCCTTCGAGCACCCCACGATAGAGAAGACGGCTGCGATGAGCGCGGGGAAGACGAACACGCGGTGAATGGCGAATTCAGAATTCGGTCTTCTCACGGCGTTCTCCTTTCTCCAAAGTTCATTTGAAGGGAAGCCAGGATAGATGGGATTGTGTTGCAGCCAGGCTGCGGAAGCAAGCCGGCTGCTCCTAATCACCTGTTTCGCCAGTGGATACGGTGGTCGCAGTTGACCTCCCAGGTGTGGCGGGGTTGCACATTCAGCGCTGGCGCGCGCCGGGAAACAGGAGTGCATCCCGTACGCGAGCCCAGGCGAAGTGCTATGCTCACGAGACATTCCATGCCTCAACTCATCTGAGTCCATCACTCACAACCAGGGAGGGGAACCATGAAACGGATCCTGACTGCGGCAATGCTCATGATGTTTGCAACGTCCGCGTTCGCTGCCGACACGAAGAAGCCGCCCATGAAGCCGGACGAGGCGATCATGAAGACCGCAGAGGCATTCTTCGACGCATGGAACAAGCACGACTCCAAGACGATGGCGACGTACTGGGCGGAGGATGCGACGCTGATCAATCCGTCGGGCCGTATGGCTCATGGAAGCTCGGACATCGAGAAACTCCTGACGGAAGAGCAGACGACGATGTTCAAGGGTTCCACGGCGAAGGTCCTCCAGTTGAACGTCACGCGCTCGCTCGGATCGACCATGGCCTTCTGCGACGGCGAGATGACGGTCGACGGCGCCCAAGGTCCGGACGGCTCGGCGATGAAGCAAATGAAGATTCATCTCGCAGTGATCATGGAGAAGAAGGGCGACCGCTGGTTGTTTGCGGATGCGCGCCCCTACTCCTTCATCCAGCCGCCGCCGGAGCCGGCGAAGACGAACTGACGTTCGCCCCGGAATTCACTGCAGTGGCGCCCCAGCGGTTGGTAGCCGCGAGTTCGATTTCTCGGGCGGTTTGAGAGGGTTACGTTCGGGGAGCCAAATTTCATGAAGAAACACTTCCTGTTACTCCTCCTCGTCGCCTCCCCCTGCTTGGCATCGACGACTCGTCATGTGGGCGTCGGTCAGACCTATGCCACCCTTCGCGACGCCCTGCTCGACGCCAATACCTCCAATACCGGCGATTCCATTGTCGTCCACCCCGGCACGTATCGGAACGACCATGCGGAGATCATTGCCTCCAACATCACCATCAAGGGCTTGGACCCCAGGCCGGTGTTCGATGCAGAGCTGGATTCCACACACATCGAAGATTCAATGGGAATCCTCGTTGTCACCTCGACTGCCTTGAACATCACGATCGACAACCTGGAATTCACCGGTGCTGTGTCGTACACACAGAATGGCAGCGGCGTGCGTGTCGTGCCGGAGGATAGCCCCGGTTGGGTGGCAATCCGAAACTGCTACTTTCACGACAATCAGATGGATATCGTGGGCTGCCCCGACTCTCTCCTGGTCGAGAATTGTGAGCTCGGCAGAACCCTTCCGACCTACACGAATGGGTTCCAACACTGCATCTATGTCAATCAGAACAACTGCCGGGTGTTTGTATTCCGTTACAACTACGCGCACCAATCCCACAATGGGCACGAGGTCAAGTCTCGTGCCCAGAACACCTTCATTCTCTACAACAGGCTCGCTGACGAGGACGAGATTGGAACCTATAACATAGACATTCCCGACTGTGGCACGGCGTACATCATTGGAAACGTCATCGTCCAGGGAGTGAACTCTCCCAACGTGAGCGTGATCCGGTACGGTGCCGAAACCGGAGACGCCCCAGGGCGGGATTTCTACATCATCAACAACACGATCGTGAACCGGCTGGGGATCGGGGTCTTCGTCAACACGGACCTCTCGCCCGGTGGAGTCACGGGAGTCTCGAGGAACAACATCTTCTATGGGGCCGGCACGCTGTACAGCGATCCGTCTGCGATTATCGCCAGCAACAACTACGTAAACACGAGCCTAGATAACGCACCGGGATTCCTGGATCCCCTCGGTGACGACTACCATCTCACGGCGGCTTCTCCTGCGGGAACCATCGTGGACGCGGGCGTAGACCCGGGAACGTCCGTCGAGGGATACGCACTTGCCCCTACCATGCAGTACGTTTACAACCTCTCCGGCGAAGCCCGCCCGACGAGCGGCGCGATCGACATCGGGGCGTTCGAGTATCCAACCACGACCGCGGTCTCAGCTCTGCTCTTGAGCGCCAACGCGAACGCGAACGGGGTACGGCTCCAGTGGTACGCCCCCGGGGACGAGATCGCCTCGACGAGCGTCTATCGCCGGACCAGCGACACCGATTGGGTTCTGCTCGGACACCCGCAGGCCGACGCAGCACATCAAATTATCTACGAGGACCGCACGGTGGTCCCGGGCTGGTATGAATATCGCCTTGCCGTACGGGATGTCTTCGGTGCCGAGAGCCTCGTCGATACGTGGGTCGCAGTTCCGGGGGGTGACGGCGTGCCGCGCGTCACTTCGTTGGATGCGGCGAGGCCGAACCCCTTCGGGGAGCGTCTGGTCCTTCACTACGGGCTTCCGGTCTCGAGCCACGTGCGGCTCAGCGTATATGATCTCGCGGGGCGGCGCGTGGCGACGGTGGTGGACGGAGTGCAGCCCGCGGGCTGGCACTCGGCAGTGTGGAATGGAAACGATGTTGCGGGCCGCCTCGTCGCGTCGGGGATGTACTTCGCGCGACTGGAGGCGGCCGGCGGCGCGACTCAGGTGCGAAAGATTGTGGTGGCGAGGTAACAGGAGGCGGCGCGCGAATTCAGTAGTTCCGCGAATTGGATCTGATCCAAACACCTGCTACCTTGCCGCCCTGGGTCTAGAAACGATCCTTCCCGCCAACAGTCTGAGCCTCCAGGCCTAAGGGTTTCCCGCTAACACCGTCATCCGGCGCAAGAGAGGTATCGCTCGTGGCGCCGTGTCGCAATCTGCAGACAGGAGGCACCACATGAGGATTCCAAGTTCCATCCCAACCCTAGGTTTGTGTCTCGTCCTCTCGGGTTCGCTCTGTGCTTCGGAGTTGTACGCCAATACGGCGCCCGTCCTGAACCAGCCGATCGACGTTACAATCAACGAGTGCGCGTTCGCGGATATGGTTCTCAGAGCGACCGACGCGGACGGCTCTGCTTTGCTCTTTTCGATGGTTGCGGGGCCCTCGTTTGTGACAGTGGTTACGACGAGCGCCGGTACGGGCACGGGGACAGGAAACGTGCATATGGCGCCCGGTTTCCAAGACGCCACCTGTGCGGTACCCAACCCGACGTACGCCGTGACGGTCCAGGTAACCGATGGAAGCCTGTCCGATACGAAGTCGTTTACCATCACGCTCCATAACTGCAATCGCCCGCCCGTGGCGACTGCTGGGGGACCATATGCGGTGTGTCTCGGCCAACCCGTGAATTTCAACGGATCGGCATCGGATCCGGACGGGGACTCCGTGACGCTCTCCTGGAATTTCGGAGACGGAACAACAGGCTCCGGTGCTACACCCAGCCACTCCTACGCGAGCCCCGGAAGCTACAGCGTCACCTTGACGGTCACGGACAACTGTTCGCCTCCCCTCAGCCAGCCGGCGAGCACGACCGTGAGCGTGTCCGCTTGCCAGGCTACTATCTCCCGTTGTCCTTCCAGCCCGCCCGTGAACCTGAATAGCTCTAACGACGCGTGCTTCTACATAGAACCGGTTGCTGGTTGTTTCAATGCCGCGGACGTGGTTCTGAGCACGGTGGTTATGACATACCTGAGCGGCTCGATCCCGACTACCGGGTCTGCAACGCCCGGAGACGACTGCCCTACAAACAGCATCCAGGACTTAAAAGCGTGCTTCAGCAAGACTGACCTGAACACGCTATTCAGCTCCGTGGTTGGGACGGTGACCCTGACCGTCACCATCGAGGGAAGCACGACCAGCGGCTGCAAGTTCAAGGGGAGTTCTACATTCGACGTCAAGCGACCGTAAGAGAGTTACTCATGACTCGGCTATGGCCGGTCTCGGTGGACTGGGCACGAATTCAATAGGCGCGAACAGAGGTTTCCGGAACAAATCGGGCGGCTGGGCAGAGCAGCACCATCCTCAGAAGCTCAGCTGGACCGCAAGCGCCGGCTGCTCTGTCGACCTGAGATACGAGGGGACCAAGTGCATTCCGGCGTGCTGGGTCCGCTCGTTCTTCCTCCGTACCACGCTCTTGAGTCGCACGAGGTCATAGGCCGCGTCCACCAGGGCGAGTCCGCATCCCACCCCAAATCCGATGGCGACCGTTTCGAGGCCGCAGTCCTCCCCTCCAGTGCAGGAGGAGGCGGGAATGGCGGCCACGGCAACGCCCGCCGCCGGGAGCAACAGCCGGATCGGCAAGCCGCCCACTCTGCCCACGTAGAGATACCCGAGCGTGGGTCCGAGGATTACGCCGGCGCCGGCCGCGGCGAGCCCGACACCAAGGCCCCAGCGATGACTGGTCTCTAGGGTCGTGCTCGCGTATGCGTAGGTTTGGTGGCTCACGCCAAAGATTGCGAGCGCAGCACCGGCGACGATGGGTGCCCCCGTGCCGAGGAGGCTCAGCTTGAGTGCGTGGCCTTCGGACTTGGGTGGGAGGAGGTCCCCGGCGAGCGTACCCTGGGCACGCGCCACCCGAGGCATCCACAGCGAAGCAGCGAAGATCAGGAGCAGGGGGGAAATCGTCCGAAGTGAGAGCATCGATCCTCCCGGAGAGCCGGGGGTGGTAGGGGCTCTGAAGATCGCGCAGAGGACGAATTAGGATCGCATGGTAGGTGCCGAACGGACTCGCCGTCCAGCACTATGCGATAAAGCGGAGCTGAGCCCTCGTGAGTCTGCGGATGGGACCTTACGAGCGGGCGACGACGAGACCCACGTGGGGGTTACTTCCGGATTTGCCCTCCCAGGACTGACCCAGGAGCGGGGTCGTAGACGAGATCAAGCGTCGGCACGAGCCGGACCTCGACGCCGCCGAACTTGCGTTTGAAGGCGGTGAAGTTCTCCCAGGGGTGGTCCAGCTCGCCCTGTGGCGCGATGCCCCAGAGGTCATACCACTCGTGGCCCAGAGCACGCGCCCGGCACATGATCTCAAAATGCAGCAGGTACGGGGCCATGACGTGTCGGCTGGTCGCGAGCGAGCCGCCGTAGAAATACGTGGCCCGGGAGCCGAAGTACAGAACGAGAGCGGTGGCGATGCGGTTTCCCTGATGCTCGGCGAAGAACACCGAGCCCCGTCGCGACGACGCGAGCAGGCGGACCAGCTTCTCGAAATAGATCGGAGGCTTCGCATCGAGACCCTGGCGTTCGGCCGTCGCATCGTAGAGGCGCAGGAAGTCCGCGAGCCCGCGCGGGGAAGCGTCCTCGACGACCGCGACGCCGTGCCGCCGGGCGACGCCGATGTTGTACCTCCCCTTTGGCTTCATCTGCGCGAGGATGGCGGCCTCGGGCGGGCGCAGGTCGATCCACAGGGTGTCCCGCGGCTCCATGTAACCATCCCCCAGGACCGGCCTCGGTTGAAAACCCCGCACGAAATCCGGCAGACGCTGCCAGCGCGGTTCGATCCGGAGGTGGCTCACCGTCACCGACTCGGCCCGGCGCCGCTCGTCGATGGCGTCGAGGATGGCGGCGAAAACCTCGTCGGCAGCCGACTCGTCTCTCGGCACCACCGGGCCATCGGGGATATAGTAAAAGCAGCGACCGGGCGCATGGGTAAACGTCATCACAATCGCCCCCCCGATGATCGCTCCTCGATTTCGCAGCACGACGCCGAAATTCCCGTAGCCGGCCTCGGCGCGAAAGTCCGCCCACCACGAGGACTGCATGAAACCAGTGTCGGAGTTCCTCTCGAGGAACGTGTCCCAGGCCGACCAGCCGTCCGTGGCGGCGGGGAGGGCCGGTCGCGGCAACGTGGCATTCGTCATCACAGCACCGGCATCTCGCTCTCCTCGACGTCGAAGCCCACCCGGATCTGATGCAGGCGTTGCTGCACTGTCATGACCTTGTGCAGCGCCGGGTCGAAGTAGTCCCGAAGCATCGGGGGTCGTGGGGAACTCAGGTACAGGTCGGGGTCGCGGTGCAGGGCCGACGAGCCGACCACCTCGAGCTCGGCACGTGAGCTCGCGTGTTGGATGATGCACGGCACGCGGGTAATCCCTCGCTTGCGGAGGAGGTAGGCGCGATGGGAGCCGTTGCGGAGGATCAGGCGGCGCTCCGCGTACACGGCGTTGAGGAAGTTCGAGCCGAAGCCCACCGCGATGCCCACGACGCCGACGAGGACCCCGGGATGCGGGGTATGCGGGATGTCGCGAGACTCCAGGGACATGATGCCGAGGAAGCGCAGGTCGTTCGATGGAGAGACGAACACGAACTTGTCCCGCGTTGTGCTCGACCAGCGGACCGGCGGGAGAGGGTGATCGTGGGGGAGGCACAGTCTGAATATCTGCTCCCGGGTCAGCTCGGGCGCCAGCTCGCGCTCCAGCCGCGCCACGTGGCCCAGGTCGATGTGCCTCTGGTACACGATGATCCGCTCCAGGTCTACCATGGCTATTTCGGTCGGCACGCTGTTGAACCCATGACGGATCATCGGATCGCGGAGCAGATCGCTGAGAAGCGGCGTGTACTCCGGTCCCATCTGGACGATCGGCGCATCATCGGCCAGTCCCGCCTCGTCCCGCTCACGGGCGCGGAGGACACGGTTGGCCGCGTTCCATTCGTCGATCAGATCCGCCTCCGCCGGTGGATCGACCGCATGCCTCCGCACATGACGGAGGAACTGCTTGAGCGTGGGTCGCCCGATGAGATACAAACCCTTCTCTCGGAGCTCTGGCGCACCGTTACCCATCGCCTCCACGGCCGCCTCTGACGGGGGCGACGGCTGCTCTGCTTCCCGCGCCGGCGTGCACGTTGGGTTGAGCGGTTCCGTGGAGGGGACCGTCCGGGTCACGCTGGTCACCACCATGCCCAGACATCCACTCTGAAGGTTTGCATGAGGCGGCGGCCGATCAGATCTGAGATGCGATGCTCTCCGCACGACACCTGGGCCCGCCCGGTCATCCCGGGCCGAAGGAGTCGCCCGCGGTTGTCGATGCGACTCGTGACGAGGAACGTCTTGGCCGCGGCGGAGCGCGACCCGGAGGAGGTCGTGGGCAACGCCATCGCCTGACTGGCGTCGGCGGCTACAGCGATGGAGGTTACCACCCCCCGAAACGCGACGCCGGGATGGGCGCGGGTTCGCAACACGATCCGCTGGCCCGGACGCACCTCACCGATGTCCCTCTCCGAGACCATGATCTGCGCCACGATGGTCTCGATGTCGTAGACCTTCGCGATGAGGCCGCCGGTTGGGACGTATTGACGCACCATGGCGCGCAACTCCCGGGAAGGCGTGGCCACGACACCAGCGACCGGGCTGACCACGCTCAGCCGGCGGGCCTCCTCTGCCAAGTGACTCTGGCGAGTCTCGAGAGCCTCGACCCGCGCACGCGCGGCTTCGATCTCTTCCCCCCGCGTTCCCGCAAGCAGGACGTCGAGTCGGCGCTGGGCCTCGACTTGCTCGCCCCTGGCCGCGCTGGAGAGCGCCTGCGTATCCTCGAATTCGCGACGCGACACCAGCTTCAGCTGGAACGCCTGCGCTACCCTGGAGGACTGGGATTGCGCATAGGCGGCCTGGTCGGCTGCCCTGGCGAGCGTTGCGCGCGCGACCGCGATTTCAGCGGCCGTGGGGCCCGCCTCAAGCTTCTGGAGATTCGCGTGGGCCTCCCGGATTCCGGCCTCCGTCGTCTGCAGGTCGGAGAGTAGCGTCTGATCGGACAGCCGCGCGATCAGCTCGCCGGCCCTGACACGGTCGCCCTCGTCCACGACAACTTCGTCGACGACGCCCGCGACCCCCGCACGCACGTCGGCGTTCTCAAGTGGGAGCACGCTCACCGGGCCAGACACCCGAAGTTCCATTCGTCCGAACGCCAGTGCGAGGAGGGATACCCCCACGGCTCCCGCGATCACCAGGCGGCGTCCCCCCTCCCAGAAACTGCGGGAGGAGCGTTGCTTCATCTCAGGCTCGTTCCCGCTCTCCGCGTCGGGAGCGGAGTCGGGATCATCGTCGGGCGTGCCTTTGCCCATGAGACCGCGGATACGGCTGCGGAATCGCCGTCCCACCATGGCGCCGAACAGCGCCAGCGCGACCGGCTGGCCGTTCCCGATGAGGATCCCGCCGGCTTTCATCGTCATCAGACCCAGCAATGAGAACGAATAGACGGTCGCGATGGCCCCATAGGTCAGATAGACGCGACGCTCTCGGGGCGACGCGGTTGTCTCGGGGAGATCGCTCGATCCCATCAGCTGCTTGATCAAGTTCCCGACGTAGCGGAACGACTTCGATCTCAGGTTGGGGATCTCGAGGAAGTCGCTCAGAAGGTAGTAGCCGTCGAGCTTGATCAGCGGGTTGAAATTCACGAGGGTCTTGACCCCGGAGCCGATCATGACGAGCAACGCCACGTAGCTGATCCAGGTATCCGCCTCGGTGACCTGCCATGCAAACACCGCCAGGGCCCACAGGAAGAGCTCGAAGTAGGGTCCTGCGAATCCCACCCACATCCGCTTCGCCCTTTCTGGAAACAGCCAGGCATCGCTCACGTTGCAATAGCACGCGGGCGCAAAGTAGATGAGGATGAAGCCCAGCTCGCGAACCTCCCCGCCGAAGCGGCGGCACGCCATGCCATGGGCGAATTCGTGCATCGACACGAGAGTGAACAGGACCGCGATGAGCATCGGGATGGCCGAGGGGAAACTGATTCGGGTGAGGTCGTCTCGAAACGAGGTCCAGGACATGGCCAGGGTGGTCGCGGCCAAGACGATGAGCGCCGCCGAGAAGACTATGAATCGGCGCGTGAAGAAAAACCGCGTGCGAGGAAGCAGCCAATCGAAGAGTCGCGTCGGATCCAAGACCGGCAGCCGAAGGTACAGTAGATTTCCGCGCAGCCGCCGGCCCGAGTGGCCGCGATCCCGCCGAGGGGCGCGGTCGGTCTCCAGCAGACGATTCTTGTCCAGCTTCTGCACGAAGAGCTCGAGCGCGCCGTCGGCAAGCGGGGCACCGAATTGTGACTCGGCGCGCCGCCGGATCTCCTCGAGTGGCGCGACGCCGTCGAGCTGCTGAAGGATGAAGTCCTCGACCTCTCCGAACCGATAGAAGTCGTCGCTCGCGGGGTCCTTGACTACGACGAACACGCCCCCCGGGGTACGCTGTCGACGGACGATCAGGTCATTCCGCAATCTTGGCGGAGAGGGCGTTGCGGCCCCGCCGGGCATGCGTTGAACCCCCCAGTCTGCGACCACCAGGCGCCTGGCTGGCCAAGGCGCCGGGGCGCGGTCCTCGAGAATAAGTTGGACCCGCGTCGCGAATGAGCCGCAGTCGGAGGGCTGCCCTTCGATCGAACGAGCAGCCCCGCCGCCCCAGCGACCGCACGCCCTTCCCTGGGATCGGTGCCTTCGCGACGCGGGGTCTGTAGGCGGTTACAAGCTAGTTACTCTTCGAACCCTTGGATCCGTGGCTCCCACTCTTGGAGCCATTGGATCCGTGGCTCCCACTCTTGGAGCCATTGGAGCCATTGGAGCCCCCGCAACCGCAGCTACACAGCCCTCCCGGGGCGATGCGCTGTTCGAGCTTCTCCAGCTCGAGGTTCAGATGTTTCATCAGTACTCACCTCCTCTCGCATACGGCAGGATGGGTCCGGCCTGGACATTGACCGGCCGGCCATCCCTTCAGCCCCCCAATTTGCCGTGACTTCGGAATTTGCGCTCCACGGCGTCGGGGGGCGATGCGCGTGCACGCAACGGCCGTGCCATGAAATTCAGCGGTTACGCGCTCTCTCAAGTGCAGGAGGATTTGGAGTTGGACGGGCGGAAAACTCGGTGAATTGGTAACAAAGTTGCCAAAGTTTTCAAACTCGGTTGTAGGAGTTACGTTTGGAGAATAGGTCGCTCTCAGGCTCGCTGATAACGAAGCTCAGTGCAATTGATCCTCGGTCGATCGGGGCGTACACTCTTTGAGGTCCCCACAACGCGCCATAGATTCCTCTCGAGCCGCCTCATCGCCGGGGAAGTAGGTACCTGGATCATGAGAGGCAAGTTCACGCCTCCAAGCTCACTCGCCGTAGCCCGGAACGCCACGTACTCCGTTCTCAGCGCCTCCATTATTCTGTTGTGCATTTCCATCACGTGCTGGATCCCCGCCGCGATGGCCATGCCGTCCGTTACTGCGGAGCTGTCTGCCTCTTCTTCATCCAGGGCCACCGTAGTGAGCGGTGCGACCCCAGTGCTCACCCCGCCGTCCGGGATGCGAGTAAACGCCGGGGAAACGGCTGACCAGGCCATTCAAGCGACCGATTCTGGCGGCGATCCGCTCACTTTCTCGAAGGGTTCGGGCCCCGAGTACATGACCGTCACGACCATCGATTCCGGCACAGGCACGGCCACGGGCAACATCCACCTGGCTCCTACCGCACCCACTGTAATCGGGGTGACTACTGCAAGCGTCATCGCGAGCGATGGCGTTCTCTCAGATGAAAGATCCTTCAGCATTGTGAGCTCGGACAACCCTCCCGCCCTGCTCCAGCCCCAGGACGTGCAGGTTGAACCGGGACGAACCGCCGACCAAGCGTTGAGCGCTACGGATGCGGACCACGACGCGCTCACGTTTTCACTGGCGATAGGTCCCTGGTTCGTAACTGTGAACACCACCGGCCCGGAGTCCGGAAATGTTCATTTTGCGCCCGTGTTGGCGGATTCGGGAGTCCATCGCGTGACCGTGTCCGTCAGCGACGGCATAGCCGCCGACTCCAAGTCCTTCCAGGTTTCCATTCCGAGTGAGACGACCCCGGTGCTCGCCCAACCCAATGACATGACAGTCCATGCGGGACAAGTAGTCGCACAGGTGATCAGGGCAACCACTCTTGATGGACGACGCCTCTCCTTCTACAAGATCGATGGGCCCGGATATATGCAGGTTGGCACGTATCCCGGTCAAGGTTACGGTCACATCGACCTCGCTCCTCAACTGACCGACAGTCCTACACCCGCTGGAGGGGCCTTCGCAGCCCCTGCCACCGTAGGCGTGACTAACGGCACGCTAACCGACACCAAATCGTTCACCATCCACATCACTTTCCCTCCGGACCACCCGCCTGTCTTGGAGCAGCCCGAAGACATGACCACGAGTGAGGGGTTTCCCGTCAACCGGTTCCTGAGCTACTCGGATCCCGACGGCGACCGGGTTGTATTTTCGGTAGTGAGCGGTCCCTCCTTCATGACCATTTGGTCATTGCTGCCAGCGGCGCACCTGGAGCCCAGCTTTACCGACGCGGGCGTGTACACGGGTACGATTCGGGTGACCGATTCACGCGGATTGAGCGACCAGAAATCGTTTCAAATGACGATCGAGAATGCTCCGGCTCCCCCCGCGCTGGATCAACCAAGCAACATGATCGCTTTCGTCGGCCAGACAGCAGAGCAGGAGATCCACGCGCGTGACCCCGATGGGAATCCGCTGACTTTCTCGAAATATCGCGGGCCCACTTACATGATCGTCACTACCACGAGCCATGGTACGGGCTCAGGGACCGGTGAGATTCGGCTGTCGCCGGGCGAGAGTGATTTAGGCCCGGACACAGTGGCGGTCTTGGTTTCCGACGGCCTTCGAGTAGCACAAGCGTGGTTCACGATCGGGGTGTTCCAAGTCGGTCAACCGGTCCTGGTGAGAATCGGCGATCTTTGCGTAGCGCCAGGTTACCCCATCTCACTCTTGATTCGGGCGGTTGATCCCGAAGGTGATCGGCTCGCGTTTTCGCAGGCGGGACTTCCTAGCTATGGGAGCTTCACCGATAACGGGAATGGCACGGCTACGCTCTCTCTGAATCCGCAGCGAGCCGAGCCGCCCGGCGCCACTTTCATGACGATCACCGTGAGCGATGGGGCTATGTCCAGCGCTGAGACATTTACGATCTACGTCTCTGAATACAACTGCTCCGGGATTGTGTTCGGAGGGGGGAGTGATAATCAACCGCCTGTTCCGGAATCGGGCGGACCCTACACGGGACTCGCGGGAGATCCCGTGGCCTTCGACGGGACTCAGTCATCTGATCCCGAAGGGCAACCCTTACTGTTCGCGTGGAATCTGGGAGATGGAGCGGTCGCGGTCGGACCGTCTCCATCGCACACCTATGCGCGCGGCGGCCGGTACAGCATAGACCTCCTGGTGACGGACGGACTCTGGTCAACTCGTGCCTCGACAACTGCTGCGATCGCGTCGCCTCGCGTCATGAACGCTCTCTCCCAAAACCATCCGAATCCGTTTAACCCGGAGACGATCATCCCCTATAGCGTCGCGGGCAGAGGGAGAGTTACAGTTCGCATATACGACATCTCAGGTAGGTGCATCCGGACTCTCGTCGATGCAGTAAAGAACGCTGGGCTCCATCAAGTTCGATGGACCGGAGAACTCGATTCGGGAGGAAGAGCTGCGAGCGGCATCTACTTCTACGGAATTACCTACCCGGACGGGAGGATGTCGGCCAGGAGGATGGCCATACTCCGTTAGGTCCAGCTCCAGGGCCCGAGCTACAGACGACAACATCGCCAAGAACGCATATATCCGAGTCGCAGCCCTCAGGTTCGGCCGTCTGGGGAACCGCCGATCCAATGTGCGTGTTTGGCGATCGGAAGGGTCGTGGTGAGTTGAGCCCTATTGATCGGAGCGCGAGTTTCGGGCTCTGAGAGGGGACCTACAATGAATCCGCCCAGAGTGCGTCGTAACCTGCTCCTACCTTTCGTTTTCCTCGCCTTCCTTCTCGCAGTCTTGGCTACCGGTTGCGCGAAGCATTCCCCTGTTGGACCCATCAGCCAAAGCGCCCTAGGTGCGTCTCCAGACCGAATCCTAACGGCGGGCTTCGGATCGGGGTCCTTCTATCCTCTTTCGATCGGAAACAAATGGACCTTCTCAGGCGGTGGGTCCTTTCGCGTCGTGCCCGGTGATGGAAGCCCGCCCTACGAGGACTTCCATTTCGCGTTCACGGAGAGTCGTGAGCTCATTGGCACCACGCACCACGAGGGGACCGCATACGTGGTAGAGGAGCAAGTTCACCACGAGATCCCGGAACGAGCTTCCGGGCCATTTTTCTTCTGGTCCCGAATGAGACAGGACCGAGGCGGCTTGTTCGCGTTGGACACCCTGCTCCAGGCGCCTCCAGCAATGGATGGAGCCGCCCACGTCTCGGTCGCGGGTCCCGTGTCGAATCAGACTTTGCGTATCGAGCCCGGACTATGGCGTCACGGCGGCGCCTCGGATGCATGGCTGGATCGCTTCGCCGATCGTGTCGAGCTGTTTCGTGAGTCGGCGCGGGGGATCATGGCACGCCGCGTGGTTCCCGGGACTCCATCCGGCTTGGAGCTGAAGTTCCTCGTGTATCCGTTGCATCCCGGGTTAGCCTGGAGCACCCGCCCCGATTTCCCCTGGCCCGTCTCGGTAGATGGGATGGAAGCCCTGGACACACCCGCGGGGAAGTTTCCCGCCTATCGGATCTCCGTCAACCCGGGTGGGACCACGGTCCATGAGGGTGAGTGGATCTACATCTGGTATTCACGTTTCGGATTTCTGGGGTACTCGATTCACACGTTCGATGAGGTCACGGACGCGGACGGGCATCCTACGGGCGTGGTCTACGTCTACGATGAATCGATGATGGCCACATCGGTGGCGGTGGATCGCTAAGCTCGTCCACCCGGGGAGCAAAGCCGCACCAAGATAATGGGGCGGACCGCGCATGCGATCCGCCCCTCCAAGCTCGTCGGTGGCCTGACTCGACCGCTACCGAACGCTACTTGCCAACCTTCGTATCGACACCTGCGCCGACGCCCACGGTCCCAGCAGCGCCCGTGTGGCCGGCCTTGACGCCCGCATTCAGACCCGCGTGCGTGCTTGCGTGCGTGGATGCGCTGTGGATCATCGCCACTTTCCCGGTGGAGTTGACGGCACCTTGGGCGACCTTGCCCTCCTTCGCGGTCGCAGACACGACCTCACCCAGCCGGAGGTTGAGGCCCTGTGCGATCTGTCCCCAGCCCATGCCGTCCTTCCGCATCTCGAAAAGCACGTCCATCGTGACCGGCGTTTTCGAGTTGGCCATCAGCGTGTGGGCGATGATCACCTCGCCGAGGCCCGCGCTGAACTGATCGGATTCTGCCGCCAGCGCCTCACCCGTCATCCCGAATT